>WNFV01002261.1_pt1 | contig 61394 bp, 60 predicted proteins | sample 5400101 | NCBI WGS metagenome assembly WNFV01 (sample SAMN13153361, study PRJNA577476) | soil metagenome | isolation source: 115 cm soil or saprolite under grassland replicate 1 | place: USA:California | collected 2016-06-15
GTGCCGGTCGTCGCGAGCACTGTCGCGCGGCGTGGCCAGCTTGCCCAGCAGCTCGGCGTCGCCCATGATGAACCCTCGCAGGAGCGGCCGGTTCATGATCGCCAGGAAGTACGCGCGTGCGAAGCGGTGCGGCAGGCACGCCTGCGGATCCTGGCGCAGCGCCTGCAGCAGCTCGCCGATCGTGTGGAGCACCTCCCGCTCGAAGACCGCGGTGAACAGCTCCTCGCGGCTCTTCCAGTGCAGGTAGACGGTGCCCTTGCCGATGTCGGCGCCGGCGGCGACGTCATCAACGGTCACCCGCCGGTAGCCGTGGCGCAGCAGCAACGCCGCCGCCACATCGAGGATCCGCTTGGCACGTTCCTGTCGCTGCCGCGGGTCTCGGAGCCGGTCGACGGCTGCGTTCATACACCCACCATATGACCAGTTTGGAGTTTTCGTCAACTCACGGGGCAAGACGGCGCCGCACCCATCCGGCGGCGGCTCCCAGCGGCCACAGCCGGGTGGCCAGGTTGCGGACCACGATGCCGCGCCGCGTCGCCGGGATGAGCAGCGAGGCGCCCCGCGCGATGTTGCGCTGCTTGGGGTCCACCAGGGTCCGGTGGCTGGCCTCGTAGCGGCGGAAGGCCAACTGGTGGTCGCCGGGACTGGCCCCCAGCTCCTCGGCGAGGGTGAACGCCCCCGCCATGGCCAGGCTGGAGCCGTCCCCGAACAGCGAGACGCAGGACGCGGCGTCACCAACGAGCGCGACCCGGCCGTGCCACCAGGGGCGCAGGCGCACCTGGCTCACGGAGTCGAAGTAGAGGTCATCGGCGGCGCGCATGCGGTCAAGCAGCTCGGGCACCCGCCAGGAGCCGTCCGCGAACGCGGCGGCCAGCAGCCGCTTGTGCTGGGCGGTGTCGTGGGGGTCGAAGTCCGGCACCGCCGGGCTTCGGAACGCGAAGAACGCCAGGGCGTCGCCGCGCGAGGGATGGATGGCGACCGCCCTGCCGGGCGTGTTGTACATGACCACCTCCCGCCCCCGTTCGATCAGACCGTCCAGCCCATCCAGCCGCATGGTCGCGACGTACAGGCCCATGTGGTGGACGAAGCCGGATTCCGGCCCCACCGCCAACCGACGCACCGCCGAGTGCAGCCCGTCGGCGCCGATCACCAGGTCGAAACGGCGGGGGTGGGCGCGGTCGAAGGTGACGCTCACCCCGTGCTCGTCCTGGCTCAGGGTAACGATGGCGTCGTCGAACAGGAACTCGGCGTCGTCGCGACTGGCCTGGTACAGGATCGACGCCAGGTCGCCGCGCGGCAGCTCAACCTCGCGGCTGCCGGCCGCTTGTTGCAGGGCCCGCAGGTTGACCCTGCCGACGCGCCGGCCGGTGGCGTTGACGAAGCTCGTGGCGGTCACGTCGGTGGCGGCGTCGCGGATGCGCGCCATGACGCCCATCTGTTCGGCCACGTCCACGGCCCGCCCTCTCACGTCCACCGGGCTTCCGCTGGACCGCAGCGCCCCCGCGCGTTCGACCACGGTGGGATGGAATCCATGCCGTGCCAGCCGGTACGCCAGCGTCGGCCCGGCGATGCCGGCTCCGGAGATCAACACTGTCTGGTTGCTCATGAGGCTCACCTCTCATTGCGTCTCATTGCGCCGTTGTACCTACAGTATGACCAACTTCAAAGTTTGGTCAACCGTCACCCGTCACCGACATCAGCCGGGTGTGGGAGCGCGGGAAGCGGCGCGGCTGGGTTGCGCCAAGCAGCGATTGTTACGAAACTCATGTGATATGATCATCGTATGATCTGGCATGCGGGAGGCAGCGTAGAGCTGGCTCCCCGCCCCAAAGGAGCACGCCCGCCTCGACCCGCTGCTGGCCGCCGTCGACGGCGCGTTTGCCGACCGCGACGGCGGCCACCAGCGCCTCGCCGACACCGCCGATGCCCTGGCCAGCGCACTGCACGGGCATCTTCGCCACGAGGAGCGCGACGCGCTGCCGCTGATCGACCGGTCCCTCACCCAGGCCGAGTGGCGGGCGTTCCGCAACGACCAGCGCCGCCGCATCGGCATCCGCGGCGGCGCCCAGGTATTCCCCTGGCTGCTGGACGAGGCCTCCCCCCAGCAGGTCAAGGCGCTCCTGGCGGGGCTCCCGCCGCCGCTGCGGGTGATCTGCCGGCGGATCTGGCAGCCCCGCTACGCCCACCACGACCGCTGGGAGCCATCCGCGCCGGCATGAACACCAGCCACGAAGGGCCACCAGGTCGTCCGGGACCGCGGCGGCGGGTCGAAGCCGGTCTCTAGGTCGAAATAAGAGGGGCGGCGCGCTGCGCCGCCCCTCATGGGTCCCGCCGGAACTCGGCGCTCACCGACCGTGCGGGGGCGGGGACCAATCGGCCCCGTCGCGGGAATCGGCGCCAAGAGCGCCGCCGATCACCGCGAGGACCATCACCGCGGCCAGGAGCAGCAGCGCTGCCACATCAGACCCCCCTGCGGCGGCGCGCGGCGAGGGCGGCCCGCACCTTGCGGTCGGCCTCGGCTTCGCGGCGCAGCTCGGCGATGTGCAGCTCCGCCATGGTGGCGCTGTAGTCGAACAGTGTGCGGGTCATCAGTGGCCTCCTTGGTGTTTCACTGCTGCCAGGGTAGGTCTAAGGCCAATGCCATCCGGTTAAGGGCCCTCCTGGCCTGATTTCAACCTGCTGACCAGGGAGTTTGTGCTCGCAAGTCCACCTAACCGGATGGCATTGGGTCTAAGGCGGGTAGCCCGACCTCGGGCTGGTGCCCTAGATCCACCGAGCAGCGGGCTTACTTCCAGAGCTGGCCGCTCGACATGCTGGCGAAGCGGCCGGCGAGGTCGTTGCCTGCAGGTTTCACTATTGTCCATGCTTCTTTACAATAGAGAACGCCATGCGCCCTGACTTCCTCCCTGTTCCCGCCCGAACCGCCAAGCCGCGGTCGGCCGGGCTGACGCACGTCCTCGACAAGGGGACGGCCCCTGAGGACGTTCGCAGGCTGGTCGACCGGACCGGGCACCTGATCGACGTGTGGAAGCTGGGCTGGGGAACTGCCTATCTCGAGCCGGATGTCGGCGAGAAGGTCGCGATCCTGCAGCGCGCGGGTGTCCGGGTCTGTGTCGGGGGAACGTTGCTCGAGGCCGCGTGGGCCGCCGGCGTTGCCGAGCGGTGTCTTGCGTGGGCAGCCGAGGTCGGGTTCTCGTGCATCGAGGTGTCGAACGGCGCGGTGACGATGCCGCTGTCGGAGAAGCGGCGGCTTGTCTCCGTGGCGGCCCGCGGGTTTCTCGTGATCGCTGAGGTGGGGTCCAAGTCCCCGACGGCTGAGGTGTCGGCCAAGGCCTGGGCCGAGGAGATGCTCGGCGACCTCGAGGCGGGTGCCACCTGGGCGCTGGCCGAAGGCCGCGAGTCGGGAAACGTGGGCCTGTACGAGGAGGATGGCCGCATCCGCACCGAGGTCGCAGAGGCCGTGGCGGAGGCCGTGGGGCTCTCGCGGGTTGTCTTCGAGGCGCCGAGGAAGGAGCAGCAGGCCTGGCTGATCCAGCGCTTCGGCGCCAACGTGAACCTCGGCAACGTCGCCCAGAACGAGGTGTTCGCCGTGGAGGCCCTTCGCCTCGGCCTTCGGGCCGACACCATCACCATGGCTCGCCAGGGTCACGTGAGGGATGCCACGATGGGCGCGTAGGCCGGGCCGGGTCGTGGGGATGTGGTGGTGAGCCAGGTGAGCAACCGGATGCCGTCCAGGTACCGTGAGGTGGCCGTCGCCGGCGTGGACGTGCCGCTCGTCCCGGAGCGGCTGGAGGCGCGCTTCCTGGGCCGCGAGGCGTACCGGCGCACGCGCTACGTCGTCGTCCGTGGCCAGGAAGGCGTGGCGCTGATCGAGGTCGCGAAGGCTTCGGAGGAGCCGCTGTTCTCGCCGATCACCGACGTCGAGGTGCTGGCCGGCCCGGCGGAGTCCGCCTGGCTCACCAGCCCTGGCGTGGACGTCGGCGTCCCCACGCAGATCTGCCGGGAGGCCCTCGCGGGCGCCCCCGGCGCGCGCTGCGTGGTCGTCCAGGGCCGCTACGAGCACGTGAGCTTCATCCTCGACCCAGAGCCGGTCCGGCTCCGGGTGGTGGAGGTCGCGCCGCCGCGGCCGCCGAAGCTGCTCGACCAGGCACGGCGCGTGCTGGAGATGGCCGAGGACCTTCCGCCGGTCCAGCTCGAGCCGGAGATCGTCGACATCGTGGAGTTGGCCCGGCGCCGCCCCTCCCGCCACTACCTCTACCCGTGCCGCGGCTCGGGCGCCGCGCCCGAGGGCGGTGAGGTCTTCTACCTCGACGAGCGGCCGCCACGGCAGGATTGGGTGCTGGTCGGCTGCGAGCGCTCGCGGGAGATCCACCGCCACTTCTACGGGGACGAGCCCCCGTACCTGGAGATGTGCCCACACGAGCTGGTCGTGCCGGGCGACGGTCCCGTGCTGACCAAGTGCTGCCAGCTCGAGGACAGGATCGAGCGGGACGGACTGGTGGTCCGGGTGCCCTGGGGCGCGACCCTGGCCGAGGTGCGAGCTGGCATCGAGACCGTGGTCGCCGCGGTCGAGCCGACGTGGGCGCCGTCGTGACCGACTCGACGCTGTACCGGCATCTGTGGGGCACGGAGGAGGCCCGGGCGATTTTCGAGGAGCGTGCCCGCCTGCGCTCCTGGCTGGCGATCCTGGTGGCCCTGGCCGAGGCGCAGGCCGAGCTCGGCATCGTGCCCGCCGAAGCCGCGCGGGCGATCCGGACCGGGGCGGTGGCGGAGCGCCTCGATCTGGGCTTCGTGGCCGAGGAGACGCGCCGCACCGGTCACTCGACGCTCGGGCTGATCCGTGGGCTGCAGCGGATCCTGCCGGCGTCAGCGGTGGAGTGGGTCTACTACGGCACGACCGTGCAAGACCTCACCGACACCTGGACGGCACTGGCGATGCGGTCCGTTGGGTCGATCGTCTGGCGTGACCTCCGCGCGATCGAGGGACTGTTGCTGGGGCTGGCCGAGCGCCACCGTGACACCCCCATGGCCGGCCGCACCCACGGGCAAGCGGGCTCGCCGATCACCTTCGGGCTCAAGGCGGCGTCGTGGGCGGACGAGGTCGGCCGCCACCTGGAGCGGCTGCGGCAGGGGACTTCCCGCTGGCTGGTCGGGCAGCTCGCCGGCGCGGTCGGGACGCTCGCCTTCTTCGGCGAGGCGGGGCCGGAGCTCCGCCGCCGCTTCTGCGGGCGGCTCGGCCTGGCCGACCCCGGGGTGGGCTGGACCGCCTCCCGCGACCGGCTCGCGGAGTTCACGACCCTCCTCGCTCTGGTCAGCGGGACGCTCGCGCGGATCGGCAACGAGGTGTACCAGCTTCAGCGGCCCGAGATCGGTGAGCTGCGCGAGCCCAGCCGGCCCGGCGCGGTCGGCAGCATCACCATGCCGCACAAACGCAACCCCGAGGCCGCCGAGCATCTGGTCACGCTGTGGCGGCTGGTCCGTGCCACGGCCGGGACGACCCTGGACGGCATGGTGCAGGAGCACGAGCGTGACGGCCGCGGATGGAAGGCCGAGTGGGTGGCCTTCCCGGAGGCGTGCCAGTTCACCGTGACAGCGCTCGACCTGGCCCGGCGGCTGCTGGAGGGGTTGGAGGTCGACGAGACGCGGATGGCGGGGAACGCCGGGGCGGCGGGAGGCTTCGCCGCCTCGGAGGCGTTGCTGGCCGCGCTGGCCCCCCGGGTGGGCAAGCACCGGGCGCAGGACCTGCTCCAGCGCGTCCTGAGCGAGGCACGCCAGCAGGGTCGCTCCCTGGGAGAGGCGGCAACCGGCCCGGAGGTCGCCCGCGAGATCCCGCCCGACGAGCTCGGCTCGCTGCTGGAGCGGCCGCAGACCGGGGCGGCGGGTGCCATGGTCGACGAGGTGCTCCGGCGGGCACGGGAGCGGCGTGCCGCCGAGCCGGAGACGTGGCCGTGAGCGTGCCCGCACGGTTCCCGCTGGCGGTGCTGCCGACGCCGCTGCAGCCGGCCGTGCGGCTGTCCGCCGCCCTGGCAGGCCCGTCGATCCTGATCAAGCGGGACGATCTCACCGGGTTCGCGCTGAGCGGCAACAAGGCCAGGAAGCTCGAGTACCTGCTCGGGGACGCCCTGGCCGCGGGATGCGGCGTGCTGCTCACCGGCGGTGGCCCGGACTCCAACCATTGCCAGGCGGCCGCGGCGGCCGCCCGGGTCGCCGGACTCGCCTGCGAGCTGGTGCTCTACGGGGACAAGCCCCGGCAGCCCCGCCCGAACCTGGAGCTGGCCCGGCGCTTCGGCGCGAGCGTGGAGTTCACGGGCGCCCCCGACCGGGGCTCGGTGGACGCCGCGCTCGCCTCGCGCGCCGAGCAGTTGCGCGCCGCCGGCCGGCGGCCCTACGTCATCCCCCGCGGCGGCGCGACTCCGCTCGGCGCGGTCGGCTACGCGTTGGCCGTCCACGAGCTCGCCGGGCAGCTCGCGGAGCTGGACACCGACCCAGCGGTGGTGCTCGTGGCGACCGGCTCGTGCGGGACCCAGGCCGGTCTGGTGGCCGGGACCGTGGCTGCCGGCCGCGGCTGGCGGGTGGTCGGCGTTACCGTGAGCCGGCCACCAGCCGAGTGCCGAGGCCGGGTACTCCGACTTGCGCGCGGATGTGCCGCCCTGCTCGGGTCCCCCGCGCCGACGGAGCGGGACGTGGAACTGGTGGACGCCCGCGGGCCGGGCTACGGAGTGGCATCGGCGGATGGCGACGCGGCGGCCGGCCTGGCCGCCGCGACCGAGGGGCTTCTGCTCGATCCGGTGTTCACCGCGAAGGCGATGGCCGCGCTGGTCGCCACCGTCGGAAAGGGACTGCGTGGCCCCGCGGTGTTCGTCCACACGGGCGGGATGCCGGTGGCCCTGCAGTCGATCATGGGGAGGTGCGGTGACCAGCAACGTTGAAGAGGGGTTCTCCGAGTCGACACCAGCGCCGGAGCTGATCGAGGCCGGTTTCGCCCTGGAGGTCGCGGACGCCCCGATGCTCCACGCCGGCCTCAACCTGGCCGACATGGCGCACGTGCTGACGCTGCTGGAGCAGCGGGTGATCCCGGCTGGCGCGGCCGGGCGCCTGCTCGGCCTGCTCTTGGAGGTGTCCCGGTGGCCGGCCGAGCGGTTCCCCTACGACCCCCGCTACGGCGACGCCTACAACTCGCGGGAACGGTTCTTCGCCGACCGCCTCGGCACGGACGCCGGCTGGCTGCACGCCGGCCGGCCCCGGCGCGAGGCCGGGCGGATCGCGCTGCGCGTCTGCCTGCGGCGCATGACCGTCGAGCTGCTGCGCGACGCCGCCGGCTTCGCGGCGGCGGTGGCGAGCCTCGCTGAGGCCACCGCCGACACGCTCATGCCCGACCAGACCTACCTGCAGCAGGCGCAGCCCTCGACCTTCGGGCACTACGTGCTCGCCTTCGCCTATCCCGCCCTCCGCGACGCGGGCCGCCTGCGCGACGACTTCGACTGGGTCAACCAGAGCCCGGCCGGGGCGGGCTGCGTCAACGGCAGCCGCCTGGCGCTGTCCCGGGAGCGGACGGCGGCGCTGCTGGGCTTCGAGGGTGTCATCGACCACACCCGCGACGCGATGTGGCAGACCGACGGGTTCATCGACCTGCTCGCGACCGGCGCCAGCCTGGTGTCGACCCTCAGCAAGCTGGCCGAGGACCTGGAGATCTGGGACAGCCGGGAGTTCGACTTCGTCTCGCTGGCCGGCCCGTATACCCGCGCGAGCGTGCTCATGCCGCAGAAGCGCAACCCCTATGCGCTGTCGATCGTGCGGGGCGCGGCCGGCGTCCTGCTGGGGCGCCTCTCCGGGTTCCTCGCGGTGGTGAAGACCCCCTCCGCGCGCAGCGACAACTTGATCTTCGCCTACGGCGAGGTGCCTCGGTCCCTCGAGCTGGCCGGCAAGGTGACCCGGCTCATGACCGGCGTGGTCTCCACCCTCCGGGTGAACCCGGAGCGGATGTGGGAGGCGCTGTGCTCGGGCTTCTCCCAGGCCACCGACCTGGCGGAGTACGTCATGCAGACCTGCGGGATCGACTACCGCAGCGCCTACCTGCTGGTCGGCACGGCCGTCCGCAAGGCGAGCCGCGAGGGCCTCCGGGGCGTCGACGTCAGCGGCGGGATGCTCGACGATGCGGCCGAGGAGACGATCGGCCGTGGCCTGGGCCTCGCCGGCCGGGACCTCTCCGAAGTGCTGGACCCAAGGGCGATCGTCCTCACCAGGACCTCGGTCGGCGGAGCCGCCCCGGAGGTGGTACGGCGCATGGCCGCCGACCAGGCCGCGGAAGCGTCGGCCGCCCACGACCGGGCCATCAAGACGCTCGCTGCCCTCGACGCAGCCGAGTCGGCCCTGGTCAGCGCCGCGGAGGAGGGGGTCCGTCGCCGTGGCTAGCTCCTCAGCTCCTCCCAGTCCGTTGTCGGCCCCCCTGCCCGAGCACGTGCGGGCGGTGAACGTCGGCCTGTCGCTGTTCGGCGAGGCGATCCGAGCCCAGGGGGCTGAGGCGGTGGACGTCGACTGGCGCATCCCGGCGAGGGGGCACGACAGCCTCGTCGCGGCGCTGACGCGGCTCTACGGATGCCACGCCGAGCGGGTCGACCGGGCCAACCGCGAGGCGGTGCGCCGCTTGGACGAGGGGGCCGCGGTCCTGGTGGAGGTCGGGCCGGCGGCCGACCTCGTGCCCGGGATGGGCCCGCGGACGGTCCTGCACCCCGGTCCGCCGCTTTCGTGGGAGCGGTTCTGCGACCCGCTGCGCCGCTCCGTGCTGGCGGCGGTCATGGCCGAGGGCTGGGCGGCGACCCATGAGGACGCCGAGGCGCTGGTCGCCGCCGAGGGGGTGGAGCTCGAGCCGGCCAACCACCACCATGCGGTGGTCCCGATGGCCAGCGCGCTCGGCCCCTCCGCCCCCGTCTTCGCGGTGGACAACCGCTCGGGGTCCAACCGCGCCTTCTCCGGTCTCAACCAGGGTCCCGGCAGGACGCCGTGGTATGGCGTGGACGCACCGGAGGCGGTCGAGCGGCTCCGCTTCCTTCGCGGCGTGGCCGGGCCGGTGCTTGCCGCCACGATGCGCCGGAGCGGGCCGGTCGACGTGCTCTCGCTGGCGGGCCAGGGCCTGCAGATGGGCGACGATGGGCACATGCGCACCCAGGCCTCCACGAACCTGCTCATCCGGCGGCTGCTTCCCTACCTGGCCGAGGTCGACGGGCCCAGCCTGCCGGCGTTGGCCCGCTTCCTGTCGGAGAACCACCTGTTTTTTCTCAACCTGGTCATGGCGGCCGCCAAGACCCTCACCGACTGGGCCGGGGAGGTCGCCGAGGCGAGCGTGGTGACGGGGATGGCCCGAAACGGCACGACCTTCGGCGTGCGCCTGGCGGCGACGGGGAAGCGCTGGTTCACGGCGCCCGCCCCGGCGGTGGAGCAGGCCCTGTTCCACTCCGGCTACGGGCCGGCGGACGGCGCTCCCGACATCGGCGACAGCGCGGTGCTGGAGCTGGTGGGCCTGGGCGGTGCGGCGGCGGCGGCGTCCCCGGCGGTCGCCGCGTTCCTCGGCGGCGGCATGGCCAAGGCTGTGGCCGCGACCGAGGCGATGGAGCGCATCTGCCTGGGTCGCAGCACGCGGTTCAAGCTGCCGTTCCTCGACCTGCGCGGGTCGCCTGTGGGCGTGGACCTCCGCAAGGTCGTCGAGACCGGGGTCACCCCGTCGATCAATACCGGCATCCTGCATCGGTCTGCCGGCACGGGGCAGGTGGGCGCCGGCGTGGCCAGCGCCCCGCTCGCCTGTTTCGAGGAGGCTCTGCTCGCGCTGGACGAGCGCCTGGGGGCCGCGGGGAAGCCGGAGGCGCCGGTGCCGTGATACGGGCGGTCCAGGCCGGGGCCGGGGTGCGGGAGGCGCTGGCAGTGGGCGGCGCCGGGCGGGTCCTGGCCCGCTTCCGGCGGGCAAGCTACCTGGAGCTGCCGGGCGGTCTGGTGGCGGTGGTGCCACGCTCGGTCCACCCGGGGCCGGTGCACCTGGTCGTGGACGAGCTCCCGGAGGCTCGCGGCGGCGCGCCGGTACGGGTGGAGGGCGCCGCGCTCCTGGTCGGCGACTGGGCGGTCGACCTCAGCGTGGCAAGGCCGTGGCTGGGGCGGTTGCCGGACCCCGCGGCCATGGTGGCGGCCGGTCCACTGCTCGCTCGTGCCGCGGCTCGGTTCGCGGGTCGTTCCGCGCTGCTCGCCGGGCGTTACGGTGGGCAGGTGGGGCGGTTCCTCGCTGCCCTCCGGGCGGGTGACCTCGCCGCCGGCGCCGCCGAGCTGGGCGGGCTGGGGCCTGGGCTCACCCCAGCGGGCGACGACGCGCTGGCCGCGGTCCTGCTCCATCTCCGTTGGGCCGACCCCGCAGGTGAGGCCACCCTGCGGTCGGTGGCGTCGTCGGTGCGCACCGGCGTGGTCGCCGCGGCCCTCCTCGCCTGGGCGGCCCGGGGCCAGGCCCTCGCTCCCGCCCACGACCTGCTCTGGGCGGCCGCCGGCGGCGAGGAGGGCCGCGCCCTGGCGGCCGCGGGTGAGCTTTCCAGGATGGGGGAGACTTCCGGCGCGGACTTCTGCCTGGGGCTCTCCTGGGCGGCCGTGGCCGGTCGAGGAGCCGGCCACCGCTGGCGGCCGGGGCTGGGTCAGGAGGCGAGCCGACGGTAGATCGCGGCGTGCTGCTCGGCGCAGCGCCGCCACGTGAACCGCCCGGCCACCCTTGGGCCGCGACGCCCGAGCCGGCTCCGAAGCTCGGGGTCGGAGGCCACGCGGACCATGGCGCCGGCGAGCGCGCCGGCGTCTCCGGCGGGCACCAGCAGCGCGTCCCGCTCGCCGAGGAACTCCCGGAACACCGGGATGTCGGTGGCCACCGTCGCGAGGCCGGCCGCGAGCGCCTCGAGCAGCGCCAGGCCCCACCCCTCTTTGAGGGAGGGGAACACGAACGCGTCCGCCGCGTGGTACCAGCGGGGCAGCTCGTCCTCGGGAACGGTCCCCAGCAGCGCGACCGCCTCGCCGAAGGGGAGGCCGAGCTTGGCCGCCCGGTCCAGTACCTCCTCCCGGTAGGGCTCGTGGTCCTGGAAGGAGTGACCGCCGACCAGCGCCAGGACGGGCGGCGGGTCGAGCATGGCCCTGACCTTGGCGAGCGCCTCCACCAGCTCGAGGCTGCCTTTGCGGGGCTCGATGCCGCCCACTGTCAGGAACAGGAAGCCGCCCCTTGCCCCGACCCGCGCCCGCAGGTCGGAGCCGTCGGCGGACGCCGGCCGCGCGAACCGCGGACCGTCCACGCCATTGGTGACGACCTCGGCGTCCACGTCGAACTCCTCGTGGAGGCGCCGCTGCCAGTCCCGGCTCACCACCAGCACGTGGTCCGGGTCGAGGATCGACCGGCGCTGGCATTCCACCAGCGTCTGGGAGACGAAGTCGTCGACGTGGTGGACGGTCCGGACGACCGGGAGGCCGCCCTCCGGTCCCGAGACGGTCACCCCGGCGCGGGCCGCGATGCAGTCCTGGGCGTGGATCAGGTCGAACCGGCCGCGCAACCGCCCCGACAGGCCGGCGACGAGCGTCTCGGTCGAGGAGGCCACCCGCTCCTCCAGGGTGCCGTCGTGCCCGGGGCCCGGCAGGATCGTGTGGGGTACCCGCAGGGGCCGGAAGAAGCCGGCGGCAGGATCGCCGAGCGCGAACACGTGCACCTGGTGGCCGAGGTCGTGCAGGTTCTCCGCCAGGTGGAGGGTGTGCACGACCCCGCCTCTGGGCTTGGCGGAGTAGGTCAGGAGCGCGACCCGGACGCCGGGGAAGCCGAGCCCCGTCATCGCAGGCGCCCCTCGGCGAGCGCCGGCTGCCCGCGGATGAGCGCGGCCGACATCAGGGCGGCCCGCGCGCCCGTGGGGGCGAGCAGGCAGCCGGCCTCCTCGAGCTGGCTGCGCTGGCCGGCGAGCCCCTGCGGGTCGGCGTCGGTGCCGAGAACATAGACCACCACCGCCGGCCCGCCGGACCGGCTCGCGGCGTCGGCGCAGGCCGGAGCCAGGATCGACGCCGGGTCGGGATGCGAGCCGTGACCGAGCACGACGTCGAGGAGGATCACGGCCGTCGAGGGGTCGTCCGCCTCCCGGCGGATCCGCTCGACCCGCGACTCCGGGTCGATCATGGGGTGCGGCCGGCCCCGGGTGAACTCCTCCTCGCCGAGGTCGAGGCAGACATGCGCGCCGTCCGGCGCTGGCGTGGCCCATTCCGACCGCAGCGGGACGTTCGAGTACACGGGGCCGAGCCACCGGCTGAGCACGACCATCGCCTCGTAGCACAGCGTGCCTCCTGAGAACAAGCCCCGCACGGCCACCCGCGCTGGACAGAGCGCGGCGGTGGTCCGGGCCACCTGCTCGGCCAGGCCCTCGCCCAGCCGGGGCGCCGGCGCGCCGAGCAGCCCCACCGCAGCCGCGGCAGCCTCCTCCAGAGTCCCCACCACCTGGACGCCCCGCGGGGCGGCCGGTGCGTCTTCGAGCCCGACCAGCGCGGCAACCGTCGGCTTGCGCCCGAGGCCGGCCAGGAGCGACCGCGCGACGGCCCGCGACGGCGGCTTGGAGACCAACACCAGCACCTCGGTCGCCGGGTCCGCCTCCAGCGCCCGCACCGCGAGGCGCGTCATACGCGCGCCGACCTCCTCATGGAGGTCGCGGCCGCCCACCCCGATGACCTGGGACACGCCGGGACCCCAACGGTCCACCAGCGTCATGACCTCCTGCGCCCCGGTCCCGGCGGCGGCCACCACGCCGACCGGTCCCCGGCGCAGCGCGTTCGCGAACCCCAGCCCGACGCCACCGAGCACTCCCGTCCCGGCGCCGGGCCCCATGACCAGCAGGCCGAGCCGCTCCGCCCTGACCTTGAGCTCCACCTCGTCGGCCAGCGGCACGTTGTCGCTGAACACCAGTACGTGCAGGCCGGCGGACAGGGCCTTGTGCGCCTCGAGCGCGGCGAACGGACCCGGGACCGAGACCAGCGCGACGTTCGCACCGTCCAGGGCGCCGGCGGCCTCCTCCAGCGTCAGCGGCGCCGGTTCCTCGCGTCTGGCGGGCGCGGGCGCCGCCTCGACCAGCGCGGCCATCCCGGCGTCCAGAGCGACCACGGCCTCCCGCTCGGTCCCCGCCCGGACCGCGAGCGCCAGGTCGTTGGCGCCCAAGCGCCCGAGCTGGTTGGTCCCGAAGCCCTCGTCGGCCAGCATGACCACGTTCGCCGGCGTCGCCATCACCGCCGCTGCCCAGCCCACGCCCGGCTGCTCGAGCATCGTCCGGGTGGCCGCCATGAGCTGCACCGAGTCCACATAGGTGTCCCGGCGCGTCTTGACGCGCAGCGCGCTCACTTCGGCCGTTCCGCACGCGCCGGGACCTGTCCGGGCATGACGCTTGTCCCGTCCCTTCCCGCCAGCGCCTCCCGCACGCGGGACGGGGAGGTGATGACCGCCCGCTCCCCCCCCGACCGCACGAAGCGAATGGCGGCGGTGACCTTCGGGCCCATGCTGCCAGGCGGGAATTCGCCATTCGCCAGGTGCTTCTCGGCCTCGTCGACGGTCATGGCGTCGACCGCCCGCTGGCGCGGTCCGCCGAACCCGAGCCAGACGTGGTCAACCCCGGTGAGCAGGACCAGGATGTCCGCGCCGACCGCCGATGCCAGCCGATGGGCCGAGAGGTCCTTGTCGATCACCGCATCCACGCCGCGGATCCCGGCCCCCACCCGGGCGACCGGGATCCCGCCCCCACCCGACGCCACGACGATGAATCCGGCGTCGACCAGCGCCCGGATGGCGTCGACCTCCAGGAAGCCCTGCGGCTCCGGGGACGGCACCACCCGTCGCCAGCCACGGCCGGCGTCCTCGGTCACGTGCCAGTGCCGCTCCCGCGCAAGCCGCTCCGCCTCCTGGCGGACGTAGAAGGGCCCGATGGGCTTTGTCGGTTGGGAGAAGGCCGGATCGGAGAGGTCGACCAGCGCGTGGGTCACGATCGTCGCCACGGGGCGCTCCCGCGCGGTCCGGCCGCCGCCGAGCGCCGCCGTGATCAGGTGGCCCACCTGCCCCTGCGTCATCGCCCCCAGGACGAAGAGCGGCTGCGGCGGCACCAGCCCCGCGCCCTCCTCCTGCTGGATGGCGAGGTTGCCCACCTGGGGGCCATTGCCGTGGGTGAGGACCACCCGATGGCCGTCCCGCACCAGGTCCGACACCACCGCCGCCAGGCTCGCCAGGTTGGCGAGCTGCTGCTCATACGTCCCCTGCTCGCCCTCGGCGAGGATGGCGTTGCCCCCGACGGCGATCACCACGGTGCTCATCTGCTCGACTCGTTTCCTCGACCTCCGCCGGCGCTCGTCTCACGACGGGCGCATGGTCATCCACAGCGCGCGGGCGGGCCGGTCGCCGGGGTTGCGCCACCGGTGGGGACGGTCGGTCCGGAAGTGGAGGGCGTCGCCGGGGCCGAGGGAGAGCTCTTCGCCGCCGACCCGGAAGACGAGCGCGCCCTCCAGCAGGAAGACGAGCTCCTCGCCAGGGTGCTCCATCTCCTTTGGGCCGCTGTCGGCCCCCGGCTCCACCTCGGCCACCGCCCCGGCCAGGTGGAACGACCCGTAGGGGCCGCTGACCCCCTCGAGCCGCAGGCCCTGCTTGGAGGTGAGCACCGGCTTGCGCGCGTCCACCTTGACGAGCGAGACCGGGCGGGGCTCAGCGTCTTCGTCGACGAAGTAGCTGACCGGGCGGTTGAACGCCCGCGCGAGCTTCATCAGCGTGGCGATGGTCGGCACCATGCCATTGCGCTCGAGCTTGTGGATGGCGGTGGCCGAGACACCGGAACGCTGCGACAGGTCCTCCAGCGAAAGGTTCCGTTGCTTGCGGAGGTGCCGGACCTTTGCCCCGATGGCGGCGATCGCCTCATCCAACTGCACAGTCATCCATTCGCTCCCTGGTGCGCCGCCCCGTGTTCGGGCCTGAATCCCCCCGGATCCCAAGCTTTCTGGACCTGCATTATAGAGGATGAAGCTGTACGATGGTGAACCCGCGACGACAGGGAGGGGGGTCATGGCCAGGCGGATCGTGGTCATCGGCGGCAGCGCCGCCGGGATGGGCGCGGCAGGCGCCGCCAAGCAGGCGGACCCCGGCGCGCGCGTGATCGTCTTCACCGATCAGCAGGACGTGGCCTATAGTCCCTGCGGCATCCCCTACGTCCACGGCCGGGAGATCGACACCTTCGACCGTCTCATCCTGCAGGGCAAGGAGTATTACGAGCAGCTCGGCTACGACATCCGCTACCGGACGTGGGTGCGGTCCATCGACCTTCACCGCCGCAGGCTGACCGTCGACGGTCAGGACGACGAGCCGTTCGACAGCCTCGTGATCGCCACCGGCTTCGAGTACGAGCGGCCCGCCGTCCCCGGCATCGACCTGGAGGGCATCTACTACGTCCGTGACATCCGCGAGGCGATGCGCTGGGACGAGATCCTCGAGCAGACCAAGGTCGCCGCGGTGATCGAGGCGCAGCCGATCGGCGTGGAGATGGCCACGGCCCTGGCCCACCGGGGCATCGAGACGCACCTGGTCGACCCCCATCCGTGGGCCATGGCCGAGATCGCCGATCCCGACATCATGCAGCCGGTGGAGGACTCCTGGCGCGAGATGGGCGTCAAGCTCTACTTCAACACGCGCCTCGAGGCGCTCCTCGGCACGGGACGGGTACGAGCGGTCAGGACCTCCGCCGGTGACATCCCAATCGACATGGTGGTGATGGGGACCAAGAAGCTCCCCAACAACCGGCTGGCTCGCGAGGCGGGCATCAAGACCGGCTCCACCGGCGGCATCATCGTCGACCAGCACATGGCCACGTCGGCGTCCGGGGTGTTCGCCGCGGGCGACTGCGTCGAGGTGCCCCAAGGGGGCACGAACATCCCCGTCCAGGGCCTGTCCGGCAGCCACGCCTACGCGCAGGGCAAGGTCGCCGGCGCCGGCGCCGCCGGCAGGCCGCGCAGCTACCAGGCGGTCTACGTGCCGTGGGGCATGGTGGGCGGCAAATGGATGATCGGGGGAGTGTCGTTCGGCGAGACCATCGCCAGCGCGCTCGGCATCCCCTTTGTCACCGGGGTGGCCGAGGGGATCTCCCGGGCCCGCTACTACCCGGACTTCAAGAAGATCCGCGTGAAGCTCCTGGCGGAGCCGCGCACGCTGCGCCTGATCGGCGCCCAGCTCGTCGGCGGCGAGGGCATCAAGGAACGGTGCGACTTCCTCGCGATGGCCGCCAGGAAGGGCGTCACGCTCGAAGAGCTCGCCTGGATGGAGAACGTGTACTCGCCCGCCATCGGGGCGCTCAACGAGCCAATCGCACTGGCTGCGCAGAATGGTCTCGACAGCGGGGGGCGCTGACCATGCCGCTCTTCGAATGGATCCGGCGCAACTCCGAGAAGTACCTGCTCGAGGCCGCGCAGGCCGACCTGGCGCGGCGCTACCTGGGCCGGCCAGGTCCAGTAGGCCGGCGAGGGCTCCAGGAGCTGTTCTGGAAGCGCCTGTTCGTGCCGATCTATCGGAGACTCCCGTGGAGGGTGCGGCACGCGATCATCCTCGGCATGCCCGGGAGCCATCGACGTTCCTGGCAGCGGCGGGGCCCACCCCCTGCCGCGGCACGGTGAGGAGGGTTCTGTCGACGAAGCCCAGAAAGGGAGCCCGCATGCGGGGTGCGGGCCAAGTTCAGGGGAGAGGATCCGGTCATGGCAGAGTTCGTGGACGAGCGCGTCGACGCCGGTCAGGCAATCGTCGACTACGAGGACAAGGTCTTCGAGGACCACCAGGCTGAGCCTGGCCAGAAGGCATACATCTTCATCCACAGCGTCCCCTTCGAGAGCTCCGTATCGGTCGTCAACCTCCTGACCGCCACGCGCATCAACCGAAAGGGCTTTGACACCCATATTGTTCTGTTCGGGCCCGGCTCGCTGATCGCGTCCGCGACCCGCGGGTTCCCGAAGGTGGGCGACGAGGCCTTCCCCGGCAACATGAACTACAACCGGCAGCTCCAGACGTTCATGGACGAGGGCGGCAAGGTCTACGCCTGCCGCTTCTCCGCCGCGGCCCTGTACGGCATGCGCGAGTCCGACATGCTGAAGGGCGTCAAGCCCATCCACCCGCGCGACGTCCTGGACGCTGCCCTCACCGCCTGGAAGGAGGGGGCGTTCGTCCTCAACACCTGGAACATCTAGGCAGCGGCGCGGACGCGCGGGCCGCCATGCCCGGGCTTGGGCCCACCTCCCGGTTCCCGTCATGAGCCAAGCGCCTGTCGAGCTGGTCGAGCGCTGGAACGTTGCCGAGCGCCGCCTGTACCCGGTCGTGATGGCCAGGCCGGATCTGTACGAGCGGTACCTGGCGCTCGTACGCGCGCTGGCGGACGACCTCGGGGACCTGTCGACCCCCGAGGCGCTGGCCGCCGCGTTCGGCAACGCCGTCGCCCGGGCGGCCCGGACCGCCGCCCGGGTCGGGGCCCCCACCGAGGGACTCGATCTGGGCGTGGCGGCGGGGGCGGCCTTCGCACTCCGATACCGGGAGGTCAAGGCCGCTGCCGCCCGCGCCGCCGTCGCCGCGCGGGTTCAGGAGGCGACGGCGAAGGGGGAGCGCTGGGTCGTGCTCCAGGAGCCGCCCGGCGAGCGGGCGCCCGATCCCTTCGCCGCGGCCGTGTCCTCCCGGGTCGAGCTGCACGTCCCCACCGGCGTGGCGATCCACTCCTTCGTCGAGCTCGACCCCGATACCTACCAGCCGCGCTACGGCGTCGAGGCCGCCCGCCTGGACCCGGTCAGCGGCGAACTGGCCAGGGACGCGCAGCCGGTCGCCACGCCGCGGACCTTTGACGACCCCACCGCTTGGAAGCAAGCCGTCACCGCCCTGCGCCGGGAATGTGAGACCGGGTCGCCATCGCAAGGGCATCAGGATCGAGTTGGGGAGGGCGACAGATGAACCAGGAGCGCGTGCCCAGCCGGACCATCGACGGGCACAGCCACATCGGCGAGATGGCCGCCTGGAAGTTCTACGACCTCGCCGAGCCGGTGAAGCCGACCGTCTACGAGTTCCCGACCGCGCGGCAGTACCTCCAGCACCTGGACGCGCTCGGCGTCGAGCGCGCGCTGGTGCTGCCCAACTACGGCATCCCCGTGCAGCAGCAGCCGTTTTCCCTCAACGACCTCGTGCTCGACTCCGTCAAGTCCTCCGACCGCCTGCGAGGCGGGCTGTGGGTCTCGTTCCTCCCGCAGAACAAGGAGATGACCCTCCAGGCCCTCGAGCACGCCGGCGAGAATGGCATCGTGGCCCTCAAGACCACGTTCCTGCTCGGCGGCAACCCCAACCCCGAAGGTTGGGACGACGAGACCAGGGAGATCGCCGAGGCCTGCTTCCGGGCCGCCGAGGAGCACGACCTGGTGTTCCACTTCCATACCAGCCCAGGAGGCTCGTCCGACCTGAACAACTTCATCCCGCTCGTGGAGCGCTACGGCAAGCGGGCCAAGATCTACCTGGTCCACTTCGGCGGCGGCGTCAGCGGCCACATCCGCCTCGTGCCACGCTTCCTGGACTGGGTCGAGCAGGGCTACAAGGTCTACACCGACGTCACCTGGGCGGTCGGCTTCGGGGTCCGCTGGCTCCTCACCGAGATCGAGCGCCGTGGCGTTGGCCACGACCGCGTGATGTTCGCCTCCGACGAGCCGTGGAGCGACTTCTGGGGCGAGTACTACAAGATCGCAGGGCAGCCGGTCGGCAAGGAGCTCAAGGACCGCATCCTCCACCAGAACTTCGAGGCGCTCTATGGACACAAGTGGTAACAGCCGCTCGATCGCGGGGCTTGGGCCGCTCATCGCCGAGGTGCAGAGCCTCGGCGTGCGGGTCGAGGCGCCGATGGAGGAGGGCCGCCGTGGGGGCGCGGGCCCAGCCGACGCCGGCATGATCTGGATCGAGGGCGTCCCCGTCACCTTCCCACACGTCAGCGGGTTCGCCGCGAGCTCCCCGTACGTACTGCGGCGCGAGGAGCGCGAGGGCTGGGGCGTGTACCGGGACGGCCGGCGTCTGGCGAGCGCCACGCTGCCGGCGAGGCCGGGTTTCTACGACCTCCAGACCGCCGACGGGACCCCGTACTGGAAGATCGCCCTGCTCCACCTGGACTCGCTTGCCAGCACCGTGATCCAGACCTGCGTCTACTGGGGGAACGCCGACCAGTGCCGGTTCTGCGCGATCGAGACGTCGCTGGAGGGCGGGCGCACCATCCCGGTGAAGAAGCCCGAGCAGCTCGCCGAGGTGGCCCTGGCGGCCAAGGAGCTCGACGGTGCCGTCGACGTCACCCTCACCACGGGGACGACTCGGGGCGCCGACAAGGGGGCGCTGTACGTCGGCAGGTGCGCGCGCGCCGTCAAGGAGGCGACCGGCCTGCCGGTCCAGGCGCAGTTCGAGCCTCCCGACGACTACTCGGTGTTCGAGGCGCTGCGCGACATGGGGGTCGACACTGTCGGGGTTCACGTGGAGTCCTTCGACCAGCGGGTCCTCGACCAGGTCGCCCCGGCGAAGGGCAGGACCGGCGTGGAGGGTTACTTCCGGGCCTGGGACCGGGCGGTCGAGGTGTTCGGTCGCGGACAGGTGTCCACCTACGTGATCCTCGGCATGGGCGAGGACCCCGAGGTCACGGTGGAGTCCTGCAAGCGAGCCGTGGACATGGGCGTCTACCCCTTCGTCGTGCCGCTGCGGCCCAGCGCGGGAAGCCTGATGGAGTCGGTTCTCCCGCCAGACCCCGACTACGTGAAGTCGGTGTACCGCCGGGTCGCGCCGTACGTGACCGTGAGCGGGCTGGAGTCGGCGCGGGTGAAGGCCGGCTGCGCCCGGTGCAACGCCTGCTCCGCGATGTCCGCGTTCGAGGGGAGGCCGCATGGAGCGAACCGGCGCACGCTACCGGTCCTTCAGCTCGGCTGAGCTCGCCGCCCCGCCCGACCGGGTGGGCTGCAGGGTTGTCGCCGGCGAGGCGGAGCGGGCGCTCCACCTGGCGGTCCGCCATGCCGTCTTCGTCGAGGAGCAGGGACTGTTCAGCGGCTCGGACGCGGACGAGCGCGACCAGGACCCCGCTACGCTGCACGTGCTGGGCTTCTGGGCCGGCGAGGTGGCCGGTGCCGTCCGCCTCTACCCGCTCGCCGAGACGGGCCGGTGGAAGGGCGACCGCCTGGCCGTGCTGTCGCCGTTCCGCAGGCACGGCGTCGGCGCGCCCCTGGTGCGGTTTGCGGTCCGGACCGCGTCGCAGCTCGGCGGGTCCATGATGGTGGCGCAGATCCAGCCCGCGAACGTACCGTTCTTCGAGCGCCTGGGCTGGTACCGCGCTGGGGACCCCGCCCCCTACGTCGGGCGGCTCCACCAGCGGATGGCCATCGATCTCCAGCCAGGCTCACCGCAGCCCCGTCACCGGCTGCCGGTGAAGGTCGATCAGCAGCTCCTCCCGCCCCCCGAGCCTGGCGCGGACCGCGCCGGAGGCGTCGAGCAGCCCGACCTGCTCGCACGCCAGCCCTCGGGCGGCGAAGGCGTCGCGGCAGGCCCGCACCTGTGAGCGGGGCGCGCACAGCAGGAAGCCGAACGAGGGGAAGGCGCCCGTCCAAGCTGTGAGCGACACGCCCGGCGGTCGTGGCAGGCCCTCGAGGTCGACCAGGACGCCGCAGCGGGTCGGCTCGAGCAGCATCGCCAGCGACCCGAGAACCCCCGCCATGCTGACGTCCTTGGCCGCCCGGCAGTGACCCGCCTCCGCCAGGTCGGCCAGCAGCCGCACGTCGTCGGCGAGCGCCGGTCCGCGCTCGCGGATCGAGGAGAAAAATGGGAAGTCCTCGCGCATCCGGCCGTCCAGGCAGGCGCAGGAGAGCAGCGCCTGGCCAGGCGCGGCCTCCAAGGCGCGGAGCGGCCGCCGCGCCGTCCCCAGGATGAACGCCGAGAGCGCGGGCGGCCCTGGACGAATCGTGAGGTGACCTCCGACCACGGGCACGCGGTAGAGCTCAGCGGCGAACCGCAGCCCCTCCAGCGCCGAACGGGCCGAGGGCTCGTCCGCGACGATCGTGTCCACCAAGGCCTCGGGCCGTCCACCCATCGCCGCGACGTCGTTGACGTTGGCCACCACCGCGGCGATCCCCGCGCCGTACGGGTCGCGTTCCACGAAGGGCGGCCACATCGCCTCCCCGGCGACGAGGGCATGACCGCCGTCCCGTGGGAGCACCGCCGCGTCGTCCCCCGGTCCCCGACTCCAGTCGGTTGGCCCGAGAACCTCGGTCACCATCGCGATCCGTGCCTTGCCGAGCAGGCCAGGATGGCTTCTGAAGCCGCGGACCACCTCCGCGAGCTCACCGGTCGCCCCTTCGACAGGCTCGGCCAAACCGCCCCCGCGTTCGTCGCGCAGTACCGACACCGCCGCGAAGACTATACGCGCAGCCTCCCCGCCGGCTACGGATCTGGTGCCGGTGTCGCGGAGATGAGGGCGCGGAGCGCCTCCTTGAGCCGCTTGGCGTCGTCCTCGTCGAGCGCCGCGAGAAACCGGCGTTCCGCATCCTCGCTCGCCCGGGTGGCGTGGCGGCGGGTGTCGTGGCCTGTACCGGTCAGCTCCACCACGTTCTTGCGCCGGTCGCCGGGGTGTGGACGGCGCCCCACCAGACCCTTTTCCTCCAGCGCGTCGACCAGGGCGACCATCGTAGTGCGGTCGATTCCGAGCCGGCGGGCGACCTCCTGCTGGGACAGTGGGTCCTGATCGGCGAGAGCGTTGAGCACGGCCAGCTCGCGCCCGTCGATTCCGTGCGGTGCCAGGGCGGGCCCGATCAGTTCGGCGAGCTGCAGCTGCGCGTGCTTCAGCAGCGGGTACAGGCGATCATTGGACACGTTGAGACTCTACCTCTAGACTGATCGTCAGTAATACTGACGATCGACTGTGCTGACGGTACGGCGGCGACGCCGGCCGCTGGCTGAGGAGGTGGGTCAGCGCGATGACTGACCGCGAGCGGGTGAGCTTTGGCATCAAGACCACCCCGTGGAACGCGACCTACGACGAGATTCTCGAGGCCTGGCGGGATGCGGACGCGGTCCCGGCCATTGAGCACGCCTGGCTCTGGGACCACATGGTGCCGCTGCGCGGGGACACGGCGGCGCCGCTCCACGAGGGCTGGACGCTGCTGGCGGCCTTGGCCGCCCAGACCCAGCGGCTCCGGCTGGGGCTGATGGTGACCAGCAACCGGCTCCGCCCACCCGCCGTGCTCGCCAAGATGGCGGCGACCACAGACATCATCTCCCGCGGGCGGCTGATCTTCGGGATCGGGGTCGGCGGCACCCGGGTCGCCGGGCAATTCCAGGACTACAGTGGCGAGAACCCAGCCGTCCGGGAGTTCCAGGCCTATGGGATCCCGCTTGTCACGCCGGGCGAGGGCGTCGCGGCGCTGGCGGAATCGTGCACGATCATCCGGCGCATGTGGACCGAGGGCCCATTCGACTTCGACGGGCGCCACTACCAGCTCAAGGGTGCGATCTGCGAACCCAAGCCGGTCCAGCGCCCGCACCCCCCGATCCTGATCGGCGGCTACGGCGAGCGGACCCTCCGGGTCGTCGCGGAGCACGCCGACATCTGGAACGTCCCCGGCCCGCCCTTTATCAGCATCGAGGAGATCCGCCGCAAGAGCGGCTTGCTCGACGACTACTGCACCGCCATCGGCCGCGACCCGCGGGAGATCACGCGCTCCGCCCAGATCTTTCTCTCCCGCGACGACCCCGCCGCGACCCGTGCGATGGCCGCGGAGCTCATCGATGCCGGCGTGCGGCACCTGGTCCTGGCCCCACGCGAGCGGCCCTACCGGGGGGCGCAGTGGGTGGCCGACAAGGTCATCGACCCGGTGCTGGCCGAAGCGCCATAGCCGCGGGGCGCGGCTGCCCCAGCGGAATGCGCCGGCCCAGAGATTCGTTCGACAAGTGGAATCCCTCAGGGGCGCTCCACCGGTAGAACCCTACGTGGAGTGCTGTGGGTGCATCGGTCATGTGGAACTTGTCGGATGAGTCGCTGCTCGCGGGCCTGGGGTCGGGTGAGCGGGACGCGGCCGCCGTGTTCGTGGCGCGGTTCCAGCGTCGGGTGTTCGGCCTGACGCACTCAATCCTGCGCGATCGCGGCGCCGCGGAGGAAGCGGCGCAGGAGGCGTTCGTGCGGGCCTGGCGGCACGCTTCGGCATACGACCCTCGACGGGGCACCGTCGCGGCATGGCTGCTGACGATCGCCCGCAACGTCTCGATCAACATGCTGCCCGTAAGACGCTTCGACCCAGTCGACCCGGAGGTCCTGCTCGCGATGGAGGCAAGGCGACCAGGCGAGGATGGGAACGAGGCCCAGGTGGTCGACTCGGAACCGCTGCGGGAGGCACTGAGCCGGCTTCCAGAGGGCCAGCGGCGAGCGCTGGTCCTGGCGGTGTTCTACGGCTTCACGGCCAAGGAGATGAGCGAGCTGGACGGTCTGCCGCTCGGCACGGTCAAAACGCGGATCCGGGCGGCCATGATGAAGCTCCGCTCTGAGCTGGGGGTGCCCCATGACCGGTGAGTTGGGCTGCGAGCAGGTCGGGGAGCTGGCACCCGAGTTCGCGCTGGGCATCGCGGCCGGGGAGGACAGGGACGCGGCCGTGCGCCACCTGAGCGGCTGCCCAGCGTGCCGCCAGCTGGTGACCGAGCTCTCCGGTGTGGGTGACGAGCTGCTCCTGCTCGCGCCGGAACGGCAGCCTCCGCTCGGATTCGGGTCCCGCGTCCTCACCGCGGTCGCCGAGCCGCCACCGCCGCGTGGGCTCCGAGCGCTTCCACGTGGCTGGCTTCCGCGTGGCAGGCGGTGGGTGGCCGTCGCGGCGGCCGCGGTCCTCGCGGCGGCGATCGGCGCAGGGTCGGTGCTGGTGGCCACGGCCGGCGATCGTCAGCTCGCGCAGGGCTACCGGGCCGTGCTGAGCCAGGGGCAGGGATCCACGTTCGCCGCGGCCCCGCTGCAGGGATCGCAGGGTCGGGTCGGCACCGTGTTCGGGTACCAGGGGCAGCCGTCCTGGATGGTGGTGACAGTGCAGCCCTGGGCTGCGGACCAGGGCCAGCTCCAGGTCCAGGCGCTGACCCGCGACGGCAGGTACCTGGCGCTCGGCAAGGCGGTCCTGGGGGGAGGCAACCGGGCGTGGGGCGGCCAGATCCCCGTCGACCTCTCCGCCGTCCATCAGCTTCGGTTCGTGCGGTCGGACGGACAGACGGCGTTCGCCGCGACCTTCGACGGCGTCAGGTCCTGGAATTGAAAGGGCCCGGACGGTGTGCCTGCGCAGGCACACCGTCCGGGCCCCGCCGGTGTCAGTAGAGCCCGCCTCCCCCACCACCACCGCTGTGGTAGAAGAAGACGAAGTAGACGATCAGGTAGGCGACCACTGCCGCCGCTGTCGAGATGGCGAGCCACTTCCCCCATCTGCGACGGTAGCCGGTGCTTCGAACAGCCATGACGCTCCTCCGGTTCGTGAAGTGACCGGGCACTGCCCGCTCATCAGGTACTACCGGCGTGCGGGGGCTGGCGGATTGCTGCGGGGCCAAATGGCGCGTTGAGCTTGGGTAGGATCACGGCACCGCCCGCTGCATCCGCGCCGCCGATGGTGACGGGACCGAGCCAGGGAGAACGCCATGCTGAAGGCTTTCGCCGACCTGTCCACGCCGCTGCTGGCCGATGCCTGCGTCCGCAGCGACGTGCCGCTGCGCGCCGCGCCGCCGGGCATCGGCGCGGTCGTCCCCGGGCACCGGATCGCGGGACGCGCGTTGCCGGCGCGGCACTACGGCAGCGTGGACGTGTTCCTGGAGGCGTTCAGCCGGGCCGAGCAGGGTGACGTGCTGGTCATCGACAACGGCGGGCGGTCCGACGAGGCGTGTGTCGGCGACTTGGCGGTCCTTGAGGCCGAGGCGGCAGGGGTGGCGGGCCTGGTGGTGTGGGGGCTGCACCGCGACACGCCGGAGCTTGTGGAGATCGGCGTTGCGGTGTTCAGCTACGGCAGCTCCCCGCCTGGCCCGGTGCGGCTGGACGAGCGGGAGCCCGAGGCGCTGGCCACCGCGCGGTTCGGGCCGCACCTGGTGCGCGACGACGACATGGTCTTCGGCGACGACGACGGCGTGGTGTTCGTCGCCGCCGAGCGCGCCCAAGAGGTGCTGGCGACGGCGCGCCAGATCTGGCAGACCGAGCGCGAACAGGCCCGCAGTATCCGGGCAGGTGCGACGCTGCGCCAGCAGACCGCTTTCGACGACTACCTGGCACTGCGCGCCGCCGATCCGTCGTACAGCTTCCGGCGGCATCTTCGGCGGATCGGCGGGGCCATCGAGGAGTAGCTGCGTCCCAGCCGGGACCGGACCCAGCGCCCAGCTCCGGCCTCACGCGTCGCGCAGCCGCAGCAGCAGCCCGCCGGCGAGCAGCGCCGCTGCGGCCCACGCGGCGAGCACGCCAAGGCCCGCCCACGGACCGATGGGCCGCCGCCAGTGCGGGTCGGTGACCAGCTCGGCGACGACCGGGAAGAGATAGAGCAGGCCGAGCACGACCCCGATCGCCGCCGCGGAATCCCGTATGGCGGTGGCGGCGCCGAGGCTGAGCAGCGCGATCAGGGCGAGGTAGAGGACCGACCCGGCGGCGGCGCGCAGCACCGGCCCGTCGCCCAGGGACAGCAGCGGGTAGCCACGCGCCGGGGTGAAGCCGTGGCCGGGCAGGATGAGCGTGGCGAGCAGCAGCCAGCTGGTGCCTGCTGCGGTGCTGGCCGAGGAGCGGCTGATCGCCTCGGGTCGGCGCAGGCCGGGTCGTGGCCGGGATGGTGTTTCGGGAGCGGGATACGGTGCGTTGACACGGTGGTGCGGGCTGGTGGACGGTGGAGCCGCGGCACGCCCGGACTGCTGGGCGCTGGCGAGGAGGGAGGGGGGCCCATGCGCATCCTGGTCAGCAGCACGGGCGGCGTCGGCCATCTGCTTCCGCTTCCCGTCGCGCGGGCGCTCGACCGGGCGGGTCACGCGGTGCGGATCGCCTGCCCGGAGTCGTTCACCGGCTTCGCGGGGCGGTACGGCCTGCCGGTCAGCGGGTTCGGTGAGCCGGATCCGGACGAGTTTGCCGCGGTCTGGGCCACGGTCCCGTTCGACGACACAGAGGAGGCGAACCGGATCGTGATCGGGCAGGTCTACGGCAGGCTCGACGCGACCGCCGCCCTGCCCGGTTTGGACGCGCTCACCGGCCAGTGGCGGCCGGATCTGCTGATGCGGGACACCAACGAGTACGGGGCCGCCCTCGTTGCCGAGCGGTACCGACTGCCCTGTGTGCGGGTCGGGTGCAGCCTGGCGGTGCTGGACACCGTCGTCGCGCCGGCGGCCGCGGATGGCCTGGCCGCGCTGCGCGCCGCGGAGGGCCTGGCGCCCGACCCCGACGGCAGCATGCTGCTGGCGGGCACCTACCTGACCCAGTTCCCGCACAGTCTGGAGGACCCGGCGTGTCCTGGGGATGGCGCCTGGCGGTTCCGCGACGTGGCGCCGGCCCGGGAGCCGCTGCCGGGCTGGTGGGCGGGTGGCGACAGTCCGCTGGTGTACGTGTCGTTCGGCACGGTCGCCCCGTCGCAGGGCCTGTTCCCCAGCGTGTACGCGGCCGTGCTGGACTCCCTGGCCGAGCTGCCGGTACGGGTCCTGGTCACGGTCGGCGAGGCTGCCGACCCGGCCGTGCTCGGGCCGCTGCCGCCCCGCGTGCACGCCGAGCGGTTCGTACCGCAGGACCAGGTGCTCGGCGCGGCCACGGTGATGGTCACCCACGGCGGGTCCGGATCCGTGCTCGGCGCCCTGGCCGCCGGGGTGCCGCTGGTCGTGCTGCCGCTGTTCGCCGACCAGCCACACAACGCCGCCCGGGTGGCAGCGGTCGGTGCCGGGATGACCATTGCCGGCGGACCGGCCGCAGCCGGGCGAATCGGGGCGGCGGTGGCCGCCGTGCTCGACAATCCGGCGTACCGGGCCCGCGCGCAACGTATCGCCGCTGAGATCGCGGCGCTACCGACCGCAGACCAGACGGCGGCCATGCTCACCGAGCTGGCCACCCCGGGCCCGCCTGACCGGTACAGCCATCCCGTTCCGCCGCGGCGGTCTCCGCCGGTGTAAGAGGAAAACGCTCTGACCTGGAGCCCGAGGGGGGACTCGAACCCCCGACCTGCCGATTACGAGCGCGAGTGTATCGGACGCTGCTCGGGCCCTTCCAGCGAATCACGCGACCGCGGCATGGGGCTCCCGGGGACCTCAGCGGCGCCCACCGGGGTTCACCGGATGGCGAGGCGGGACATCGGGATCGCGGCGCCACGCAGGGCGGCCTGGACCGAGAGGAAGGCCGCCTCGAGGGTGAGCTGGGGGGCCGCGCCGATGGACAGGCGGCGGTCGGCCTCCTCCAGGGCGGCGGCGGCACGGATCGCTGCCGTGGGGTCGAGTGAGGCCGCGAGCCGGGCGGTGGTGGCGGCACGGTCCGGGTGCACCAGCGGTGGAGCCCCGGCTTCCTCGGGCACGGCTCCGCCGTGGACGCCATGGAGCGCGGCCATGTCCCGGTAGACGCCGAGCAGGTCCGAGACCGCCTCGCGGATCGCGTCGAAGCGAACGCGCCGCAGCTCGCGGCGGTGGCGTGTCTCGATCCGTTTGCGCAGGGTGCCGCTGCCGCGACCCTTGCCGTAGATCTCCTCGAAGTCGGCCAGCTCGCTCGCCTGCCGCTGCTTGCCTGCCGCCATCACCTCGTCGGCCAGGCTGAGCACCGTGGTGGCGGCGCTGAGCGCACCGGAAGCGTGTCCACCCATGAGCTGCTCGGCGAGGTCGAGGGTGGTGGCCCGGCGCAGGCGCGCAACCTCGTCGCCGAGCAGCGAGCGGGCCTTGGCCAGGCGGCCGTGACTGGCGGCGGCAGCCCAGGCGGCCTGCTGCGGAGCGATCCCCAGCTCCTCCCCCAGCGCCGCCGCCATGGTAGACGCCGGCAGGCTGGCGAAAGCGAGCGTGCGGGCACGCGAGGGGATCGTGCCGACCAGCGCGCCGGCGCTGCGCGCCACCAGCACGAATACCACCCCGGCCGGCGGCTCCTCCAGCACCTTGAGCAGCGCGTTGGCGGCCGCGTCGGTCATGCGGTCGGCCTCGTCGAGCACGAACACGGCGATGCGCGCCTCGTGGTGCGAGCGGGAGGCCTCCTCGCGCACCGCGCGGACGTCGTCGACCAGCAGGTTGTCGCCCTCCGGCACGATCAGGTGCACGTCCGGGTGAACCCCGCGGAGCACCCGGTGACAGACGTCGCAGGTCCCGTCGCCACCGCTGGGGCAGTTGAGCGCTGCCGCGAACACGCGCGCCGCGTGCAGCTTGCCGACCCCGGGCGGGCCGGCGAAGAGCCAGGCGTGCGTCACCCGGCCGGACTCGACCGCATCCCGCAGGACGGCGACCGCCTCGGCGTGGCCGACGATCTGGTCCCAGACGGTCGGCATCAGCGACCTCCTTCGATGCGGGCGAGCACGGTGGCGCGGACCTCGGCCGCGACGCGCTCGGGCGGCTGGGCCGCGTCGACCACGACGAAGCGCTCGGGCTCGGCAGTGGCAAGGTCGAGGAAGGCCTCGGCCACGCGATGGTGGAAGTCGAGGTCCTGGCACTCGATGCGGTCGCGGCTGCCCTGCCTGCGGGCGAGTCCCTCGGCCGGGTCGAGCCGGAGCAGCACCACCACGTCCGGCAGGAGCCCGGCGGTGGCGAAGCGGTTGATCGCCGCGACCTCATCGCGCCCCAGCCCGCGCGCTGCACCCTGATAGGCCAGCGAAGAGTCGATGAAGCGGTCGCAGAGGACCACGTCGCCGCACTCCAGCGCCGGACGGATCACGTCCTCGACGAGCTGGGCGCGGGCGGCGGCGAACAGCAGCGCCTCCGCCCGCGGCTGCACGGTGGACGCCGGGTCGAGCAGGAGCGAGCGCACCTGCTCCCCCACCGGCGTGCCGCCGGGCTCGCGCGTGGCGACCACCTTGTGGCCCTGCTCCTCGAGCGTCCGCCGCAGCAGCTCGAGTTGTGTGGACTTGCCGGCGCCCTCGACGCCCTCGAAGGCGATCAGCCGGCCTCGACGCCTCCAGGACACGGGGAGCGCCGCGCTCAGGCGCTGGCCAGCGCCGCGACCGCGATCTGGGTGCCGCATTTGGCGCAGGTCGCGGTGTCCGGGTCCTTGTCCGGGACCAGCAGGCCGCCGCACTGTGGGCAGGGCTGGCTGAGCGGCGCCTGCCACACCGCGTAGTCGCAGTCCGGGTAGCGGTTGCAGCTGTAGAAGGTCTTGCCGCGCTTGGTCCGCTTGGACACGACCTGGCCCTGGCCACACTTGGGGCAGGTGCCGAACTCCTGCTCGCCGAGGTTCTTGATGCCGCGGCACTTGGGATAGTCCGAGCAGCCGAGGAAGGGACCGAAGCGGCCGCTGCGCTTGACCATCGGCTTGCCGCACTTGGGGCAGGGCACGTCGGTCAGCTCGGGCTCCGGCCGGTCGGCCTGCTCGGCGGCCTTGGCGTTGCGCCGGTACTTGCAGTCCGGGTAACGGCTGCACGACAGGAACCAGCCGTAGCGGCCCCACCTGCGCACCAGCGTGGCGCCGGTGTCGGCGCCGCATTCGGGGCACACCTCGTCGGTCGGCTCCTCGGGGCGGGAGACCTTGTCCTGGCGTTCGGCGATGGTGTCCTCGACCTCCACGAAGAAGGTCTTGACCAGCGGCTCCCACGCCTTGGCGCCGCTGGCGATGTGGTCGAGGTCCTCCTCCATCTCGGCGGTGAAGCCGAGGTCGATCACCTTGGGGAAGACGTCCGCCAGCAGGTCGGTCACGACGATGCCGACGTCCTCGGGGTGGAAGCGCTTGCTGTCCAGCTGCACGTACTTGCGCTCGAGCAGGGTCGAGATGGTGGGCGAGTAGGTCGACGGCCGCCCGATGCCGTGCTCCTCCAGCGCCTTGACCAGGCTCGCCTCGGAGAAGCGCGGCGGCGGCTCGGTGAAGTGCTGCTCGGGCCGCAGCTCGACCAGCTCGAGGGTCTGCCCGACCTGGAGCTCCGGCAGGGTGCCGGCCTCTTCCTCAGCGGCGTCGTCGCGGCCCTCGAGGTAGACGCGCACGAAGCCGTCGAAGCGCATGACCGAGCCGGAGGCCCGGAACACCAGGTCCTGCGCGTCCTTGACGGCAGCGTCGGCGGACCCGCGCGCCTGGATGTCGATCGTGGTCTGGTCGTAGATGGCCTGGGCCATCTGGGAGGCGACCGCGCGCTTCCAGATCAGGTCGTAGAGTCGCTGCTGGTCGCGGTCGAGGTGGCCGTTCAGCGACTCGGGCGTGCGGCGGATCTCGGTGGGACGGACCGCCTCGTGCGCCTCCTGGGCCGACTTTGCCTTGGTCCGGTACTGGGTGGTGCGCACGTAACGGTCGCCGTAGCGCTCCCGCACCAGCGCGGCGATCTCGTCCAGGGCGGTCTGCGCCAAGGCGACCGAGTCGGTCCGCATATAGGTGATCAGGCCGATGGAACCCTCGCCCGGCAGCTCGACGCCCTCGTAGAGCTGCTGCGCCAGCGCCATCGTCTTCTTGGAGGAGAAGCCCAGCTTGCGGGCGGCCTCCTGCTGCAGCGTGGAGGTGGTGAAGGGCGGCGTGGCGCTGCGCTTGCGCTCGCTCTTGGTGACGTCCTTGACCGCCCAGGTGGCGTGGCGCGAGCGCTCGGCGGCGCCGGTGGCCGTGCCTTCGTCGCCGAGGACGAACTTCTGCTTCTCGCCCACCGGGTAGCGGGCATGGATCCCGTCCTCGGCCTCGGTGAGCAGGTCAGCCTCGAGGCTCCAGTACTCCTGCGGCCGGAACGCCCGGATCTGGCGTTCGCGGTCCACGATCATCTTGAGCGCGGCCGACTGGACGCGCCCGGCCGACAGGCCGGCGCGCACCTTGCGCCACAGGACGGGGGAGAGCTTGTAGCCCACGATCCGGTCGACCACGCGCCGTGCCTGCTGGGCGTCGACCAGGTGGGCGTCGATCTGTCGCGGCTCGGCGAAGGCGCGCCGGACCGCGTCGGCGGTGATCTCGGTGAAGGACACGCGACGGATCGAGTCCGCCGCCAGCTTGGCCGCCTCGGCGATGTGCCATGCGATGGCCTCGCCCTCGCGGTCAGGGTCGGTCGCCAGAAAGACTTGATCGGCCGACTTGGCCGCCTTCCGAATGTCGGAGACGACCTTTTTCCCCCGTGGGGTTACTTCGTATGTGACCGAGACGCCGCCGTCGAACTCCACCGCGAAGTCGGACTTGGGCAGATCACGGACATGCCCCATCGAGGCAACGACCGTGTAGTCCTTACCCAGGTACTTCCCGATGGTCTTCGCTTTGGCGGGCGATTCGACCACGACCAGGTTGCGTGCCAATCCAGCATCCTCGTTGCTCAGCGTCAGATTCCCGGTCTGGGTTCTCCCGCGATCTCCGTCGTAAGCAGATCGCCGGAAGACCGGCCCTACCCCGCAGGGCGCCGGGCAGACGGCGTAGTGTCGCCGACGAACCCATCGCACTGTCAAGGCCCAGATAGCCTGCCAGTATTCCGTCCGCCTGTCTTCGGGTCATCCACAGGCCCCCGGCGGAAGCCGGCGAAGTGCGGCCGGGCGCCGGGGACCACGTGGATCATGAGGCTTTTGAGCGCGCAGGTGGCGCGGCCGCCGGCAGCTCTTCGGGCTCGCCGCCGATGGCCATGGTCGCACCGCCACGGGCTGAGCGCCACAAGGCCCAGGCGAGCGCGGCGACCGCCACCACCCCGACGACGACCCGTAGCGCCACGTTGCCGGAGAACGACACCACCGTCGGCGCGATCAGCACCGCGACCAGGTTCATGACCTTGATCAGCGGGTTCAGGGCCGGCCCCGCGGTGTCCTTGAAGGGGTCGCCGACGGTGTCGCCGATCACGGTCGCCTTGTGCGGCTCGGAGTTCTTGCCGCCGTGGTGGCCGTCCTCCACATACTTCTTGGCGTTGTCCCAGGCCCCGCCCGAGTTGGCGAGCATCACCGCCAGGAGCTGCCCGGTCAGGATCGCGCCGGCGAGGTAGGCCCCGAGCGCCTCCTGCTTGAAGATGAAGCCGGTGGCGATCGGCGTCAGCACGGCGAGCAGTCCCGGCGTGAGCAGCTCGCGCAGCGAGTCGCGGGTGCAGATGTCCACGACGGCGCTGTAGTCCGGCCGCTCGCTGTAGTCCATGATCCCCGGGTGCTCGCGGAACTGCTTGCGCACCTCGAACACCACCCGGGCGGCGGCGCGGCCGACCGCGCGGATCGCCTGGGCCGAGAACATGAACGGGACCGCGCCGCCGATCAGCAGGCCGACCAGCACCGCGGGCCGGTCGACGCGGATGTCGACCAGGGCGGGCGAGACGCCGGCCTCGAGCAGGGCTCGGCGGAACGCCCCGAACAGGCTGGTGGCGGCGATCACGGCGGTGGCGATGGCCATGCCCTTGGTGATCGCCTTGGTGGTGTTGCCGACGGCGTCGAGCTTGGTGAGCACGAGGTTGCCCTGCTCGCTGACCTCACCGGACATCTCTGCGATGCCCTGCGCGTTGTCGCTGACCGGCCCGAAGCTGTCCATCGAGACGACCACGCCGACGACCGAGAGCAGGCCCATGCCGATGAGCGAGATCAGGTAGAGCTGGTAGTCGAGGCCCGCGCTGGCACCGAGCATCACCGCGCCGACGATCGCGCCGACGATCGCCAGCAGCGCGTAGACGGTCGACTCGAGCCCGATGGCGAAGCCGGCCAGGATGGTGGTGGCCGGCCCGCTCTCGGACGCGTCGGCGATCTCCTGCACCGGCTTGTACTGGGTGGCCGTGTAGTACGAGGTCATGAGCTGGATCACGGCGGCCAGCACGATGCCGAGCGCGACCGCCGCGAGCGGGCGCCAGTCGTCGACATAGACGAAGGTGACCACCGCGACCAGCGCGGCCGCGATCAGCGCGGCCGCGAAGAAGCCTCGGTTGATGATTCGCATGCCGCTCTCGTCCTCGGAGCGCGGCCGCACCAGCCAGATCCCGGCAACCGAGGCCATGATCCCGATCGCCTGGATGAGCAGGGGGAACATCAGGCCCACCACGGGCCGGTCGGGGAATGCGGCGAGGCCGAGGACGATCGCCGCCACCAGGGTGACCTCGAACGACTCGAACAGGTCGGCCGCCATCCCGGCGCAGTCCCCGACGTTGTCACCGACGTTGTCGGCGATGGTCGCCGCGTTGCGCCGGTCGTCCTCTGGGATGGACTGCTCGACCTTGCCGACCAGGTCGGCACCGACGTCGGCAGCCTTGGTATAGATGCCGCCTCCGACACGCATGAACATCGCCAGCAAGGCGGCGCCGAAGCCGAAGCCGAACAGCACATTGGCGGCCTGCCCCCGGTAGATCAGCACCACGGCGGTGGCGCCGAGCAGGCCGAGGCCGACCACGAACATGCCGGCGACGCCGCCCGTGCGGAACGCCAGCGGCATGGCCCGGCGCATGCCACCCGAGTCGGCGGCGGCGGCCACCCGGACGTTGCCGCGGACCGTGAGGCTCATGCCGGTGAAGCCGGCCAGGGCCGAGAAGCCGGCGCCGAACAGGAACGCGACCGAGCGCCCTATCCGCACCGAGGTCGAGTCGGCCTTCAGAATCAAGAGCAGGAAGAACAAGAGCGCCACAAAGACCGCGACGGTGCGGAACTGGCGTGTGAGGTACGCCCGGCTCCCCTCCTGGATCGCCTGCGAGACCTCGCGCATCTTCTCGCCCCCCTGGTCGGCCGCGAGTACCTGCCTGACCAGCACGTACGCCACCAGCAGCGCGAGCAAGGAGATGGCAAGGACGACGACCAGCGTGAGGTTCTCGCCCGCGGTGAAGTTGACGTGGAAGGCGCCCTCTTGAGCGAGCAGCCCGATGTTGCCCATTCGACCTCCTCGTCACCCCTTCGCCGGGGCGCTTTCAGAGCCTTCCAAGCGCTCGGGCCACCAGAGCCCGGGCGAGACGTCGATCGGAACACGGCGGGACGCGAGCACTGGCACGACCCCGCTTCCAGAGGCTGGAACGGCCAACGGAGCTGGGGGTACACCGCCCCACGTGCCCGCCAGGATTGGCCGGATGATAGCCACCCACAGCGGGGAGCGGCAACCCTTCGCGCTGGTAAGCGCCCTTTGGATAGGTACCCCTGAGCCGCGGGCGGGGCGGGTGGGGAGCGCCGGTCAGCGCCGCGCGGCGCCCGGCCGGCGGCGAAGCCAGAAGCTGATGCGGTGGCCGCCGCCCTCCAGCCCACCGGCATCCAACTCGTCCACCAGCGCGCCCACGAGGGCCAGCCCGAACTGGCGGTCGTCCAGGTCGTCGAGGGCGTCGCTGACCGGCCGGCGCTCGCCCTCGGGAGCACGGTCGCGGACCTCGATGCAGAAGCGGTCGCCGTCCGCGGAGAGCTCCAGCTCGATGGGCTCGACCAGCCCTGCCCTGGTCAGGTCGCCGACCGCGACCGCGCAGGTCTCGGAGACCGCGACCTTGAGGTCCTCGATCCCGTCCTCGTCGATGCCCGCGTTTCGGGCGACCATGCCGACGACCAGGCGCACCGTGCTCAGCAGGCGCGGCTCTGGTGGGAAGTCGAGGCGAACTGTCGCCTTGCCTCGCAGAGAGGATGGCTCGAGGCTGCCCACCGCGGCTATCGCTCGCCGCCAGATCCCGCCACCGCCTCGGCGACCGATCCGTGGATCGGGAACACCTTGGTGAGGCCGGTGATGCGGAAGATCTTGAGGATCTTCTCCTGAGTGCAGACCAGCTCGAGCGAGCCGTCGTGGTTGCGCACCCGCTTGAGGCCGCCCACCAGCACGCCGAGGCCGGTCGAGTCGAGGAAGTCGACCTTCTCCAGGTCGACGACCAGCTGGTAGGAACCCTCACTGACGAGCTCGATGAGCTTCTCCCGCAGCTTCGGGGCAGTGTAGACGTCGATCTCGCCAGCCACTTCGAGGACCGAGTAGTCCCCCTCCTTGCGTACGTTCAGGTCGAGGTCCATGCCGTCTCCATGTCGTCGTTGCCCTCCTGCCACGCTCGGGGAGGCTAACCTCGGCCCGGCGCACGAGCAAGGACGCGGGCTGCTTGCCGCTCCACGCGCCTGCGAGTAGCCTACGCCATCGTCCTTTCTGTACCTAGATCTGTGCCCAGAGCCCAAGCCAGGAGCAGCCCCCTGTCCTCCCCCGTCCGAGCCACCGTCGTGCTCCTCGCGGCGTTGGCCCTCCTGGCGGCCGGCTGCAGCTCCGGCAAGGAGCACCCCCCGGCCGCAGCCACCACCGCCAGCACCGCCACCACGCAGGCGGCGCGCCCGCTCGCGCTCGCCCTCACCCTCACTACCACGGCCAGGGGACCGGAGCGGGGCTTCGACGCCAAGAAGGCTGCTCAGCAGGCGAACCCGAGCCTGCAGAAGTTCCTGGAGCGCTATCTCACCCTGGCGTTCCTGCAGCCAGGGCAGGCCAGGTCGGGCTGGCGCGACCTGCTGGCCATGTTCGACGACTCGGTGCGTCCCAGGGCCGGCAAGCAGCTCGACTCGCTGTCGCTCGGCGGCGCGGCCGCGCGGGTCACCTCGGTCCAGCCAGGTCCCGCCCGGGCGCGCGCGGTGGTGCTGTTCGGCGGCGGCCGCGGGCTCGCAGCCACTGTGCAGCTCTCCTTTGACGGCATGGCCAGCTCCAAGCAGGGCAGTGGTGGCGTGCACCTGCGTTCGGTGTTGCAGCTTCTGGGCGGTAAGTCCGGCTGGCGGATCGCCGCCTACGACAGCAGGACCGGGGGTGGGGCCTGATGGCACTCGGCATCCGCCGGCGGGACGGTGCCGCGCCACCGCACCCGCGACGGCGGGCCCTGGTCGTGCTCGGCGCCCTGACGCTGGTCACCGCGCTCGCCACCGGCGCCGCACTGGTGACTCCGCCGCGCGACGTCGCCCACGCCCAGGCCACCGTGACCATCCAGCGGGCGCACCGGGGCGCGGGCACGCCGGCCCTCAAGGGCCGGGTCACCTTCCTGGTGATCGGCTCGGACTCCGGAGCGCCCAGGCATGGCCGCGGCGGCAGCGCCCAGGGGGGCCGTGCCGACTCGATCCACCTGGTCGTGCTGGACACCGCCACGCGCAGGGGCATCTCGATCGGCTTCCCGCGCGACAGCTACGTGCCGATCCCGGGGCGGGGCACCGACAAGATCAACGCCGCCATGTCGTCCGGCGGGCCCCCACTGCTGATCAGCACGATCGAGCGGCTCACCGGGATCACGGTCAACTACTACGTCCTCACCTCGTTCGACGGCCTCGTCGACATCGTCGACAAAGTGGGCGGCGTGACGGTCGGGGTCGACATGAACCTGGTGGACAGGTTCTCCGGCGCGAACTTCCGCAAGGGGACGCAGAAGCTGAACGGCGGCCAGGCGCTGGCGTACTCGCGCGCCCGCCACGGCACACCCAGGGGCGACCTCACCCGCTCCGAGCACCAGGGCCAGGTCCTGCTCGGCGGTCTGGCCACCTTCCAGCGGCAGGTCACCAAGGACCCCGGCCTGGTCATGAAGTGGCTCGCGGTCCTCAACGACGAGGTCAAGACCGACATCCCCTTCGTTGAGCTGGTGCGCCTGGCGCTGCTCGCGACGCAGGTGCCGCCGGGCAGGATCAACAACGTGGTTGCGCCGGGCGTGCCCGGCAGCGCCGGCGCCGCCTCCGTGGTCCGCCTCACGTCCGGGGCCTCCGCGCTGTTCAGCCGGGTCAGGCACGGTCAGCTCGGGTAGCCGTCGCTTGAGACGTCGTGCCTGGTTACCATGGCGCGGTGGTTGATCCCGCCAGTCTGATCGAGGACCTCACCGGCGAGCCCGGCTACCGGGGCCAGCTCGTCCACGTCGAGCGGCTGCCGGCGCGGCCGGCCCGCCTGGTCGGTCTGCCCGAGGACCTCCCCGAGCCGCTGCCCGGCCGCCTGCGGTCACGCGGCATCACCGCCCTGTGGAGCCACCAGGCCGGGGCGATCGCGCTGGCGCGCGCCGGCACCCACGTCGTGGTCGCCACCGGCACCGCCTCCGGCAAGAGCCTCTGCTACCAGCTCCCGGTCTTCGAAGCCCTGCTCGGCGCTGGCCACCGCACCGCCCTGTACCTCTCGCCCACCAAGGCGCTCGCGCACGACCAGCTCCGTGCGGTCCGCTCGTTCGCGCTGGCCGGCGTCCGGGCCGCCTCCTACGACGGCGACACTCCCGTGGCGGACCGGCCCATGGTGCGGCGCAACGCCAACCTCGTGCTCACCAATCCCGACATGCTTCACCAGGGGATCCTGCCGGCCCACGAGCAGTGGAGCGCGTTCCTGGGCCGGCTCTCCCACGTCGTGGTCGACGAGGCGCACACCCTGCGCGGGGTGTTCGGCTCCCACGTCGCCGCCATCCTGCGGCGCCTGCGCCGGCTCGCCGGCCGCTATGGCGCCGAGCCCGTGTTCATCCTCGCCTCCGCCACCCTCGGCAACCCCGCCGAGCTGGCCAGCCGCCTAGCCGGCCTGCCGGTGGAGGCGGTCGTCAGGGACGGCTCGCCGCGCGGCCCGGTCACCTTCGCCCTGTGGGAGCCGCCGCTGGAGAACCAGGTCACCGGGCTGCGCCGCAGCGCCAACGTGGAGGCCGCCAGGTGGCTCGCGAGCGGCGTGGAGGCCGGCGTGCGCACGCTCTGCTTCACCCGCTCGCGCAAGGCCGCCGAGCTGGTCGCGACCTACGCCCGGCGGCGCGCCGCCGCGGTCGACCGGTCGCTGGCCGCTCGCGTGCGCGCCTACCGCGCCGGCTACCTGGCCGAGGAGCGGCGCGCGCTGGAGCGCGGGATCGTCTCGGGCAAGCTGCTCGGGCCTCGACGCGATCGTGCTCGATGGGTTCCCGGGCACGATCGCGTCCATGTGGCAGCAGGCCGGACGCGCCGGGCGGCAGGGCGGCCCGTCGCTCGCGGTCCTGGTGGGGCTGGACGACCCGCTCGACGCGTATTTCCTGCACCATCCGAGCGACCTGTTCGGCCGCCCGCACGAGGCGGCGCTGGTCGACCCTGCCAACCCCTACGTGCTCGCGCCGCACCTGGGCTGCGCCGCGTACGAGGCGCCCCTCACCGAGGAGGACTTCGCCCTGTTCGGCCCGCCGGCGCGCGCGCTCGCGGCGCAGCTCGAGGTGGAGGGGGTCCTGCGTCACCGCCGTGGCGGCTACCGCGCCACCTCCGGCCGCTCGCCGGCGGCCGGGGTCGACGTACGCAACGCCGGCGGAGCGCCGGTGACGATCGTGGCGGCCGACACCGGCCAGGTGATCGGCACGGTTGACCGCTCCCGCGCCCCGTCCACTGTCCACCGCGGCGCGGTCTACCTGCATCAGGGTGAGTCGTACCGGGTGCTGGAGCTGGATCTGGAAGGCGGTGTCGCGCTGGTCGAGAGCGCCAGGGGCGACGAGTACACGCAGGCCCGGCAGGACACCGACATCCAGGTGCTCGAGCCGCTGCGTCACGCGGAGCTGGACCGCTTCGGCCGCTGGCTCGGCCGCGTCGCGGTGTCCGAGCAGGTCATAGGCTATGATCGGCGCAAGGTGGGCACGGGCGAGCTGCTCGGGTCCGAGGACCTCGATCTACCGGCCGCCCACCTGACCACTGTCGCCTACTGGTACACGCTCTCGCCGGAGCTGCTGGCCGCCGCCGGCCTGGAGCCGCGCGACGTGCCCGGCGCGGCCCATGCGGCCGAGCACGCCCAGATCGGGCTGCTGCCGCTGTTCGCCATGTGCGACCGCTGGGACATCGGCGGACTCTCGACCGCCTGGCATCCCGGCACGGGGTCGGCCACCATCTTCGTCTACGACGGCTACCCGGGCGGCGCCGGCATCGCCGAGCGCGGCTACGCGCTGGCTGCGGAGCACCTTCGGGCGACCAGGGACACGGTGCGCACCTGCCCATGCGAGACCGGCTGCCCCTCGTGCGTGCAGTCACCCAAATGCGGTAACGGCAACCACCCTCTTGACAAGGCGGGCGCGGTCCGCCTGCTCGGCGAGCTGCTCGCCGATCTGGACCTGGCGGCGGAGGGCACGGTCGGCGAGCCTCCCTCCTCGGCGGTCGGGACGGGTCCCTCCCCGCAACGGAGGCCCGGAGGGAGGCCCGGGAAGCGAGGCGGATCGTGATCCCCTACATCGGCGTGGCTGGAGCCTCGCAGCCGGACGCCTCGGCGATGGCGCTGGCCGAGACGCTCGGCCGGCGACTCGCGGAGGCGGGCGCGACCGTCCTGTGCGGCGGCGGGGGCGGCGTGATGACCGCTGTCTGCCGTGGCGCCCAGGCGGCGGGCGGGACCACGGTCGGGCTTCTGCCCGGCGGGGACCGCTCCAGCGGCAACCCGCACCTCACGGTCGCCCTGCCGACCGGCCTCGGCGAGGGACGCAACCTGCTGCTGGTCCGCGCGAGCGACGCGCTCATCGCGGTTGGCGGCGGGTTCGGCACCCTCTCGGAGATCGCTCTCGCGCTGCGCACCGGCGTCCCGGTGGTCGGCCTGGCCACCTGGGGATTGACCCTGGCCGGCAGGCCGGTGTCCCCCTTCCCGGTGGCGGAGGCTCCCGAGCAGGCCGTGCAGCTCGCCCTGGAGGCGGTGGGACATGCCGTGGATTCGTGATCGCGGCAGCGCTTGTGGTGGTCGCGGGTTGGGCCATCGCCCGGCGGACCGGGTCACCACCCACACCCGCCCGGCCAAGCTGGACAACTTCGGCAGATTTCTTCGACCTTAACCAACGGCTCACACCCGCCTCGACCCGCTTGCCCCGTTTGGCCACCCCGAATCCTGGGCAGCAAATAGCAGAGAGACGCAACTGAAGACACGGGGAAGGCTCGTGCAACGAGCCACCGAGACGCCTTTGGAGGCGATGATGGCCGCGATCTTCCTGCTGCTCGCCGCAATCGTGGGAGTGGTAATCGGCGATGCCGTGCTCGACAACACCGGCTCAGGTTCGGTCGAGCTCTTCAACCGATCCTTCACCGACTTCACGCAGGGCCAGCTCCTGGTGATGGCTGCCGGTCTCGGCTTCCTGTTCGCCCTCTTCCTCTTCTTCGCATGGGGCTCGTCGAGCAGCCGCCGGGCCCGGCGCCGCGAGCGCCGGCTGATGCAGCGTGACCTGGAAGGACGGCTCGACGAGGCGCATCGCGAGAACGTGGACCTGCGGAACGAGCTGGACCGGACCACGCGCGCGACCCGCCTTTCCGAGTCGGGCACCACCCAGATGTCGGAGCCGACCCTCACGATGAGGCAGCGCGAGCGGGTCCCAGATGACCGTTCCGTCCGGAGCCACCTTGGGCGAGGAGACAGGGTCGAGGAGCCGGTAACGCCAGACCGCTGATCCACCTGGAGGCGCGCGCGCTGAGGCTGGCCGAGCGCTGGAAGTAGCCCCCGCTCTCGAGGCGGGGGCGTCCCTCCTTTCTCTCTCTTCACCGTCGATGCCGGATGGCTGGCCGCCGGCGTGAGCCTCGGACCGGGATGGACGGCGGGCCTGGAGCACCATCGCCCCAGGCGCTGGTAGCACGGCGCGCGCGTAGGCCGTCACCTCGACCGGCATTGCGAAGGGAGCCAGCAGGACGCGTCGGCGCACGCCGATCACCGCCTCCATCGGCTCACACGTGCACCGCGTCACGTCGGCGCCGTTCGCCGCGGCGATCTCTCTGGCGCGGCCGGCGGGCGTACCGCCGCCGGCTGGCGTGACCGCCGCCAGAGCGGCCAGGTCGGCGGCCGTCTGGGCCTGTGCTCTGGCGACCTCGAGGGCGCCGAGGTCGGCCGCGATATAGGCGACCACGACCACCACGGCCGACAGCGCGAGCACGATCAACGTGGCCGCGCCGAGCTCTGCGCCCACTCGCGCCCGAGCCGCGCCGGCGGCGCACGGCCGGGCCTGCCGCCGATGCTTCGCGCTGCTCATGGGCCCGCGGGCGGCAGTGGTGGGCCTGGCTCCAAGGCGGCGACCGCCGCCGCTCGGACGGTCACCATGAGCGCGCCGAAGGGGAGCCGGGCTGGCAGGTCCACCTCGACGCGCACCCGGCCCACGCCGGCCGGCGCGACCGTCACGCCAGCGAGTCGGTCACCGGGCAACGCTGCCCGGGCAGCGGACACCGCGCGCGCCCGGTCGCCGCCGAGCGCCGCTTCGCGAGCACCCTCCCGGGCAGCCCCCTGCGCGAGGACCTGGTCACGAGCGATCGAGACGAGCCCGATCATCGCGAGGGTGACCACCACGAGCAGCGGGATCACGGCAGCCAGCTCCACCGTTGCCGAGCCCGCCTGCCGCGCTGCCGCCGGCGCTCGCAGCGTGGGGTGACGGCCAGGCGCCGGCACGACGCCTGGGCCGGGTCGAGCGGACCGACGCCGTGACCGCGCCCGCAGGCGCGCCCAGGACCCGAGCGGCGAAGACCCGAGCGGCGAAGACCCGAGCGGCGGGGCGGTGCGCGACGCGGCCAGCCGAGCACCGCCCCGCGCACGCGAGGTCAAGCTGCCGGTCATCCGATTCCGAACATGCTGCGGACCTGCTTGAGCATTGCGTCCAGAAGGGCGGTGACGGCACCCTTCCGCGCCCAGGCGAGGGCCAGGCTCCCGATGGTGGCCGCAAGGATGACGACCAGCCCGTACTCGATGGTCTGGCTGCCCACTTCCGACTTGATCGATTGAAGGCGGCGTTTGAGGGACATGACGAGTCCTCCTTGGCTCGTGGGGTTTGGATCTGGATGAGGCTCGGGTCCGACACGGTCCGCTCCCTGACAGGCATCAGGGGGCGAGGGTGTGGAGGGCCCCGGCGAGGATGGGCAGGACGACAAGCAGCACGAACGCAGGCAAGAAGCAGAAGACCAGGGGGAACGCGAGGCGAACGGCCGCGCGGCCAGCCTCTGCCTCAGCGTGGAGGCGGGCGCGGGTGCGGAGTGCCTCTGCCCGCGCGGCGAGTGCTTCCGCCGGGGGCGTTCCCCAGCGCTCAGCGGCACCGAGCACGCTTGCCGCCGCCCGGAGCTCGTCCAGACCGGTCCGGTCGGCCGCGGCGCGGAGCGCGGCGCCGGGCGTACGGCCAAGCTCGAGATCGACGGTCACCACGGTGAGCTCAGCACGGAGCGCCTCCGGGCTCCGCTCGGCGACCCGCTGGAGGGCAAGGTAGGGGTTCAGACCGGCAAGCAGGCAGGCGCCGAGCAGATCGATCACGGCCGGGGCCGCATCGGCCAGCTCAGCCCGCCCCCGGCCCGCACCGCGGCGCCGTGCCACTCGGACGGCGAGCAGCACGCCGCCCGCGGCAAGCGACGCGGCGAAGGCGAGCGAAGGCCCGGCGACGAAGGCCAGCACCGCCCCGCCGACCAGCACCGCCCCGCCGGCGGGAACAGTCCGCCGCGAGCGCAGTGACCTGGGCCGCGCCCTGCGCGCCCTTCCCGGCCGCCACGACCGGGGGGCCGAGGCGCTGCTCCCCGCGACGATCCGGCTCGCCCACCAGGCGCCCACCACCTCGAAGAAGGTGGCCGCCGCCAGCGTCGCCCAGCCGGCGGGGCTTCGGACCAGGAAGGCGGTGTCCGCCGGAGCGGCGAAGGCGAGAACCACCAGGAAGCCTGGGGCCATGCCGGCGACCACCCGAGCCGACAGCCGCGCCTCCGCGGTCGCCGCAAGCCGTGCCTGCCGGCCGCGGACGCGGTCCGCGGCCGCGGCTGTCACACCGGCGAGCACCCGGCCAGCCGGCGCTCCCGTCACCTCAGCCAAATCGAGCGCCTCGCCGGCCAGCACCAACTCGGTGAGCTGGCACTGCTGGCCGGCGTCCGCCAGCGCCCGGCCGGCACCCGAGCCCAGCTCGGCGGACCGGACCGCCATGGTGAGCGGCGCCGCCAGCGAGATCGGGGCGGCCTCCGCGGCGGCCTGGAGCGCACGCCTCGGGGAGACACCCGCTGCGATGGTGGCTCGCAGCACGTCGAGCACCTCTGGGACGGCCGCCTCGAGCTCACGCTGGCGCCGGTCGACCCGGCCGGGGACGCGCCTTGCCGCTCCAGCCAGCGCTTCAGGGAGGATCGAGCGTCCTGATGGCTGGGACGCACCGACGCCAGCCCGCCCTGGCGGGTACAGGCGACGGCGGCGACCCCGCGGCGCCATGACCGCGAAGACCGGCGGGAGCGCACGACGGAGGAGCGCCAGCGTCCGGGCGACGGAAGCGGACATCGTCAGCGTCCCCTCACGGGCAGGATCCGGCCGGGGTGGCCGTCGTCCGAAGGCTCGAACAGGTCGAGCGTCGGGGTACCGAGCCGCTCGGCCCACCGTGGGACGTGGCCGGTGGCCAACAGGCCAGGCTCGCGACCAGCGGAGCGGATCAGGTGGGCGCTGACCCGCCCGCCGTCGCCGGGAGCCAGCTCGGCGAGGGCCGTGACCCGCCGCCCGGAAGGGCTGCGCTCGAGATGCACCACCGCCTCGATCCCGCCGGCGATCAAGCGGCGCACCACCTCGAGGACGGCACCCCTTGCCGCCAGAGCCATCGCCTCGAGCCGGGCAGGCACCTCATCCGGACCACCGGCATGCAACGTCGTGAGCAGCCCTCGATGGCCGGTATTGGCCGCCTGCAACAGGTCCAGCGCCTCTGGACCGCGGACCTCGCCCACAACGATTCGATCAGGGCGCATGCGCAGGGCGTTGCGAACCAGCTCGCGCAGCGGCACCTCGCCACGTCCCTCCACGTTGGGCGGCCGAGCTTCGAGCCGGACCACATGCGGTCCGGGCAGGCGCAGCTCCGCCGCATCCTCGACCGTGACGACCCGCTCGCTCGACGGGATGGCGGAGCCGAGGACGTTGAGCAAGGTGGTCTTGCCGCTTCCAGTCGAGCCCGAGACCAGCGTCGCAACGCCGGCGGTCACCATCCGCTCCAGCAGGCGACCGGTGGTCGCGTCGAGCGTGCCCCGCTCAACCAGGTCGACCAGCTCGAGCCGGCGTCGAGAGAAAGTCCTGATAGTCACGATCGGCCCATCGGGAGCCAACGGCGGGAGCACCGCATGGAAACGCTCACCACCCTCCAGGCGCGCGTCGACCCAGGGTCGTGCCTCGTCGATGCGCAGGCCCAGCGGAGCCACGACGCGCTGGACAAGGGCGGTGAGAGCTCTCGCGGACGCGAACCGCAGCGGTACCCGCTCGAGACGGCCGTCGCGCTCGACCCAGATCCCCGCAGGGCCGTTCACCAGCACGTCGGTGACCGCCGGATCGGCCAGCAGCGGGGCGAGCGGCCCGAGCCCCGCGCGCTCGTCGGCCACACCGCGGACCGGGACGAGCGCCGTCCCCGCGCTCATCCCACCATCTCCCGCGGGAACGGCACGACCCGGTTCGCCAGCGTGACGATCGCCTGGACCGCGGGGAGGTCCGGTCGATCCAGCAGCAACATCCCGTCCTCCGCCGCGGCCGACAGCTCGGCCGTCGCCGACGGGATCAGCCCCCACAGCCGCTCCTCGAGCACTGACCGCACCTCGCGTGCGGCCAGCGGGGCACGAGCACGCACGCCCGTCACCACGGCACCAGCCGCCTGCCGGTCATGACCGGCCGCCTCCCAGGCATCCATCACCGACTGGAGCGCGCGGATGCCGGCCGTCTCGGAGCGACCCACCGCGAGCAGCACGTCCGCTTGCGCGAGCACCGCCTCCACGTCGGGTCCGTTCCTTGGAGGCAGGTCCACGACGAGCAACCGATAGGCCAACCGCCCGGCATCGAGGACCGCGTCGACCACCCAAGGATCTGGTGCCGGATCGGGAGCTCCGTCGGGCAGGCCGGAGAGCGGCAGCACCGACAGCCCGGGCCAAGGCTCGATGAGCGCCTGGAACAGCGAGAGCCCGTCCATCTCGGTCGCGGTCGGCCCCAGAGATGACCACGTGCAGACCCCTGGAGGGAGGTCGAGGCGGAAGGCAAGCCCGCCCGACAGGTCGGCCAGGAGCACTGGTCGGGGCCCCCAGCGGGACCAGGCCGCCGCCAGGTGAGCCGCGAGCGTGGTGGTCCCAGCGCCGCCCTGGACACCGCGGACCGCGACGAGCAGCGTCGGCACCTCGCTGACCGGCCTCGGTCGAGCGACCGCCGCCACCCGCGCGAGCTCGGCCGGGAGGTCCGCTGCCCCATCCGGCCAGGCGAGCAGGCCACGAGCGCCCACGGTGAGCGCGGAGCGGAGGTCGGCGGCACGAGTGTCGTCCCCAATGGCCACGACTGGCACACGACAGCCTGCCGGCAGATCGCCGAGCAGGCCGCACCCGATCAGGGCCACCACCGGGCCGCTCGCGAGCGCGGCAACGAGCCCGCTGGGGCCGGGCTCCGCGACTGCCGCCCGCCAGCCGACGATGCTCTCGACCGCATGGCGCAGCGAGTCCGCCGTTGCCGCGTCCTCGTGCGCGATCGCGACCAATGGGGGGACGTCACGGACCATGTTCAGTGCCACGAGCTTCCTCCTTGAAGTATCAGATATGCGGGCATGCCAGGAAGGACGGCAGGAAACCGCGAGTGTTGGAACCGGCGCGAACTGTCGCGAGCCAGCCACGCAAGGATGTATCCCAGCGCAAGACGAAGGAAGACCGCCAAGCAAGAATGTGGACAACGGAATGCCGGAAACGGAGGGCCTGTAGTGCCGAAATAGGCGACATCGACCGGTTTCCGGACGGCTCCAGCTCATCAGAGCTGGGGAGATGCATGCCCAGCTGCTGTGGATTAAGGGTTTCGATGGTCCGCCGATCGCATAAACTCTCGCTTGACGTCCCGAGCAATGGCTCAACCGAGCGAGGGAGCGGTCCGCGTGTCGGACTCGCTGACAGCGGGACGACAACCGAAGAGCTGTAACCTAGCGTCGCGCCCTGCGGTCTAAAGCAGCGATCCGAAGTATCTGACGTTTGCCCATGGGCCTCGGATCTGACACCGACGTCGGTGTCAGATCGCCCAGCTCGTGGGAGCCGTGTCATCCAAGAGGTGTCAGCCAGCAATGAGTGTTGCTTTCGTCTTTCCGGGTCAGGGGAGCCAGGCCCCGCGTATGGGCCTGGACTGGGCCAGCACCCCCGAGGCCACCAACGACCTGTACGGATGGGCCAGCGCATGCCTTGGCTGGGACCTGACCGCCACGCTCGAGAGCGCCTCCCCCGACGAGCTGCGCCAGACCTACATCGCCCAGCCGGCCATCTACTGCGTCTCGGTCGCCGCCCTGCAGTCGCTGCAACGCGCCGGGGTGCGTCCAGCATTCGTGGCCGGCCACTCACTGGGCGAGCTGTCAGCCCTGGTCGCCGCCGGCGCACTGTCGTTCGAGGCCGGCCTGACCCTGGTCGCCCGCCGCGCCGAGGCGATGCAGCGCGCCGCCGACGCCAACCCCGGATCGATGACCTCGGTGCTGGGGCTGTCGGTGGAGGGTGTGGAGATGGCCATGGCCGCCGCGCGTGGCCGGGACGTGCTGGCGATCGCCAACGACAACGCTCCTGGCAACGTGGTGGTCTCCGGGGCATGGCCGGCGCTGGAGCGGCTGCCCGCCGCCGCCAAGGAGCTTGGCGCCAGGCGGACGCTGCCGCTGAACGTGGGTGGCGCGTTCCACTCGCCGCTGATGGAGCCCGCGGCGCAGACGTTCCGTTCGTTCCTGGCGGCCGCACCGCTGCGTGATCCGCTGATCCCGATGGTCTCCAACGCCACCGCGGAGCCCACCGCCAGTGCCGAGGAGCTGCGGGAGCTGCTCGCGCGCCAGCTCACCGGGCCGGTACGCTGGACGGAGTCGGTGCGCCGCATGGCCGAGCTTGGCGTGCACACCTTCATCGAGGTGGGGCCGGGCACGGTGCTGTCTGGCCTGATCAAGCGGACGGTCGAGGGCGTCCGCGTGCTGTCGGCCGGTGATGCCAAGGGCGTCGCGACGGTGACCGAGGCTCTGCGCGAACGCTCCGAGCAGTCCGCGGGGAATGGCGGCGACCAGGGCGAGGTCGTCATGCTCCCCGAGCGCTTCGCGGTTTCCCCGAGCCACGGCCGCTTCTACCCGGCGGATCTGTCGCGCCACACCGACGAGGGGCCGTATGTGGAGCAGGGCGACCTACTGGGGGAGATCCGCAACGGGGCGGCCAGCGTCCCGGTGCGCAGCGCCTTCCGCGGTCAGGTGGTGGCGCATCTCGCCTGGGAGGGCGAGCTGGTCACGCCGGGCCAGATCCTGCTCAGCCTCCGACCCTTCTAGTTCAGCCTGCGAGCCTTCACGTGATCAACGAGTTTCGGCCAACCCGGTCAGCAGGAATCGTGGATGTCACAGCCTTCGGGAGGGTTCCGAGGTTCGTGGCGATCCGAGGCGGCGGCCCTGGATCCAGGGCCGCCCCGGATGAAAGGTGGCCTGGATGAAGAGAGAGGAGCTGTAGTGCCCGCCGAGATCGTGGGGCTCGGGACAGCAGTCCCACCGTACGTCCTCACCAACGCGGACCTCGAGCAGCTGGTCGACACCAACGACCAATGGATCACCGAGCGCACGGGGATCAAGGAGCGGCGCATCGCCGGGCGGGACGACTCGACGGGTTCGCTGGGCAGGCAGGCGGCCGAGCGGGCGCTCGCCGTGGCGGGTGTCAGCCCAGCCGACGTCGACCTGCTGATCGTGGTGACCGCCTCACCCGATCATCCCCTGCCCTCTGCCTCCTGCATCCTGCAGCTCGAGCTCGGCATGAACCGCTGCGCGGCCATGGATGTGATCGCGGGCTGCGCCGGCTTCGTCTACGGGCTGGCCACCGCCGCGCAGTTCGTGGATTCCGGTGCGGTCGAGACCGCCCTGGTCGTGGGAGCGGAGACCCTCTCCCGCATCACCGACTACACCGACCGGTCGACCTGCATCCTGTTCGGCGATGGCGCCGGCGCGGCGGTGCTGCGCCGCGGCGAGCGCGGCGTCCGCGCGTTCTCGCTGGGCTCGGACGGCACCCGCTCGCGGCTGCTGTACACGCCCGCGGGCGGCGCGCGCTTCCCCGCCACCCGCAACACGGTGGCAGAGCGGCGACACTACATCGTCATGGAGGGTCGCGAGGTCTTCAAGGGAGCCGTGACCGCGATGGCCGCCTCCAGCCTCGAGGCGATCAGGCGCTCCGGCCTTGTACCCGAGGATATCGACCTGGTCATTCCACACCAAGCCAACCAGCGCATCATCGAGGCCACAGCGCGCCGGCTCAAGGTGCCGATGAGCAACGTGGTGATGAACCTCGCCCGTTACGGCAACACCTCGGCAGCCTCGATCCCCATCGCCATCTCCGAGGCGTGGGAGCAGGGCCAGATCCAGCCAGGTCAGCAACTGCTGCTGACCGCCTTCGGAGCCGGCCTCGCCTGGGGCTCGCTGGTGCTCGACTGGACCCTGGAGCCGCCGGCGGAGCCGAGCCCGGAGGAGCCCACCCGCTCGGCCCTGCCGATCGTGCGCGGGCTGACCGACGGCTCGCTGTGGGACGGCATGGACATGCAACCGGCGGCCGGCCGCGACAGCAGGGCATTCGGCGAGATCGCGGGGGACACGAATTGAGCCAGCCGGGCACAGATCCCGTCGCGGGCCGCCTGGACACCGGGCGGCACGGGCTCGAGGGCCGCACGGCGCTGGTCACCGGCGCGTCTGGTGCGATCGGCCGGGCCTGCGCGGTCGCCCTCGCCGAGCAGGGCGCCAGAGTGGTGGTGGCCTACTCGAGCGACGAGCAGGGCGCGGTCGAGACCGCCGACCTGGTCAAGGCGGCCGGCACCGAGGCGGTGCTGGCCCGGGCCGATCTGACCGACCCGGGCGGACCGAAGGAGCTGGTCGCCGCCGCCGGGTCGAGCGGGGTGGACGTGCTGGTCAACAACGCCGGCATCACCCGCGACGGCCTGCTGCTGCGGATGCGGGATGAGGACTTCACGCAGGTGCTCGAGGTCAACCTGGTGGCCGCCTTCCGCTGTACCCGTGAGGTGTTACGGGGCATGGTGCGCCGGCGCTGGGGCCGGGTGGTCTCGATCTCCAGTGTGGTCGGCCTGGTCGGCAACCCTGGGCAGGCCAACTACGCGGCCGCGAAGGCTGGTCTGATCGGCTTCACCATGAGTGTGGCCCGTGAGGTCGCCAACCGCGGCATTACCGCCAATGTGGTCGCTCCGGGATACGTGCCGTCCAAGCTGACCGACGCCATGAGCGAGGAGGCCAGGCAGGCGACGGTGAATGCTATCCCGGTCGGCCGCATGGGTAGTCCTGAGGACGTGGCCGCCGCTGTGCGGTTCCTGGCCGGCGAGGAGGCCGGCTACATCACCGGCCAGGTCGTGGCGGTCGACGGCGGTATGACGATGGGAGCGTGACAGCCCGATCTGCCAACCAGTCACGACCCGGTCAGGCAGATCGGGACGAAGAGGATACCCGTAGGAGGCGTGGCAGGTAATCGGCGGCGGAGTCGGTAAGTGCCTGCACCCAATGCCCAGCACGAAGGAGAACGGACAAGATGGCGCAATCGCGCGAGGAAGTCGTCGACACCATGCGGGAGGTCCTGGCCTCCGAGCTCGGCGTCGACTCTGACAAGATCACGGCCGACGCTCGCTTCAAGGAGGACCTGGACGCCGACTCGCTCGACCTGGTCGAGGTCGTCCTTGCCCTCGAGGAGAAGTTCGGCATCGAGATCCCAGATGACGAGATCGCCGGCGTCAAGACCGTCGGCGAGGCGGCCGACCTGGTGATCGCCAAGCAGGCGGCGGTGGGGTAAGAGCGTGCGTCGCGTTGTGGTCACCGGGCTCGGTGCCGTGACCCCAGTCGGGGTCGGGGTGGAGGCGTACTGGGACGCCATCACCGCCGGCCGCTCCGGCGTGGGCCCTCTCACGCTGATCGACCCGGAGCCGATAGCATCCAAGGTCGCAGGCGAGTGCCTGGACTTCGACCCGGCGGCCGCGCTCGGGGCGAAGCAGGCGCGCAGGCTGGACCGCTCCACCCAGTTCGCCCTGGGTGCGGCTCGCGAGGCCTGGCAGGACTCAGAGATCGACGGGAAGGTCGACAAGGACGAGACGGGAGTCGTGTTCGCGACCGGGATCGGTGGGATCAGCTCGCTGCTCGCCAGCGAGAAGGTTCTGCGCGCCAAAGGCCCCAACCGCGTCTCGGCGTTCACCGTCCCCCAGCTCATGCCCAACGCGGCGGCCGGTCAGGTTGCCATGTCCTTCGGGCTGCGAGGGCCGAACTTCTGCACGACCACGGCATGCGCCGCCTCCAACCACGCCATCGGCCTCGCCTTCCAGGCGATCCGTCACGGCGAGGCCGAGGCGATGGTGGCTGGTGGCAGCGAGTCGGCGTTCGTTGACATCGCCTTGGTCGCCTTCGCGCAGATGATGGCCCTGTCCTCCAAGTTCAACGACCGCCCACAGGAGGCCTCGCGGCCATTCGATTCCCTGCGGGACGGCTTCGTCATGGGTGAGGGCGCCGGCGCACTGATCCTGGAGGAGCGGACGCACGCCCTGCGGCGGGGAGCCTACGTCTACGCAGAGCTGATCGGCTTCGGCCAGTCGGCCGACGCCTTCCACATCACCGCGCCGTCGGAGGACGGCAGCGGCGCCGCCCTGGCCATGGGACGTGCGCTTCGCTCCGCGGCGATCGACCCGACCGAGGTCGGCTACATCAACGCCCATGCCACCTCGACGCCGACCGGGGACATCTCCGAGATCCGGGCGATCAGGCTCGCGTTCGGGGAGCACGCCGACCGGCTGGCGGTCTCGGCAACCAAGTCGATGATCGGTCACCTGTTCGGCGCCGCCGGTGCGGTCGAGGGCATCGCCACGGTGCTCGCGATCCGTGACGGGATCCTGCCCCCCACCATCAACCTCACTGACCCGGATCCCGCCTGCGATCTGGACCTGGTGCCTGACCAGGCCCGCAAGGCCGACGTCGAGGTGGCGATGTCCAACGGCTTCGGTTTCGGTGGGCACAATGCGGTCGTGGTCTTCCGGCGGCACGACGAGTAGCCGAGGAAAGCCAGGCGAATAGGGCGACCGTCCCGCGGGAAACCTTGGCGCATGAAGGTCTACGCGGAGACGGCGTCCCGCAGGACTCGGCAACTGCTGGCCGACCTGTTGGTCGCGGCCTGGGTTGCTGCGTCGGTCCTGGCCGGGCTGACGGTCCGGCGGCTGGTCGACGAGCTCTCCCGGCCAGGCCGAGCGGTCGAGCAGGCAGGCGGCAGGGTGGCCAGCGGCATGGGCGGAGTGCAGGACCAGGTGAGCCGCGTCCCAGGGATCGGCGGGGCTCTGCGCGCGCCGTTCGAGCGGCTGGGAGAGGCCCGTCCCGCCGCCGTCGCCACCGGCTCGCTCGACGCTGATGCGCCCCGGCCGCCCCCCGGGCTGCGGGCCGTCAGCGCCGTTGCGAGCGTGAGAGGGCCGCCACCGTGATGCCGAGGACGAGCAGGGCGACCGCGGCGGTCGCCAGGGTAGGCAGTGGGGCGGGGAGCAGCCGCGACAGGAGCGGGTTGCTCGCCGGCGTCAGCGACGAGGCGGTGCCGCTCCCGTTTCGGCTCGACCTCGACCTCAGCGGCGTCGGGCCAAGAGAGCTGGACCGGCCCGCCGGGTCGCGTCCGAGCAGCTCGGCACCGCTTGGCACGCGGGTAGCGAAGCCGTAGGCGAACATCGACCGGACGTCGCCGTACATGTCGTCTGACCCGAGCGCGACCGCGATCAGCGTCCTGCCGCCGCGGCGCTCGGCAGCCACGATGGTCGAGCGGGCACTCTCCGTGAAGCCGGTCTTGAGACCGATCGCGCCGGGATCACGGCCCTTGCTGACCAGGTGGTTGTGGTTGGTGATGACCTGCACGCGCCCATCGGGCCAGCGGTAGCGGGTCCACGGGGTCGCCACGATCTTGGCCAGCTCGGGCCGTGCCAGCAGGACGCGACCGAGAATCGCGAGGTCGGCCGCGCTGGCGCGATGCCCGGACGCGTCCAGGCCGGAGGGGTCGCGCCAGGTGGAGTCGCTGCAGCCGAAGCTCTCGGCCTCCGCCTGCATGGCTGTCAGGAAACCGGCCCGCCCCCCACGCGGGTAGGCGCGCGCCAGCGTTTCCGCGGCATCGTTGGCGGAGACCAGCAGCAACGTGGTGAGGAGGTCGTGGCGGCGCACCCGCATGCCGGTCTGGTAGCCCAGGCGCGTGCCGTCGACCTCCTCGGCGGCCTGAGGCACGGTGAACACTTTGCCGGCCACATAGGTGTCGTCGGCGACCAGGGCGGTCAGGATCTTGGTGGTCGAGGCCACCGGCCCGGGCCGGTGGGCGTCACGTTGCCAGATGACCGCACCGCTGGCGCCGTCGACCAGCGCGGCGGTCCGGGCCAGGACGTGCGGGGCCGACACGGCGGACGCTGGCGGGGCCACTGCGGACAAGATCAGCGAGATCAGGGCGACCAACGGCAGCATCAGCAGGGCCAGGCGGACCGGGCTGGCCAGGCGGGGAAGACGAGCTCGGGGGCGCACCGCGTAAGGCTCCATGATCCCAGTATGAAGGGCAACTGCCTCGAAAACGAGGAATGGTCTACAGTCCTTGATCAGGGCCAGATTTCGCACCCTGCGGGGACGCGAGAGGACCGCTGCGAGGAAAGCCGGAGTGGCGAGGGCGCCGGTCGTCCAGTCGGTGTGACGGACGACCGGCGTCGTCGCAGTCCTACCCGGCGACGGTGCCGACATCCGTCGCTCGGGGGGCTCGCCAGAGACGCCATCGCCAGCCCTTCGACCAGCGAACGTCTCCTGCTGCGCGGACCCCGTCGACCCGGCCCTTCGACCGGAGCACGGGGTCCAGCGGCGATGCCCCCAGGGTGACACAATCTCGCGGTCTCCGCCCACCCATTCCCGTTCTTGTCTCCCCCCGGCCCGACCGCATAGCCAAAACCTTCGCTCACCATTCATTCACTCGATTCACTCCCGGACGAACCACAAAAAGATTTGCCTCGGCGCGCAGACCTCGTAAACCGCAAACTAGACATGCTTCCTGTTTCCCATTGGGATCTTCTTCGTGAGAAGATCCGTTATGGACACATGGTTTTGCATTCTGACCCCTTTAGGCGGCACTCTCTCCTGCGCACCCTCGAGAGATCCCCCCGGCTCGGGGTGCGACGGGACCCGGCTCGTCTGCATCTGCTGCACCTGCATCAGCATCGCCCGCTGAGCGCGGCCGTCGTCGGGATCGGTTCATCCGGGGTGTGACGGCGCCACGGGTCCGGCCGGATCCGGGACCGGGCTGAAGCAGATGGCAGGACGGTGCGCACATGAGCCAGGTAGGTGGAAGGCATCTCGCGGGGCCGCCTCAGCGGCGCTCCCCCGGCCTCGCCGTCCTCGTGATCGCCTTGATCGTCGTCGGCCTCGCCGGGGCCGGCGCCGGCGGCTTCGTGCTGCTGAACCGGGTGACGAACGAGTCCACTTGCGCGTCGGGCCACGTCGCGCTGCGCGTGGTCGCCGATCCCGACCAGGCCGGGCTGCTCAGGCAGGTGGCCGGCGACTACGCCACCACCACCACCCCCGCGGTGGGCGAGCGCTGCGTCGACGTGAGCGTCCGCAGCCTCGACTCGCCCGATGCGATGGCGGCCCTGGCCACCGGCTGGACCGACCCGAACCTCGGACCACGCCCCGACGTCTGGGTGCCAGCGTCGTCGACCTGGGCGTCCGAGCTGGACCTGCAGCTCAACGCGGCCCGGCGACCGGGCCTCCTTTCCGAGGAGCGACCGAGTGTCGCAACGTCCCCGCTGGTCATCGCCATGCCCAAACCGATGGCCCAGGCACTTGGCTGGCCGCGGCAGAACCTCGGCTGGGGCGACCTGGTCGCCGCGCTCAAGAACCCGGAGGGCTGGCGCGTCTTCGGCCATCCCGAGTGGGGTCAGTTCAAGCTCGGCAAGACCGACCCGAAGCTCTCCGAGGCCGGCCTCGGCTCCCTCCTGAGCGCGGGGATCGCCATTGCGGGCCAGGGAAAGCCGCTCACCCCGGCGAGCCTGGCGAGCAAGGCACCAGAGCTCGGCACGATGATGCTGGAGGTGTCGCGTTCCCCCGGTGACGAGACCGACACCACCGGCACCCTGCTGGCCAACCTGCAACGCGCCGACCAGGGTGGCAAAGCCCTCAGCTACATCTCGGCCGTCCCGCTCGCCGAGAAAATGGTGTGGGACTACAACCAGGGCAAGCCCATCGACGACCCGTCGCTGGGCGGCGAGCGCCCGAAGCCGAAGGTGCCGCTGTTCGCGGTCTATCCCAAGGACGGCGCTCTGCAGTCGGACTACCCATGGATCGTGCTGCGCGCGCCCTGGGTCGACGACACCAAGCGTACCGCGGCGACCGACTTCCTCCTCTACCTCAAGAGCCCCTCCGTTCAGGCCAAGTTCCAGGCGGCCGGCTTCCGCAGCGCCCGCGGCCAGCCCGGCCCCAGCATCAACGAGGAGGTTGGCCTGCTCCCGAGCCAGCCGACGCGGATCCTTCCCCCGCCTCCGTCACTGCTGCTCGGCGCGACCCTGAAGGGCTGGGACCAGACCAAGCGGGTCGCCAACCTGCTCGCCGTGTACGACGTGTCGGGCTCGATGGCCGAGATCGTGCCGGGCACGGGCCTGAGCAAGATGGACCTGGCCAGGCGGGCCGCGCTCAGCGCGCTGCGCCTGTTCACGACCGAGAGCGATATCGGCGTCTGGGACTTCTCGAGCGGGTTGGACGGGCCACGCGACTACCGGCAGCGGGTGCCGATCGGTCCGATCAGCGGCAAGATGCCCGGCGGCAAGACCCGGCTGGACGTCCTGCGGGAGCGGCTCCTGACGCTCACGGCGACCAACGGCGACACCGGCCTGTACGACACCGCGCTCGCGGCCTACCAGTACGTCAAGCAGCACTACGTGCCCGACCGGCTCAACCTGGTGGTGCTGTTCACCGATGGGCGCAACGACGACCCGACCGGTGGGCTCACCCTGAGCCAGCTCCTGGAGCGGCTGCGGGAGGGCCAGAAGGACGACCACAAAGTGCGCATCCTCGCCTTCGCCTTCGGTGCCGGTGCCGACGCCGACGCGCTCAAGCAGATCAGCGCGGCGACCAACGGCGCGCTCTTCCTCTCGCCCAACCCGGCGGACATCGAGCGGGTCTTCGTCACCGCCCTCGCCAACTTCTGAGCCGACTTCCGGAATTGCCGACCCTCGCCGGTCTCCGGGGAGAAATGCCGAGCGGAATTTGCTCGCTCGGCTCGGCGCGGCAGTAACCGGCGAACGGCGGTCAGGAGGACCGTCCAGGGCACGGCGGCGGCGAGTCCAGGGGTCCACCAGCACCCGCACACCGGCGAGCCGGTCGGTCAGGCCAAGCCGCGGACGTTCCCTGATAGTCTCCTCGCGGAGGCGTCCGGGTCCTGGTGGGCCCCGCGGTCTTCAAAACCGTTGAGGCGGGCGTCCCCCGCCTGGCGGGTTCGATTCCCGTCCGCCTCCGCCACCTGGGGTTTGCGGTTCTGTGGCGGCCGTCCGCGAGCGGTCAGGCGGCTGTGAGAGGTCCGTGTTCTAACAAAGTTCTCACAGCCGGACACGGCGCGCCCACCGGGTCAGCCTCCGATGACCTGGTCGAGGTGCGCGCCGGCCTTGGCGAGGCCCTCAGCCATCGGGTGTACGTAGACCCTGAGCGCGAGCGCTCCCCCATCCTTGTGGCCGAGCTGCGCCGCAATGTCGCTGGCGGGTACTCCCGCGGCGGCCAGGAAGCTCGCCGCGCTGTGCCGCAGCGTGTGGACGTGCACGGTCTTCGGCAGGCCCTGCCCATCGACGAACTCACGGAACATGCCGGACACGCTGTCGGGGCCGGTACGGGCTGCCATCGGCCTTACCGTCCGGTAGCCGGCCTCGGTCTTGGGGCCTTTCAATTGCATCCGCCGCTTGACGATCCGCCGCGACCAGCCGAGCCGAACTGTCGCTGCCGCGAGGTCGACGTCCTGCCAGCGCAGCGCGAGCAACTCCCCCAGCCGCGCGCCGGTCGCCACGCCGAGCGTGACCAGGACCCGCACGAGCGGCCGCCGCTCGGCCGCCTTCAGCAGCGCCGCCGCCTGCTCTCGGGACAGCTGCTTGGCAGCTCGACGGGCTCTGTTGCGTCTGGTCGGGGCGAGGCGTGCTGACGTCCCGCCGTAGGCCTACGGTCAGCTCGCCAAGGCCAGCTCGTCGAACGCCACCGCCAACCGCCGGTGCACCGGCTCCTCCACCGCGAGTTCGTACCGTCCGCGTCGAACGTTTTGGACGAACGCATGCCCGGCGATCACGATTCTGGCGCTTCGGTCCTGCTTGAGCCCGTGCATCGGCCGCAGCCGTGCCTTCAGCCTGCCGTGGTCGCACTCGACCCGGTGATTGGCGTACCGATCGGTGCGATGCCACGCCGCCGGCAGCAGCCCGTCGAGCACCATCGGGTAGGTCGCTGCTTGGTCGGTCACCACTTCGACTGGCGTCACATTCGTCGTCCCAACGGCCCGCTCAAAGAAGCGCCGAGCGGCCGCCGCGTCCCGCCGCGGGAGACGAACACGTCGATCACCTGGCCGAACTGGTCGACCGCGCGGTAGACGTAGCGCCATCGGCCGGCGACCTTCACGTCGGTCTCGTCGACCCACCAACGGTCCCCGACCGCATGGCGGCAGGGCCGGGCGGCCTCGGCCAGCAGCGGCGTGAACCGCAGCACCCACCGGTAGATGGTGACGTGGTCGACCTGGATCCCGCGTTCGGTCAGCAGCTCCTCGACATCGCGATACGACAACGCGAAGCGCAGGTATCAGCGCACCGCCAGCACGATGACGTCGGGTGGGAAGCAGAAGCCGGCGAAGGCAGACCGGACGATAGGAGCGGGGCCGGGACGGCGACTTCTCATGGCGACAGTCTGCCTGTCCTGGCTCACTCACAGCAGATACAACAGCGCCGCCGACACACCGTCACGGCCCACAAGCCGGCCCTACGGCTTGCGCGCGACGCCGCAGAACCCGTCCAACTGGGCAGGGAGGCCGGACGGGCTGGGCTCGGGCCGCCACCGTGGGGTAGAGACCACGCCGGGCTCCTGGAGGTCCAAACCGTCGAAGAAGCCAGCGATCTCTTCGGGGCTGCGGAGGGTGTACGGGTGGCCGCCCTCGCCTGACACGCGCGCGCCCTCCACGATTTCCTCGCTGGTGTTGGTTCCGTCGTTGACCACCAGGTAGCTGCCGGAGGGCACGCCGTCCAGCAGCCGCCTCACGATCGAGCGCGCCTCGTCGTAGTCCGCGACGTTGCCCAGGATTCCCAGCATCATGAGGGCGACCGGCTGCGTGAAGTCCAGCGTCCGCGCCGCCTCTTGTAGGATCTTGTCAGTTTCGCGTACGTCGGCGTCGATGTAGTCGGTCGCGCCCTCCGGGCTGCTGGTGAGCAGCGCGCGGGCGTGCGCCAGCACCAGGGGGTCGTTGTCGACATAGACGATGCGGCACTCCGGCGCCACCTGCTGGGCGACCTCGTGGGTGTTGTTGGCGGTGGGCAGGCCGGTGCCGATGTCGAGGAACTGGCGGATCCCCGCCTCGCCGGCCAGGTAGCGGACCGCACGGGCGAGAAAGGCCCGGGAAGCCCGAGCGTTCTCGACGATGGCCGGGAAGACGGCACGGACCTGGTCGCCGACCTGGCGGTCGGCGGGGAAGTGGTCCTTGCCGCCCATCCAGTAGTTCCAGATCCGAGCACTGTGCGGGACCCCTGTGTCGAGCTTGGAGATCGGCTGCTGACTAGGGGTGGCCGAGCTGCCGGTCATGTGTGCACCCTTTCAACTCCACGCGGGTCGGCGGTCGGTAACGTTACGCCGAGCATAGTCTTTCGCGCTTCGCGAGTACCGGCGTTGCGAGCGTGACGGGGAGCCAGCGTGATGCTTGCCGGTACGTCAACTCGGACGTGCCTGTGAGCTGCCGGTTCATAAGCCCCAGTGCTTGGTAGGGTGACGCCTCTGCCACCCGACCACAAAGGCTATCCACGGTGCTCGCAAGGCTTGTCTACCGGCGCAGTTGCATCTGATCGGTCCGCGCGGTCGGGTGGCCGGGGGAGTTGCACCCCCCGGTCGGGTAGATGCGGCGCATTGCTGCGCCGCACCCCTAAGAACCGTGCATGCGACTCGTCGCCGCACACGGCTCAGGCAAGCCGCGAGGGCGCGCAGGCGGTGTGAAGCGCGGGTGGCTGTTGCCGTGGGCGCTGGTGTGACGCCATTGGCAGTATGCGTGGATGAGACGGGGTCGGTGGTCGTCCGGCTTGCCGCCTTCCGCTGTGGTGATCGCGTGTTTGCGGATCGCTTTGCGGGTGGCGGCCAGCCACTGTTCCCATTCGGTGGGGGACGCGGGGGGGATGCAAGAGAAGGCGCCCGTCCTGTGTCCTGTGGCCGGACCGATGACCGAACCGGGTGGACGACGGTCCAAGAGGCCACCCGGGTGCGGCATCCTGTGCATGTTCGGCGTCGCTGCGCCGGCGTCGCCGCGCCGGCGCGGATGCAGTGAGATGGAGGCGGCTTGCGTGGACGGGAGCGGCGGGGAGCGGGCGCGGCTGTTCCGGGTGCCGGGCGTGGCGGGGGTGGAGGTGCTGCACGCCCGCTTCGTGACCTACCGCTACGCGCCGCACTTCCACGAGGCCGTCACGATCGCGGTGGTCGATCATGGCGCTGCCGGGTTCAGCAGCGGCCGGCGGCGGTACCAGGCGGGCGCGGGCAGCCTGTTCGTGATCCCGGCGCTGGAGGTGCACACCGGCGAGGTCGCCGCCGACGGCGGCTACGCCTACCGGGTCCTGTACGTCGACCCGGGGATGCTGGTGGAGCTGTTGCGGGAGATCGGCCCGGCGGCGGGGCCGGTCAGCGCGGCCCCGGCCGCGGCGACGGCGGTGGTGCGCACGGGCACGTCGGCGGTGACGGCGCTGGCGGCGGCGCACGCGGCGCTGGTGGGTACGGCGACGGCGCTGGAGCGCAATCATGCGCTGCTGCGCGGGCTGGCGAGGCTGGAGTCGGAGGTGGCCGAGGTGCCGCTGGTGCGGGTGGCAGCGCGGGAGCATCGGGCGGTGCGTGCCGCGCGTGAGTATCTGGACGCGCATGCTGTCGAGGAGGTCTCGCTGCTGGAGCTGGCGGCGGCCGGCGGGCTGAGCGTGTGGCGGCTGGCGCGGGCGTTCGGGGCCGAGGTGGGGCTGCCGCCGCATGCCTATCAGGTGCAGCGGCGGGTGCTGCTTGCCAAGAGGCTGCTGGCGGCGGGGGTGCCGTCGGCGCAGGTGGCGGCGGACTGTGGCTTTGCCGACCAGGCGCACCTGACTCGGCGCTTCAAGGCGCTGGTGGGCACCACCCCTGGCCGCTACGCCCGCGAGGCGACGCACGCTCGGCGCCCGGGGAGCTGACAGCGGCGCGGGCGGGCGGCAAGTTCGTACAAGACCACGCCGGCAGCAGGCGCTACGGTGCTGCCGCTCACGCGCGGTAGTTGCCCGCTCACGATTCACCAGGGCGAAGGCTCGGAGATCTTCGCCCGCCCGGGACCCGCTGGGACAGTCGAGTTCGGCGGCCAGAGTCAAGCTGCTCGAGGCCTCCGACTTCGCGGCCCAACCCATGGAGGAGGTTATCAGTGGACACCGAGGATCTCAGGCTTGCTGTCTACGACGGCTTTGCGGACAGCGGCCGTGCCCCCACGACAGCGGGGCTCGCCAGGCGGCTTGGCGTCGAGCCCGAGGAACTTCGCGACCGCTTACGACTCCTCGATCGGCAACGACATCTCGTGCTCGATCCCGACGAGGAGATCGTGATGGCGCATCCCTTCTCGGCCGTGCCGCTTGGCTTCGCGGTCATGGGCTCGGCGACGCTGTGGTGGGGCGGCTGTGCCTGGGACTCGTTTGCGATGCCGCACGTCCTCCGCGCCGAGCCCGAGGTGCTTGTCTCCACCTGTTGCCCCGGCTGTGGGGCCGCGCTCGCCTGGGTCGTCGGTCGCGAGCAACCTCCTGCCGGTGAGGAGCTCGCGCACTTCCTCGTGCCGGCAGCGCAGCATTGGGACGACGTCGTTCATACCTGTGGCAACCAACGGCTGTTCTGCGGCCAGCGCTGCATCGACACTTGGCTCGAGCGAACTGGTAACAGACGCGGCTATGTGCTCGACCTGGCAACTCTCTGGCGTCTGGCCGCACACTGGTACGACGGCCGCCTGGAACGGGGCTACCGCCGCCGCGAACCTGAAGTCGCAACCGCCTACTTCCGCAGCGTCGGCCTCGAAGGCGCTTTCTGGGGCCTCTGATCTGGCCGAAGGAGGCAGCAGTGGCCTGATCTGCCACACGCACGATCGGTAAGAAAAACGCCACTACGTTCACCTGGCGAAGACATTCGAGCTCTGTCACGTCGCCGCCGCGATCGCCAACGCGGTCTTCCACGCCACAGGCCGCCGCATTCGCTCGCTGCCTATCAGGCCGGAGGAGCTTCTCTGAACAGAGAGGTAGCCAAGGCGTTGACCGTGAGCGATGCGGGCGTGTTGCCGCCTGCCCGCTACTTCACATTCGCGTGGTGGCTGAAATGAGCGCACGTCCACAGCGGAATCAGCAGTGGCTTCGAGTGGGTGGTGGATGCCCTGCTCTTGGTCGGCGGGTTGCACATGGCAGTCGGTCGACGGGGAACCTGGTCCCGGGGAAACACGCTGAGCGCCGCAGGCGCGGTCGTGCTCGCCGCCGCGCTGCTGCTTACCACGTAGCTCGTCGACGAGATCCCGATGACCGCCACCGGGAAGTTTCTCCAAGCGACGCTACAGGGAGGTTTCGATGAGCGCATCAGGCCCGTACCGCGAGCCGAGCGGGCTCCGGAAGGTTGTGAACCGGACGGTTGCCAGGCTCGGCCTTACCACCACGCTGGCGGTACGCGGCCGCAAGAGCGGCCAGTGGCGCACCGTGGCGGTCTTCGTGCTGGAGCAGGACGGCACCCGCTACCTGATCGCCGCGCGGGGCGACACGCAGTGGGCCCGCAACCTCCGCGCCACGAAAGAGGCCGAGCTGCGCCACCGCGGGCGGATGGAGCGGTTCCGGGCGGTGGAGCTGCCGGACGCCGACAAGCCAGCGCTGATCGAGGCCTACGTCAACCGCTTTGGCACTGCGGAGGAGCCGACGTCTGCCCGGAAGAGGACGTCTTGGACGGTGAGACGGCCATACCCCTTCTCCAGGATCAGCGCGAGCCAGACCCGCGACGAGTTCAAGGCCCTCCCGAACCCGGGCTGACCATCCGGTGTTCCGGCTCGAGCCGATACCGGACGGGTCCCGGTGAAGCTCCGCCTGCTGCGACGGCGGGCCAGTCACTGGTCGTGCCTGGTTCTTCAACGCGAAGGTTACAAACAGCGCCGGCGCGTCGGCGCGGCGTGCCTGTCCTACGGCCCGTGCGGCGGCTCCGCACGGCGCGCCCACAGGTAGATCCGCTCCGTCTCGACCTCGACGCCCTTGTAGGCAGGCCGCGTCAGCGCCTCGACCAGCTCGAAGCCGGCGGCGCGC
>WNFV01000998.1_pt1 | contig 61324 bp, 71 predicted proteins | sample 5400101 | NCBI WGS metagenome assembly WNFV01 (sample SAMN13153361, study PRJNA577476) | soil metagenome | isolation source: 115 cm soil or saprolite under grassland replicate 1 | place: USA:California | collected 2016-06-15
AACCGCGCAACGAAGCCCTCGTCGCCGAGATCGTCGGTGTGTGCCACTCTCGCCGAGCCATCTAGCTCCAGGGAGGAACGATGCGACCAGTCTTCACGCACGCCGTCGCGGTGATCGTGGGCGTGGCGCTCGCCGCCAGCTCACTCGCCCTTGCCGGACGCTCTGCCGTGCAGGGCGGCCCGACCCACTCCGACATGACCAGAGTCGTGGCCGAGCTTCATGAACTCAACCTCAGCGCCAAGGGACTGAACAACACGACGTACAGCGGCTTCTGGAAGCTCTGCCGCACGCAGCTGCACTTCCCGATCGACGATAGCGCCGACATCGCGAGATGGTGCACCTGATCCGCGGAGACACCACACGACAGGAGCCCCGGGGTCTAGAGGGGCTCGCTGTCGTCCGGGGCGTACCGCAGCCCGGGTCCCTACTGGGTGGGTCCTAGCTCCCGCCCGTCACGCTCGCAGTCAGCTCCGTGGCGCAGAACGCGGTGACCTTGGCCGATGAACTCCTGGTACGCCTCGGTGTCGGGCCAGTTACCCGTCGCGGCGATGTTCCCCTCGTCATCGATCGTGAACGTGAACCAGGGGCGATCGTCCTCGATGGCCTTCTCGACCCACTTCCCCGCCGTCTCGAACGTCTTCTCCGGGGTGGACTCCCTCGTCCACTCCGCGTGCACCATCTCCCTACTGCTCATGTCCCTCCTCTCTGGTTGCCGCTGTCCGATGCATGAAAATCGTAGGCACCTGGGTGATGCGCCGCCTCGAAGGGAGCGGCCATTTACAGGAAGTTTTCAAGAGGGCGATACGCCAAGTGAGCCGCATGGCGCCACGTGTCTAGACAATGTCGTCCGGACACATGTGCAGGATTCGAACCCTCGTTCGACTAGATTGCTAGTGCAAGGCGGAGAGGGGCGACGTATCGCGTCGTGTGTCACCACGACTGTCGCCCCTCCCCTGCGCCCCCGCCATCTCACTGCAGCGAGAGCGGACGATCTTAGATGTCGTGCTGGACGTAACCCCAGCTGTGGGACGACGGCATGGGCCGAAGTCGCTGCAAAACGATCGGGTACGTGGGCGTGTAGCCGTCGATGATCAGTGCGTAGTTGAGCCACTCCCGCCGAATGGGTCGAGGACCGAGATGCCCTGACACGGAGGGTCCTTGAAGTAGAACTCGACGATCCGGTGAGCTTCCGCCTACGGGAACAGGCGCAGGAACACGAGTCGCAGCGCCCGGTAGATCAGCCACGCGGAGAGGGTCCCGCCACAGAGCGTCAGAGCCAGGGCCCAGCCCCGGCTCCCGTTCGTCCCGCCGGGACCGACGCCGAAGTGCGGCAGCAGCTGGAGCACGAACCCGAAGACGAGGAATGCGGCGCCCGTCCCGCCTAGCGCCCAGTCGCGGTGATCGTCCGACCTCGCTCGCCCGCCGAACGTGCCCGTGAAGCGCTGGAAGAGCACGAAGGCGAGGACGATCGCGCCGATGATGTCCAGCCCGAGGCCGATCACGCTGAGCAGCTCCCCAGGCGATGAATCGCCCCAGAAGACGTGGATCTGCTTCTCAGGCACGGGACATCCTTATACGGATAAGAGGAATGTGGGACTGCTGCTCCCGATCCCGGCCTGGGGGATTCCATCAGTGCTAGGACGGGCCTACGCTGAGACCGTGCGGATACTCCTTCGCCGCCTCGTCGCTCCCGGACTGATCGCGCTGTCGCTTGCCGCGTTCGTCGTCTCCGGGCTGCATTCGGATGAGACGCGAGCGCAGGTTCCGTCCCACGCGGCCACGCCGACGTACTACGAGCCCGTAACGACCTACGGGAACGTGTCCCTCGTCGACGCCACGCTGGGCTGTGAGCACGTCCGCGAGAGATGCGGCAGGAGGAAGGGAACGGTCGAGGTCATCGTCAAGGCAGAGCCCGTACAGGGCAGTGGGACGACGACAGGACCCTGATCCCGAGCAGGGGGTTCCATCGCCATCACGACGGGCCTACGCTGAGTGTGTGCCGACACGGCTTCGTAGCTTCGTCGTTCCCGCGCTACTCACGATCGTCGCGGCGACCGTTCTGGCCCTGTTCCTCACAGGCCTGTGGTGGATAGCTGTCCCGGTGATCGCTGCCGTGCTTACGGCAGGGTCCATCTGGACGGGTCCGACCCTGAACAGGCGGATACCGAAGGAGACCGAGCCGCCACGGCGACCATGGGATCCGCCCCGCCAAGAAGATCGAGTGGACTCCCGTCGACGAGACAGATGACGCACGCTGAGCACGCACAGGGCGGTGGTACTCATCGCTGCGCTCAGAATCAGTCGCAGGGGTAACGCGGTGGGGGGATCGACCCGGTGAATCGCAGGTACAGGACGTGTACATGCGAATCTCTTCGCCAGCGCTGCGTACAGAGACGCTGAGAGCCGGGAATCGCCAGGAATGCGGAAACGGAGACTCCGGGCGCTCCTAACATCTGCTAGGGCACTTCGCTGGAATTTCACTCGTAATGAAGGGTCCCCAGTTCGAATCTGGGCGTCGGCTCTCCTCTTCAAGCCTTTCAAGTCGGCCTGACCCCTCTAGGTCTAGTCACATCAGGACCTTCGCGGTGTGCCTTCCAACTGACTTTTCCCACCATGAGTCTGAGGGGGGAACGCTTTCCGGGCCTGGTGTGGCCAAGGGCGTCCGGTGGCTAGCCCCATCCACGGACGAGAGGACTTGCATGACTGGATGGACGCTGAAGGCCGCGAAGGTCGTAGCGATGGCGGGTCTGCTGATCGCCGGTGTCGGTGTGTCAGCCGCCCTCGCCGATCCCGGCAATGGCAACGGCAACGGGAACGGGAACGGGACGTCCACGACGGTTCCCGGATCCCCGGGCGACGACTGCTCGCACGGCAACTCCGGACCTGACTGCCGTCCCGATCCAAACGAGAACGGGCAGGACTGCGAGGATCATGGGAACGCCGCGGGCAACGAGGACCACTGCGAGCAAGCCACCACGACTACGAACGAGACTACGACGACGAACGAGACCACGACGACGAACGAGACCACGACCACGAACGAGACCACGACTACGAACGAGACCACAACTACGAACCAGATCACGACGACAAACGGGACCACGACAACGTCCGCGACGGGCACCACCTCGGCAACGACGACGAATTCATCGTCTCCCGGCAATGGCGGATCGCCCGCCCCGCCGGACGTTGCTTCGGCGTCGGAGCCGGCGGTCAGCGCGCCGGCGGTTCAGAGCCAGCCGGCGAAGCAAGTGAAGGGCGCACAGGCGAGCGTCTCACCGGCTGCCAACAAGGCCGGAGAGCTGCCCTTCACCGGGTTCCCCGCTTGGGCTCTTGCCCTGCTGGGCTCAGTGATGCTCGCAGCCGGGCTCGGGCTTCGCAGAGTCGGATCAAGCGTCGCTTCGTAGCACGTCCATCGTGGTGGCCCGAACGGGCCACCACGATGTTCCCTACCATCCCGCGTAATGAGGCTCGCCTTCCCGTTGGTCTGCGCGCTTGCGCTCTTGCTCCTCACGGGCTGCGGGAGCACGAAGACGGTTACGAAGACCGTCACCGTGTCCTCCGCGGCCAAAAGCGGCGCTGGCTCGCCCCGCGAGGTCGTCGAGTTCGGCTACGTCAAGTCGCTCAAGCCCAAGGGCAGCGGCTACGAGATGCACTTCGATCCCGCGTGGCTGCTCACGGGAAAGACGGCGAACCAGGCGGCCCTGGAGGACACGGGGTCGAGTGACGTTCCCAACGACAGCTACATGGTCAACGAGTCCACGCGCGCTTATACGTTCCTCGTTCCGGCGAACGCGCACGTCCGGGTTCTGACAGCGGGCTCCAATCTGAACGGCACCCCGATCACGGTCGCCCAATTGGCGCAGCTCGCCGTAGGCAAGAACCCGTTTCCGAAGCCGCTCTTCGAGCCGATCTCGACCGGCTTCTGGATCAGCATCAGGAACGACACCGTCGAGTCGCTCGATCAGCAGTATCACCCCTAGCCAATGGAGAAGATCGTCGTCGGCATCGATGGATCGGACGCTTCCAACGACGCGCTGCGCTGGGCGGTCGAGGACGCGCGCGCCCGCGGCGCGGAGGTGGTCGCCCTCCACGCCTACGAAGTGCCGGAGGCCGCGCCCGATGCGGTGCCCGCCCCGCCGGTCGACCTGCCCGCGCTGATCGGCGAGGTTCACGACGACGCGCAGCAGTTCGTCACGAAAGTCGTCGACGAGGTCGTCGGCAACTCCGTGAGCGTGGACGTCGCGCCGATTGCCGTCGAGGACGCGCCTGCCAAGGCGCTGCTCGACGCGTCTCGCGACGCCGACCTGCTCGTGGTCGGCTCCCACGGGCACGGGCTGAGCGGGTTTTTCCTGGGCTCGGTCAGCCTCGAGTGTGCACAACACGCCGCGTGCCCTGTCCTGATCTACCGGGCCTCAGCTCAGTAGGAACCTGCTCGGCGTGAGGCCGATGGCGGGAAAGATCCTGTCCTACGACGCGCCGTCGACGGAGGAGATCGCACAGCGGGTCGGTCTGCCGGTCGACGAGATCGTTCGCTTCGACGGCAACACGTCGCCCCAGCTGTTGCCCTCGACCCGTGCCGAAGCGCTTGCGGAAGAGCTCGCACGCATCCACACCTATCCGCACGGCGGCTATCCGCGACTCGAGGAAGCGATCGCGAACTACGCCGGCGTCTCCTCGGAGAACATCGTGCTCGGCGCGGGTGCAGACGACCTGATCCTGCTCGCCACGCGCGCGTTCGCCGGCCCCGGCGATCGCGTTGCAATCGCCAACGATCCGACGTACCCGATGTTCCAGATCGCCGTCTGGGTTGCGGGGGCCGAGATCGGCGACGAGGACCCGGTGCTGACGATCTGCTGCCGCCCCAACAACCCGACCGGCGAGCTCGGTGAGCTCCCGAGCGCGCGGCCGCTCGTCGTCGACGAGGCGTACTTCGAGTACGCGGGCAAGACTGCGGCCGGGCTGATCGACGACGGTGTGATCGTGCTCCGGACGTTCTCGAAGGTCTTCGGCCTCGCCGGCGCGCGGGTGGGCTATGCGCTAGCAGGCCGCGACGTCGCCGCCGAGTTGAATCAGCGTCAGCATCCCGCGCCGCTCTCGACCCTGTCCGCGGCACTGGCAATTGCGGCGCTGCAGTCGCCGCCGGACGTGCGACCGATTCTCGAGGAGCGCGAGCGCTTCGCCGAGCGGCTGCGCGCTCTGGGCTACGAGCCGCTGCCCTCCCACGCGAACTTCCTCTATGTACCTGTCGGCGATCCACAGGGGCTCGCCGACCAGCTGATGAACCAGGGGCTTGCGGTGCGGCCCGTGCGCGGCGGCATCCGCATCACGATTCGCAACGAGCAGGAGGACGAGCGCCTGCTCGCAGCGCTTCAGTAGATCGCCTCGCCGCTCTCCGGATCGAAGAAGTGGAGCCGGGTCGTGTCGACGACAAAGTCCACGTTGCCCTGCTCCTGCGCGTTCGTGTCCCGGTCGACGCGTGCGACCCAGACGTTGCCTTTGACCTCCGCAACCTCGGCGGCCTCCTCGCCGACCGCCGCCCTCACGTCCGCGCCGCGCACGGCCTTCCCCGCGACACCAAAGTGGATGTACACCTCCGAGCCCATGTCCTCCCGGATGTCCACTTGCGCCGAGAGTCGGCGACCTGGGGATGCGTCGGTTGCGAAGGCTTCGTCCTCGAGGTCCTCCGGACGAACTCCGAGGATGAGTCGCTTGCCCTCGAACGTCTTCAGTCCTGGCCGCCTGGCGAGCACCTGCTCGTCCACCTCCAGCGTGTCGTCGCCGAACCTCGCGACGAACCGGCCGTCGGAGCGCACGAGGTCGACGCCGACGAGGTTCATCGCCGGTGAACCGATGAACTCGGCGACGAAGAGGTTGCGCGGCCGGTCGTAGAGCTCCTGCGGCTTCGCCACCTGCTGCAGCAGCCCGTCGCGCATGATCGCGACACGGTCGCCGAGGGTCATGGCCTCGACCTGGTCGTGCGTCACGTAGACCGTCGTCACGTTGAGCTCGCGCTGCAGCCGGGCGATCTCGGCACGCATCTCGACCCGCAGCTTCGCGTCGAGGTTGGAGAGCGGCTCGTCCATGAGGAACGCCCGCGGCTCGCGCACGATCGCGCGACCCATCGCGACCCGCTGGCGCTGGCCGCCGGAGAGCGTCCGTGGCTTCTTCGGGAGTACCTCGTCGAGGCCGAGCGTCTTCGCGGCGCCGTTGACCCGCTCGCCGCGGCGGTCCTTCTTCATGCCGCGGAGCTTGAGCCCGAAGGCCATGTTGTCGAACGCGCTCATGTGCGGGTAGAGCGCGTAGTTCTGGAAGATCATCGCGATGTCACGGTCCTTCGGCGGCAGCTTGTTCACGACCTCGCCGCCGATCACGACGCGCCCCTCGGTGATCGGCTCGAGCCCGGCGATCATCCGGAGCGCGCTCGTCTTCCCGCAGCCGCTCGGGCCGACCAGGACGACGAATTCCCCGTCGGCGATCTCAAGGTCCAGCTCCGAGACTGCCCGGGTCCCGTCGCCGTAGACCTTCGTCAGCTTGTCGAGAGTGATCTCCGCCATGCGCTGCCCTCGCGAGCTTAACGCGGACGCGTCCGAGGGACCGTCCCTCGGGCATGGTTGTTGCGCCCTGACGGGATCGAAGACGCCCCGGGCGCCGCACGCGAAGCTTTCCTATTAGGATCGGCGCGGCGTGGAGGCACTCGCCGCTGCACGGCCGCGAGGCAGGCGCTGGACGAACGTCCTCGAGCGCCCGGGCGTCCTTGCGTCCGTGCTCATCTCGCCGGCGGTCATCTTCATTCTTGCCCTGGTCGGCGGGCCCCTCGCGCTCGCGGTCTATCTCAGCTTCACCAACGCCGTCGGCGGCTCGCTGCACGGCAAGTGGATCGGCCTCGGCAACTTCCGGCACGAGTGGACCAACCCGGCTTTTCAGGACGCCGTCTGGCACACGTTCCTGTTCACCGTCATCTCGCAGGCGGTCGTGCTCGTCGTGGCCGGCTTGCTCGCGCATGCACTCCTGAAGCCGTTCCGCGGCAAGTGGATCCTCCGCTTCTTGATCCTCCTGCCCTGGGCGGCCCCGCTACCGCTGAGCCTCATGGGCTGGACGTGGATCTTCGACACGACCTACTCGATCATCAATTGGACGCTGCAGCACCTCCACCTGGCGAGCACGGTGGATCCTCCGCAGTGGCTCGCGCAGCCGAACCTGGCGATGGGCTACGTGATCACCGTCCACGCGTGGCGGATCATCCCGTTCGCGACCGTCATCTTCCTGGCCGGCCTCGCATCGATTCCGAAGGAGGTCGACGATGCGGCGGCGATCGACGGCGCCACAGGATTCCGCAAGTTCTGGTCGGTCTCGCTGCCGTTGCAGCTCCCAATTGCGACCGTCGCACTGCTGTTCGGGATCGTCTTCACCGCAACGGACATGGCCGTCGTCTACATCCTCACGAATGGAGGCCCGCCGCCGTCCAATTCCACGGAGATGGTAACGACCTGGGCGTACAAGACCGGGATCGAGACCGGCTCGCTCGGCGCCGGGGCGGCGATCTCCCTGTTCCTCTTACCCGTGCTGGCAGTCGTGGCGATCGGCATGCTGATCTTCGCAAAGCGCACCGAGGTGACGTAGACCGTGGATGCCGTGCTCAGGGGATTCCGCGAGAAGGGTTTGTCCTACCTGATCGTCGGGCCCTTCGCGATCGTGCTCGCCTTCCCGTTCTACGTGATGGTGATCACGGCGTTCAAGCAGCAGCGCGACTTCTACGATCTCAGTCATACGCCGTACTGGTTCCACAAGGGGCCGACGCTCGACAACGCCCGCTTTCTCTTCGACCAGACGCAGTACACCCAGTGGCTGCGGAACACCGCCATCATCGGCGTCGTCGTCGTGCTGATCACGCTCGTGCTCGCAGTCCCGGCCGGTTACGCGCTGGCGCGGCTTTCGGGGAAGTTCGGCCAGAGCGTCGGCGTCGGCATCTTCTTGACGTACCTGGTGCCGCCCACGCTTCTGTTCCTGCCGTTGTTCTCGGTGATCACGCAGCTCGACAGGCAGACCAGCAACCTCCTACATTTTCACCTGCGTGGCTCGATCTGGTCCCTCGTGCTGGTGTATCCCTCGTTCACCGTGCCCTTTGCCACCTGGTTGTTGATGGGGTTTTTCAAGACAATTCCACGGGAACTCGAGGACGCGGCTCTGATCGACGGCGCTTCACGGCTCGGGACGCTGGTCCGCATTGTTTTTCCAATCTCGGTTCCGGGCATCCTGACCGTGGTGATCTTCTCGTTCTCGCTCGTCGTGAACGAGTTCGTGTACGCGTTCACGTTCATCTCCAGCTCGACCAGCCGGACGTTGTCGACCGGCGTCTACACCGACCTGATTCGCGGCGACCTGCCGCAATGGGGAGCGATCATGGTCGCCTCACTCATACCGAGCATTCCGCTCGCGCTCCTCTACAACACGTTCCTCGACCGGTTCATCGCAGGCTTCACAGGTGGAGCCTTCCGGTAGGCGAAGGAAAGGAGGGTCAATGGCAAGCTCAGACGATCCGAGTCGGCGCGAAGGGAGGTATGACCGTCGCGAGCTGATTCGCCGGGCCGGAGCGGCCGGCATCTCGATCGGCGTCGCGGGCTCGGGCTTCGGGCAGGCGTTCTACGGCCCGTTGCGTTTCAAGGACAGGTGGCTCAAGGGCGACCTGTCGATCATCCAGTGGGCGCACTTCGTTCCCGCGTATGACAAGTGGTTCACGGACGTCTGGTCAAAGAACTGGGGGGAGAAAAACGACGTCCAGGTCAAGGTCGATCTCATCCTCAACACGCTGCTGCCGGCCCGTGCAGCGGCGGAGGCGGCGGCCGGTTCCGGCCACGACCTCTTCTTCAATCTCTCGCCCCAAGCGCAGTTCGAGGACCAGGTGATCAACCACAACGAGATCGTCCAGGAGGTTCAGCGCAAGGTCGGCAAGATCGGAAGGCTCGGGAAGCGGGCGACGTACAACCCCAAGACGAAGAAGTGGTTCGCCTTCGCGGACAACTATGTCCCGGACCCCGTGGTCTGGCGGCGCGATCTCTGGAACGGCGTCGGCATCGCACCTTCGACGTGGGAGAACGTGCGCAAGGCAGCGCCGAAGCTGAAAGCGGCCGGCCACCCGATCGGGATCGGCCAGTCGGCCGAGCTCGACTCGAACATGGCACTGATGGCCTTCATGATGTGCTTCGGCGCGTACGTCCAGAATGCCAAGCATCAGGTCACGATCAAGTCCAAGCAAACGGTCGCGGCCGTGAAGTTCATGGCCGCTATCTTCAAGAGCGGCGAGACGGACGAGATCTTCGGCTGGACGCCGGCCTCGAACAACAACTTCCTCTACTCGGGCAAGGGCTCGCTGATCCTGAACGCAATCTCGGCGACGAGGACGCCCGAGGACCTCTCACTGCCGTTCGCCGATCAGCTCTACATCTACCCGATCCCGAAGGGCCCGGTGCAGCGGCTAGGGCTCGAGCACGTGATGGGTTGTTACTCGATCTGGAAGTTCGCCCAGAACAAGGCCGCGGCCAAGAAGTTCATGGCCGATCTCGAGATCAACTACAAGGAAGCCTTCATGGCGTCGAAGTTCTACAACTTCCCGACGTTCCCGGGAGCGCTTCCTTTCAAGAGGATCCAGAAGCTTGCGGCGGCAGACACGCACAAGCCCCGCGGCAAGTACCAGGTCCTCACGACGATCGCGCAGAAGTACACGGTCAATCCGGGTTATCCGGGCTACACGAACGCCGCGTTCTCCGAGGTGTTCGGCAAGTTCCTGATCCCGAAGATGTTCGCCGAGGTCTCCCAGGGCAAGATGAGCGCTGCCGATTCGGTCAGCGCTGCCGACAAGGAGATCAAGAGCATCTACGCGAAGTGGCGCAGGCTCGGAAAGATCTAGGCCGACACTGAACGGGGGAGCGGCTGCTCCCCCGTTCGTCTTCCACTCCGCGAGACGGTGACCCCGAAGAGCCGGGGTCAGACCCTTGCCGTTCGGGACCTGACCCGCACGAGGACCTGGTCGCCTCCTGTTTCGTCTCGAGTCTGTTTAACCTAAACGTGTCATGACCTCGAACCCGCACCGCTGGAGGATCCTGGCCGTCGTCGCGACGGCCTTCTTCATGACGATCCTCGACGTCTCGATCGTGAACGTCGCGCTGCCCTCGATCAGTCGCGCACTCCACTTCTCGCGCGAGAACCTGCAATGGGTCATCACTGCGTACTCGATCGCGTTCGGTGGCTTCCTGCTCCTGGCCGGCCGCGCGGCGGATCTGCTCGGGCGGCGCCGGGTGTTCATGGTCGGAGTGGCGCTCTTCACGATCGCCTCGCTGGTCTGCGGGCTTGCGCAAACGGAAGGAATGCTGATCGTGGCCCGCGCCGTGCAAGGGCTCGGCGGCGCGATCATCACGCCGGCTGCGCTCTCGATCGTCATGACGAGCTTCGAAGAGGGCGCGGAGCGCAACAAGGCGCTGGGGATCTGGGGTGCGCTCGGCGGCAGCGGCGCCGCTGTGGGCGTGCTCGCCGGCGGCGTGCTGACGAAGTACCTGGGCTGGGAGTGGATCTTCTTCGTCAACGTGCCCGTCGGCGCGCTGGTGCTCGTCTTGACGCCCCGGATCGTCCCGGAGAGCAGGCGCGAAGGCGCGGAGCGGCGCTACGACGCGCTCGGGGCTGTGCTCGTCAGCGGCGGCCTGGCGCTGTTCGTCTACACCATCTCCCGGGCGCCCGACGTCGGCTGGGCGACTGCGCGGACGATTCTGCTTCTAGTCGCCTCGGGGGCGCTCCTCGTTGCGTTCCTCGTCAACGAGCGGCGCATCCACGATCCGTTGATGCCGTTCCAGATCTTCCGCGTGCGAACGGTCGCCGGGGCGAACGCCGTCGGCGCGCTCCTCGGCGCCGTGATCTTCGCCAACTTCTTCCTGCTCACGCTTTACGTGCAGAACGTTCTCGGCTACTCGGCTCTGAAGACCGGCGTCACGTTCGTCGCGACCGCGGGCACGGCGGTCGTCGCCGCGGGAGTCGCTCAGGCTTTGACGACGAAGTTCGGGCCGAAGCCGATCATCGCGATCGGCCTCGCCTTACTCACCGGCGCAATGATCTGGTACTCGCAGATTCCGGTGCACGGGAGTTACGTGTCCGACCTGCTGCCCGGCTACCTGATGGTCGGCGTCGGGATCGCGTTCGCGTTCGTTCCGGTCTCGATCGCCGCGCTCGCCGGTGTTGTCGAGCGCGAGGCGGGATTGGCTTCCGGGCTCATCAACACGTCACAGCAGATCGGCGGCGCCGTCGGAACCGCAGTTGCGTCGACGATTTTCACGAGCCACTTCAAAACGCTTCGCTTGGAGGGCAAGTCGCTGCCGGTGGCCTTGACCGGCGGCTACAGCTGGGCCTTCTGGGGTCTGGCCGTGTTTGGGGTCCTGGCTTTCATCGCGGCGATCACGCTGATCCGGCGGGAGGAAATGTCCGGGGAACCGTTCGCGGTGCCAGCCGAGTAACGAAGCTCTCTAAACTTTCGCGCCCAGCGCGTCCGGCACGGTGTCATGCACGGTGAAGAACTTGTCGAGCCCGGAGATCTGTAGCGCACGCCGCGTCTCGAGGCCGGGTGCTGCGAGCAGGAGCCCGTCCCGATTGTCGAGTTTCATCCGCGTCTCGATCAGGACGCCGAGTGCGGTCGAGTCGATGAACACGACCTCGCCCAGATCTACGACGATCCGCTCAGGAGCCTGGGCACAGGCGTCGGCGAGAGCAGCCCGCACGTGCGCCGCGTTGTAGAGGTCGAGCTCGCCGCCCAGGCGAACCACGCAGGCGTCTCCGACGGCGTCCACCCCCAGCACAGGGTGCTTGCGCAGGCCGTCCCCATCCATGTTCCCCCGGTCAGTCAACCGCCCTCCTGGTGGCTTATGAGCGCCCGTGGCTGGGTCTGGGCGGGTACGGCGCCCTGTGATTGAAGCACCTTCGGCCCTCCGTAGGCAAACGTGGCCGGTTGACCAGCGGGGCTGGGCCAGTGAGGCTTGTGGGGATGGAAGTAGCCGTCGTGGCCCGCCGCGCTCGGACCGAGAACTTTCCGGTTGCCTCGGTGCTGTTCCCGCGCCGCCTCCGAGCGCACCTGCGCGCCGTCTACGGCTTCGCCCGGCTCGTCGACATCCTCGGGGACGAGATCGAGGGCGATCGTCTCGCCGCCCTCGACGAGCTGGAGCGGGAGCTCGGCGCCTGCTACTCGGGCGAGCCCTCGTGGCCGGTCCTGCAGGCGCTCGCGCCGACCATCCACGAGTTCTCGCTTCCGCGTGAGCCGTTCCTGCGGCTGATCGAGGCGAACCGGATTGATCAGCGCATCGCCGAGTACGAGACCTGGGACGACCTGAAGGAGTACTGCCGCCACTCGGCCGACCCCGTCGGCCGTCTTGTGCTCGGCCTGCTGCGGCTCGACGGCGAACCTGAGCTCGTGGCCGCGAGCGACGACGTCTGCACCGGGCTGCAGCTCGTCAACTTCCTGCAGGACGTGCCGCGCGACCTCGAGCTCGGCCGCATCTACCTGCCGCTCGAGGACCGGCGCAGGTTCGGCGTGATCGCACTCGACCACCCGAGCCCCGAGCTCCTCGACCTGCTCCGGTTCGAGGCGGCGCGGGCTCGAGGCCTTCTGGCCGGAGGACGCGTGCTGCAGGAAGGGATCGGCGGACGGATGGGACGTGCGGTCGGGCTCTTCGCACGCGGCGGGCTGGCCGCGCTGGATGCGCTCGAGTCCGCACAGTGGGACGTGTTCACGCAGCGGCCGCGTCCGTCGCGCGCTCGGCTCGCACTGGCAGCGTTCGCACGGTGACTACTGCGCAGGCATATGCGGAAGTCCAACGCCTTTACACGCCCTCCGTCGCCTTCGGCTCCCTCCCATGGGGGAAACCATGTTTCCCCCACGAGCCCCCTTCTTCTAAGTTACGCCTCGCCCTTCGCGCCGCTGAGATCGCCGCGAACGGCGAGGAGAACGAAGGGGGAAACCTCCCGGTTTCCCCCTGCCCCTTCCCCACGGCGCGTCAGGCAAGGTGGACGCCATTCCCACGGTGATGGCCAAGCAAGCGTACGCGGAGGTTGAACGCCTTACGCGCCGGCGGGCGCGCAACTTCGCGTACGGGATCATGGTGCTGCCACGGGAGAAGCGGCGGGCCATCGCCGCGATCTACGCGTTTGCGCGCCTCGTGGACGACGTTGCGGACGGCGAGCTGCCGGCTGACCAGAAGCGGGAACAGCTCGAGCAGATACGCGCCGGTCTAAGCTCGCCGGGCAGCGACGCGATGTCCGTCGCACTCGCCGACGCGCGTAGCCGTTTCCCGATCCCCGACCGTGCGTTGCACGCGCTCGTCGACGGGGGACTCCAGGACCTCGACCAGACGCGGTACGCGCACTTCGAGGAGCTGCGCGGCTATTGCACGAAAGTCGCGGGTGCGGTTGGGATCGCGTGCATCGCCGTCTACGGCTCCGACGACGCCGAGCGAGCCGAGACGCTCGGGATCGCGCTGCAGCTGATCAACATCATTCGCGACGTGCGCGAAGACTGGGAGCTCGGCCGCGTCTACTTGCCGCAGGACGAGCTCGCGTCCTTCGGCGTGTCGGAGGACGACATTGCGGCCAGTCGCGTCACGGATGCGTGGCGCGCGCTGATGACGTTCCAGGCGGAGCGTGCCCGCGTGCATCTGCAGGACGGTCTCGGGCTGCTGCGCGCGCTCGACGGCCGCAGCGCCCTCTGCGTCTCGACGTTTGCCGGCCTCTACCGCGCGACGCTCGACCGGATCGAGGCGCGAGGCTTCGACGTCTTCGACGGTCCGCCGCACCTGTCGGCGCTGACGAAGGTGCGGATCGTCGGCGAAGGGCTGCGCCGGTGAAGGCGGTGGTCGTCGGCGGCGGCCTCGCGGGCTGCGCGGCTGCACTCGAGCTGCTGGACGCGGGGCACGACGTCACTCTGCTCGAGGCGAGGCCGACGCTCGGCGGCGCGGTGCAGACGCTTCCGGAGCGTGACGGCGATCCGGTGCCGCCGCCCGACAACGGGCAGCACATCGCCCTCGGCTGCTTCACGGAGTACCTGGCGTTCCTCGAGCGGATCGGCGAGTCGGGCTCCGTCCGCCGCCTGCGCCTGAGCCTTCCCGTCGTGGACGAGCACCGACGCTGGGCGCAGATTTCTCCCGGTTCGATCCTGCTCGCGCGCTACGCGCACCTGCCGCTGCGTGAGCGTCCGCTCGTTTGGCAGCTGCTGGCGCTGCGCGGGCTCGATCCCGCTGCGCACGACGACGAGACGTTCGCGGAGCTTCTGTTGCGCAAAGGACAGTCGGAGCGCGCGATCGAGCGGTTCTGGGACGTCTTCATCCGGCCTGCCCTGAACCTGCCCTCGGCTGAGGCGAGCGCCGCGATGGGGATCTTCACGGTGCAGACGGCGCTGCTCGCGGGTCGCCGTGCCGGTGAGCTCGTCCTGCCGGCGAAACCGCTCGGCTGGATGCACGGCGATGCGGCGCGCCGGACGCTCGAGCACGGCGGTGCGACAGTCGAGACGGGCGTGCGCGTCGACGACCTCGACGATCTCGACGCCGACGCGATCGTGGTGGCAACGCCACCCGTCGAATCGGCGCGCCTGCTCGGCGAAGGGGAGCCCGACCTCGACCCGTCGCCGATCGTCAGCGTCCACCTCTTGTTCGACCGTCCGCTCCTGCGCACGCCGCTGGCAGCGCTACTCGGCTCGGATGCACACTGGGTCTTCGACCGCGGCGCGCTCACCGGGCAGCCCTCCGCGGAGGGCCAGTACCTGACGGTAGTGTCGAGTGGGGTGCCCGAACTGATGGAGATCCGCGGACGCGAGCTCGTCGATCACATCGCCTCCCAGTTGACCGAGCGTCTCGGTCACGCCGAGGTCGTTTGGTCGCGAGTCAGCCGCGAGCCGCACGCAACCGTCGCCCTCCGCCCGGGAACTGCCTCGCGTCGCCCGGGCCCGCTCACCTCGCGTGCCAATGTCACGCGCGCCGGCGCTTGGACCGCGACCGGCTGGCCGGCGACGATGGAGAGCGCGGTTCGCTCAGCACCTGTTCCTGCTCCACTTCCTCGGTCTACGCGACGCGGAGACAGACCGGCTGCTCGCGAACGAGCTGCTCGCGCGCCGCCGCGCCGACGGGACCTGGTCGATCTGGTTCGAGGGCCCTGCGGATCTGTCGGTGACCGTCGAGGCGTATACGGCGTTGAAGCTCGCAGGTATCGACGCCGGGGAAGCTACGCGGCAATACATTCGGCGTAGCGGCGGTGTCGCACGCGCGCGCATCTTCACCCGGGCCTTCCTCGCGCTGATCGGGCAATGGCCCTGGCGGCGGCTGGCGCATGTGCCGGTGGAGTTGATTCTGCTCCCGGCCAACGGTCCGCTGTCCGTCTACGATTTTGCGTGCTGGGCCCGGCAGACGATGGTGTCGTTGTCGGTGGTCGAGGCCTTGCAGCCCGTCCGGCCGAGTGCCATCGACCTGAGTGAGATCGGCGGGCGGAAGACCGCAGCGTTCGGAGCGCCACGCCTCTCGCAACGCCGCAGGCGCGCGATCAGCGTCGCCGAGCGCTGGGTGCGCGAGCGGCAGGAGGCCGACGGCTCCTGGGGCGGGATCCAGCCGCCCTGGGTGTGGTCGCTGATCATGCTCGCCGCCCTCGGACACGGTTTCGAGGACGAGACGTTCGCGCGGGGCCTCGCCGGCTGGGAACGGTTCCTCGTTCGTGACGGCGACCGCCTGCGGTCCGAGGCCTGTCAATCGCCGATCTGGGACACCGCACTGTCAGTGCTCGCGCTGCGCGCGGCGGGGGTCCCGCCCGACGATCCTCGGCTCCAGGCGGCGGGCTCGTGGCTGCTCGGCGAGGAGGTGACGGTCCGCGGCGACTGGGCGATCCGCCGGCCCGATCTCGCGCCGGGAGGGTGGTCGTTCGAGTTCGACAACGATCTCTACCCGGACGTCGACGACACCGCCGTGGTCGCTCTGGCGCTCCGCGAGCTCGATCTCGGCGACGCCGCTGTCCGGCGCGGGCTCGACTGGACGGTCGGGATGCAGTCGCGGAGCGGTGGCTGGGGGGCGTTTGACGCCGACAACGAGGCGTTATGGCTCTACAAGCTCCCCATCTGCGACTTCGGCAAGGTCACGGACGAGCCGACCGCCGACGTGACCGCCCACGCCCTCGAGGCGCTCGGCCACGAGTCGGGCTACGACTCGGCGATCGCTTCCGGCCTCGCCTGGCTCCTTGCCGAGCAGGAGCCGGACGGCTCCTGGTTCGGCCGCTGGGGCGTGAACCACCTCTACGGGACGGGTGCTGCGGTGCCGGCTCTGGAGGCCTGCGGCGTTTCTCCGGAGCATCCGGCCATCCGGCGCTCGCTCGCCTGGCTCGACTCGGTCCAGCAACCAAGCGGTGCCTTTGGTGAGGACATCCTTTCCTACAGCGATCCGGTCCGGCGCGGTCGCGGCGCCGCGACCCCCTCACAGACCGCCTGGGCACTTCTCGCCTACGTGGCGGGCGGGGCCGAGAGAGGCTTGTCCACGCGACGTGCAGCCGAGTATCTTTGCCAGACTCAGCGTCCTAACGGTGATTGGGACGAGCAGCACTACACGGGTACTGGTTTTCCCCTCGATTTCATGATCGGCTACCACCTGTACCGGCTTACGTTCCCGCTCCTTGCGCTCGGGCGCCTCAGAGAAAGGCTCAACGGATGAAGTTCCCGCTCCGCTCAACTGTCCAGATCGGCCGGTACGTGGCCGCCCAGCAGCGCAAGGGGGACCGCTACCCGCTCGTCCTCATGCTCGAGCCGACCCTCGCGTGCAACATCGCCTGCATCGGCTGCGGGAAGATCCGCGAGTACGAGTCGAACAAGGCGCGGCTCACCGTCGAGGAGTGCATCGACGCCGGCGCGCAGTGCCCGGCTCCGGTCGTCTCCATCTGCGGAGGCGAGCCGCTCGTCTACAAGGGGATCGAGGACGTCGTCGCCGGCATGCTCGAGCTCGGGAAGAACATCGACCTCTGCACGAACGCGCTGCGGCTCGAGCAGTACCTCGACGTCTTCGAGCCGAGCCACAAGCTGACGTTCGTCGTCCATCTCGACGGGATGCGCGAGATCCACGACTACATCTGTGACTACCCGGGCCTGTGGGACGTCGCCGTCGACGCGATCCAGAAGGCGCGCGAGGCCGGCTTCCGCGTCGCCACGAACACGACCATCTTCAAGGAAACGTCGATCGAGGATGTGATCGAGATGATGGGCTATCTCACCGACGACGTCGGCATCGACGGCATGCTGATCGCCCCGGGCTACCAGTACTCTCAAATCGATCCGGCGCTGACGATGACGCGAGCCGAGCACGAGGAGAAGTTCAGGGTCATCCGCACCGTTGCCCGCGAGCGCGGCTATCGCTGGCTTGCGACACCCATCTACCAGGAGTTCCTCACCGGCGAGCGGAAGCTCAAGTGCGCGCCGTGGGGCTCGATCACGCGTAACCCGTACGGCTGGAAAGGGCCGTGCTACCTGCTCACCGACGGGATCTTCCCGACCTACGACGCGCTCCTCGAAGGCATGGAGTGGGAGGACTACGGGCCGGGGAACGATCCTCGCTGCGAGCACTGTGCGATCCATTCCGGTTTCGAGCCTTCGGCCGCGTACGAGGCCGCCGGTTCGCTCAAGGAGAGCGCAAGGAGCATGGCTTGGACGCTGACGGGCTGACCTTCGCCTGCGCCATGACCGTCGAGGAGCGCATCGCGCGGCGGCTCGGACGGACGGCGGTGGTCGGGCTCGGGGCGTCGAAGGGCGTGCCCGAGGGACGGCTGGTCTCGTTCGGGATCGCGGGAGCGCTCTCGGGCGAGCTGCCGGTCGGCACCGTCATCGACGCGACGCGCGTCGTGGACGAGTCCGGGACGGTCCTCTGGGAGGGCGGCCCGCTCGGAGCTTCACCGGCCCGGACCGGGACGATCCTCGGCGCCAGCCGGATCGTCGACGATCCCGCGGAGCGTGCACGGCTGCACGCGCAGACCGGGGCGGACGCGGTGGACATGGAGTCTGGCGCGCTCGCGCGGAGCGGCCGCCTCGTCGGCTGCCTGCGCGCGATCAGCGACACGCCGACGCACCGGCTCGGCGGAGTTGCCGAGGGCGCGACGGTCGACGGTGAGGTCGACTATCTGGGCTTCCTGCGCGGTTTTGCGCGGCAGCCGCTGGTAACGCTGCGCGCAGCGGCCGGTGCCCGGCGCGCGCTCAAGGGTCTCGAGGCGATCGCGTGAGCGTCGCTTGCCTTCGGCTCGCTCCCGTGAGGGAAACCATGTTTCCCTCACGAGCTCCCTTCTTTAGGGGTCGCCTCGGCCCCCGCGCCGCTGAGATCGCCGCGTGGGCCGAGGAGAACGCAGGGGGAAACCTCACGGTTTCCCCCGACGCCCCTTCCCTCGCTCACGGGCCGGGAGTCGGCCCGTGAGCAAACGCGTCCTGCTCGCAGCACCGCGGTCATTCTGCGCGGGTGTCGACCGCGCGATCGAGATCGTCGAGCGTCTGCTCGCCGAGCATGGCCCGCCGATCTACGTCCGGCACCAGATCGTGCACAACGACCATGTCGTGCGCCGGCTCGAGCGGCTCGGGGCGGTGTTCGTCGACGACGAGGCCGAGATTCCCGCAGGTGAGATCTGCGTGCTCTCCGCACACGGCGTCGCGCCCTCGGTGCGCGAGAACTGCGAGAAGCGCGGCCTGCGTGTCGTGGACGCCGTGTGTCCGCTCGTCTCCAAGGTTCATGCGGAGGCGCGCCGTTACGCGGACACGGGGCATCTCGTGGCGCTCGTGGGGCACGCCGCTCACGTCGAGGTGATCGGCACGCAGGGCGAGCGCCCGGACTCGACCGTGGTCGTCGAGTCGCCGGAGGCAGCTGCCCAGCTCGAGTCGGGCGGGAGGCCTGTCGCTGTGATCAGCCAGACGACGCTGTCGCTCGATGACGTGCGCGCAACGATGGACGCACTCGAACAGCGCTTCGGCACGCTCACGCGTCCCGGGGCGGACGACATCTGTTACGCCACTCAGAACCGCCAGGACGCGGTCAAGCGGCTTGCGGAGGAGGCGACTCTGATCCTCGTGATCGGCTCGCAGACGAGCTCGAATGCGCAGCGGCTCGTCGAGGTCGCTCGCAATGCGGGCGCCGAGGCGGAGCTGATCGACGGCGAGAGCGAGCTGGGAGACGACGTGGTCTCCCGGCACGAGGTGGTCGGACTGACGGCGGGCGCGTCCACTCCCGGCGAGCTCGTCGATGCGACGATTGAGCGGCTTGCAGCACTGGGGTACGGCGAGGTCGTCGAGGTGACGGTGGCGCGCGAGGACGTGCACTTCCGCCTGCCGCGAGAGGTTGCGTCCGCGTGACGTCCGTCGAGATCCCCGTCTCGATCGCCGCTGCCCTGCCGAACCTGACCGTGCTCGACATCACGAACGAGGTCCGGCGCGAGGTCGCCTCTAACGGAGGCAGCGGCATCGCGTTCGTCTCACCGAACGGGGACCCCTCGCTGATCCGGGTGCAGGAGCGCGAAAGTGGCTTCTTCAGCGATCTCGAATGCCTGCTCGAGCGACTCGTCCCGCTCGAGGCCGAGGAGCGCACCAGGCTCGTCTCGATGCTGCTCGGCCCACGGACGGAGCAGATCCCCTTCAGCGACGGTTCCCTCTGCCTCGGGCAGTACCAGCGGATCTTCCTCGTCGCCTTCGAGGATCGCTGCAGCAACGAGTGGATGTTGACCGTAGTCGCGTAACCGGCGGGTTCCTGGCCCAGTTGCGCAGAGTGCGCCGAGAGGCGCACACTGTTGCTGAGATGGACCGTGCACGGCGGCACCAGCGTGGTCTCGCGCGGCTCGCGCTCCTCCTGCTAGCGCTCGTAGCGGAGCTCACCGGCCGCAGCCTGGCGCAGCGCCTCGACGTGGGCCGCCATGTCGAGACGCCGTATTCCGGCGCCCAGTACTACCCGATCTTGCTCGCGGTCGTGAAGGTCGCCGTCGCCTTGATGTTGGCGCGCGTCGCGTGGCGTTTCGTCAAGGCCCGCACGGCCGCGCGTGCGGCGCGCCGGCTGCTCGCCGCGCAGGGGTCGCGAGTCGCGCGCTCCGCGCCACGCGTCCGGATCGAGCTCTCTGCGCGGCTGTGGCTCGGGTCGTTCCTCGTCACCTCGCTCATCTACCTGTTGCAGGTCGACGCGGAAGGAATCTCTGCCGGCCGCTGGCCGCTGCTGGCCCCCTGGCTGCACACTGCCGCGCTGCCGGTTTTCGCAGTTCTCTCCGTCGTCGTCGCCCTTGTCTATCGCGCGGTCGAAAACTGGCTCTCCGATTACGAGAGCTATGCGCGCGAGACGGCAGCGCATGCGTCACGTCTCCTGGGCGTGAGTCTGCCCGCCCCACGCCCGACCGTCGGCGAGCTCGTCACTCCGCGCAGCCTCTTCGGGCTCGCGTTCGAAGTCAGGCCTCCTCCCGCGCCTGCCTAGGCCTGCGGCGCTTTCGGCGTTCGCAGGTCGTTGTGCACTGACCTCGACCCTGGGAGGAGGACGTCGTGAACGCAGAACTCATCACCGAACTCGAAGGACCCTTACAACGAGCCACGACGAGGGCCCGGATCATGTCCGCGGTCGGGCCGGTGACTGCATTCGCCGGCGTCGTCTGGGCTCTTGTCCAGCCAGAGCGGATCACGCTGCTGCATCCGCAGGGGCAAGGCTTCTGGTGGCTCTTCGTCGAGCCCCCTCTGCTCGTGATCGCCGTGGGGCTCTTCTTCCACTTCTTCGTCGTGCCGGGACTCCTCGAAGACCTGGAACAGGAGGAACATGCAACCGCCCAGTGAGCACGTTCACTGGCTGTTCGCGACGGGATTCCTCCTGCTCGGCCTGTGCCTGCTCGGCGAGGCGATCGTGGGAACAGAGGTGTGGCGGCGGCGCGCTTGGCGCGCGTACTTGTGGCCCGGGCTCGCGTTCGCACTCGGCGTCTTCTTGTGGCCGGTGATGACCTTCTACACGAACTCGGCGATCCACATGCTCGCGCATGGGGCGTGGGCACAGGTGTTGACCCTCGCCGGGGCGGTTGAGCTCGCACTGGTCCGTGGCAAGTTGAAGAGCAAGTGGTGGCGTCTGGCGATGACTGCTGGATTCGTCGTCTCCGGCGGTGCGTTCCTGGTCCACGAGCAGAACGCGTGGCTCTTCCAGCGTTCCGCGTTCCTGCACCATCTGCTCGGGTGGACGCTGCTCATCGGCGCGATCTTCCCGCTGGCGCGCTGCCTGCGGCCGCGTTCGCAGGCCGTGGCGACCGGGTTCGCGCTGACGTTCGTGGTGATCTCCGTGATGCTCTATTGCGATCGAGACGTAGCTCCGATCTTCGGGCACATCTCGGAGCTTGCAGGGACACCGAGACGATGAAGCGGTTCCTCTTTACTGCGGCGACGCTGGCCCTCCTGTTCCCGGCGCAGGCGTTCGCACACGCGTCGCTCGAGCAGACGACGCCGGGATTTCGTGAGCGGCTCCCGTCGTCGCCTCAGAAGATCGTGCTGCGCTTCGACCAGTACGTGCAACAGCTGCCCGGCTCCATCCGCCTCTATTCGTCCAACGGCAATGTGGGCGTGAAACGAGTCGTGATCGAGGGGCGCTACCTGACGGCATGGCTGCCACGACTGGCAAAGGGAGCGTACACCGTGCGTTGGCACGCGATGTCCGGGGATGGGCACGTCGTGTCAGGCGTGTTCACGTTCGGTGTTCGCGCGGTCGCACCGCCCCCGACGGAGGCATTCGGAGCATCGGGGCCGACCAGGAGCGAGCACATCGTGCGCTGGCTGTACTTCCTCGCGCTGGCGCTGCTCGTCGGCGGGGTGGGGTTCAGGCTCCTGGTGCTGCGTGACCGGTTGCCCGCTCGCGCGGAACAGCGGTTCTATGCCGTGACGGGAATCGGCGCGCTGCTGACGCTCAACGTCGGGATCGCAGCGTTCATCCTCCGAGCCGAGGACGCGTTGCAGCTTCCCTTTGGCCGGCTGCTCTACGGCGACCTCTCGCCCATCGCGCGGTCGAGGTTCGGGACAGCGTTCATCGCGATGACGCTCGGCTTCGCGCTCGTGACCGCTCTCCTGTTTCTCGCGTGGCTGACGGACCGCGCGGTCCTGCTGTGGCCGGCGTTCCTGGTCGGCCTGGCGTTTGCATCGGGACTCTCGCTGTCGGGCCACTCCGCCGCCGACGCCGGCTCGTCGTGGAAGTCGGCGCTCGCCGATTGGGCGCATCTGTCGGCGGCCTGTCTCTGGATCGGGGGCCTGATCCAGCTCGTGGTCGTCGTATGGCCGCTGATGCCAGATGCGCGGCGTGCCGCGTTCCTCGGGTTCTCGCGAGTCGCGACCGTGTGCGTCGGCGTGCTGCTGCTCGCTGGCATCTACCTCAGCATCCTGAGGCTGCCGCACCTGAACGACCTCTGGACGACGGGATACGGCCAGGTGCTGCTCGTCAAGATCGGGCTCGTCTCGCTCGCCTTTGCGTGGGGCGGGTTGCACAAGCTCGTCGCCGTGCCGGCGGTTGCACGAGGCGGCGACAGCGCACTGCCGCGGCTGCGCGGCAGTCTCCTGGGCGAGAGCATGGTCGGCATGGCGGTGCTGCTGGCCGCCGCGGTGCTCGTGGACGCGAAGCCGCCGGTTCAGCCGGCGCCCACGCCGCCTGCGGCGAGTAGCGTTCCCAAGTAGATGCTCTGGTCCGTATCCGGCGGCGCGGGCTTTCTCGGCCTGCACCTTTCTAGACGACTGCTTGCCGATGGCCACGACGTGCGCACCCTCGACGTCGTCCCGCTGGACGACGCCGAGCTCGAGCGCTCCGTCGACGAGCTGCGCGGCGACGTCCGCGACCGCGACAGCGTCGCCAAGCTCGTGCAGGGCGCCGACGTGGTCGTGCACGCGGCTGCGGCGCTGCCGATCCAGGCCTCCCGCGGATCGATCCGCACCGTGAACGTGGGCGGAACCGAGAACGTGCTACGCGCCGCGGACAACGCCGGTGTCCGGCGCGTCATCTTCATCTCGTCGACCGCGGTCTACGGCGTGCCGGAGAAACATCCGATCGCGGAGGACGATCCCCTCGTCGGTGTGGGCTCGTACGGCGAGTCGAAGATCGATGCGGAGGGATTGTGCCGCGTGGCGGCGGTCGAGACGACGATCGTGCGGCCCAAGACCTTCATCGGCGCGGAACGTCTGGGTGTGTTCGAGATCCTCTTCGACTGGATCCGAGAGGGACGCCGGATCTACACGCTTGGCAAGGGTCACAACCGTTACCAGCTCCTCGCAGTCGAAGATCTCGTCGACGCCATCGTGCGAGCCGCAGGGGAGCCGGCGGCTGCCCGGGAGACGTTCAACATCGGCGCCACCGAGTTCGGCACGGTGCGCACTGACCTGCAGGCGCTGATCGACCACGCGGGCTCGTCGTCGCGGCTGCAGCCCGTTCCGGTGAAGCCGGCGGAGATCGCGCTGCGCGGGCTGGAGCTGTTGCGCATCTCGCCGCTTGCCGAGTGGCACTACAAGACCGCACACAAGGATTCGTTCGTCGACGTTTCGAAGGCGCAGCGACTGTTGGGCTGGCAGCCGCGACTGTCGAACCGCGAGGCGCTGATCGAGACTTACGACTGGTACCTCGCGAACCGTGGGCGCGTCGGCGGAGCGGGCGTCACGCACCGCGTTCCCTGGAACCAGCAGGCACTCGGCCTCCTCAAGCGCCTTTCGTGATCTTCCTCTCGGAAGCGGAGGTGCGCGAGCTGCTCGACCTCGACCAGCTTGTCGATGCGCTCGCCGACGTGCACAGAGATCTCAGCGCGGGCGAAGCATCGATGCCCCCGCGGATCGCTGCGATGGTGCAAGAGCGGCAAGGACTATTGGGCGTGATGCCGGCGTACCTTCCCTCCGCAGGGCTTGCCTGCAAGCTCGTCACGCTCTTCCCGCAGAACACCGACCGGCACACGCACCAGGCAGTGATCGTGGTCTTCGATCCGGAGAACGGCGCGCCGCTGGCGTTGATGGACGGGACGTACATCACGGCCACGCGCACGGCCGCGGGCTCGGCGCTTGCGACGAGGCTCCTCGCGCGCGAGGACGCCGAGGTGCTCGCGCTCCTCGGCACCGGAGTCCAGGCCCACTCACACGCCCGCGCGCTTCCACGAGTGCGGGAGTTCACCGAGATTCGCGTCGCGGGCCGCGACCGAGAGAAGGCCGAGGCGCTCGCGCACGAGATCGGCCCGCATGCGCGCGCGGTGAGCTCGTACGAAGAAGCGATCCGGAACGCCGACGTGGTCGCCGCGACCACTCACTCGACCGAGCCGATCGTGCGGCGCGAGTGGCTGTCCCCCGGCGTTCATGTCAACTCGGTCGGACTCAATCCTGCGGGACGCGAGGTGGACGAGCAAACCGTGGCGGACGCGCTGCTCGTCGTCGAATCGCGGGAGTCCGCACTGGCACCACCTCCGGCGGGAGCGCCCGAGCTGGTCGGCGTCGGCCCAGCGGACGTCCATGCCGAGCTGGGGGAGCTCGTTGCCGGTATCAAACCGGGGCGCAGCTCACAGGACGAGATCACCCTGTATAAGTCAGTCGGTGTCGCCGTCCAGGATGTCGCCGCAGCGGCTCTCGTGCTCGCGGCCGCGCAGGGACGGTCGGTGGGGCTGGCGATCGACCTGGAGGAACTGACGTGAGCAGCAACAACGACTTCAAACCGGGGCTCGAGGGCGTCGTCGCCGTCGAGACCGAGATCATGGAGCCCGACCGCGAAGGCGGGTCGCTCCGTTACCGGGGTGTCGATGTCGAGCCGCTCGTCGGCCAGGTTCCCTACGAGAACGTCTGGGGCCTTCTCGTCGACAACGACCTGAACTCGAAGATGCCGGATCCCGAGCCGTACGAGCCGGCGCGCCTCACGGGCAAGGCGCCGGCCGACCTCCAGGCTGAGACGGCGCGGCTCTCCGGCGAGTGGAAGCTCGGGAAGCTGAATGAGATCTCCGACGAGCAGGCGCGCGAAGACCTCGGACGGCTGTCGGCGCAGATGATGTCGATTGTTGCGCGCTCCGCGCGCCTCGCCGACGGCAAGAGCGATGCCGTCCCCGACGATGTCGTTTCGCGTGGCGAGACTGCCGCCGAGACGTTTCTGCTCAGGTGGCGAGGCGAGGCGGATCCTCGTCACGTCAAGGCGATCGACACGTACTGGATTTGCACGGCCGAGCACGGCCTGAACGCCTCGACATTCACCGCTCGTGTCGTCGCGTCGACCGGTGCCGACTGCGGCGCTGCCCTCTCTTCGGCCGTCGGTGCACTCTCGGGCCCGTTGCACGGAGGTGCCCCGGCCTACGTCAAGCCGATGCTCGACGAGGTCATGCAGACGGGCGACGCAGCGCAATGGGTCGAGGACACGCTCGCGCAGGGGAAGCGCATCATGGGCTTCGGTCACCGCGTCTACCGTGCAGAGGACCCGCGTTCACGCATCCTCAAGCGGACGGCGAGAGAGCTCGGGTCGCCATACGTCGAGGTGGCGGAGGAGCTCGAGAGTGCTGCGCTCGCAGGGCTCCAAAAGCGCTCGCCCGATCGTGTCCTCGCGACGAATGTCGAGTACTACTCGGCGGTCGTCCTCGACATCGCGGAGATCCCGCCGCCCCTCGCGCCGGCGATGTTCGCCTGCTCGCGCGTCGCCGGCTGGTCCGCGCACATTCTCGAGCAGAAGAAAACGGGCCGCCTCTTCCGGCCTTCGGCGCGCTACGTCGGCCCGGCAGAGCGCACCCTCAGCTAAGTCACACTCTCGTCACAGTGTCTGACCCCGAGCCGTGTCCTAGTTGGCCCACGGGAAACCGGCTCGAACCGGGGATCGGAGCGCCTTCCGTCACATCGGGGCGAATTCGACGGCACGGTGTCTGACACCAAGCCGTTGACGAGTCGCCCCGCGTCCGGACTAGGCTGCGCGGCATGGAGCTGACCGAGTACCGCGACCGGTTCCCGATCCTCCGCGACACGACGTACCTCATCAACCACTCGCTCGGCGCGATGCCCGCCGCCGCCGAGGAACGCTCGCTCGAGTTCGCCCGGATGTGGAAGGAACGCGGCATTCGCGCCTGGGGCGAGGGTTGGTGGGAGATGCCGATGACGGTCGGCGACCAGGTCGGCCGCATCATCGGGGCACCGCCCGGGTCGACCGTCATGCATCAGAACGTCGCGGTCGCCGAGGCGATCGTCGTCTCCTGCTTCCGCCCGGTCGATCCGCGCCGCAACCGCGTCGTCTACGAAGAAGGGAACTTCCCGAGCGTCCGCTACCTGTACCAGGCGCAGCCCGAGCTAGACGTCGTGGTCGTCGACGACGACCAGGCGATCGTCGATGCGATCGACGAACGAACACTGCTCGTCCCGATTACGCACGTCCTCTTCAAGACGGCGGAGATCCAGGACGTCGCCGCGATCGTCCGCCGCGCACACGAAGTCGGTGCGCACGTCGTGCTCGACGCATACCAGTCGGCCGGAATCGTTCCGCTTGACGTCGCCAGGCTGAACGTCGATTTCGCGGTCGGCGGCAGCGTCAAGTGGCTCTGCGGCGGGCCCGGTAACGGCTGGCTCTACGTCCGCCCGGATCTCGCCGACGTGCTGGAGCCGACCTTCATCGGGTGGCAGGCGCATGCACGTCCATTCAGCTTCGAGCCCGAGCTCGACTATGCGGACGGCGCGGCGCGCTTCCTCACGGGCACGCCCAACGTCCCGGCCCTCTATGCCGCGACCGCAGGCTACGACCTGATCGAAGAGATCGGCGTCGACCGCATCCGCGCGAACTCTGTCCGCCAGACGCAGCTGCTCATCGACCTCCTCGACGAAGCCGGTTTCGACGTCGGCAGCCCGCGCGACGCGGCCCGCCGCGGCGGCACCGTCACCGTGCGCACGCCGCAGTTCGAAGCCGTGCACAAGGAGCTTGGCGAGCGCCAGATCCTCTGCGACTCCCGTCCCGACGCCGGCCTGCGGCTCGGGCCGCACTACTACAACACTGACGACGAGCTTCGCCACACGGTCGAGCAGATTGCGGAGATCGTCGAGAGCCGGGACTACGAGCGGCATCTCGGCGCCACCGCCCAGTTCTGAGCTAGCGCTGCGTCGGGCAGAACTTGTCGTTGGCGAGGAACTGCATGAACAGCGCGTCCATCTCGCGTTCGTATGCGACGTCCTTCTGGCTTGCAGGGTTGAAGTCTTGGAGCCCGGGACCTTCCCACAGCAGATCCGGAGTCACTCCTGGGCCTTCGACCGAGATGCGATAGCGCTTGCCGTTGCCCGCCGGACGCGGATTGTTCGGATAGCCCGGCAGCGTGTTGTCGCGCGTGGGCCAGAAGCTGTAACAGAAGGCGCCACTCCCCGTGCGGAACATGATCGATGTCTCGCGCTTCCAGCCCGGACCGTACGCCGAGTCGAACGTGTCGATGTACAGGCTGCGCCCGTACTTGTCGCCCGGCGCCCCGTCGCGCCCGGCCTTGAATCCGTAAACGGGCTGTCCGAGATAGGTCAGGCGTCCGAAGAGGTCGTGGGCTTGGCCCTTGAATGCCCAGTCGGTATGAACTTCCAGGATCGCCGGGGGTCCCTTCCAGTGCGAAACGTGGAACTCCCATTGCGTCTGGCGCGGCTCGAACGGTGGGTAGCCCCGGTGAGGGAGATACGGCTGCCAGGCCTGCACGGCCCAGTAAGAGTCGTCGGGCGCTTTGCAGGCGGTCACCAAATAGGCAAGCGCGGGCCCGTCATAAGGCTTGCAGCGATTTCGAAACGTCTTCCAGACCAGTCGGTGTCTCGTCTTCCAACCGCCGCTCCAGTCGAACCGGAACCGCACCTGCTTCTCCGTACGGCTTGGAGGCCGGGCGTTGACAGCACCCCATACCAACGCATGGACGGTGCGACCTCGCGCGCGGTAGCTCACGAGAGCGGTGCCGCCGTTCACGGCCAGGCGGACACCCGATGCGTTCACGTCCAGCCGCTCGGAGGCGTGCGCCGTGGGCGTGCCCAAGGCGAACAGCCCCGAGACGGCGACGATGAGTAGACGGCGACCCACGCTCCTCTGGGTGGGAGACGGTAGCGGAGATCACTCGAACGAGTGACCGACTTATGATTTTGAACGTCGATTTCTAGTGAGTGGGACGCCACCTCCTGCTGCCGTTGTCGGCTGCTTTCCTGCTGTTGTGCGCACCGCCCGCGTCCGCCTCGGAGATCATCGACCGGAACGCGCAGAACGTCAGGCTCGCCGTCGACGCAACGGGGCAGGCGCTGGTGAGTTACAAGGTCGGTGGGCGTGTCATGCACGTCCGCGCGTGGGGAGCCGTCAACGCGCGGCAGCCGACGAAGAGCCGGCCGCAAATCAGGTTCCGAAAGGATTACTCGGGCCGCTACTGGACCTCCTTCAAGAACCAGTGCCGTGCGTACGACGGGCCGGCGCTCGCGTTCCAGGTCGCTGCCTGCGCCGCGCCGGACGGCTCGTACTGGGCGCTCCAATCCTGGCGTAGGACGCTTCCGAACTTCGATGGCCGCCCGCGCACCGGGCCGGGCGCATCGGAGCTCCACCTCTCCCACTGGTCGGGCGCGATCGCGAGGTTGGACGCGTGGACCGACTGGGTCTACGGCGGCCGCTACCACCACCTGTTCGGGCGGCTCACGTACGACGGCAAGCCGGTGTACGGCTTCTCGGCGACTCGCGTCGGCTCGCCGCTCGACGGCTACGGCCGCAACATCTATGTCGATACGCTCGACTCGCGCTACGGGAAGGGCTGGCGGCGGGAGAACGCCTTCCTCGCGCATCGCCCGACCGGCATCTTCTGCTACGGCTTCTACCCGTTCACCTCACGCGGCCCGGGGAACGGTGCGCAGTACCGCCTCACGGCGGTCGGCCCGGGCGTGACCCCCGACGTGAGCATCACGATCGCCGGCCTGCACGACTACGACGCAGGAAATCCGGCAGACGTGGAATACGAACGGCGGCAGAACGGGTTGCTGAACTCCATCCTCGGAGTGGACAAGAAGTGCGGGCGTCCCTGACGGCTCGCGCCCGAGTGTCCCTCGTCTGAGGGATTGGCGCCTGGCGGCGCAAGTCTGGCCGTGCCCGCCGTTCTAAGAGGTCGACGCCATGGCCGACTCGAGGAGACTCCAGGCAAAACTGCTCGACCACATTCCCGCAGCGGTCGTGGTGAGCGATGCGCGGCATCGGATCGTGTACTGCAACCACGAGGCGAGGGAGCTGTACGGCTGCACCGAGGGCGGCGAGGTTCCCTTCGAGCTTGTCGAGGCCGCACAGCACGAGGAGCGCTGGGAGGGCAAGCTCACAGTCGGCGGTCACCGCGTCCATTGCCGTGCCTCACCCGTCGAGGACCCCACCGGCCGGCGGGTGGGAACGATGACGGTTTCCTTGCCCCGGCAACGCAGCCGGGCCGGTTTCCTCGGCAGGGATCTTGCTGAAGTCGGCCGCAGGATCGCCCAGGCGAGGAACGCGGCCGGATTTACCCAGGAGGAGCTCGCAAACGCCCTCGGCGTAACGCGGCGCTCGGTACAGGGCTATGAGGCGGGACATGTCGCACCATTCCGGCATCTCGACCGTCTCAGCGAGCTCCTCGGCCGCTCCACCGGCTGGTTTCTCCTCGAGGAGCCGGCTGCTTCGAATGAAGCGTTGCAGGAGGCGCTGCGACAACACCGGCTCACCCTCGAACGGGACCTGCGGCGCATCGTGCGCGAAGAAGTCGCCTCGATCCTCTAGCAGACGAAAGCGCACGCAGTCGAACTGGCGAAACTTGCTTTCGCATTCGTTTCGCCGTCGTTTTCGAGGTCTCGACACCGAAGAGAAGAACGACAGTGATGTCGAAAGCTGTGATCGCCCTCGTGCTGGCCTGTGCCGCTCTTGCATGCGCATCGCCCGCATCGGCCTCGGAGCTGATCGACCGTAATGCTGGCGGCGTCAGGCTCTCGGTTGACGGTCAAGGCAGGGCGCTCGTGAGCTATCGGGCGCGTGGTCGGGCTTGGCATGTGCTCGCCTACGGCGCGATCGACGCCCGCCACCCGACCTCGGGCAAGCCGCAGGTCCGCTTCAGGAAGGATTATTCCGGGCGTGCGTGGACCTCGTTCAAAGGCAGTTGCCGCGCGTATGACGGCCCACGGCTGGCGTTTCTCGTGTCTGCGTGCGCAGCACCGGACGGTTCGTACTGGGCGCTTCAGGCCTGGCAGCGCCCCCTACCGGATCTCGGCATGGTGCCCTGGTTGCCGATCCAACGCACGACCGAGTTGCACCTGTCGCACTGGTCAGGACCGGTGGCAACCCTCGAGGTGTGGACCGACTGGATCTACAGCGGCCGCTTTCAGCATCTCTTCGGGCGCCTGACCTACGACGGGCAACCGGTGTACGGCTTCACCGCGACGCCGATGGGGTCGCCGAAGGACGCCTACGGTCGCAACATCTACCTCGACACTTTCAACTCACGCTACGGCAAGGGCTGGAGGCGAGAGAACGCGTTTCTCGCGCACAGCCCGACGGGCATCTTCTGTTACGGCTTCTACGCGTTCGACCCGACCAGGGGCTATGCGCACCCGCGCGGTTTTCCGAACACGCCTCGCGGCCCGGGCACGGGGGAGAAGTACCGTTTGACCGTCATCGGGCCGGGGGTCACACCCGACGGGAGCATCACCGTCCCCGGTCTGCACGATTTCGACTCGAAGAATCCGGCGGACGTCGAGTACGAGCGGCAGCAGAACGCTCAGCTCGACTCCATCGTCGGCGTCGACAAGCTCTGCCGGCGTCACTGATCTAACAGCTCCAGCAAACGTGAAGCGTAGGCCGGCGCCGTCGGCTCGTCCTCGTGCCGGAAGTATGCATAGAGCGGCACGTCTACCGCCTGTAGACGGTCGGCCCACTCCCGCAACGCCTCGTCGTCATACGGCGGATCGCGAAACCGCACGTATCGGAACGGCGCCTCGTGGCCGAGATCGTTGATCCGCACCGCCCCCGCCTGCGCAAGCCGCGGCTCGATCCCGTCCCACGATGGATGCGCGAGATCGAATGCGAGGAGGAGCTCCGGATCGAGCGAGCCGAGGATCAGTTCGATCATCCCCTCGTCGCGAGCGCTGATCAGTTGTACGCGGATCGGCCCGAGCCGGTCGCCGAGCGCACGCACCCGCGGCCCGAACTCCGCGAGCATGCGCGGCCTGTTGCCCGCGAGCTTGGGCGCGAAGCGGAAACCCGGCGGCGTCTGCTCGGCCCAGCGCGCGAACTGCTCCTCGGCCGGAAGCCGGTAGCCCGTGGTGTTCAGCTCGACAGTGGAGAAGTACCCCGCGTAGAAGCGGAGAAAAGCTTTTGCATCCGTGCCGGCGGGGTAGAACCCCGGCTTCCAGGAGGGATAGGACCAGCCCGAGGTGCCGACATGCACCGCGGTTAAACTCGATTCACCGGTGGCCACGACAGACAGAGTGATAGCCGAGGACGCCATCCGTGTCCTCGATCACGGCTTCGTCCGGCTGGACGGCGCCATGGCGACCGACCTCTCCGTCGTGAACGCGGCGCGTGTCAGCTTCGCCCGGCGGAAGGACGAGATGGACGAGTCTGACGCGGGCCTGATCCGCTTCCTCATGCGCGACAGGCACGGCACACCATTCGAACACAACTCGTTCCGGTTTCACATCCGCGCGCCGATCTTCGTCGCCCGCGAGTGGTTCCGGCACCGCGTCGGCTCCTTCAACGAGTTCTCGATGCGCTACGCAAAGGCGACCGACGATTTTTATGTGCCCGAGCTCGAAGACGTCCGCAGCCAGGTCGGCAAACCGGGCGCCTACTCGTTCGAGCCTGTCGCCGAGGAGCTCGCCGAGCGAACCCGAGAGGAGCTCCGGGAGGTCTACGAGCATGCGTTCGAGACCTACGAGCGACTCGTGGAGGCCGGCGTCGCACGCGAGTTGGCTCGTTCGGTCATCCCGGTCGGCGCGTACACGGAGTTCTTCTGGACTGTGAACGCGCGGGCCCTGATGAACTTCGTCTCACTCCGCGCCGCCGAGACGGCCCAGCGCGAGATTCGCCGCTACGCCGACGCCGTGGAGCAGTTCTTCGCGACCAAGATGCCGGTCACGCATGCCGCCTTCGTCGCGGCGGACCGCGTTGCGCCCTAGACCGAGGTCGGCTTCAGGACGATTTCGGTCGGCTCGTGGTTCTGTGGTCGCTGGCGCGTGATCACCCAGCCGTCCCGGTCGAAGTGGTTGAGGTCGTAGGCCGCGCTGAAGCGCACGACGACATCGTCGCCCTTCACGTTGAACGTGCCGCAGAGCACGACCGGCTTCCCGCCCTTCGTCAGGTACAGGTCGTAGTAGCCGCCCTCGGGCAGCTGTTGCAGGCCGCGCGTGTGGAGGATCATCGGCCAATTGCCGTGCGCGTCAGCCTTGCCCAGCTCGAGAGTTCCCCGCGCGTCGCTGTCGAGCTTCGTTCCAGCGAGCTTCACGACGCGTACCGTCTGTATCGAGCTCGAGTTCGGTCCCGTGGACTGCCCGAGCACGAAGCCAATCCCGATCGCCGTAGCGATTGCAGCCGCGAGCAGGAGGGGACGGCGCTGCTTCGGCCTGAGCAGCGGCATCTGGGACTCCTCTGGCCACGGCACCGAGTCCAGTTCGGGCGAGAGCTCCGGCGGAGGCCCGGCCTCGACGAGCAACCGATGCGCACGCATTAGGCGCGCGCGCTCCTCGTCCGGAACGTCCTTGCCGATGAGATCGTCGAAGTCCGGCGCGGGCGTCATTGCAGTTCTCCTTCGAGCAGGTCGGCGAGGCGGCTAAGCCCGGCGCGCGTGCGCGTCTTGACCGTGCCGAGCGGGATGCCGAGGAAGCCGGCGATCTCGCTCTGAGAGAGCTCGCCGTAGTAGGCGAGCTCGATTACGTCGCGCTCCTTCGGCGAAAGCTCTTCGAGCGCGCGGTGGACGCGCCAGGAGACGTAGGAGGTCTCGGCGCGTTCGGCCGGCGTTAGCTCCAAAGACGGGGTCTCCGGCGGCTCGGCCGGTGGCTCGCTGCGACTCCGGCTCCTGTCGACAATCGCGTTGCGCGCGACCGCGTAAAGCCAGGGTGCCCCGGCGCCGCGCTCCGGCCGGTACGTGCGCGCGGAACGCCAAACCGCGGCGAACGTCTCCTGCACGGCGTCCTCGGCACGCATCCGGTCGCCGAGGCGCCTGAGCGCGAGGCCGAAGACCGGCCGCGCGTAGCGCCGGTACAGCAACTCGAAGGCGTTGGCGTCGCGCCGCGCAACCCGGCTGATCAGGACGCCGTCGGTCGGCCCGCGCTCGTCGCGCGGGTCCTCGCCGGTCGTTTCCCGGCGGCCGCCACGGGGCATGGCAGCAGGCAAGGCAACACCTATGCCCATCTCCTCGGGGTCTCTACGGGATTCCACGTCTGTTGGATTGCAGCAGAAGCGGGGTCTCTTCCACAACCACGACCCATACCGAACGCTTAAAAACCCCTTACGGGGAACGAACGTCTCTAGGGAAGAAGCCAAAAAGAGACACTCAAGGGGGTTCCAACACCAGGGGGTTCCACGATGCGCAGGTTCATTCCGATCGCCGTGGCAGGGATGGCACTGGTGCTGGCCGCACCCGCGTCAACGGCGACGAGCACGGTTCAGATCAAGAGCACGGGGTTCGTGCCGGCCACCGTGACGATCAACCAGGACGACTCCGTCACCTGGACGAACACGGACACGCAGAATCACCAGGTCGTGGCGAACGGTGGCTCATTCGCCTCGCCGATCCTGGCGAAAGGCAAGAGCTACACCCACGTCTTCCGGAGCGGGGGGACGTTCCGCTATCACGACGGCCTCCATCCCACCCTGAAAGGCACCATCACGGTTCGCGGCGCGGCGCCGGTCGTGTCGCTCGCCGTGTCGGCGCCGGTCGTGAAGTTCGGGACGCAGGTGACGCTCACCGGCGTCGTGAACAGCAAGCGGACCGGCGAGACGGTCACGATCGCGGCGCTGCCCTTCGGGCAGACCACCAAGCAGGTGGTGGCCACGCTGCAGACCACGAGCGGCGGTGCTTTCTCCTTCAACGTCACGCCTCAGCTCAACACGACGTACCAGGCGCAGTGGAAAGGAGCCGAAAGCTCGGTCGGCGTCCAGGTGCAGCCGACGATCAAGCTGCCGTTCGTCTCCCGGTCGGGCTACTTCCACTTCTATGTGACGGCCGGCCAGTCGTTCGCCGACCGGTTCGTCTACCTGCAGCGCTTCACGCTGGCGCACACCTGGATCAACGTCCGCAAGCTGCGGCTTGGGCAGCAGTCCGGCCGGATCATGGGGATGAAGTTCGTCCGCTCGGTGATCCCGCGCGGGCGCTGGTCGATCCGGATCTACATGCCGGCGACCGAGATGCCCGGCGGCTACATCGACTCGTGGAGCGGAACGCAGCCGGTCGTCAAACGGTAGGCAGAGCGCAAGTCTTCACGGTGAGTTGCGTCTTCTACAAGACGCAACTCACCCAGGGGGTCCTGGAAGTTATGAAACGACTTCTCTTGTTGGGACTCGTTATCGGCGCGTCGGTCGCCTCGTCTGCACCGGCGGCGACGACGACGTTGGCAATCACGCACGACGGCTACGTGCCGAAGACAGTGACGATCGCCACCGGCGACTCGGTCGTCTTCGCAAACCAGGACACGGTCGCACACCAGGTCGTGCTCAAGCCCACCACCGGATTCACGTGCACCGCGGATCTGGTGATCCAGCCGGGCCAGAGCTCGACCTGTACGTTCCGTACTGTCACGAAGTACTCGGTGAATGACCCGAACAAGAACAGCGCAGCCTTCAAAGGAACGATCAACGTGACCGCCGGACCGCCTTCGCTCACGGTGGCTCCGAAGATCGTGCTCTACGGCCGTACGGCCACGCTGACCGGCCAGCTGGCCTCGGGTCAGGCGAATCAGAAGGTCGACATCTTTTCGCAGGAGTGCGGCGCGTCCGCGCTCACGAAGCTCACGACCGTGACAACTGCGACGGGCGGTGCATATACGCTCAGCGTGCAGCCACGCCACAACACGACCTACCAGGCCCGGTTCCGCTCCTCGTCGAGCTCGCAGGTGCTCGAAAAGGTTCGGCCGAAGGTAACACTGCGCAAGCTTGCCCCCCGGAAATTCCGCGTCACCGTGCTAGCCGCGGATTCCTACGCCGGCAAGTTCGTCCTGTTCCAGCGATACAGCTCGGTGAAGCGCCGCTGGATCACGGTCCGCTCGGTCGTCCTACGCGCCGGTTCGACTCTGATCACGCCGATCAACCCGACCAGCGTCTCCACTGCGACGTTCCGTGCGAAGATCCGCGTGCGACTGCGCGTCCGGGGATACCTGACGCAGGCACAAGTCGGCGGCTGCTACGCCGCATCCGCGAGCACGACGATCCGCAGCTGAGCGCCTTCGAGAGCGCGGACTACTTGTCCGCGCTCTCGAATCTCTTCTGCACGGCATCCCAGTTGACCACGTGCCACCAGGTCTCGAGGTACTCGGGCCTGCGGTTCTGGTACTTCAGGTAGTAGGCGTGCTCCCACACGTCGATACCGAGGAGCGGCGTGTCCGAGTTCGAGATCGGCGAATCCTGGTTCGCGGTGGAATAGACCGCGAGCCCGGTCCCGTCGTGGACGAGCCAGCTCCAGCCCGAGCCGAAGCGCTTGACGCCGGTGTCGTTCAGTAGCTTCTTCAGCTCGTCGACGCTGTCGAAGGTGTTGTTGATCGCGTCCGCGAGCGGGCCGCTCGGCTCTCCGCCACCGTCGGGGCTCATGATCTCCCAGAAGAGACTGTGGTTCGCATGGCCGCCGGCGTTATTGCGAACGGCGGTCCGGATCTCCTCCGGCAGGATCTCCAGGTTCGCGAGCACCGCCTCGACGGGGCGGTCCTCCCACTCGGTGCCGGCGAGCGCCTTGTTGGCGTTGTCGACGTAGGCCTGGTGGTGCTTGTCGTGGTGGAGATGCATCGTCTGCTCGTCGATATGCGGCTCGAGCGCGCCGTAGTCGTACGGGAGAGGCGGGACCTCGTAGGGCATCGGTGGCTCCTTCTGTGGCTTCTGTACCGAGGATATGCTCCGCGCGCCGGTCTAGTCGAGGAGAGGGAGAGATGACGTCGCTCGCGTTCAAGTTCGAGGAGATCACCGCCCGGGAGCTGAAGCCCGAGCTGTACGAGCTCGATGGCATCTCGCGTGCCACGATCGAGGCCCACTACAAGCTCTACCAGGGGTACGTGAACAAGCGGAACGAGATCCTCGCGAAGCTCGACGCTGTCGATGCTTCCAGCGCGAACCAGGTGTACTCGGACCTCCGCGCACTCAAGGTCGACCTCACCTTCGCGATCGGCGGGATCAAGAACCACGAGATCTACTTCGAGCACCTTGGGGGTGGTGGAGGTGACCCCACCGGCCTGATCGCCGACCTGATGCAGCGCGACTTCGGCTCGGTGCAGAACTGGCGCGCCGACCTGAAGGCCACCGGGATGGCCGGCCGTGGCTGGGCCTGGACGGCGTACGACTGGGACGAGGGCCACCTCTTCAACTACATCGGTGACGCGCAGAACACGTATCCGATCTGGAATGCCACGCCGCTGATCGCGCTCGACGTCTACGAGCACGCGTACTTCCTCGACTACCAGACGGACCGCGCCTCGTACATCGATGCGTTCTTCGACAACCTCGACTGGTCGACCGTCAACGACTGGGTGTCGAAGTACCAGATCCAGACGTAACGCCGGATGAAAACCGCGCTCCTCGTCGCCGCGGGCTACGTACTCGGCTCGATGCCGTGGGGATATTGGCTCCCGCGGCTCGTCAAGCACGACGACATCCGGCGCCACGGCAGCGGCAACATCGGCGGCACGAACGTCTGGCGCGCCTACGGCTGGCGGCTAGGCGTGCCCGTGGTGCTCCTAGACACGGCGAAGGGCTTCGTGCCGGCTCTCGTCGCGACGTTCATGGTGTCGCATCTCGCGGGCGTGCTCGCCGGAGCCGCGGCGATGCTCGGGCACTGGCGCCCCTTGTTCCTGCGCTGGCGCCGCGGCGGCAAGGTCGTTGCGACGTGCGGCGGTGCGTTCCTCGGCATTGCGCCGGTCATCGGCGCCGTGGGTGCGGGCGTTTGGCTCGCCGTCTTCCTACTCTTCCGCTACGCCTCTCTGGCCTCGATCGTCGGTGCACTCTCGCTACTGGTTGCGGCCGTCCTGCTGGACGAGCCCTGGCCGGTGATCGCCTTCGCCGCCGGTGCGGCTGCCGCGGTCCTGGTGCTGCACCGCCAGAACATCGCCCGTCTGCGCGCGGGCACGGAAAACCGCTTCAAGTTCAAGCGACTAGGAGCCCGCGAGCCACTCGCGTAGCTCGGTGTGCCGTGCGGCGGGCTCACCGTCGCGCAGCTCACTCCGTAGTTCGCCGACGCTTCCGAAGCGCTCTGCCAGCACGTCGTGCGAATGGATAGTCTCGAAGTTGAGCTGTCGCGCGAGCACGAAGTCCTCGTCCTTCAGCTCCGGATAGCGCTCGAGTGTCGACCGCAGCGAGATCCGGACAGAATCCTCGACAAAACGGGGCTGCAGGTGAGCGTGCTCGACGACGAAGAGCTCGTCCGGCCGCTTGAGCAGCTCGTAGATCGGTGAGCTCATCGAGCCTTCGACGATGCCCGCCAGCTGCTCGGCGTTCACCGGATGGTCGCTGCCGACGTAGAGCGTTCCTCGGCCGCGCTGGTTGTGTGTCGCGAGCGGCACGAGCTCGAGGATCCGCTCGACGTCCATCGCCTCGAACCCGGCTTCGAGGAGGCGCTCCGACGCTTTGCCGCGCACGAGCCCCTGCGCGCATGGGCATGCGTTGATCCCCGTTGCCTCGACGCCGACGATCCGTCGCACGCGCGACTGGGTCGCGGCGGCGATCCCGACGATCGAGATCATCTCCTGTGTGGCCAGACCGGTTACGGGAGTCCGCCGCTCCAGGGGATACCGCGCGGCGATCCGCACCTCGGCGCGGCCCGCGTTCTGACGGCCGACGATGTGTTGCGCGATGTGCTCGGCGAGCTCCTCGACGAGGAAGGCCTCGCCGATCACGACCTCGTCGATCGCCTCCTCGAACAGCTCGGGGAAGCGAGACATGTGCACGCCTTTCTGGCTGGGGTCGAGGTCGACGAAGCAGTCGATCTCCGCGGAGATGAGCTTCTCGGCGCCACCCCAGCTGAGTCGGATCGCCTTGGCCACGCCCTGGACGCCCGCCCGCGACAGGCCGAGCCTCACCTCGGGCGTCGAGGCCTGGAGGTCGTGCAAGAGCTGGCGTGACTTCGTCATGCATGACAGGTTAGTGTCAGGCCGCTCAGTGGGGGATTCAAACGCCAGCTTCCCGCGGCTCGTCTCGCTCGCCGCTCACGACCTGCGCACGCCGCTGGCCACGATTCACGGCTTCGCGCAGACGCTCGTCCGGATGGGCGATCTCGGCGAGCCCAAGCAGCGCTACATGGAGATGATCGACAGCGCCGCGCTCCAGCTCGCCGAGCTGCTCGACGAGCTCGGCGTCGCCGCGCGGATCGAAGGCGGACGCTACGAGCCCGCGCTCCAGCCGACAGACACACTCGAGCTCGCACGCGGAGCTGCGGAGCACCTGGGAGAAGAGCGCGTCGTCGTCACGGGGGAGGGTGCGGAGGTCGCGGTCGATGTCGACGCCGTCCAGCGCGGAATCTCCGCCCTGGCGCAGGCGGCGTTGCGTCACGGCGGTCTCGAGCAGGTCGAGCTACGCGTCGACGGCGCGACGCTGGCGATCTCCCCGGTCACGCCGTCTTCGGGACCCGTTCTGCTCGGAGAGGAGCTTCGAGATCTCGGCGCCGCCGTTGCGGTGATCGTCATCCGCGCACTTCGCGGCTCGGTGTCGGTGAACGGCGACACGCTGGCGGTCAAGCTCCCGGAGTGAACCGCGCAGCACAGGTGAGCCTCCTGCGCTGGTTGCGCCGCCAGCTGCAACAGCCTACGCCCGCGCGCGAGCATCTCGAGGCGGCGGTCGAGAACGACGATCCTTCAGAGGTGCGACGCTTGCTCGCCGACGTGCCTTTCACCGAAGCGCAACAGCGTCACGTCGAGTCGCTACTCGACGCGTGGGAGCAACGCCGCTAGGTGTGCCCGTGCTCGAGCAGCAACTGCTCGACACGCGAGTCGCCGTTCTGCCGCGCTGCGTCGAGCGCTCGAAATCCGCCGCCCTGGCCGAGGTTCGGATCCGCGCCATGCTCGAGCGCCAGCTTCACGAGCTCGTAGCGCGTCGCCTCGCCGCCGGCCGCCGCCGCGGCCGCGTGGATGGCCGCCGTCTGCACGTGCTCGTTCGTCGAGAGCGCGTTGACGTCTGCGCCGCGGTCGAGCAATAGCCGTGCCGCCTCGAGGTGCCCGAAGAAACAGGCGAGCCCGAGCGGGTGAAAGCCGTCGTCTCCGAACGCGCTGGCGCGCGACGGATCCTCGTCCAGCAGCTCGCGCAGCCGGTCGACTCGGCCGAACGCAGCCGCCTCGAAGACATTGAGCTTAGGATCGGCCGCGAGGACCTCATCGACTCGGGCGCGGTCGCCCGCGTAGAGAGCCTGCAGCAAGTCGGACATCAGCGCAGCAATCGTGACAGACGCCGGTCCTTCAGGACGCGCCCGCCTGTCTGACATTCGGGGCAATAGAAGATCGTGTGTTCCTCGAAGTCGACCTGCGCGATCGGCGTGCCGCACACGTAACAGGGCTCACCGAGCTTTCGGTGGATGCGGTAGGTGCGCTTGTCGTTCGCACCAAGCTCGCGGAGCTCGAGCCCTCGTTCGAGCTCTGCGTCGATCGCGCCAGCGAGCTGCTCGACCTGTTGCGGCGTGACGTCGCGTGTCAATTCGTACGGCGAGAGCTTCGCGTGGTGCAGGATCTCGTTGGCCCAGGCTCGCCCGATTCCCGCGATCACGCGTTGGTCGCGGAGCATCGAATGCAACCGCCTCGACTCGGACGCGCAGATCTCGGCGAGCCGCTCGGTGCCGATTCCGAGCGCCTCCGGCCCGAGGTAGGCGAGCTCCTGCTCCGCTTCCTCCGGAGTCAGCAGCCAGACACCCGCCCGCTTCTTCGCGCCGGCTTCGGTCAGAACGAGCCGCGCGCCGCCTTCGAAAGCGAGTTGGAACGCCGGCTTCTTGGGGCCGGCCTCGCCCGCCTTGAGGTACTTCAACCGCCCGGCCGTCATCAGATGCACGAGCACCACCAGCTCGCCGTCGCTGGTGGGGAAGAGCAGTCGCTTCGCGCGCCGCTTCGCCCCGGCCAGCTGCCTCCCTTCGAGTGCCGACAGCGGCGGGTCGAACGTCTTCAGCGTCGCGATGTGCGCCGGCCCTGCCTTCACGATCGGGAATGCAGAGACCGGATCGTCGAGCGCGCGGCGCCACGCCTCCATCTCCGGCAGCTCAGGCACTCAGTTGGCCTTTAGGCTCCAGCGCATCGATCCAATCAGGGTATCCGTGCGTCGCGGTGGCGTGACCGAGGCGATCCACCGCGTCCACGCGGTCGCGGTGCAGGACGGAGCCGTGGTCGCGGAGGCCGGCGACGCAGCCCTCGTTGCGTTCATGCGCTCCTCCTCCAAACCGCTGCAGGCGATCCCGCTGGCGCGTGCGCGGGCCGACCTCGACGAGCGCGACCTTGCGATCGCGTCAGCGTCCCACCTCGCGGACGATGCGCAGCTCGCGGCCGTGCGCGCGCTGCTGGCCAAGGCCCCGGCGAGCGAGGACGAGCTCGAGTGCGGGCCGGGTGGTGAGCCGCCCTCGCGGCTCAAGCACAATTGTTCCGGGAAGCACGCCGGGATGCTTGCGCTCTGCCGTGCGAGAGGCTGGCGGAGCGAGGGTTACAGGCTCGAGGGCCACCGCGTGCAGCGGGAGATGCTCGCCGTCCACGCCGAGGCGTCGGAGGTTCCCGAGGACGAGGTCAGAACCGCCGTCGACGGCTGCGGGGTCCTTACCTTCGCCCTGCCCCTCGAGCGAATGGCGCACGCGTTCGCGCGACTCCTTGCGTTGGAAGGCGGCGAGCGGATCGCGGCCGGCATGAAGGCATATCCCGAGCTGATCCGGGGCCCACGCGCGGCGGACACTCGCTTGATGAAGACGCTCCCAAACTGGATCGCGAAGGGCGGCGCCGAAGGGTTGCTCTGTGCATCGAGCGATGGCATCGGTGTTGCGCTGAAGGTCGAGGACGGGAACGGACGTGCGGTCGGGCCGGCCGCGGCTGCTTTCTTTCGGCAATTGGACCTCGACCTCGGCGGCCTTGCTGTTGTCCCGCTCGAGAACAGTCGCGGCGAGCTAGTGGGAGAGATCACTATCTAGCAAAACTCGAGAGATCACTATCTAGCAAAACTCGTAATTTGCTTTCTCCGCAACCTCTGTAATATCCGAACGGCGAGAGGGTGAGCCGGGGGGAAGGGGGTATCCGGCTCTTTTGCGTTCGTAGATCGAGTCCCCGTCAACCGACGCGAAAAAGAAGCCGGGAGGTAGGCCGCCGTTGCTCACCGTCGAAATCTCCCTTCCTGAGGTCGAGGAGCTGCAGAAGCTCGTCCAGGAAGGTCTAGAGAAAGGCGTTCTCAACTACGACGAGATCGCAGCCGGGCTCGAAGACGTCGAGCTCACGAAGGAGCAGATCGAAGACTTCTACACGTACCTGGTCGACCACGGGGTCGAGCTCATGGAGGGCGAGACACATAAGCATCCGCCGCACGAGCTCCCCACACCTGAAGAGGAGAAAGGTCCGAAGCTCGATCTGAGCGTCGAGCCGTCGCTGGACTCGCTGCGCCTGTACCTGCGCGAGATCGGCAAAGTCTCGCTTCTCACCGCCGACCAGGAGGTCTACCTCGCAAAGCGCATCGAGCGCGGCGACATGTCGGCGAAGACCCAGATGATCGAGGCCAATCTCCGGCTCGTCGTCTCGATCGCGAAGTCCTATCTCGGTCGCGGCCTCAGCTTCCTCGACCTGATCCAGGAGGGCTCTCTCGGCCTGATCCGCGCTGTCGAGAAGTTCGACTATCGCAAGGGCTACAAGTTCTCGACCTACGCGACCTGGTGGATCCGGCAGGCGGTGACACGCGCGATCGCGGACAAGGCACGCACCATTCGCATCCCGGTGCACATGGTCGAGAAGCTGAACAAGGTCGTGCACATCGAGCGGCAGCTCGTGCAACGACTGGGGCGCGAGCCGCGCCCGGACGAGATCGCCGAAGAGCTCGAGATCACCACGGACGAGGTGCGCGAGATCCTTCGCATGTCGCAGCTGCCCATTTCGCTCGAGAAGCCGATCGGCGAGGAGGAGGACTCGGAGCTCGGCGATTTCGTTCAGGACGAGTCGGCCGAGTCGCCGTTCGACACGGCAACGCTGTCGTTACGGCGCGAGGACGTCGAGCATGCGCTCTCTGCGTTGCCCGAGCGCGAGCGTCAGGTGATCGAGCTCCGCTTCGGCCTGTCCGGGGCGCAGCCCTGCACGCTGGAGGAAGTCGGGCGTGCGTTCGGTGTCACTCGAGAGCGCATCCGCCAGATCGAGAACAACACGCTCAAGAAGCTCGAGTCGCTGCCCGAGGCACAAGGGCTCAAGGACTGCGTCTAGGCTCGAAGCTGACGCGCTCGGCGCGCACGCTGACGGCGCGCTCGCCGAGGTAGCCCGGCCGCGGGGAGCTGAAGTGCAGGCTCCACGCGCCCCCTGCGGGAACCGGAAAGCTGAGCGGGATGCGCTGTCCGGGATGCACGCGGACGGTGCGCTTGATGCCCTTGCCGGTGAGGACGATGGGTGTGACCTGCGTATGTGCCGGCAACGCGAGCACCAGCTCGAGTGTCCCGCCGGTCTTCGTCCAGACCGTGATCGCGCCTCGCGGGGCGAGCCAGCGGTCGGCAAAGCGTCCGGCGGCGAGCAGGCGTAGGCGCGGCGTTCCCACGGGCCGGTAGAGATCGAAGATCAGCTCGTGCCGGACGCGCTCGACGCCGCTGAGTTGCACCGTAGACGCGTATGTCTGGACGAGCAGGGGCCGGCGGTCTGGCCGGCCGTCCACGAGTAGCGTGCCGTCGCCCGCAACTTGGAGCCGCTTTGCTTCGAACTGGTCGATCGGCGCGCTGCCGAGCAGGAGGAGGCGCTTGACCGACGTGTTCCAGAAGAGCTGCTGCCACGACTGCTCCCTGAGCGCACCGGGCGGCGCCAGGAGGTCGACGCTTCCGAGCTGGGCATGATCGACCCAGCGGATGTCGTGAGGAAGTGTGCTTCGCAGGCTTCGGCTCGTATGGGCGTCGAAGGCCGATGCGCCGGCCGACATCGCGCAGCCCGCGACGACGGCGGCCACGAGCGCGAGAGCGGCGGGCACCTTACGGAAGGCGACGAGCGCGGCGAGAATCGACAGCACCGCGGCGACGAGCGCGATCGCCAGCGAGCCGTTGCCGACGGACGTCAGCCCCTCCAATCGAAGCACGGCCCAGAGCGTCGGCGAGTCGTCCTTGTTGTGCGCCGTTGCGTAACCCGAGAGCGGGACGCGGGCCGCGAGCAACAGCAACCCCGCCGACAGCAGGCCGACGGGGATCCGACCCGGCAGCCCGCGGCTGACGTAGAGGCAAAACGCGATTGCCAGGAGCGGGACGAGCGTGAAGAGGTAGCGCTCCTGGAAACGCTGCGAATCCGTGTCCGCGATCTGAGCCGCCTCGAGGAGCAGGCCGCCCGCGAGCAGCAGGCTCGTCACCGCAAACGCGAGCTCTGCGCGCCCGCGGGGCCGGAAGAGCGCGACAGCGACTCCGGCCAGCGCGCCGGGGACGATCACCCAGCCGGAGGAGTACGTGAGCAGCATCGCTTCTCGCCCGACCCAACGCAGGATCGAGCCGAGATGAACCGCGTGGTCGCCGTTCGCGTAAACGCCGAACACGCGCTCGGAGCCGAGCGTCGCGAGCAGTAACGCCGGCGGGACGATCAACAGCACGAGCGCGAGCCAGACCCGGCGCACGGCTCGAACGACGTGGAGACGGTCGGCGACGAGCTCCGCCGCGAGCACCGCAACCGGGACGATCACGTACTGGATCCGCGCAAAGACGCTGAGCGCGCTGAAGACCGTGAATGCGAGCTGCGCCCGCAGCGTCGGCTCCGTCACGACACAAACGCCGGCGTACACCGCAGAGAGCACGAGCGGATACGCGAGCGGATCGGCGAGCATCGTGGACGAGTAGACGCCGTCCGGCACCGCGACGGTCAGCGCGGCAACCCCGACGCCGAGCCAGCGGGCGAGCCCGAGCCGGCGGCAGAGCAGATAAGCCGGAATCGCCGCCAGAGAGAAGAGCACGGCGTGAATGCCTTGAGTCAGCCGGAATGCGGTGACGGGATCATTGGTGACGAGCCAGACGGGCGCCGTCACGATCGGATCGAGCAATGCCGGGAAGTGCACGCCCGCGCCGCGAATGAGTGGCCGCCCGTTCTCAGCGAGGCTGCGCGCGAGCGACGGGTAGATGTACTCGTCCGGGAGGTAGTACGGGGTCAGCCGGGCGACGGCTGCGAAAAGCCGTCCACCGAAGCTGGCCACCACGATTCCGGTGAGCCAGACCCAGGCCGGGACGGCGGCCACGCGCGTGAAAGCCCGAGGAGCAGCAACCTCGGGGCCCGCGCGAAGATCTCGGGCGACGTCGAATGCCACGAAACCCCTATCGGCAAGCCATGCCTATCCCTTGAACGAGGGATGCCGACCGAGCGAAAGCTTCGCTTTCGCTCGGGATTGGATACGCCCGCTTCGCGGGGAACGCCCACGGCTGAGAGGACAGGTAGCGTGGCAACGTGACCGAGGTCCCCGCCCAGGAGCCGGCGCACGAGATCGTGTGCCCTCACTGCAAGAAGACCTTCACGGCCGAACTGATGGCCGGGCAGACAGAACGTCACCGGGGCTTCAAATGCCCTCATTGCCGGCTCTTCGTGCCGGCGGATCGAGCCAAGCGCTAAGCGTCCGCGCCCGCATCGGTGCGCCTGCGGCTAGGCCGCTTTGCATCGCTTGGCCTCGGCCTTGAGTGGGTCGCAGGACGAAGCTTTTGAGGCTTACAACCTGCGGGCGGTCCCAAGGGCCGGAGGTCAGACGAGGCGCAGCCGTCTAACCGTAGGCCGAACTGACGGGGATGGTGACGCCTTCGGCGCCACCGTCCCCGCGGTTGAGCGCAACCGCTTGCCAGAGACCAAATGAGAGTGCGCGGGCTCCGCCCGCGCACGTTCCCCGCGAAGCGGCGTCCCCAGAGCCGAAGCGAAAGCGAAGCTTTCGCGTAGGAGCGGAGGCTTAGGGCAGGAAGAAGCGGTAGGCCTCGAGCGGCGCCCGCTCCGGCGGCGGAGGAGGATCGCTCCGTGGCGTCCCGAGGTGGATGAGGCCGAGGAACCGCTCGCCGTCGGGCAAGCCGACCGCGTCGCGCCCCGCCTTCGTGCGCAGCACCAGTGGTGTCCGCCAGTAGCCCGCGAGTCCGCGCGCGTGCGCCGCGAGGAGCACTGCGTAGATCGCGCTCGCGGTCGCGCAGACGTCCTCCTCGTCCTGCTCGAGGTCCCCGATCAGTACAGCGGAGGCAACGACGAGCGTCGGCGCACGCTCGAGCTTCGGAGCTTCGGCGGGGCCTGCCGCCTCCTTGAGCCGCGCCAGGGTCTCGGGGCCGAGCACGCGGAAGCGCCAGGGGTTCGTCCGGTGATGGTTCGGCGCCCAGCGCGCGAGCTCGAGCAGCTCATCGACGACCTCGGGGGGCACCGGGTCCGGCCCGAACGACTTGTGCGTCCGCCGCGACCTAATCAGATCCGAAATGTCCGTCAAGCCGCGCACCCTAGTCCGAACGCGCTATTCAGCTGCATTCCTAGGCGGAGGCGCAGCTTTCGCATAGATTTCCCCACGGGTGGCGGGGCACAGTTCAAGGGCGGCGGTGGCGGAGGCCTCGCGCGCGGCGACGACGCCGGTCGTGCGGCTCGAGGACGTCCACAAGAGCTTCGGAGAAAACGTCGTGCTCGACGGCATCGACCTGACGGTCAACGCGGGCGAGGCGCTCGTGATCATCGGGCCGAGCGGCAGCGGAAAGAGCACTTTGCTGCGCTGCGTCAATCTGCTCGAGCCCGTGGACAGCGGCCGCATCTTCTTCGAGGGCGAGGAGATCACCGGCAAGGGCGTCAAGGTCCCGGCGCTGCGGCAGCGCATCGGCATCGTCTTCCAGCAGTTCAACCTCTTTCCGCACCTGCGCGCCATCGACAATCTCACGCTGGCGGCCCGGCGGGTCGGGAAGGTTCCGCACAAGGAAGCAGAGCAGCGCGCCCACGAGCTGCTGGAGCGCGTCGGTCTCACAGAGAAGGCGCGCAGCTACCCGCATCAGCTCTCCGGCGGGCAGCAGCAGCGCATCGCGATCGCGCGCGCTCTGATGATGCGCCCGCACGTGATGCTCTTCGACGAGGTCACGTCGGCGCTCGACCCGGAGCTCGTCGGCGAGGTGCTCGTCGTGATGCGCGACCTCGCCCGCGACGGGATGACCATGCTTGTCGTCACGCACGAGATGCAATTCGCGCGTGACGTCGGCGACCAGCTGATCTTCATGGACGAGGGCAAGATCGTCGAGCAGGGCAATCCCGCCGACATCCTCGACCAGCCGAAAGCAGAGCGAACGCGCCGTTTCCTGCGCCGCACGCTCCAGCTTGCGGACTCTTTGGAAGAGCTCACCATCGAAGAAGGAGGGGTTGAATGAAGCGCATCACCATCGCCGCCGCCGCGTTCTTCATCGCGGCAGCGACGTTCGCGGCCTGGGGTACGGCCGCACCCGGAGGGAAGGTGGCGGCCCTGGCCGGCCCTGCCGCGAAACCGAAGCCGGCGAAGCCGAAGCTCCCGGCACTGCCAAGTGACGTGAAGAAGCGGAAGAAGTGGCTGATCGGCGTCAAATGCGACTTCTCGCCGTTCGGCTTCATCGACGCGCGGGGGAACAACGAGGGCTACGACGTGCAGGTCGCACGACGCTTCGCGAGCCTCGCGTTCGGAAACAAGAAGAAAGTCAATTTCACCTGTGTGACCACCCCGAGCCGCATACCGACGTTGATATCGGGACGTGTCGACATCATCGTCTCGACGCTGACGTGGACTGCGGCCCGCGCGGAGCAGATCGACTACTCGATCCCCTACTACTCGGCCGTGGGACGCCTGCTCGTGCCGAACAACTCGTCGCTCGGGATCGCAAGTCTCGGCGGCAAGACGATCGTGACGACACGCGGTGCCATCTACGCCACGTGGATGTCGAACTGCTTCAAGAACTCGACGCTTCTCCAGGTCGACTCGCCGGCTCTCGCCGTCGCAGCAGTGAAGGACGGCCGTGCCGACACATTCATGTTCGACGATGCGTTTCTGCTCGGCGTCGCGACGCAGGATCGTGACCTCAAGCTCACGGGCGACAAGTTCCTGAACGTCCCGTGGGGTATCGGCATCCGCAAGGGCGACACCGCGATGAGCCGCTGGGTCAATGCGGCTCTGCGCTACATGAAGAAGAAGGACGAGTTCGTGAAGATCCTGAGGGCGAATGCGCCGGCGCGACTGGTGCCGGGCTTCCTCGACAACGTCCCGAGGCCGAAGAACACCTTCGCGTATCCGGTCGGCAAGGACGTCGCGAGCATCTGTCCGTGAGGTAACGCGTCAGGAGCGGCCGCCAGACGGCGGCCGCTCCCGGCGCGACCCGTCCATGACCCTGGTCGCGAGCTTCGACTGGCACTTCATCTGGGAGCACATCCCGGACTTCTGGACGGGGCTGAAAGCCACGCTGAAGGTGGCAGCGATCGGGATCGGGGGGTCGCTCGCGATCGGCATCGTCCTCGGTGCGGCGCGGGCGCATCGGATCCCCGTCCTCAGCTGGGTGGCGGCGATCTACGTCGAGGTCATCCGCAACACGCCGATCCTCGTCCAGATCTTCTTCATCGCGGGTGGGCTGACGCAGATCCCAGGGCACCCGATCCGGTTGGAGCCGTTCACGATCGCGTGGCTCAGCGTGATGATCTGGGGCGGCGCGTACAACACCGAGAACTTCCGCGCCGGGTTCGAGGCCGTTCCCTGGCGCTATCGGGAAGCCGGCCTCGCGCTCGGCTTCAGCCGGCTCGCGACGTTCGTGAACGTCACGCTCCCGATCGGAGCCCGCATTGCCCTGCCGTCTTCGATCAACACGTACGTCTCCGTCCTCAAGAACACATCGCTGCTGACGGCGATCGGCTTCGCCGAGCTGACCGACACCGCCTACAGCCTGGAGAGCCAAAGCTTCAAGCCGACCGAGGTCTACTTTGCACTCGGCGCCACCTATCTGCTCGTTGTGTGGACGCTGTCCGCGCTCGTCCGTCTGGTTGAGCGACGGCTCGCGATTCCGGAGACACGCTGATGCCCGAATGGGCCGACCCGGTCGCTCACTACATGATCCACGAGGGTCTGCCTGCGACCCTCCGCATCGCTGCGTACGCCGTGATCGGAAGCACTCTGATCGGGGTGCTGCTCGGGACGCTGCTGACGATTCGCTTCCGGCCGCTTCAGGCTCTGATCCGCCTCTACGTCGAGGTCTGGCGCGGCCTGCCGATCCTGGTCACGATCTTCATCGTCTACTTCGCCCTGCCGACGGCTCCGGTGATCCATCACAGGTTCGGGGCGATTACCGGCGCCGCGATCGGGCTGATTCTCTGGGGAAGCGCTCAAGTTGCGGAGGCGACTCGAGGCGCGGTCCAGTCGATCCCGAGCGAGCAGCACGAGGCCGCAGCTGCGCTTGGCTTCGGCTGGATCGGTCGACAACGCAGCGTGATCCTCCCGCAGGCCCTGCGGCGTCTGTTGCCACCGTTGGTGAGCCTCCTCGCCAACATCATCCAGAACACGACGATCGCGTCCCTCATCGGCGTCACCGAGCTCCTCGCCACCGGGCAGCGCTCGATCGAGCGGTTGCAGTTGACGCCACCTGGGAATTCACACGCGTTCGCGATCTACGCCGCGCTCCTTGCGGCGTTCTTCTGCATCTCGTTCCCGCTGACGCGGCTCGCGATCTTCCTCGAGCGCCGGCTCGTTTAGTCGTCGAGTCGCGGCATGCGCCGCTGCTCGTGCGGCGACTGTGGCAGCACACGCCGCCAGCTCTGAAAACGCCCGGCTCCGCGGCCGCTGTCCTGGCTACCCGGTGCATCGAATTGAGCCTTGAAGGCCGGCTTCGCGTCGATCGACGAGATGAACAGGAAGAACGCGGCGAAGGCAGCCCCTTCCAAGACGTGACCGAACAGTGCACCGACGGCCACGACAAGTCCGAGGAAGACCCACAAGGACCTCGCCGGCCGGCGCAGCATCATGAACCGATTATCGGCCTCGCTGCCGCATTCAATCGTTGCGCTCGCGTTAAGAGCTAGGTTCCGCTCTCGAGCAACGCCTTCAACTTCGCCTGGTCTCTCGGGATCTGCTTGCGGGCTTGACTCTTCGCAACCGGTAAGAGCACCTTGCCGACGAGCCCGTGACCCTGGAAGTCGATCGTAATCGTGAGCCTGGAGCGCGACCCGTCGTCCAACGGTTCGATCGCCACGGTGCCGACCGCACGCACCGGCCCGTCGAGCACACGGAACGAGGATTGCCGCGGCGGGTCGTGCTCTGTGATCTCGTAGTTCATGGAGCGGTCGCCGCCCGGCACCCGGCGTGTCTCCCGCACGCGTTTGCCGACTCCCATCGGCTGGTCACCTTGAGGCTCGACGCCGACGATCTGCTCCTGCCATTCACCGTGCCGCTTGACATCGTCGAGGTACGCGAACACGTCCTCGGGCCTTCTGTCGATCTCGATGCTCTTGCTGATCGGTGCCATGCGCGCCTCCCTTGTGAGCAGAGCCCGTATCCAGGGGCACCAAGTAGACACGATTGCTCCGGTGCGTCAAGCTCTACGCGGGATTAAGCGTGGGGGTCACTGCGTTGAGGAGGAGACATGGCACTACAGATCGGCGATACGGCACCTGACTTCACGGCGGAGACGACGGAAGGCCCCATCAGCTTCCATGACTGGATCGGCGACTCGTGGGCTGTGCTCTTCTCGCACCCGCGAGACTTCACCCCTGTCTGCACCACCGAGCTCGGCTACATGGCGAAGATCAAGCCTGAGTTCGACCGGCGGAACGTCAAGATCATCGGGCTCTCGGTGGATCCCGTCGACAACCACTCCAAGTGGGCGGCCGATATCGAGGAGACGCAGGGCCAGGCACCCAACTATCCGATGATCGGCGACGCCGACTTCAACGTCTCGAAGCTCTACGGGATGCTGCCGGCCTCGGTCGAGGGCGATCCGACCGCGCGCACGCCGGCCGACAACCAAACGGTGCGGAACGTCTTCGTCGTCGGCCCGGACAAGAAGATCAAGTTGGTCCTCGTCTATCCGATGACGACCGGCCGGAACTTCGACGAGGTCCTGCGCGTGATCGACTCGCTTCAGCTGACCGCCAAGCACAAGGTCGCGACGCCGGTCAACTGGCAGCAGGGCGACAACGTGATCATCGCGGGCTCGGTCTCTGACGACGAGGCCAAAGAGACATATCCGGACGGCTGGGAGTCGCCTAAGCCCTACATCCGAATCGTGCAGCAGCCGAGCTGATCTATGGTGTTCGTGTCGGCACCCTGAAGCGGAGGTGGGTGACGGACGGAGACGCGATCACCCTCGTCGCTTCGAGTCCGAGCGGCTCGATTGCGAGCTGGTCGAACAGGGACGTCCCCCCGCCCAGGAGCACGGGCGCGAAGTGAATCTGTAACTCGTCGAGCAGTCCTGCCTTCAAGTACTGCTGGACGACGCTCGCGCCGCCGGCCAGCAAGACGTCCTTCTCCTTTGCGGCTGCGCGGGCCTGCTCGAGCGCCGCCTCGATGCCATCGGTGACGAAGTTGAAGGAGGTACCTCCCTCCATGACCTTCGTCTCGCGAGCGTGGTGAGTGAGGACAAACACCGGGACATGGAATGGCGGGTCGTCTCCCCACCAACCGTCTGCCCGCGGATCGTTCTCCCACGGGCCTTCACCACCGCTGAACATCTTTCTGCCCATTACGACGGCGCCGGTGGCGCGAAGGGATTCTTCGATGACGTCGGAGTCGGCATTCTTCTTGCCGCCTTCGAGGCCGTGGGCCTCGCGCCAGCTCGTGGCGGTAATGGCCCACTCGTGCAAGAGGTCGCCGCCCTCTCCTAGCGGCTGCTCCAGGCTGGGGTTCGGCCCGGCGACGAAACCGTCCAGTGAGATCGAGATGTCGCAGATCAGTCTTGCCATGGTGATGCGCTCCCTCCGCTTCGGTGTCTACCTGGAAGACCGCGCTCGGCGGCGGAACTCATCGGAAGATCTTCAGATCGCGGGCCAACGGGCGGCGCCGAGGTCACGCGAGATGCCTCGCGCGGCCTCGATCACGGCGGTGCCGAGCTTCTTGTCGCGTCCGCGGCTGAACACCCGCTCGCGCGGGCCAACGACGCCGATCGCGCCGACTGCCTCCGAGCGGCGGTCGAAGATGGGCGCAGCGACACCGCCCTCGCCGAGCACCGCCTCCTCCTTCTCGACTGCGTAGCCGCGCTCGCGAACCGCGTCGAGGTCGCGGTTGATTGCCGCCGCCGTGACGAGTGTCTGGCCGGTCAGCTTCGTGGGTTTGGCTCCGACGAGGTCGTCCCGCACGTCCCGGTCGAGGTATGCGAGGACGGCCTTCCCCAGGGCGGTCGCGTGCAGGGGTAGCAACGAGCCGACCTCGAGGATCTGCAGGCTCGTGTCGGGACGGAAGACGTGGTGGACGACGAGCATCCCGTCGCCGTGGAACGCGCCGACGCGCACGGCCTCGTCAGCGCGGCCGGCGAGCGCCTCCGAATAGGCAAGCGAACGTGAACGCAACTCGCTCAGGTCGAGGTAGCGGTTCGAGAGCTGGAGGAGCTGCGGGCCGAGCTGATACTTGTCGCTGTCGGGGTGCTGCTCGACGAGGCCGTGAGCCTGAAGCGTCCGCAGCAAGCCGTGGACGGTGCCTTTGGCGAGCCCGAGTCGCTCCGAGAGCTCGCTTACTCCGAGTCGCCCCGGCCCTCCTGCCAGGGCTTTGAGAATGCGGATTGCTCGGTCGACGGATTGGATCACTGGTGGGTATTGTCGAATGCCGTTCGGCATTGTAGAATGCCAAGCCGATGGACAGGGAGTCCCGGAACGGGTTCGTTGGCCTCGTGCTCGTCTCCCATAGTGCGGCGATCGCGGACGGCCTCGCGGAGCTCGTCGCCCAGGTCGCAGGCCCAAGCGTGCCGATCGTGGCGGCTGGCGGTGGGCCCGAAGGAACGTTCGGAACGGACGGCGGCCGCGTGCTCGACGCGCTCCGCGAAGCGGCCGGGCCTACCGGAGCCGTCATCCTCATGGACCTCGGCAGCTCCGTCCTCTCGGTTCGCGCGGCACTCGGCGAGCTGCCGGAGGAGACTGTCGAGCGGCTTCGGATCGCCGACGCCCCGCTCGTGGAAGGCGCGATCGCCGCGGGGGTCACGGCCTCGACCGGCGGATCGGTGGACGAGGTCCTCGCCGCGGCCCAGGAGGCGCGCACCGTTGCCAAGTTCTGAGACCGAGCGGCGGGCGATCTTGCCCGACGAGGTTCCACTGCACGCGCGCCCGGCCGGCGACTTCGTGCGGGCGGCGGCGCAGTTCCCTGCGGAGATCTGTGTGCTGGCCAACGGGAAGCGGGCGAACGCCAAGAGCATCCTCGAGATTCTGGCCCTGGGGGCGCTCGGGGGGACCGAGCTCGTCATCGCCGCGTCAGGTGACCGCGCCGCCGAGGCCGCCGACCACCTGGCCGGTCTCGTGCCGCAGCTCGGCTGACAGAAGGCCGCCGGCCAGAGCGAGCGCCTGGCGCGCCGACGAGGCCTCTACTGCTTGCCGTGCAGCCTCGGCGGCTTCGATGAACGAGAGCAGCCGCACGGCCTCGCGCAGCTCGTCCAGTCGTGCTGGGGCGACGCTCAACTCGTCCACGCCGAGTCCGATCAGGAGAGCTGCGACCGCCGTCTCGCCTGCAGCCTCTCCGCACACTTCGACGGTTTTCCCCGCTGCGTGCGCGGCGTCCACGACCTGGGCGATCAGCCGCAGCACGATCGGCTCGGCCGCCGTCACCGCCGAGGCGACGGGCCGCTCGCGATCGAGGCCCAGCGTGTACTGAACGAGATCGTTCGTTCCGATCGAAAGGAAGTCGGCCTCGGCGGCGATCTCTGCTGCGCGGCCCGCCGCCTCGGGGGTCTCGATCATTGCGCCGACGGAAACGTCGGAGTCGGCAGCGAGCCTGCGCACGGTGCGCACCTGCTCGGCCGACTCGACGAGTGGAAGGAGGACTCGCAGCTGCGTTCCTTCGGCTGCTCGCACGATTGCGCGCAACTGCTTCTCGAGCTCGGCGGGATGGGAGAGCATCAAGGTCAGGCCACGGTCGGTGATCCCGGCGAGGAATGGAGGTGTCTTGTCGGCGCCGAAGTCGAGCGTCCGTACCGTCGCGACGAGTCCGCGCAACGGCGCAAGCGCGGGGGCAAGCGCGGCGAAGTGCTCGTCTTCCGTCGGCCAGGCGCTCGCCTCGAGGAAGGCCAGCTCGGCACCGGCTTCGAGGCCGGCGGTTGCTTCTGCCGCCGTCGAGGCATTGGTGAGCAGCGACACGATCCGGCCGTCGCGCGTGACAGCCGGCATCCCGCGTGCGGCGATGCGCTCCTCGCGCAGCCGGCGGCGACTGAGCAGCTCACTTTCGGCAGCGAGCAGTCGGCTCGTGCTCGGGTCGACGACTACCGCTCCGTCGTCTCCCTCGACTATCACCGTCTCTCCGGCGTCGATAGACAGCAGGTCCTCACCGAGATCGACTGTCATCGGCACGCCGAAAGCACGCGCCATGATCGCGGCGTGGGAGGTGGCTGCCCCCTCGGCCAGCGCGATGCCGAGAACCAGGCCTTCCTCGAGGCGAAGGTCGGCGACGTCAGCGGGCCCGAGATCGCGAGTGATCAGGATCGAGCCCTCGGTCGGCGCCGGCAGCGTCGTCCCCGCGAGGGCGCGCACCGCACGGACGCCGAGCTGGCGAACGTCGGCGGCGCGTGCGGCGAGCATCGGATCGGCGAGTGCTGCCAGCAACTCGGCATGGCGGGCAGTCGCTTGCCGAAGTGCTTCGGCGGGATCGAGCTCGACACCGAGTCTTTCGACTTCGAGCCGAAGGGCGGGATCCTCGGCCATCAGCTTGTTCGTCTCGAGAATGTCGGCCTCGTCCTCGAGACCGGTCGCTCGGAGGCGGTCGGCGCCTCGAGCGAGCTCGGCCGCGACGGTGTCGAGAGCGGCCAGCGGGTCGCCGTCGCCTGTCGCAGGCTCAGCGTCGTGCCACACGAGGGCTCGCCCGATCGCGACCCCGCCTGAGGCGGCGAGACCGCGGAGCTCGCGCTCGCTCATTTCTCCGCGGAGACCGTGCTGGCGAGGGCGCCGAGGATGAGCGTCGTGGACGTCGCCCCCGGATCCTGGTGACCGATGCTGCGCTCGCCGAGATAGGACGCACGGCCCTTGGAGGCCTGCAGCGGCACGGTCGCCCGCATGCCTTCCTCACTTGCTTCGAACGCGGCCTGGGCGGCATCGCTCAGCGTGGCGCCGCCGGCGAGACTCTCGCGCAGTGTTCGCACCGCCGGCCCGAGGGCGTCGACCATCGTCTTCTCGCCTTCTTGCGCGGCGCCGAGCTCGACGACGCCTTCCAGCGCCGCATCGAGCGCCGAGGCGAGCTCGTCGCTGCCGAACTCGTCCGCATCCCCTAGCGCGCGGCCGGCCCGCCGCAGGGCAGTGCCCCACAGCGGGCCGCTCGCGCCTCCAACTGTCGAGACGAGCGTGCTACCGGCGGTAGTGAGGAGCTTGCCGGGCGGGACCGGACCGTCCGTTTCGCCCAACTTGGCCACCACCGCGGTGAAGCCGCGGTCCATGTTCGTGCCGTGGTCCGCGTCACCGATCGCGGCGTCAAGCTGCGTCAGGTAATCGCGTTGCTCGTGGAGCGACGCGGCTGCCTGTTCGAGCCAGCGCTGGACTGTGTCGGCGTTCACGCTCGTCCCTCCTTGCACCCGTTCAGCGCCCCCAGCGTAGGGCCGCTGTGTGAACCGGAGCATCCCAGAGCTCGGTCAGCTCGTCGTCCAGCTTCAGCAGCGTGATCGACGCACCGGCCATCTCCAGGCTCGTGATGTAGTCGCCGACGAGACTACGCGTGGCCGTGAGGCCGCGGTCCTTGAGCTGCTTTGCAAGCTCGCTGTAGATGACGTAGAGCTCGATCGCCGGCGTGCCGCCGAGCCCGTTCACGAACGCGAGGACGTTCGATCCGCTCGGAGCATCGAGGTCGCTGAGGATCGCCTCGGCCATCTCGGCCACGATCTCTGCTGCGGGCTTGACCTTCTCCCGCCGCCGGCCGGGCTCGCCGTGGATACCGACTCCGAACTCCATCTCGTCGCCACCGATCTCGAACGTCGGCGTCGGCGAAGCTGGAGTCCAGGCGGAGGTGAACGCAACGCCGAAGCTGCGGCCATTGTCGTTGACCTTGCGGGCGATCGCTGCCACTTCGGCGAGCGAGCCGCCTGCCTCCGCCTTCGCGCCGGCGATCTTCTCCGCCAGCACCGTGACGCCGACACCGCGACGGCCGGCGGTATAGAGGCTGTCCTCCACGGCGACGTCGTCGTTCGTCAAGACGGACTCGACCTTGATGTCCTCGTCCTCCGCCATCTCGGCGGCGAGCTTGAAGTTCATCACGTCGCCCGTGTAGTTCTTGACGATGTGGACGACACCGGCACCGCCGTCCACGGCCTTCGTGGCGGCGAGCATCTGGTCGGGGACGGGCGAGGTGAAGACCTCGCCGGGGCAAGCCGCGTCCAACATCCCGGCGCCGACGAAGCCGCCGTGCATCGGCTCGTGTCCGGATCCGCCGCCCGAGATGATCGCCACCTTGCCGGTAGGGGCGTCCTTGCGGACGACGATCTGATTCTCGAAGTCGACGCGCACGAGGTCAGGGTGCGCCGCAGCCAACCCGGCGAGGGACTCCTTGACGACGTCCGCCGGATCGTTGATGAACTTCTTCATGACTTGCGTGGCAATTGCCATCTTTGCTCCTTTACGGCGTGGGGACGGGATCGCCGACGCCGGCGCGGTCGGGCTCGGTGACGGCTTCCTTGATCGGGCGGGCGACCTTCCGTGGTGTCGCCATCCAGTCGTAGGCGAAGCACGCGAGCGCCGCCCCGACCAGGTTTGCCGGGATGTACGCGAGGAACTGCTGCGTCCAGTTGTGCACTCCGCCATGGATCGTCGTGACGAAGAGCGGGCCGATCGCGCGCGCCGGGTTCAGCGACGCATTCGTGATCGGACCGACGGTGATGATGATCGCGACTACGACAAGGCCGATCACGAGGCCGGCCCAGCCCTCGGGCGAGCGCGTATCGACGATGCCGAGAATCGCGAACAGCAGGATCCCCGTGCCGATCGCCTCGATCAGCATCGCCGAGCCCCAGCTCGTTGTCGCGTGGTCGAAGTGGACGACGCCGAAGCCGTAGCCGAGGTCGACCGCTCTCGTTCCGAAGGAGCCCCACATCGCGAACGCACCGGCCAAGCCGCCGGCGAGCTGCGCCGCCCAGTACATCGGCACCTCACGCCACGGGAAGCGCTTCGTCACCGCGAGCGCGAACGTGACCGCCGGGTTGATGTGGCAGCCCGAGACTTTCCCGATCGTGTAGACGAGCGCCACGATGATCAGACCGAAGGCCATCGAGATGAAGCCGAGGTCGGCGCCCGAAAACGGTGCCTTCGAACCGCTCTCGAGCAACAGGATCGCCGGCACGGAGCCGGCGCCGATGAAGACGAGCAGCGCGGTGCCGATGAACTCAGCGAACAGGCGCTGCGAGACGTGGTGTTCTGCCACTGCCCTAACCTCCTCTCGGCCCAAGGCAGTGGAGCCGCGGGCCGTTCCGCGGGTATTCCCAAAGCGGCGTTGCTTGGGAACGATATTCGACATGATCGAACAGCGTTCGGCGACGATAGAACAGCGAGGCCGCTCGTGTCAAGCGCTGCGAGCGAAAGTCCACCCTCGCTTTACACTTGAAAGTGATGGCCGCATGAGCTAAGGTCGCGGCGCGGTCGCGCCTCGACGGTGCGGCCCGGAGGCATCGGCGCCTCAGGAGCTTTCGCTCCTGGGGCGTTTTTTTGTGCTCGCAAACGACTGGGGAGGCGGCATGGTGAGGGTGGACGCAGTGGTGATAAGAGAACGAGTGGAGACCGTGATCGACGCGGTCGAGGAGGCGACCGGCCACGTCGGAGTAACCGTGGTCGAGGCGGTGGGCCACGGGCGTCAGCGCGGCATCACGCATGAGTATCGGGGCCGCGTATTCGAATCGCGGTTTCTGCCGAAGGCGGTGCTGACGTTCGTCGTCGCGGACGAGCTGGCGGACGGCGTTCTCGGGGCGATCGTCGACTCCGCCCGCAGTGGCAACGAGTCGGGCGATGGGCTCACGTGGACAACGACGGTTTCCAACGTGACGCACAACCGGACAGGGACGCTTTTGGAGGAGGTGGAGGTCGGTGCCTAAGAATCAGGATCTCCTCATCGCCGCGAGCACGATCTGGGTCGTCATCACGGCCGTGCTCGTCATGTTCATGCAGGCGGGTTTCGCGTTCCTCGAAGCGGGCCTGACGCGGATGAAGAACGCCGGCCACATCGCGGCGAAGAACGTCCTCATCTTCGCGGTCTGCTCGCTCGTCTACTACCTCGTCGGCTTCGGGCTCGCGTTCGGCGGCGGGAACGGTCTCTTCGGGACGGACGGGTTCATCCCCTCGGTGACGGAGCTGATCTCGGTCGGCAAGGCGCCGTTCGACTGGTTCTCGGAGATTCCGGGCGCCGCGGGCTATCTGTTCGAGGTCGTGTTCGCGGGCGTGTCGCTCGCGATCGTCTGGGGTGCGATGGCGGAACGGGCCAAGCTGTGGGTGTACTTCGTCTTCGGCGCGGCGTTCACACTCGTCTACTCGATCACGTCGCACTGGATCTGGAGCCCGAAGGGCTGGCTCTTCGCCAAGGGCATGCAGGACTTCGCCGGTTCGACGGTCGTCCACTACCAGGGCGCACTGGCCGCACTCGCCGGGGCGCTTCTGCTCGGGCCGCGCATCGGCAAGTTCGGCACCGACGGACGCGCGAATCCGATTCCCGGCCACAACATCCCTTACGCCGTGCTGGGAACGCTGATCCTCTGGTTCGGCTGGTTCGGCTTCAACCCGGGCTCGACGCTCTCGGTCGACTTCGGCGGCTTCGGCTACTTCGCGTACGTCGCCCTGACGACGAACATCGCCGCGGCGGCCGGCGCGGTCGGCGGCCTGATCACCGCCTGGGTCGTCTTGAAGAAGCCGGACATCTCGATGATGCTGAACGGCGTGATCGCCGCGCTCGTTGCGATCACCGCGGCGTCGGGTTTCGTCGCGCCCTGGGCGGCAATCGTGATCGGCCTGGTGGCCGGGGGAATCGCGGTAGTCGGCGTGATCGTGGTCGAGCGGATCGGGATCGACGATCCGATCGGCGCGGTCGCGGTGCACGGCATGGCAGGGGTGTGGGGCACGCTCGCAACCGGGATCTTCGCCGTGCCGCTGCTCGCGAAGAATCTCGCGACCGGAACGGGTGGCCTCGTCTACACCGGTAGCTTCCACCAGCTCGGCGTTCAGGCCCTCGGCCTGCTCGCCGTCGGCGTGTGGACGTTCAGTGCGTCGTTCGGGATTCTCTGGACCCTCAAGAAGCTGTGGGGCATCCGCGTCGAGGACGAAGCCGAGACGATCGGGCTCGACGTCTCCGAGCACGGCATGTGGGGCTACCCCGAGTTCTATATCCCGGTTCCCGGCGGTTACGGAACCGAGGCGCACTCCCACGTCGGCAACAACGTGGGTCCCAGCTCCCGAACGCCGCCGGAGCCGGCGCTCGGGACTACGAGCTGACGACCTCCCGTCAGCGGCCGGGGGCGGTTCTCGCGCCGCCCCCGGCCCCTCCTTAGAGCAGGGGCAGTGCGGTGCGAATCCCGCGGACAGCCTGCGCGATCCGCTGCTCGTTCTCGACGAGTGCGAAGCGGACGTGACCGTCCCCACCGGGGCCGAAGCCGGCTCCCGGGCTGACCGAGACCTTGGCTTCGCGCAGGAGCTTGAGCGCGAGCTCGTGCGACCCGAGCTCGCGGTAGCTCGGCGGGATCGGTGCCCACACGAACATCGTCCCGCGGGGCTTCGTCACCTCCCAACCGATGCGCGCGAGCCCGTCGCAGAGTGTGTCGCGGCGGCTGCGATACAGCTCGCAGACCTCGGCCGGATAGTCGGCGGCCTGACCGATCGCGACGGTGGCGGCGATCTGAATCGGCTGGAAGGTGCCGTAGTCGAGGTACGACTTCAGCCGGCCGAGCGCGGCGACGATCTCCGCGTTTCCGACGGCGAAGCCAACGCGCCAGCCGGCCATCGAGTAGCCCTTGGTGAGCGTGTAGAGCTCGACGGCGACCTCGCGCGCGCCATCGGCCTCGAGGATCGACGGCGGCCGGTGGCCGTCGAACGCGATGTCCGCATAGGCGAAGTCGTGCACGACGATGATGTTGCGCTCCCGAGCGAAGTCGACAACGCGCTGCATGAACGCCGCGTCGACGGTTGCGGTCGTCGGGTTGTGCGGGAACGAGACGATCAAGGCCCGCGGGCGCGGGCGTGAGCGGTCGTAGGCCTCCTCGAGGTTGGCGAAGACGTCCTCTCCGTGGCCCATCGCCACCTGGGCCACCGACGCGCCCGCGAGAACCGGCGCGAACAAGTGGATCGGGTAGCTCGGCGCGGGGACGAGCGCCACGTCCCCGGGCTCGACGAGGAGCCAGAGCAGGTGTGCGAGCCCCTCTTTCGCCCCGATGGTGGCGATCGCCTCTCGATCGGGGTCGAGCTCCACGCCGAAGCGGCGCGCGTAGAGATCGCATACGGCCTCGCGGAGCTTCGGGATGCCGCGGCTCGCCGAGTAGCGGTGGTTCCGGGGCTTGGCGGCCGCCTCGGCCAGCTTCTCGACGGCCACGGCCGGCGACGGGATGTCGGGATTGCCGAAGCCGAGGTCGACGACGTCCTCGCCTGCCCGGCGGAGCTCCAGCTTCAGCCGGTCGATCTCGGCGAAGGCGTAGGGAGGGAGGCTCGAGATCCGTCGAAGCTCGATCACTCGGTCAATCGTTGCAGATGTAAAGCGACTTCATTTTTGATAGAAACGGGAAATGGCTGCCGCGCCGACCCGCCAGAAGGAGCCCGCGACGTGGGAGCTCGCGCTCAAGCGCAACCCGGTCGAGCGCCTGAAGCAGGCGAAGGCACCGCTCGGCATCCGCGACGAGTTGCCGGCGCTGATCGCGATGGGCTACGAGAGCGTTCCCGAGGAGGACGTCGTCCGCCTCCAGTGGTGGGGGCTCTACCACGACAAGCCGAAGGTCGGGACATTCATGCTTCGGCTGAAGATCCCGAGCGGGATCCTGCCGCCGGCGAAGCTCCGGGCGATCGGCGAAGTCTCGAACCGCTATGGGCGGGGAGATGCAGAGCTGTCGACACGCCAGTGCATCCAGCTGCACTGGCTTCGACTCGACGAGCTGCCGAACGTCTTCGCCGATCTTGACGCTGCCGGGATCACGACCGCCGGCGGCTGCGGGGACACCGTGCGCAACATCACCGGCTGCCCGGTCGCAGGGCTCGACGCGCACGAGCTCTTCGACTGCTCCGAGCTCGTGGCGCAGGTCGCGGATCACTTCTACGGTAATCCCGACTTCACGAACCTGCCGCGCAAGCACAAGTACACGATCGCAAGTTGCGCAGACCGCTGCAACGCGCCCGAGATCAACTGTGTGTCGTTGATCGGCGTCATCAAGGATGGTCGCGAGGGATTCGCCGTCAAGGTCGGCGGCGGATTGTCGTCGGTGCCGCGGATTGCGCGCGACCTCGGCGTCTTCGTGCCTGCTGAGGAGGCGATCGAGATTCTCGCCGCGATCACGAACGTGTGGAGCGAGGACTTGCGCTACCGCGTCTCGCGCGTGAAGGCGCGCCTGAAGTTCATGGTCGACGACGTGGGCGCGGAAGGGATCCGCGAGCGCGTCGAGGCTCGGCTCGGCCGCGCGCTCGAGGACTTCGACCTGCCTCCGATCGACGTGCAGCCTTCGAATCATGTCGGCGTGCACGCGCAGAGGCAGGAAGGCCTCTCCTACATCGGCGTTCCCGTGCGCGTCGGGCTCGCATCCGGCGACCAGTTGATCGCGGTCGCCGACCTGGTCGAGTCGTTCAACGGGGATGTCCGCATCACCCGCCAGCAGAACTTCGTCGTCACCGGCGTGCCGAACGAGCGCATCGGCGAGGTCGTCGCACGACTCACGGAGATCGGCTTCCCGCTCACGACGAACCAGGTCTGGGCCAACTCGA
>WNFV01001182.1_pt1 | contig 61304 bp, 49 predicted proteins | sample 5400101 | NCBI WGS metagenome assembly WNFV01 (sample SAMN13153361, study PRJNA577476) | soil metagenome | isolation source: 115 cm soil or saprolite under grassland replicate 1 | place: USA:California | collected 2016-06-15
CAAAACACGAGGACTCTCACATGAGAACCAAAGTGATCGCAACCGCGATGGTGCTGTTCATCGCGTCGGCGCCGGCCTGGGCGCAGTTCGACACCGGCGCTGTGCTCGGCGTGGTCCGCGACACGAGCGGCGGGGTGCTGCCGGGCGTGACCGTCACGCTGCTGAACGTGCAGACGGGCATCTCCGCGAGCAAGGTGACTGACGACCATGGGGGATACGAGTTCTTCACCGTTCGCGTCGGCGTGTACACCGTGAAGGCCGACCTGGCGGGGTTCACGGCACGCGAGATTCCGAACGTCAAAGTGGACGTCGGAGCCCGTCAGCGAGTGGACTTCACGTTGGGCGTGGGGCCGTTGTCGGAGACCGTGAGCGTGACGGCCCGGTCGCCGCTCGTCGAAACGGACTCCAGCCAGCGCGGCCAGGTCATCACGGGCGACCAGACGCGCGCCTTGCCACTGAACGGGCGCGAGTACTCGGCGCTCGCGCTGCTCACCACCGGCGTTCGTCTCGGGTCGTCAAACCTGACGACCGGCGCGACACCGCGCGAAGGCACATTCAACGTGAACGGCTTGCGGAGCACCGCGAACAACTTCCTGATTGACGGCGTGGACAACAACGCGTACGGCACCAGCAACCAGGGGTTCTCGAACCAGGTCATGCAGCCGGCGCCCGACGCGGTCGGCGAGTTCAAGGTGGTCACCAACAACATGAGCGCGGAGTACGGCCGGGCGGCCGGCGCCACGATCAACGTCGTGTACCGCAGCGGCACGAACGCCTTCAACGGAGCGGCCTGGGAGTTTCTGCGCGACACCTCGATGAACGCCGTGGGCTTCTTCAAGCCGCCGACCGGCAAACCGTCGTTGCGGCGCAACCAGTACGGCGGTGTGCTCGGCGGGCCGATCGTCCAGAACAAGGCGTTCTTCTTCGGCGACTTCGAAGGCTTCCGGCAGAACCGCAAGGTCACCACGCCGTCCACGATCCCGACCTCGCAGAACAAACAAGGGATTTTGCCGGTCGATATCCGTAATCCGCGCACCGGCGTCACGTACGCGGCGGGCACGCCGATTCCAATGACCGCGTTCGCGCAGAAAGTGCTCTCCGGGCTGCCCGAGCCGACCCTGGCCTCGGCGACCGCCAACAACTATGTCGCGCTCCAGGAATTCACAAACGACACCGACAAGGCGGGCGGCAAGATGGACTATCAGCTCACGCCGCGGTTGTCGATGTTCGGCCGCTATGGCTGGCGCGACCTCACGACGGTCGATCAGCCGGCGCTGCCGCTGCCGTCCGGCGGCGCGGGCAACGGCACGATCTACGCGCGCAACAAACAGCTCGTCGTCGGATCCACGTGGGTCTCCGGGCCCACGTCGCTGCTTGAAATGCGATTCGGCTGGTCGACGACGCAGGGCGGAAAGAACGACGCAGCTCATTAGCGGATATTCGGACCTCGGACGGCAGGCGACGAACCCGCAGTGGCAATACCCAACCGTGTTCAATCCGAAGGTGAATTACACCTGGCTCGCCGGCCCGCATTCGCTGAAAGCCGGCTACGAGTTCCAGCGCATCAACACAGAAGTGCAGGACGTCAACCCGCTGTACGGTCGCGACACCTACAACGGTCAGTTCTCGCGGCCCGCCGGCATCGCCGCCAACAACATCTACAATCTCGGCGATTTCCTGCTGGGCCTGCGATCGCAGTACGCGCTCAGCAACGTGCTGGTCGCGGAGTTGCGGCAACACATGCACTTCACGTATCTGCAAGACGACTGGCGGCTTGCCGACAACCTGACCCTGAACCTCGGGCTGCGGTACGAGTACGCGTCACCGCACTGGGAAAAGAACAACATCCTGTCGAACTGGGATCCCGCCGGCCTCAAGATGATTGCCGCCAGCGACGGATCGATCGCGGACCGTGCGCTCATCAACCCTGATCGCAACAACTTCGGGCCGCGAACCGGCTTCGCCTGGACGGTCGCCGAGCGGACGGTCGTGCGCGGCGGCTACGGTGTGAGCTACACGCACTTCAACCGCGCGGGCGGCGGCAACCTGCTCCCCATCAACGGCCCGCAGGTGATCAACGCCGTGATCAACCAGGTTCCCGCGGATGCGACGTTTCGGCCAACCGAGACTGGGTATCCGGCCGGTCTCACGGATCCGACGAAATTCGATCCGACGGCGGCCAACATTACGTACATGCCATCGGATTACCATTCGAGCCCGGTGCAGAGCTGGTATCTCTCGATGCAGCGCGAATTCCAGGCCGGAATGCTCCTCGACGTGGCGTACGTCGGCAATCGCGGTGACGATTTGCTGCTCTTCGCCAACTACAACCAGGCGCGGCCGAACAATCCAGCCGGCACGCTGCCGCTGGCTGCGCGGCGGCCGATTCCGCAGTTCGCCGACATCACCTACGCATTCAACGGCGGCAAGTCGCGCTACCGCGCACTGCAGGCGAAGTTCGAGTGGCGGTTTCACAGCGACCTGTCGCTCCTCAGCTCGCTCACCGTGTCGGAGGCGAAGGACAACGGCGCTGGTTCGCTCGAGAACGGCAACGGCAACTTCCCGGCTCCGCAGGATTTCTACAACCTCGAAGCCGACTTCGGGTTGTCCGCGTACCACCAGCCCTACAACAGCACCACCAGCGTCATCTGGTCGATGCCCTTCGGGCGCGGGCAGCGGTGGGGTGCGGATGCGTCGCGCGCGCTGGACACGCTGATCGGCGGCTGGCAGCTCGCCGGCATCAACAGCGTGTATGCGGGAGAGATGGTGACGCTGACCTACGCGCCCGGGGCGGCGTTTCAGGTTTCGGGAATCGCGCAGGATTTCCGCGGCGCGAACAACTATCGACCGAACGTCACCGGCGATCCGTACGCGCCGGAGAGCGAGCGCACGATCAACAACTGGTTCAGCAAGACGAACATCGTGATCCCCACCGATCCGAGCCAGCCGTTCGGCAACGCGCCGCGCAACAGCGTGCGCGGTCCGCTGTTCTGGCAGGTCGACGCCGTAGCCAGCAAGCAGGTGCCGATCGCCGGCCGGACGCGCGCCGAGATTCGCATCGAGGCGTTCAACCTGCTGAACCGGACGAATTTCCGCGCACCGAACGGCACGCGCAGCTCGAACGCGTTCGGCACCATCACCGCGACGTACGATCCGCGGCAGTTACAGCTCGGATTCAAGCTGCTGTGGTGAGATTCCAACAGCAGGCAATCGTCTTGCACCCAACACAGCCGGAGGTCTGCTGTGCTGCACAGAACGAGCAAAATGCAGGGCTTTCACATTCTCGCGGCTGATGGCGAAATTGGTCACGTCGACGATGTGCTGGTTGATGAGCGAACCTGGGCCGTTCGCTACCTCGTCGTGGACACGAGCAACTGGATGGGCGGCAAGTCCGTGCTGATTTCACCGGCGGCGCTCGAGCGCGTCGATTCAGTCCACCAGAAGATTCACGTCGCGCTCACTCGGGATGACATCAGGCGCAGTCCGTCGATGGACACGGCGGATATCGATCCCGCCGAGACGCTGCGCACCGTCTGGATCATGTGAGCGGCCCGCATCTCCGGTCGGCCGGCGGAGCGTCACCTCCGTCCCTGATGGCACCAGATCGGTGCCATTCACCTCCGTCCCTCGGATGTCTGCTCACGGCAGCAGGTCGTTGCCGGCGTGTCGCCGGGCGCGGGGATGCAACAACCCGTTTTCTTCTGCAGTCTCTCCAAATCGCGGCGGACGACGTCCATGTGCGCGAGGGCGTGACGGACGGCGCCGGCAATCGCGGCCAGCACGGGATCCGCCACGCCGGCCATGCGGTAGTGGATCCACAGACCATCGCGTCTCGTCACGACGAGCCCGGCGCGGCGCAAGTACGCGAGATGTCTCGACGCCTTCGGCTGCGAGATTTTCAGGCTTTCGTGGATGTGGCACACACAGACTTCGCCCGTGAGCAGCAGTCCCAGAATGCGGAGGCGATTCGCGTCGGCGAGCGCTTTGAACAGGCGTTCCATCTCCGCTAGCGGTTTGGTCATATATCTGCCTTGACAAATATATTACGAGCGCTTATATTCTCCATATTCGTCTACGCGGATACGCAAAGCCGCACAACAGGAGCGCAGGCACATGGCAGATGTTCAACAGGCCGTCCGGGACAAATACGGCGCGATCGCTTCGTCGGTCGCGCGCTCTTCCACCAACGCGAGCTGCTGCGGCCCCACGCCGTGCGGTTGTGGCGACCCGATCACCGCCAACCTCCATTCGGACGCCGAGACCAGCGACCTTCCGCCCGACACAGTCGCCGCATCGCTCGGCTGCGGGAATCCCACTGCGCTTCTGTCGCTGGAGCCCGGCCAGACCGTGTTGGATTTGGGCTCTGGCGGCGGCATCGACGTGCTTCTGTCGGCCAAACGCGTCGGTCCGACCGGCAAAGTGTACGGGCTCGACATGACCGACGAGATGCTCGCGCTCGCGCGCGAGAACCAGCGCAAGGCGGGTGCAACGAACGTCGAGTTCCTGAAGGGCACCATCGAATCGATTCCGCTGCCCGACAATTCCGTCGACGTCGTCATCTCCAATTGCGTCATCAATCTGTCGACCGACAAAGACGCGGTCCTGCGCGAAGCATTTCGCGTGCTGAAGCCGGGCGGGCGCTTTGCCGTTTCGGACGTCGTCGTCCGCGACGAGGTGCCGCCGGACGTCCGCCGCAGCATGGAATTGTGGGTCGGCTGCATCGCCGGGGCGCTGGAAGAGGGCGAGTACGTGTCCAAGCTGCGCACGGCCGGATTCGCCGACGCCACCGTGGAACCCTGGCGCGTCTATCAGATTGACGATGCGCGGGCGTTTCTGGCGGAGAGCGGTCTCGATGCCGACCAGATCGCGCCGTCGGTCAAGGACAAGTTCTCGAGCGCATTCGTGCGCGCGCGAAAGCCGAACCTAGCGGCCTGCTGCGCGCCGGGCTGTTGCGCGTGATGGCTACCGCTGGACGAGCTCGATCTTCGCCCCGGCGGGACCTTCGAGATAGGCGAAGTTCACCATCGTGCCGCTCGCAAGGCGCAGCGGCCGCGGCTCGGTGGTGAACTTGACGCTCTGACTTTTCAGCTCGGCGGTCTTGGCCGCGAGATCGGTCGTCCGCCAGCCGATGTGGTCGATCGCGTGGCCTTCACTCGGCGTCGCGTCGCCGCGCTGCACGAGCAGCCAGACGCCGCTGTACTTCAGGCCGTCGAGCCGATCCTTCAGTTTCGCGGACTCGCCGCCGAACTTCTCTTTGTACCAGGCCAGGGTCGCCGCGGTATCAGGCGCGCGCAGGTGCACGTGGTGCAGCCCCAGTTTCTCGGGATCTTGCACGAGCTCGATCCGCGTGCCCCACGGATCCTCGATGAATCCGAGCTTGAAGAGACCGGCGACGTCGCGCACCGGCGTCACGATCTTGACCCCGGCGGCCTCGAGCTCCTTTATCTTCGCGTCGAGATCGGCGAACGAGAAGCCGATGTGGTCCAGTGCGCTGCCGCTGCTCGGCTGACCGTTCGCGTTGGGCAGAAAAATCAGCCGCGTGTCGCCGAGCATGAGCCGATCCGGCGCCTCGGTCATCGGCTGCCCGCCCAGGTTCTTCTGATACCACTCGACGGCCTTGGCCTGGTTGGGCACGTTCAGATGAATGTGATCGACGATGGGAAGGATGGACGCTTGAGCGGCGAGCCGAATCGACATGACTGCCATCGCAAGTGCCGCGCACTGAGCGGCGCGCCCCAACAGGTTCATCGGTGACCTCCTCGGCGTCAGAGTCTGATGTCAGACACGCGGGCCTGCCCTCTGCGATACTTCACCACACGGATGGGCTTGCTCGCGTTGACAAATCGCTGGCGGCGCCTACATTACGCGGTACCGCCCTGCTGGTCGGGCATGGGTCGCGGCTGGTCAGGCTTCATCGCCACCAGGGCCGCAGAACGTGCTCCCTCGACGCTAGCCTCTCGAGGTGAGCCGCCCTCGCCGGACGAGCAGGGCGTTCGTCCGTACCGCGTCCCCCGTTTGGCTACGACGTCTTTTTGATCTGCGACAGCAGCGCCATCAGAATCTGCGCGTACTGATCGTCCGCGGCGGCAAACGCCTTCTGATAGTCCTGCTCCGACATCTTCTGCTTCTTCGAGTCGCCATCGAAAATCGTCTGCTTCGCCGCAGCTTCATAAATGTCCGGCGCCAGATTGTCGCCGTTTTTCACCTTGAGGCCGTCCGCGGCGCCGTCCTGAATGAACACTTTCGAGTCGGCGACGCCGGCGCCATTCAGATCGAGGTACGTGTCGCGATATTCCTTTTTCGCGAGCCGGGCAACGAGGAGTTGCGGAACCGTGTACTTCGCGGAGACAACCAGCAGCTGGGCGCCTGGGAAATACAGGGCGGCGCAAAACACGTCCGGCGTCGTTGGATTCTGGGCGGCGATGCTATCGAGCTTGCCGGCGTCCAGGGCGGCCGCGAGCTGCCTCGCCAGCGGCGCCGACTTGGACTCCTGCGCCGACACGGTCGCCGACGCCGACAGCAGCGCGACGAAGGCCAACGCTCCGCACACGAATGACTTCATGGGTCCTCCCGGGGGGCTAGGAGTATTCAGGAGGGTGTTCTATCACCGGCATCTGCCCTCGTCAACAGAAGTCGGAAGGCGCTCAAATGAAGAGCGCGTCTTCGTCCTCCGCGCGGCCCTGACGGGCCCTGCCGGGGTGACGCATCTCGCGCACCGCCTGGATCGCGGCGCGGAACGCGCTGAGGAGCGCGCGTCCCTCGCGCGCCGGCGCGGCGAGCGTCGACTGAAGGTTGTTGAGGGCCGCGTCGATGCGCAAGGCGACGTCGCCGAACAGCGCGTCAGCGCGCTCCACCTGGGCGGTGGCAAGCGCCGCGGCGCGAGAGGCGTCGCGTCCAATGGCGTTCACGTGCACAAACAGCGGTTTGACTTCGTCTTCGAGCTGCTGCGCCAGGCGTTCGACGCGCCGTGCGAGCCGGCCGGCCGCTACCATGAGGCCGACTTGCGCAATGGCGATGGCGAGCGTCGCCACGGCGATGACGCCGAGGAACGCGTCGCTCCAGGTGTTCACGCGTTCTCTCGCGTTCGCGCCTGCTGGTACGCCTCGCGACCACGCTCGATTGCCGTGGTCAACGTTTCGCGGCCCTGATTGAGCACGTCGCGCCCCTTCGCGGCCGCGTCCGCCGCGCGGAGCCGCCCTTCGCGCGCCTTTTCCCCGAGATAGTCGCGTGTCTCGCTGCCCTTGGCCGGCGCATAGAGCAGCGCCACCGCTGCCCCACTCACCGCACCGAGAAGGAATGCCAGAAGAATGTTCCCTGCACCGCCTCCATCGTCTCGTGCCATGCCATCTCCTCCGCGCGAGTTCGGAACGTCTGACCCGCAATCCCTAATCCCTAATCCCTAATCCCTAATCCCTAATCCCTAGAAGATACTGACCCGCACGTTGAGATACTTTTTCGGATCTTTGCGGATGTCAGCCAACAGCGACTGGAACTCCGACACCGTCTTGTTCATGTTCTCATATAACTGGCGATCTTTCAGCAACTGTCCAGCCGTTCCCTCGCCCGAGTTCAGCGTCGTCACCAGTTCGTTCATGCGGGTCGTCAGGTCCGTCAACCGGCCCGTGACTTCGTTCATCCGGTTGAACAGCGTGGCGTCGGTCATGAACTTGCCCGCGGTGCCCTCGCCGTGGTTGAGGCGATCGATGAGCGTTCGGAGGTTGTCGGTGGCCCCGTTCAGCGACAGCGCGAAACTGTCGTCTTTGACCAGGCGGCCCAGACTGCCCTCGCCGGCGTTGATGCGGCTCGTCATCGCCTCGAGGTTTTTGACCGACCCTTCCAGTGCGTCGGCTGCTGCCGGATCGTTCAGGAGTCTGGCAAAGGACCCGCGGCCCTCTCTAATCGTTTGCGTGACGTCGCCTGCCGTGACGACGAATCGATCCAGATCGGCGTACAGTCGCTCGTCGGTCACCAGCCTGCCGGCCGTGCCCTTGCCGGCGCGCAGGTCGCGCACGAGCGCCGTGATCTCTTCGACCGACCGGCTCGCCTGATCGGTCACGTCGGAGATCTGCAGCGGCGGTTTGCCGGCCGGCACGTAGCCCCATTCCGGGATCGGCGTACCGCGCGTCGACGGCGTGATGTCGATCGCGCCTTCGCCCAGGAGTGACACCGATCCCAGCCGCGCGATCGATCCGGTCGTGATCCGGTCGCGCAGGTCTGTGCGCATGTCGAAGATGACGTCCACCTGTTCGCCGGCGAACTGGACCTCTTTCACGCTGCCAACCTGCACGCCCGCCACACGCACCGGCGAGCCCGGCGCCAGACCGGCCACGTTGGAGAGTTGCGCTTTGAGCGCATACCGCTGCCAGAAAAACCCTTTGCTGCCGGTCAAGCTGAAAATCAGCACGGCGGCGATGACGAGGGCGACGATCGTGAGCACTCCAACTTTGAGCTCCGACCAGGCGAGCGATCGTGTCCGTGGCATTGCGCAAACCCCTCATCAACTTAGGAATGTCTGAATATACGGATCGGTCGAGCTCCGCAGCGCATCTGCGTCGCCTTCGAACACGATCAGGCCGTCGCGGAGCATGATGAATTCGGCTTCCTTTTCCTTGGCGCGTGTCGCCGGCACGATTCGGACCGTGCCATCGTGCGCGCGCTCGGCCATGTGCGTCGCGACGTAGAAGGCGTCGCGCAGCTGGTGCGTCACGACGATCGAGCTCACGCGTTCGAGATCCCGCAGCTTGATGATCTCATCATCGACTGTCGTCGCCGTAATCGGATCGAGGCCCGTCGTCGCTTCGTCGTACAGGAGAATGCTCGGCTTGAACGCCATCGCGCGCGCGATCGCGACGCGCCGCCGCTGCCCCCCGGACAACTCGGACGGCATCTTGTCGATGTGCTCGCTCAGGTCGATGAAGCCGAGCACTTCTTCGACGCGCCGATCGATCTGCTCGAGCGGCATATCGGTTTCTTCGTACAGCTTGTAGCCGACATTCTCCCGCACCGTCAGCGAGTCGAACAGCGCGCCTTCCTGGAAAATCATGCCGAGATCGGCGCGGACCGACATCATCTCGCGCTCGCTGAGCTCGTCCACGCGCTGCCCATTCACCCACACAACGCCGTTATCAGCCCTCAGCAAGCCGGTGATGATTTTGAGCGCCGTCGACTTTCCGGAACCGCTGGCGCCGAGGATGATCTTCGTATGGCCCTTGATCAGCGTGAAGCTGAGATCCCGCAGCACGACCTTGTCGTCGAAGGCCAGCTCGACCCGATCGAAGACGATGACCGGCGCGCCGGGTTCATCGAGGATCTGCTGTACCGATTGGGGAGCTTGTGTCGCCATTCCGCTAATAGATCAACGCAATCAACGCCTGAGTGACGAAGAAATCGACGGCGATCACCGCGACGGAGCCGGCCACGACTGAAATGGTCGTCGCTTTTCCAACCCCCTGGGTGCCGCCGGTGGTGCGCAGGCCGACGTGACACGCGATCGTCACGATGGCGAACCCCAGAACGAACGGCTTGATCAATCCCATCCACACGTCCTGCGTGTACAGCGCCTTGGTGACCGATGACCAGTAAATACCGGTGGCCACCTGCAACTGAAAGCGCGCGACAATCCAGCCGCCGACGATCCCGACGAAATCGGAAATGATCGTCAGGACGGGCGCCATGAAAAAGCCCGCCAGCACCCGCGGCACGACCAGCTTGCGAACCGGATCGGTCCCGAGGGCGCGCAGGGCGTTGATCTGGTCGGTCACCATCATCGACCCGAGCTCGGCGGCGATGCCGGAGCCGATGCGTCCGGTCAGCATCAGCGCCGTCAAGACCGGTCCGAGCTCCTTGATCATCGACGCGCTCACGAGCTGGCCGACGATGGGCCGCGCGCCGAACTTATCCAGCGTGAGGCCGCTCTGCGACGCCAGCGCCGCTCCCGTGAACAGGCCCGTGAGCAGCACGACCGTGAGCGACCCGGCACCGATGGCATCGAACTGCTCCCAGATGTCGTGCCGGTACCGCGGCGGCGTGGCGATGGCGTGGAACGTCGCGCCGAGGAGGCGCATATATTCCTGCGCCTCGAGGGCGGCCTTCTTCAGTCGGTTCTCGATAAACCGGATCACGCGGCGTTGGGCCCTCGCCGCTCCGGCCGCGGCAGTCCCAGTTCAGGATTACGTAGCCGTTTGATGTCGTCGCGGAGTGACGCCGCCTTCTCGAAATCCAGATTGGCCGCCGCCGCGCGCATCTGTTCCTGCAGCGACGCAATGTGGGCGTCGAGCTCGGCCTGCGTTTTGAAACGCTCGATGCCGTCGCCGGCGATCGCGGGCGTCATGTAGTCGCGCTCGTACACGCTGCTCATGACCTCGTCGATCTGCTTGATGATGGACTGCGGCGTAATGCCGTGTTCCTCGTTGTAGCCCCGCTGCAGCGTCCGCCGCCGCTCGGTCTCGCTGATGCACATACGCATGGAGTCGGTCATTTTGTCCGCGTACATGATCACCCGACCATTGACGTTCCTGGCCGCCCGTCCGGATGTCTGAATGAGCGACCCGCCCGAACGGAGGAACCCCTCCTTGTCGGCGTCCAGAATCGCGACCAGCGACACTTCCGGGAGGTCGAGGCCCTCTCGCAGCAGGTTGATCCCAACCAGCACGTCGAACTCGCCGCGGCGGAGATCCCGAAGAATCTGGACGCGTTCGAGCGTTTCAATGTCCGAGTGCAGATAGCGGACGCGGACGCCGAGCTCCTGGTAGTACTGCGTCAGATCCTCCGCCATTCGCTTGGTCAGCGTCGTCACGAGGACGCGCTCGTGGAGATCGGCTCGCGTCCGAATCTCCTGAAGCAGATCGTCCACCTGCCCCTTGACCGGCCGCACTTCGATCGGCGGGTCGATCAGGCCGGTCGGCCGGATGATCTGCTCGACGACAACGCCTTGCGACTTGGCCAGCTCGTACGGCCCGGGGGTTGCCGACACGAACACCACCTGCCTGACGCGCTGTTCCCATTCCTCGAAATTCAGGGGCCGGTTGTCGAGCGCCGACGGCAGACGGAACCCGTAGGCCACCAGGACTTCCTTGCGCGACCGGTCGCCGTGATACATCCCGCGCACCTGCGGAACCGTCTGATGGCTCTCGTCAACGACAATCAGCGAGTCGCTCGGCAGGTAGTCGAGCAGCGTCGGCGGCGGCTCGCCCGGCGCGCGGCCGGTCAGGTGGCGCGCGTAATTCTCGATGCCGTGGCAGTAGCCGATCTCGCGGATCATCTCGAGATCGAACATCGTGCGTTGATGCAGCCGCTGCGCCTCGAGCAGCCGCCCTTCGGATTCGAGGATGCCGCGCCGCCACGCCAGCTCCTCTTTGATCGTCTCGACCGCCTTGCGCGTGCGATCGCGCGGCGCGACGAAATGCGACTTCGGGTACACCGCGATCTTGTCGTGGCGCCGCAACGTCTTGCCCGTCAACGGATCGAAGGACGCCAGCTCGTCGACATCGTCTCCGAACAGCTCGATGCGCAGCCCCTGCTCTTCGTACGACGGATAGACCTCGACGATGTCGCCGCGGACCCGGAACGTTCCGCGGCCGAAGTCGTGGTCGTTGCGTTCGTACTGGATCTCGACCAGCTTGCGGAGAATCTCCTCGCGGCTGATGCGCTGCCCGCGTTCGAGCGGCAGCAGCATCCCGTAGTACGCCTCCGGCGAGCCGAGGCCGTAAATGCACGAGACGCTGGCGACGATGATGACGTCGCGGCGTTCGAAGAGCGACCGCGTTGCGGAGAGCCGCATCCGGTCGATCTCGTCGTTGATCGTGGCTTCCTTCTCGATGTACGAGTCGGTCGCGGGCACGTACGCTTCCGGCTGGTAATAGTCGTAGTAGCTGACGAAGTACTCGACCGCGTTCTCCGGAAAGAAGCGCCGGAACTCCTGGAAGAGCTGCGCAGCGAGGGTCTTGTTGTGCACCATCACGAGCGTCGGGCGATTCACGCGGGCGATGGTCTGCGCCATCGTGAACGTCTTGCCCGAGCCGGTGACGCCGAGCAGCACCTGATGCGGATCGCCCCGCTCGAGGCCGTCGACCAGCTCGCCAATGGCGCGCTGCTGGTCGCCGGCCAGCGAAAAGTCGGAGACGAGGTTGAAGCGGTCGTAGACGGAGGGCATCGGAACTCACCATGGTACTAGGGGCTGGGGGCTCGGGGCTAGGGGCTGTGTCGCAGTCGCGGCAACGGTCAGCATCGGGGTGCCAATCGTCGAACGAGACGAGGTGAGCACGGAGGCCTGCTGCGGCCCACCGGTCAGCAAGAGGTAGACCCGGCGCAGGCAGGTCAGGGCGTCGGCTTGAATGGCGCGTAATAGCCCCGCCGCGACCGGACGCGCAGCTCCTTTCGCAGCACCCTGACTTCGACTTTCCGCCACGCGCCGTCGGCCTTCCCGTTGGTCGACAGATATCCGACGGTGTATTGGGCGCGAATCTCGGCGACCACCCTTTCGTAGAACTTGTCCAGTTCCTTGACGGACATCGGGAAGAACGCCTGGCCACCGGTGACATCGGCAAGCTGCTGAACGATCAGCCGTTGATCGTTTCGTGTCGAGGTCGACTGATGCTCGAGCTCGCCAATCGCGTAGATCGTGACGTCCGAGGCCTTGAGCAGATCGATCAGCTCGCCGCGCGACAACGAGCTGCGTGTATCGCCGCCATCCGTGTACAGCAGCATGATCTTGCGGCCGTCCTGTCCGTCCGCGCCGTCCAGGTACACGCCGATCGCGTCGTACAACGCAGTCAGGCCGCTCGCTTTTTTCAGCCGGATGCGTTCGATGAGGCGCGCGAACTCGTTCTGGCTGTAGCGTGCCGCGCGCACCTCAGTATCGAAGTCGAGGACCGTGATGTCGACGGCGTCTGTCAGCGTGTTGAGGAATCTGATCGAAGCCGTCTTCGTGAAGCTCATGTCCTCGCCCATGCTCTCGCTCACGTCGAGCAACAGGCCCAGGTGCAGCGCCGGCGCGGCCTCCGTGCCTGCGGCGCCGGACGCGAAATAGGTCAGGGTCTGCTTCTTGCCGTCCTCGTAGATCTCGAAGTCCTCGGCTTTGAGATCTGTCACGAGGTTGCCTTTGCGGTCGCTCACCGTGACACCCAGATCGACGAGATCGACGCCAGCCCGAAACACGGGAACCTGTTGTCCCGTGACATTCACGACAAAGGACACCAAGGACACAAAGGCAATACCACACACGTTCACACATCCCTCACCCACACGACGGTGGCGTATTCCCCAGCCCAATCGAAAAACCTTCGTGTCCTTTGTGTCCTTTGTGGTGAAAGTCTCGCCCTTACGGAACTGCACTCTACACCGTCGATGCGGGCCGGGCCACCTCAACGGGGCGTATAATTGTTGGTTGGTACGCTGATGCGGTGTCTAGCTGTTTGCCAGGACGAACTGGTCATCAGGATGCTCGACGAGATCCTGCTGCCGGGCTTCGAAGTCGAGTTCATCATCGAGAACCGGCCGCTCGCGCGGCGTCTGCATGACGCGGGCGTCACGGTGACTGCCGGAGATCCCCGCCGCACCGAAACGTGGCTGAAAGCCGACCTCGGGCCCAGCAACTGCGTCATCATCGAGGACAACGGTCGCCGGAACCCGCGGAAAATCCTCGAAGCCGTACGTGACGCCGGCGGCACGCTGGTATACGTGCTCGGCATCGGCGCGGCTGCGACGGACAAGCGCGCCGACGAGTTCCACGCGGAGTTTCCCGATGTCGCGTACCTGTCGATGTCGGAGCTCTTCGGGGGACCGCTCCTCACCGAGTTCAGCCGGTCGCTCACGCGCGCGCGGGTGCACCAGTACCAGCGGTACTTCAGCGACGCGGATCGGGTGCTCATCATGCTGCACAACGACCCCGATCCCGACGCGATGGCGAGCGGCCTGGCGCTCCGTAATGTCCTTCGGCGCACGAAAACGACCGCCATCATCGGCGCGGTGCAGGGCGTCACGCGCCCGGAAAACCTCCGCATGGTCAATCTCCTCGACATCCACGTCGAGGCGATCACTCCGGAGTCGCTCAACGAATACGACCGCGTCGCCATGGTGGACGTCCAGCCGCACTATTTCGGCGGCGCCATCGATCGCGTCGACCTGGTGATCGACCATCACCCGGAGCAACCGGGATACACGGCGGTGTTCAAGGACATCCGGCCCGACTACGGATCGACGTCGACCATCCTCACCGAGCACCTGCGGGCCGTCGACGTGAACATCTCCGAACGCACGGCGACGGCGATGTTGTACGCAATCAAGTCCGACACGCTGTTCTTCAACCGCCAGACCAACCGTGTCGACCTGGAGGCCTTCTCGTACCTCTATCCCCTGGCTGACGCCGCGCTGATTCGGAAGATGGAAGGCGCGGAAATCACTCGGGAACGGCTGGAATACGTGCTCCGGGCGTACCGCGGCGGCGCGCTGAACGAACAGGTGTTCTCCGCTTTCCTCGGGCCGTCGCCGCGCGAAGACTTCATCCCCTACGTCGCCGATTTCTTCCTGCAGCTCGAAAACGTGAAATGGACCGTGATCGCCGGCATCGTCGGCGAAACGCTGGTGGTGTCGGTTCGAAATCTCGGCTATTCCAAGAACGCCGGCGAGTTCGTACGTCGATTCTTCTCCGACATTGGCAGCGCCGGCGGCCACCGCGCAATGGCGAAGGCCGTGGTGCCAATGCGCGCGTTCCGTGACAAGTTTGGCGAGTTGAGCGGCGACGATATCGGCAGAAAGTTACACGACCTCATGCAGGACTTTCTGCAGCACGAGCAGAAGGAAGCACGAAACGTGAAGTCTGAAGTCGGGAGCCACTGATTACGGGCCCAGCGCCTCATCCAGGTCCGCAATCAGGTCGGCCGCGTCTTCGAGTCCCACCGAGAGTCTCAACATCCCGCGAGTCACGCCGGCGTCGCGCAGCTGGGCATCGGTATGTCCCCACTGCGAGGTCAGCACCGGCATGCTGATCAGGCTCTCGATGCCGCCGAGGCTGGCGGCCCGTTTGATGACGTTCAGACTGTCGTAAACGCGGACGGCGCGATCGTACCGGCCGTCGAGATCGAAGCAGACCATGCCGCCGAAACCTGTCATCTGCCGGGCCGCAATCGCGTGATCCGGATGCGAAGCCAGCCCTGGGTAATAGACCTGGCTGACGCGGCGATCCCCCGCGAGGAACTCGGCCACTGCTTGTGCGTTCGCGTTGTGCCGCGCCACGCGCAGCGGCAGCGTCTTCAGGCCGCGGCCCAGCGCGTACGCGGGGTGCGGATCCATGACCGTCCCAAGCTGCCGTCTCGCCTTCGCAATCGGATCGACCAGCGTCTTCGAGCCGGTGACGACGCCGCCGGTGACGTCGCTGTGACCGTTGAGGTATTTCGTCGCACTCTGCATCACCATATCGATCCCGAGCGCCAGCGGCTGCTGGTTGACCGGGCTGGCAAACGTATTGTCGATGACCGACAGGACGCCCCGGGCGCGACAGGCGTCAGCGATGCCCTGGACGTCGACGCACCGCAGCGTTGGATTGATCGGCGACTCGAACCACACCAGTCGCGTCCGGTCGCCGATGAGCGTTTCCGGCGCCGCCAGCGCCGCGAGCGACACGAAGCGGGGCGTCACGCCGAACTTCGCGAGCACGTCCTCGAGGAGGTGCAGGGTGCCGCCGTAAATCGCGGCGCTGCACACGATCTCGTCGCCAGCCTTCAAGTGCGCCATCAAGAGGGTCGTCGTGGCGCCCTGACCCGACGAGAACGCCAGCGCCGACTCGGCGCCGTCGGCCGCGGCCAGCTTGCGCTCCACGCTGACGACCGTCGGATTGTCGTACCGCGAGTAGAGATATTTCGACGATCGCCCTTCGTTGTACGCGACCACTTCGTCCGCGCTGTCGAACACGAACGTCGTCGTTTCGTAGATCGGAGTCGTCAACGGCACCGCGACGCCGCGATCCGTTTCACCCGCATGAATCAATTCGGTGGCAGGGCCCTTCATACGCGCTCCGGCTGATGACTGAGACTGGTGACCGCCGACTTCAGGCCGGCGATTGACGACTGACGACCGACAACTGCATCCGTTCACCACTCGCCCCTACGACCGGCTCGATGAACTGGTGGTACGCGTGCTCGTATCCACGGTTCATCAATTCCACCAGCCCCTGCGGCCGCTGGGAGCGGTCGTCGTATCCGCCTGCAAAATCGAATGGACCGATCGGGTTGTGCGTCGGCCGGATCGTGAAGATGCGCACGCCGCCTGTGGTGTTGGTGGCGTCGCGGACGATGGCCGCTTCCGTCGACTGGAGGTACTCGCCGAGACGGCCGCGTCCGTCGACGCGCGCGGCCGCCAGCGCGTGCGGTCCGGGCGCCTCCGGTGCCGCCGACGCGAGGATGATCTGCGCCACGCCGAGGTCGATCAGCTCGTCGATCAGACGAATCAACACCGAGGGGCGATCGCAGAGACGGTGCGTTTCGCCGCGCCAATACGCATCGGCCGCGAACGTGATCGGATGCCATTCCGTGGCAAGCGGCAGCGTGAGCGCGGCCGCCACGGCGTCCGCCAAATGATCGCGCGCCAGGCCGGCGAGATCGAACACCTCGGCGCGACGCGATTCGGCGGCCTCGCTCGTCGACCGCCGAATCAGGTCGCGCCGCCTCGACTCGCTCACCAGTGCGAAGATGAGATCGCGGTGAGCATCGATGTCGTGAACGGCGATCAGCAGCTCGCGAAATCCCGGCTGCCCCAGATTGTCCGTCACCAGCTCGGTATACCGGCGTGCCAGCTCCGCAGGCGATGGCTGCTTCAGTTGCGCGGCGCCGCGAACAAGGTCCCACATGACGTGCCAGCAATGCTCGCGGACCGTCTCCGAGGACAAAGGCGGCCGCACCGCCCGCCACCAGAACGCGCCCCGGCGATGACGGCGGCCGGCCGCCCACCCGCCCGCAAGGGCAATCGCCGCTGCACAACCGAGCACGAGCAGGACCATCCGTGGGAGCCACGTCGGGAGCGCCTCCGACGCAAACGCCGCATGCGCTTCCCGCAGGTACGCATCGACCAGACCGCCGGCGGCGCCCACGCCAACCATTTTCAGCACGAAGTCGACCGGGAACACGACGAGTCCGGCAACCACCGCCGCGATCGGGACCGCGACGAGCGCGACCGATGCCGCAAGCGCCCACACAATCAGCCGCGGCGTGGCGCGCCAGCCGTACAGCGAGCGGACCGCAGGCGCGCGCCAGAATCCCTTCTCGTCCCACAACCGCTGCCCGCCGTCGATGGCCGCAAACAGCGCCCCGACCACGCCAATGCCGCGCGCGGCGACGATGTCGAGCTTGACGCCTGCCTCCTGAAGGGCGCGCAGCACCCCGGCGTGATAGGCGCCGTCGGTTCCTGTGCCGGTCAGGACGAGCGCGGTGCGGAGTTGCGGGGAGTAGGGCTCGGATGTCGGCGAGGATGCGGGGTCGGACCGATCGGTCATCCTGCGACTTCGTCGTGAATGGTGTACAGCTTCACGATCTCGAACTCGCGCGGCCCGCCGGGCGTCACGACTCTCACGGTATCGCCTTCCTCCTTGTTCAGGAAGGCGCGGCCAATCGGCGATGTCGTGGAGATCATCCCCTTGGCGGCGTCGGCATCTTCGGGCATCACCAACTGGTACACGAGCTTCTCGCCGTTGCCGCCCTCGATGACGTGGACCGTCGAGCCGAAGCCGGCGCGATCTTTTGGAATGCGATCGACGTTGATGAGCGCGATCTCGGCCACACGTTTCTGCAATAGGCTGATGCGCGATTCGACGAGCCGCTGCCGTTCCTTCGCGGCCTGATACTCGGCGTTCTCACGGAGATCGCCCAGCTCGCGCGCGCGCTTGATTTCCTTCGGCAGCTCCAGCTTGAGCTCGTGATTGAGCGCCTGGATCTCGTCTTCGAACTTCTTGATCAGCCGATCTTTCATCGTCCCGCCCTTCGGCGTGGCAATCGTACCACAGTGCTATCCTTCCCTGGGTGGCCATTACCAGCAGGCAGAACCCGCTTGTCGCGCGCTACCGCGCCGCCGCGCGACGAGCGGCAGCCGATGAATTGCTGCTCGATGGCGTGCATCTCGTCGACGAGGCGCTGAGCGCGGGCGTCATCATTCGAAGCGCGGCGGTCACGACTGCGGCGCAGCAACAGGCGGACATCCGCGCCACTGTCGGCGCACTTCACCGGCGCGGCGTCGAGGTCGCTGTGGTTTCGTCGCCGGTCATGGATGCGATCAGTCCCGTGCGCTCGGCGAGCGGCATCGTCGCGCTTGCCGAGCGGCCCGCCAATTCCACGGCACGGTTGTACGGCGGTGCGGCGCCGCTCGTGATGATCGCCATCGACATTCAGGACCCCGGCAACCTGGGCGCCATCGCGCGTGTCGCCGAAGCCGGAGGAGCCACGGGCATGGTCGCCGCCGGCGTGTCGGCGGATCCGTTCGGATGGAAGGCCTTGCGCGGCTCGATGGGCAGCGCGCTGCGGCTTCCGCTTGCGACGCGTGAGGCGATGGAAGCGATCGCCGATGCACGAGGCCATGCGTGCCGCATCGTCGCAGCGACGCCGCGCGGTGGACGATCCATCTACGAAATCGATTGGACCGGGCCGGCCGCGATTCTCCTCGGAGGGGAAGGCCGCGGGCTGCCGCCCGGGCTCGCCGACAGCGCGGACGAGCGGATCACGATTCCGATGCAGCCGCCCGTGGAATCGCTCAATGCCGCCGTCACCGCCGCGATCATCGTGTACGAGGCGCGCCGTCAGCGCGCGACGCGCATCGCGACGAACCCGTGAACTCACGGCAGATGAAGATGTTCCTTATGGATACGTTATTCCCGGACGATCGACCGAGCGGCCCAATCGCTCCCGCGCCGCTCGCCGAACGCATGCGCCCTCGCACGTTCGACGAATTCGTCGGTCAGGAGGAGCTGCTCGCGCCGGGGAAACCGCTGCGCGAGGCGATCGAGCGCGATCTGCTCCAGTCGATCATCCTGTGGGGCCCTCCAGGCACGGGCAAGACGACGCTTGCCCGAATCATTGCCGACACGACGAAGGCGCGCTTCGTGTCGTTCAGCGCCGTTCTCTCGGGCATCAAGGAGATCCGCGACGTGATGGCCGAAGCGGAACGACTTCGCCGAACGACGGGCCGCCGGACGATCGTATTCATCGACGAGATTCACCGGTTCAACAAGTCGCAGCAGGACGCGTTTCTTCCGCGCGTCGAATCCGGCGACATCGTCCTGATCGGAGCGACCACCGAAAACCCCTCCTTCGAAGTGAACGCCGCGCTCCTCTCGCGGTCGAAAGTGTTCGTACTGCGTGGGCTGACGACGGATGAAGTGGCTGCGATTCTACGGCGTGCGTTGGACGATTCCGAGCGCGGGCTCGGCTCCGAGCACGTGGCGATGGACGAGGAGGCGCTGTCGGCCATAGCCGTGTATGCGAACGGCGACGCCAGGGCCGCACTGAACCTGCTGGAATTGAGCATCGCCGCGGCGCCAGCGGCCGAGGGTCCGCGGGTCGTGGACCGCCCTCGCGTCGAGCAGGCGATTCAGCGGCGGATGCTGCTCTACGACAAGTCGGGCGAGGAGCACTACAACCTGATTTCCGCGCTCCACAAGTCGATGCGCAACAGCGATCCCGACGCGTCGGTCTACTGGCTCGCGCGAATGGTGGAGGCCGGGGAGGACCCGCTCTACATCGCCCGCCGTCTGGTGCGCTTCGCCTCCGAAGACATCGGCAATGCCGATCCGCAGGCGCTGACGGTGGCGGTTGCCGCCAAGGAGGCGGTGCACTTCATCGGCATGCCCGAAGGCAACACGGCGCTCGCGCAGGCGGCACTGTATCTGGCGACGGCGCCCAAGAGCAACGCGGTGTACGAGGCGTACAGCCAGGCGGCCGACGACGCGCAGAGAGACGTGGCACAGCCTGTTCCACTCCACCTGCGGAATGCGCCCACCAAACTGATGAAGGATCTCGAGTACGGGAAGGGCTACCGGTATGCGCACAACGAAGCCGACGCCATCGCCGCGATGTCGTGCCTGCCGGCTGCGCTCGAGGGCCGAAAGTACTACGAACCGAAAGAGCGCGGCTTCGAAAAGGAGATCAAGCGACGCCTCGACGGCTGGGACGAGATCAAGAAGAGGAAGCAGATGGAGGGCAAGAGCTAGTGGCGCGTACACGCTGAATCACTACCGAGCGGGCACCCACGCGGGGCCCGTCGCGCAGCAGCCCACAGGTGCTCGCGCGCTACGTCAGTCAACGTTTACCGCGCGCTGCGCCGCCTGCGGGCGCCCGCTGCGCGCCACCCGCGAGCCCGTACTGATTCAGCGTGGACACGCCACTAGGCGTCAGAAGGATCGCGAGAACAGGCCCTCGATCGCCCGTTGCCCGTTCGGCTGCAGCGTCCGCGTACCGGTGCCGGTGAAGTGGGCATGCGTAATCAACGGTGCGTTGGAGGAGGCGCGCTTCTCCCAATCCTCGCCGGTCCAGCTGAACCAGCTGTTTTTTGCCTGATCGAAGACGTGAAGCGGTTTGTTGCACAGTTTCGCGAACTCGGCGCCCCACCCGGTCCCGCCCCGCACAGTGCCGTCGTCGAGAATCGTTCCGATGACGTAAATCTCCTGGCCCATGTTGACCTGATACCACAGCGTCTGCAGCACCTTGCGAATGGTCGGCGCGTCGGCGTAGCGGCGATGCATCAGCCGCGAGACATACGCAAGGCTGACGTCGCCCGCCTGCAGCTCTTCGTGATTCAGCACGCGGACGCCGCGCTGCCGTCCAATCGGGTGCCCTTCGAATGTGAAGTTGACTTCTTCGACGCCGTGCCGCTCCGCGCACACGCCGAACGCCGCTTCAGCTCCCGGCGCGCCGCCACTGAAGAGAATGCATTCGCGACAGTCCATCGTGGCATCATAGCATCACGATGCAGTCACCCCGGACGTACCGCGCGGGCGAGTCGCTGGAAGACTTCTGTCGTGTGTGCAAGACCGATCGGCTGCACACGGTGATCGCGGTCGACGCGGACGGCCGTCCGATTCGCGTGTCGTGCGGCTACTGCCACAGCGAGCACAATTACCGTGGCGGTCCCCGCGTCGAGCCGTCGGCCGTCGGCGGACAGCCTGCCGTGTCGGCAACGCACGCGACCGAGGCCCGCCGCAGCGATCGAGCCGCATCGGCCCAATCCGGCCGAGCCGCCTTCCCTCTCGTCAGCGATCGTGAAAGGACAGGACCTCCGATGAGCGCCGATGGCACCGCCGATCTCGAACTGCTGCTGCGCCGTGTGATTCGGGAGGAGACCGGCATTACGCCGGTTACGCCCGCCGAGAAATGGCGCGGCGGCACGCTGGTGCTGCGCCCTGGAATACCTGGACTTCAGGAGAAAACGTGGCCGATCGAAACGTTCTTCCACAAGGTCGTGATGCTGCGCAACCGCCTCCGCACACTCGAACAGCAGGTGAACGCCGCCGACCTGACAGATGACGTGAAAGTTCGGCTACAGGGATATGTCAGCGGCTGTTACGGGACACTGACCAGCTTCAACGTGCTGTTCGCGGAGGAAGAGGACCAGTTCAGAGGAGCAAGAGACGACTGAGCTAGCGATCACGAAAAACAGATTTTGGGAGCGTCGCATGCACGCCCTTGGTCGCGTCGACCGCCTGCGTGACGTGCAGATCGGCGGCGAGCGAACAGAGCATGTAGGCCTCGTCGCGCGACAATCCTTTCTCGGCGACCAGAAAATCCACCATCTCGCGCGTGGCGAGCCGCGTGGCCTCGTCCAGATCTTCGTGCAACCCCATGGCGAGGTAATGCGTCGGCGTCTCGGCCCGGGGCCATCGCAGGCGCTGTCCCCTGCGCACGCGGACCTCGAACGTGCCGCGCAGCGAGGTTTCCAGCGCGGTTCCGGTCACTTCCCCATCGCCCTGCATGCCGTGACCGTCGCCGATCGAGAGCAGCGCCCCCGGCACGTGAACCGGTAGATACAGCACGGATCCGGCCACGAGATCCTTGTTGTCCAGATTGCCGCCGTGCCAGCCTGGGGGACGGCTCGAAATACGTCCAACGAGCGGGGGCGGCGCGACGCCAATCGAGCCGAAGAACGGCGCGAGCGGCAACGTGATCCCGGGCTTGAACTCGATGCGATCGGCGCCAGGCCGCCATCGGAACAGGCGCAGCTGGGCGTACGGAAAGTCGTCGGGGAGCACGCCTCCGCCGGGGCTGAAGGCGTTGACGCCGAACGGGTGAAGAAACTCGATCGCGAGAATGCGAACTTCCAGGGTGTCGCCAGGCTGCGCGGTTTCGACGAAGATCGGACCGCTCATCGGATGCGCACCGGGACCGCGGTCCGTGACGGCAAGTTCGACGGCCTTCAGCGAGTCGGGAATCTCCGCTTCAGTCGCACCGGCCAGCCGCAGGCGCTGCAAGCCGCCAGCCACCATCGTCTCGACCCGAATGCGATCGCCGGGCGCGATGCGAATTGCCGGCATCAGCCGCGCATCGTAGTAGCCCCAATGCACGTGCGCAGGTGTGAGCGGCAGCTCGTGGATGCGCGGTGTCTGCGAGCGAACGCCCGCCAGCGCGAGCGCGACGATGCAGCCTGCCGCGAACGTTCGCTTCATTTCCGGCGCCGCTCTATCACCGTTACGCGCTGCACTTCGCGCTGGTTCGGACGTGTCGCACATGCCACGCCTCTACAAAGGCGATACGCACAGCAAGACGCCCCCGTGGGCACGAACGACGCGAAGGTGAGCCGCGCCCGGGTCACGGCACACCAGCCCACCGTCGGATTTTCGCGTGCAGGAACGACACCGGCACGGCCCCGTCTTCGAGCACGCGATCGTGGAACGACTTGATGTCGAAGCGCTGACCCATCGCCCGCTGCGCTTCTTCGCGCGCCTCGCGGATTTCGAGTTGCCCCAGCATGTAGGCGGTCGCCTGGCCCGGGTAAATGATGTATCGATCGACCTCGGACACGACATCGTCGTTCGGTTCCGCCGTGTGCGCGAGCATGAAGTCGATGGCCTGCTGCCGCGTCCATCCAAGCGCGTGAATGCCTGAATCGACGACGAGCCGCGCCGCCCGGAGCGCCTGGCTCGAGAGCATTCCCAGCCGGTCGACGTCCCCGGAGAACAGCTTCATTTCGTCGGCGAGCCGCTCGGTGTACAACGCCCAGCCCTCCGTGTAGCCGGAGTTGCCCAGATACCGTCCGATTGGATGAATCTCCTTGCGCTCGAGCGCGATCGCAATCTGCATGTGATGCCCGGGAATCGTCTCGTGAAACGCCGTCGATTCCGCGCCGGCCTTGCTCTTGGTTTCGGCCTGGTAGGCGTTGATGAAAAACACCGCCGGCCGGCTGCCGTCTTCGGCGGGCGGATTGTACTCGTTCGGTCCGCTCTTCTCGCGGAACTTCGGATACGGCTGAATGACGACGTCCGCCTTCGGCAGGAGCCCGAACCAGCCGGGCATGGCCGCCTTGGCCCGCGCCAGGGCCGCCTGCGAGTAGCCGATCAGATCGTCGCGGCTCTTGAACAGATACCGCTTGTCGGTCCGCATCTGCTGCAGCAGCTTCGGGACCTCGGTCGTGTCGAACGCGCGCTGGCCAATCGCCTTCATCTCGGCATCGAGACGCTCGACCTGCCGCAGCCCTGTCGCGTGCACTTCCCTGGCCGGCACCGGCAGAGAGCTGTGATAGCGCACCGACGCCTCGTAACACGCAGCTCCATCCGGAATCGCCGAGACAGCGATCGCGTCCCGCGCCGCGGGCAGGTATTCATGCGCGAGGAAATCGCGGTACCGCCTGAACGCCGGGTTGATGTGTTCCCGGACGAGCAGGTCGAACTGCTTCTGGAAGTCGGGCGTCTTGTCGCGCACCGACGGTGAATCGAAGGGCGATTCTGCGATCGGCGTGGACACCAGGTTGTTCATCTGGTCGATGACAAGCCGGACATTCCCTTTCGGCGCGGTGTAGCCGGCCTTGATACCCTCGCGCAAATTCGCGATTTCGGTGTCTATGTAGGTGGGCAGCCTGCTCCATCGGGCGAGCGCCTCGCGACGGGCATCGTCGCCGCCCACCGGCTGAATGGTCACCAGATAGCCATATTGGACCTGCCAGCCGTTGACGAACTGACTGACGGTCCAGAGCTCGTTGCGGCAAACCCGTACGGCCACGGCCCCTTCGAGCGCTTCGCGGACGATGCCGTAGGTGGAGCGCAGCGAGGCCCCGTCGATACGGCCCGGTTCGATCTGCCGGATCTCCGTCAGCCAGGCGTCTTCTTTCGCCTGCCAGGCGCGCAGCGCCTCGAGGGAATTGTCCGGGAGTTTGTCGTGGCGGCGACCCGGGATGCCGAACAGCGTGATTTGGTCCGGATTCCTCGCGAGGAACCCGTCAAGGTACGCGTCGGCGAGCGCTTTCACGTGCAGGTCGGCCGGTCCGGGCGTGGCGGGTGCCGGCGACGGCTGCCCGCCGCAGCCGATGGCCAGGGCACATGCGGCCGCCATCGAAATCGATCGGAGTCGGACCATGCCGGATTATACTGGCGCCCTTTGACGGACGGCCCCTTGGGTTCAGGAGACTCTCATGCAAATCTCTGAGCGGATGGTTGGTGACGTGGTCATCGTGGACGTGTCGGGCAAAGTGACGCTGGGAGACGGCGGCGACGCGCTGTTGAAGGACAAAATGGGAAGTCTCGTCCAGCAAGGCAACAAGAAGGTGGTTTTGAACCTCGGTGACGTGTCCTACGTCGACAGTGCGGGGCTCGGCGCGATTGTGAATGCCTACGCGACGCTGAACAAGAACGGCGGGGCGTTGAAACTGCTGAACACGACCAAACGCATCAAAGATCTGCTCGCCATCACGAAGCTGCTCACGATCTTCGACACCTTCGACAGCGAACCAGACGCCGTCAAGAGCTTCAGCGCGACCGTCTGAACCTCGTCGGGGGTCTACTGCTGTTCGGCGGCGAGGATGGTCTGCGGAACCGCCGGGGGCTCGTAGGACGGCACCTTGCGCAGCATCTCGGCGCGAATCGGCAGGATGAACGAGAAGCGGTAGTCGCCCTGCATGCGCCCAATCGGAATACCCACGAGATCGCCGCGCTGATCGAGGACTCCGCCGCCGGACACGCCAGGGTGACCGTCGGTGAGGCAGGTGACGAGACCATTCGATGTCCGCTGGCCGACGTAGCCGGTGGAAAGGATGATGCCTTTCGAGTAATCGTTTCCGAGCCTGAAGATGGGATCGGCGAAGTCGTACGCGAACGACGAGTCGACGTGCAGCGCGGGCAGATCGAGCTCGCGCGCCGTCTTGATAATCGCCCAGTCGCCGTTGTGGACCTCGACATCGGCGTCGCCCGTGTCAATCACCCGGGCCGGAATTTCCTTCCCGCGGTACACGATCTTCACCGACGTGATCTTGCGCGCGTTCTGGCGGTCGTCTTCGTCTTTCAAGGCCACGGTCCCGTAATTCGTCTTGCCGAAGTTGTCGTACGAGTACAGCTCGACGAAGCTCGGACGACGGTCGCGCAGCAGGTGGACCGGCAGCAGGCCCATTTCGCTCTGCAGCTCCTGCTTGATTTCGGCGACCATGCGCGCGCGCACGGCGTTGGTCGGCATCACGGTGTTGGCGATGTGGCCGCTGGTTCCGGCGGGGACGGGCGCTTCGACCCGCTGTGCCCTCACCAGCTCGCCACGGATGGCATCGAGCTGGGCGTCGTAGCTGGCGCGCGACGCGGCGTCGGTCCGCCGCGAATGCATCATCCCGAACGTGAAGAACGAGAGTGCCGTTGCGAGAAGAACTGTGCTGAAGAGGACGCGCCGGACAACCATTCGTGACTCCAAGTTCGGCAACTGCACGACGCGGCATGCGCCGGTCTGCAGCTTTGCGCTCCCGCGATGCGCGGGATGGCCCTTTCGCTTGGAAAAGCGAGGCTCTAGTTTCTAAAATCGGACTGAGCGACCGTCAGAGTAGCAGGGCGAACGCTATCGAGTCAAGCGCGTAACGCCCCACCCGCCAAGAAAAATGGCGACGCCGGCCGCGAACAGCCTCGGACTCGGTCCAAGCGGACCCGCCGTAAACAGGTCCACCAACAACAGCCACATACCGATGAGCTGTGCAAGCCGCCCGACATAAAAGATCGTTTTGGTCACTCAAATCCGATCAAAGTTCTTCTCAATCTCCCGCCGCGTGAGCCGGAGCATGACGGGCCGGCCGTGTGGGCAGATCGTCGAGTACGCGGTCGCTCGCAGCTCGTCGAGGATGTGCATCATCTTCTCGTACGTGAGCGGGTAGTTGGCCTTCACCGCGGCATGGCACGCGGTGGTGGCCGCGATGCGCTGCAGGGCGTCCTGCACCTGGGCCCCGCGGTCCAGACCTTCGAGGTCTTCGGCGAGCGCGAGCAGCGCCTTCGACGAATCTTCGGCGCCGAGCAATGCAGGCACGGCGGTCACCTTGACAGTTGCTGCGCCGAAGGCCTCCACTTCGAAACCCAGGCGCTCGAGCTCCGCGCTCCGGTCGAGCAGCGCCTGGTAAGCCGACGGCGCGAGGTCGAGCACCATCGGCACCAGCAGCCGTTGCGACTCGAGGCCGCCGGCGGTGAGCCGCTCCATGACCCGCTCGAACAACACCCGCTCGTGAGCTACGTGCTGGTCGATGATCGCGACGCCTTCATCGTCCACGGCGATGATGAACGTATCGCGGAATTGTCCCAGCGGAATCATCGGCTTGATGTCGGGAGTTTGAGAGGTTCGCCTGAAGCCGGCCGCCACGGCTGCACCGGGCGGTCGCGTGGTGTCCGGCTCTCCGGGCGAAGGCGGCAGCCGGACTGCTTCAGGCATCCAGCGACTCGGGTAGGCGCCGCCCGCCAGCACGCCGGGGAGCGCGGTCGCGACCGGCGGCGCGCCTGCTCCGATCTCCGGAGTCAGTTGGAGTTGCGGGATGCTGCTATGCCCCAGTGCATCCATCAGCGCGCGCCGGACGACTTCGTGCACGATCGACTGGTCGCGGAAGCGCACTTCTGCTTTCGTCGGGTGCACGTTCACGTCCACCGAGTCCGGTGGCATCTCGATGAAGAGGTGCACCTCGGGGCTGCGTTCCTTGATCGTCGCCTGGCTGTACGAGTCGATAATCGCGTGCGCGATCGTCTTGTCCCTCACGATCCGCCGGTTGATGAACACGTTCTGCGGTCCGCGTGTCGGCCCCTGCTCGGCGAGCGCCGCGATGAAACCGGTCAGACGCAAGCCTCCCGCCTCCTTCCGAACCGCGATGAGATCCGTGCGGTCGCCGTAAATCTGGTACAGGCGGTCGGACAGGGAGCCCGCGGGTGGACATTGAAGTACCGTTCTCCCGGCGCTGGTCAGCGTAAAGCCGACCTCCGGATACGCGAGCGCGAGCTGCGTGGTGATCCGCGAGACCTGCGCCGATTCGGCGCCGTCGGACTTGAGGAACTTCCTGCGCGCCGGCAGGTTGTAGAACACGTCGTTGACTTCGACCACGGTGCCTTCGGCCGCGGCGACTTCGACAACGGACGCGACAACGCCGCCGTTGACGCGAATCTCCGTGCCGCTGTGGCGGCCGCGCGCGCGCGTGCGCAGGACGAAATGCGACACCGAGGCGATGGATGGCAGCGCTTCGCCCCGAAAACCGAGCGTGAGGATGGCCGCGAGGTCGTCTGCGCGCCGGATCTTGCTCGTTGCATGACGCTCGAGCGCCAGCCGCGCATCCTCCGGCTCCATCCCTTCGCCGTCGTCCTCGACGCGTACCTGCTTCTTGCCGCCGAGCTCGACGTGAATCGTCAGACGCCGCGCCCCGGCGTCGATGGCGTTTTCAACCAGTTCCTTGACAACCGAGGCGGGTCGTTCGACGACTTCTCCGGCAGCAATCTGATTGGCGAGGTCGGCCGGCAGACGGTTGATTTTTCCCATGGTCACTCAGCCGAGAGGCCGTTCAGATCCAGCGCTTTCGTCGGAGCAGCGCGAGCATGACGGCCACCACGGCCAGCATGATTCCGAAGATCCACCAGAATTGCGCGCCGTCATCGCCCGGAAACCGCGGGAGCGGTACGTTCATCCCATACAAGCCGGTCAGCAGCGTCAGCGGCATGAAGATTGTCGCGACGACGGTCAGGACCTTCATGACCTCGTTGAGCCGGTTGCTCACGTACGACAGGTGGGCGTCGAGCATGCCGGTAATGCGGTCCTGAAACATGAACGCATCGTCCGCAAGCCGGACGAGGTGGTCGTACACATCGCGGAAGCGGAACGACATTTCGGTGCTGATGTCGACGAAGTCGCGGCGGGCGAGCCTGGATATCACGTCCCGCTGCGGTGTGACGATGCGGCGAAGCGTGGCGACCTGCCGCTTTTCATCGAGAATCTGCCGAATCAGCTTCGGATCGGGCGCCTGGAAGATCTTGTTCTCCAGGTCGTCGAGCCGTTCCTCGAGCTTGTCCATCTCGGGCCGGTAGTGATCGACCATCGCGTCCACGATGCGGTGAAACAGCGAAACCGGGCCCTCCGACAGAATCTTCGGGTTGCGGGGGGCGTGTTCGCACATGTCGGCGATGGACGGACAGTCGCCGGAATGGACCGTGACGAGGAAGGTTGGTCCGAGAAAGAAGTCGACGTCCTGCGTCGAGAAACAATGATCGCGCTGCCCGAACGCGATGCCGTGGAGGATGATGTAGAGGTAGCCGTCGTACGCCTCGACCTTCGGGTACTGCCGCGCCGACATCGCGTCCTCGACCGAGAGTTTGTGAAACGCGAACGTCTCGCTGAGGATCAACGACTCGGGGATCGACGGCGATTCGAGATCCACCCAGAGGAACACGTCCGCCGTCGGACTGAGCCACGCGCGATCGATGCTCGTGGCCCGCTCGGTCTTGCCGTTCCGATGGACGAGGATAGTAACCACAGGGCGGGCCGACACGTGGGTCGGCCCCTACAGTGTAGGGACGGACCCGCGTGTCCGTCCTAGTCTCCCACCTTGACGGACAGCGCCGCCTGCGCCGCCGCCAGCCTCGCAACGGGAATGCGGTACGGCGACGCGCTCACGTAGTCGAGCCCGACGGTGTGGAAGAAATGGACGGACGCCGCATCGCCGCCGTGCTCGCCGCAGATGCCGAGTTTCAGGTTCTTCCGCCCCTGTCGCCCGCGCTCGACGCCGACGCGCACGAGATCGCCGACACCCTCGACGTCGATCGAAGCGAACGGATCTTTCTCGAGAATCTTCTTGTCCTGATAGATCTTCAGGAACTTGCCGATGTCATCGCGCGAGAAGCCGAAGGTCAGCTGCGTCAGGTCGTTCGTGCCGAACGAAAAGAACTCCGCTTCCTGCGCGATCTGGTCTGCCACGATGCAGCCGCGCGGGATTTCGATCATCGTGCCGACGAGATACTTGATTCTGGTCTTCTGCTCTTTCATCACGTCCGCCGCGACGCGATCGACGATCGCCTTCTGATCGCGGAGCTCCTTCACGTGCCCGACGAGGGGAATCATGATCTCGGGCACGACCTTGACACCCTCTTTGTTCAGCCGGCAGGCAGCCTCGAGAATGGCCCGCGCCTGCATCTCGGTGATTTCCGGGTACGTGATGCCGAGACGGACGCCGCGGTGACCGAGCATCGGGTTGAACTCGTGGAGCTGCTCCACACGCTGAAGAAGCCGGCGGCGCTCGTCGACCTGCGGTCCTGTCTTCCCCTGCGCCTCGAAACGGGCGAGCTCCACCATCAGGTCTTCGCGCTTGGGAAGGAACTCGTGCAGCGGCGGATCGATCGTGCGGATGGTGACGGGATAGCTGCCCATCGCCTTGAAGACTCCGTAGAAGTCGTCGCGCTGCAGCGGCAGCAGCTCGTTGAGCGCGCGGCGCCGATCGGCCTCGGTTTCCGCGAGAATCATCCGCTGCACGATCGGAATGCGGCCTTCGCCGAAGAACATGTGCTCGGTCCGGCACAAGCCGATCCCCTTCGCGCCGAACGCACGCGCCAGCGCGGCCTGATCCGGCAGATCGGCGTTGGCATAGACGCCAAGGCGCCGGAACGTGTCGGCCCAGGACAGGAGCTGATCGAACCGGCGATACAAGTCGGATTTCTTCGCGGGCAGCGTGCCGTTGATGACCTGGAGGATTTCGCTCGGCTTCGACGCGACCCGCGCGATCTTCACCTCGCCCGTCAACCCGTCGAACGAAATGTAGTCGCCTTCCTTGACCGTCTGCCCGTCGACGCGGAACCGCCGCCCGGCCTCGTCGATGTCGAGCCCGCCGGCGCCGACGACCGACGGCTTCCCCATCTGCCGGCCGACGACGGCGGCGTGCGAGGTCATGCCACCGGTCGCGGTGAGAATGCCTTGCGCGACGAACATGCCGTGAATGTCGTCGGGCACCGTCTCTCGCCGGACGAGAATCACCTGCTTCCCCTGCTGCGTCCACTCCACGGCGTGATCGGCCGTGAAGACCACTTGCCCGCTCGCCGCGCCGGGTGAGGCGGGAAGGCCCCTCGTCGCGGTCGGGATCTTCTTCCACTCGTCCTGATCGAAGCCCGGCGCGAGGAGCTGATTGAGCGATTCAGGGTCGACCAGCAGGATCGCTTCCTTTGGCGTGATCAGCTTTTCGGCGACGAAATCGGTGGCGACGAACACCGCCGCGAACCCGGTGCGCTTGCCGCTGCGCGTCTGCAGCATGAACAGGCGCTCGTCCTGGATGGTGAACTCGAAGTCCTGCATGTCTTTGTAATGCTTCTCGAGCCGCGTCGTGATGTCGCGCAGCTGCTTGTACGCTTTCGGCATCACCTGTTCGAGCTCGCGGATCGGCTGCGGCGTGCGGATGCCGGCGACGACGTCCTCGCCTTGCGCGTTGATGAGGAACTCGCCGTAGAATTCTTTCGCGCCCGTGGCCGGATTTCGCGTGAAGCCAACGCCGGTCGCCGAGCGGTTGCCGGTGTTGCCGAACACCATCATCTGCACGTTGACCGCGGTGCCGATATGGTCCGGGATGTCGTAGATGCGCCGGTACTCGATCGCGCGGGCGTTCATCCACGAGCGGAACACGGCGTCGCGCGCCATCGTGAGCTGTTCGTGCGGGTCCTGGGGGAAATCGCGCTTCGCCCGGGCCTTCACGACCTTCTTGTAGCGCTCCACCACATCGCGCAGCGCCTGTTCGTCCATGTCGGTGTCGAGCTTCGCGCCGCGCGCCGTCTTCACGGCGTCGAGCTCGTGCTCGAAGGCGTCCTTGGGAATCTCGAGCACGACGTTGCCGAACATCTGAATGAACCGGCGGTAGCTGTCGAAGGCAAACCGGCCGTTGTTCGTACGGCTCTTCAATCGTTCGACCGTGCGGTCGTTCAGGCCCAGGTTCAGGATCGTGTCCATCATGCCGGGCATGGAGAACTTCGCCCCCGACCGCACCGACACCAGCAGCGGATTGTCGGTCGAGCCCAGCGTCGCGCCGGCCGCCTTTTCCAGCTTTTTCACGTTTCCGGCGATCTCGCGATCGATGGCGGCCGGGATCTTCTGTTTTTCTTGGTAGTAGATGTTGCAGACCTCGGTCGAGATCGTGAACCCGGGCGGAACGGGCAGGCCCGCGTTGGTCATCTCGGCGAGGCCGGAGCCTTTGCCGCCGAGCAGATCCTTCATGGTGCGGTTGCCGTCGGCCTTGCCGTTGCCGAAGAAGTACACGTATTTCTGGGGTTTGGGATTAGGGGTTTGGGACTTGCCTGCCGTCTTCTTCTTCACCATTCGAAACGCTCCGTCCGATCGCAGGTGGTAAATGAACTCGTAGCGCAGGCTTCAGGCCTGCCTGGAATCCTCGGTTACGATCTCAGAAATATCTGCCAATCCGAGGATCAGGAATACGAGTTTTCGCAAGAGTAAGAGTCGATTCTGCCGGACTTGCGGATCCGGCGACATCACCAACACTTCGTCAAAGAACCGATCCACGACTGGCTTGAAGCGCGCAGCCTCTGCAAATGCTTCACGGAAATCCCGGCCTTCCTTGACCGCTCGCTCGATGATTGGCCGTCGTGTCTCGATTGCCTCAAGTAAAGCCTTTTCAGCCGGCTCGGTCAGAGCCTGAAGCACATCATCCGATACTGGGTAGACTTTGATGAGTGCCGGGTTCAACTCTCGCGTGATGTTCATGGCCCGCTTGAACGCGATCGCGAGAGCCTGAAACTCCAAGCTCCCCGTAAACTCCGGAAGAACCTTGAGCTTCTGAAGTTCGTCGGCGGGACGAATATCGTCGAATCCTCTGCTTTGCGTCACGGCCCTGACGTTACGGATGTCAAAGCCCCGGTTCTCCAGGACGAACGCGAGGCGCTCTTGTAGGAAGCGAAAGAAGTTCACGCTCTGTTCACTCTTCCACTCTACGATTGGCTGCCGCAGCAATTCAGCAGCTTTCTGGAGGAGTGGACCAACGTTCGGACGCAGGCGCTGCCCCGCGAGCTCAGGCAGATCGATCAAGATCTTGAAGAAACCGTGCGCCGCGCGGCGGAGGCCGTACGGATCGCGCGACCCGGTTGGTTTTTCGCCCGCGGCGAACAGGCCGACGATCGTATCGAGCTTATCCGCCAGCGATACCGCCGCCCACGTCAACGCGGCTTTTCCGAGTTGCGCCTTCGTCGGCGGTGCGTCGGCCTCGACGCCAATCGGCAGATAGTGGAAGTAGATCGCCTTCCACACGTCTTCGGGCAGCCCTTCCTCGCGCGCATAGATGCCGCCCATGGTGCCCTGCAGCTCCGTGAACTCGCGCACCATGTCGGTCGTCAGATCGGTTTTCGACAGCCGCGCCGCGGTGGCGGCATGCGTCGCCATCGCCTCGCTCGCTCCGAGTGCGTCCCGCGCGATCCACCCCGCGAGCCGCTCGATCCGCTCGGCCTTCTGTTTATAGGTCCCGAGCGTTTTGTGGAAGAGCACCGTCCCCAACCGATCGATGCGCGATGCCAGCGGAATCCTCCGGTCGGCCTCCCAGAAGAACCGCGCATCGCGCAGCCGCGCGGTCACGACCCGCTCGGCGTTGCGGGCGATCGTCCGCTCGTTGTCCGGCTCGGTGTTGATCACCGCGAGAAATGCATTCTTCAGCTTGCCGTCCTCGCCCTCGACCGGAAAGTAGTGTTGATGGTGAATCAGCGTCGTGGTGAGCACTTCCTCCGGCAGCTCGAGGAACTCGTGTGCGAAGGTGCCGGCCACCACCGACGGATACTCGACGAGGTCCGGAACTTCCTGCAGCAGGCCGGCATCGGCATACACGCTGCGGCTCACGCGGCCTTGCAGGCGCTGCGCCTTCGCGTCGAGCTCCCGGCTGATCTTGTTGTGCCGTTCGCTGCGCTCGAGGATCACGAAGTTCTCGAGGAGCCGCGCGCGGTACTCGTCGAAGGATCGCACCTTGATGGCGCGGCCGGCGCGGCCGCTCGTGGTGAGAAAGCGATGTCCGTAGGTCACCGCCCCGGTCGGCACATCCTGCACCTGTCCGGTCTGCGCCGCCGAGGTCCGCGTAATCGTGAACGGCACCACGCGGCCGCCGTACAGAAAGAGGATCCAGCGAATCGGCCGTCCGAACAGCAGCTCCCCCCGGCCATCGTCGAGCGTCGCATCCCAGTGCATCAGTTTCGGAAACGACAGCCCGCGGAGCGCGCCGCCAAGGACGGCGGGCAGCACGTCGACTGCCGTTTTCCCGCGCTGACGCCTCCGGTACGCGAGATACTCGCCCTTTGGCGTCTGGATTCGCTCGAGTGCAGCTGCATCGACGCCCTGTTTCGCGGCGAACCCCGCGGCCGCGGGCGTCGGCGTTCCGTCCGGTTTGAGTCCCACCGACACCGGCGGTCCCGTCACCAATTCCTCGAGATCCGTTTGCCGGTCGGGAATGCGGGAAATGCGCACGGTGAGGCGGCGCGGAGTGCTGTACGTTTCCGCCGGAGCTTCCGGTGCCAGTCGCTGTTCGCGCAGCTCCCGCGCGACAATCTCGCCGATGTCATTCGTCAGGCCGGGCAACCAGCTCGCCGGGAGCTCCTCGCAACCGATTTCCAGCAGCAGTTCGCGGTCCATCTACACTCCCCCGCCGGCGGCGACGTTCGCTGGTGGCGCGGGCTCGACGTACTTCTTTGCGATGCCGATGGCGAGCTGCCGGACGCGCAGGATGTACGACGTGCGCTCGGTCACGCCGATGCTGTTGCTCGAATCGAGGATATTGAACACGTGCGAGCACTTCAGGCAGTGCTCCAGCGCCGGCCAGATCAGCCCCGAGGCGAGGAGGCTCGTGGCGAACCGATGATGCTCGTCGAACAGCCGGCGGTGAAACGCCGAAAACTCGCCTGGCGGCATGTCGATGCCGGTGTTGAACACGTACTTCGACTGCTCGATTTCCTCGCGCAGCCGCACGTCGCGGTACTTCACGCCGGGCGCCCATTCCAGGTCGTACACGCTGTCGACACGCTGGAGCACCATCGCGATTCGCTCGAGACCGTAGGTGAGCTCCGCTGAAATCGGTGCCAGTTCGATCCCCCCGGCCTGCTGGAAGTAGGTGAACTGCGTGATCTCGAGGCCATCGAACATCACCTGCCAGCCGATGCCCCAGGCGCCGAGCGTCGGCGACTCCCAGTTGTCTTCCTCGAACCTGATGTCGTGGTGACGCGGATTGATGCCGCACGCCTCGAGGCTTTCGAGATACAGCTGCTGCACTTCGTCGGGCGCCGGTTTGAGAACCACCTGGAACTGGTGGTGCTTGAACAGACGGTTCGGGTTCTCGCCGAACCGGCCGTCGGCGGGACGCCGCGACGGCTGCACGTAGGCGACGCTCCAATGCGCGGGGCCGAGCACGCGGAGAAACGTTTCCGGGTGCATGGTTCCGGCGCCGACCTCGAGATCGAGCGGCTGCTGCAGCGCGCAGCCGCGCGAGGCCCAGAATTCGGACAGCTTCAGGATCAGGCTCTGGAAGGTCATCGACGGTTCGGAGGGCAATCGAGCGCACGGAACGGTTTGGCCACCGAGACACGGAGACGCAGAGTTTTGACAGCCACAGAGTCACAGAGGCACAGAGATCGCACTCGGCGAGACTGCAATGCGCTCGCAGGCGCGCCCCCCGATTCGGCGGACGCCGCGTAGCGGCGCTGTGCGGTCGGATCGGACCGATCCACGAACCATCTCCGCGACCAGCCGGTCCGTGGATCGGTCCGACTCCGACCGCGCACGCCGGCCTGCTTCGCAGGCCGGTCCGCCGAATCCTCCTGTGGCGCGCCCCCCTGTGTCTCTGTGTCTCTGTGGCTAATCAATCCGTGTCCTCACGTGCCTCTGTGCCCTCCCGATCGCATGTCGCGCAACACCCGCACAGACTTCAAGTCCTTTTCCAGATGCACCGCAATCAGCGCACGATGGCACGCCTCCAGTTCCTGGAGCGCTCCCCGCGACACCACGACGCCACCGAGTCCGAACGGGCTCATCCCGCGGGCCGTGGCGAGAAACGCGCGCGCCTCGTGCGACAACCGCTGGTCGACCGCGTACACGCCCTGCAAACGCAGCAGCCAGTACTCGAAGTACCGCGCCAGCGGCTCGATCGGCACGTCCATCGCGATGGCATCGACCGTCGACGCGCCCAGGCGGAAGAGCGCTTCGTTCGGATCCGCCTCCTGCGCCCACTCGTCGAGCAGCTCCGCGAAGTACTCCGCGTACCCGAGCGCGTCGCCGTTCGCGCCAGAGAGCGGCGACCGCACCTGCTCGACGTAATGCAGGCTCACCAGATCGCGCCGCTCGCGCTCGACGTAGCCGACCCGGCCGCACGTCATCGGCTCGAGCGCGCCGCCGAACCGCCGCCGGCTCTGCCGCGCATTCTTCGCGACGCCGCGCTTCTTGCCGCGATCGCGTGTGAGAAACACGACAAGGCGATCCGATTCACCGAGCTTGTACGTCCGGAGTATCAGCGCGTCGGTGGTATAGAGCGGCATCGAGAAGGCAGCCTGTGACTGTACTACACCGGCATCTACTTCAGGCCGATTTCGTTCAGAACGTTGTCGTCTTCCCGCCACTCGAACTTTACGCGCACGTGCAGGTCGAGGAAGACTCGGGTCGCGAAGAATTTCTCGAGGTCCTCACGGGCAGCCGTGCCGATCCGCTTGATCATGTCGCCGCCACGGCCGACGACAATCGGCTTCTGCGATTCACGTTCGACAACGATGGTGCAGTACAGCTTGAGGATCCCCTTGTCGCCTTCGGCCTCCTCGAACCGGTCGACGACCACTGCGCTCGAGAACGGAATCTCCGCATGCGTGAACTGGAGCAGCTTTTCCCGCACGATTTCACCGGCGAAGAACCGCTCCGGCTGGTCGGTCAGATAGTCGGGCGGGTACAGCGCGTCGCCCTCGGGAAGGCGGTCGATAATCGCCTGCTCGAGCCGATCGACGTTGTCGCCGGTGGCAGCAGAGACGGGCACGATTTCCGCAAAATCGCCCAGCTCGCTGTACTGCTGCATCAGCGGCAGCAGCCTCGATTTCTTCATGAGATCGATCTTGTTCAGAATCAGGAACACCGGCGCCTGTGTATCCTTCACCAGGTCGAGCACGAACCGGTCGCCCTTGCCGGGCGGCTCCGCGGCATCCACGACCAGACCGAGCACGTCCACTTCGCGCATCGTATCCACGGCCGTATCGACCATCCGGACGTTCATGCGATGCAGGGGACGATGAATGCCTGGCGTATCGAGAAACACCACCTGGGCATCCGGATAGTTCCTGACGCCGAGGATCCGGTTCCGGGTTGTCTGTGGCTTGTCCGACACGATGGCCAGCTTCGTGCCGACGAGCCGGTTGAGCAGCGTCGATTTGCCGGCATTCGGGCGACCGATGAACGAGACGAACCCGGATTTCATGTCAGGCGCTTTCACCGCTCGTTTTTCCCTGTGTGTCCATGGTGTCCTTTGTGGAATCAGATTTCTCTGGCGGGCTCCATCTCCTCCGTGGGGGCGATCTTGCTCATGCGCACTTTGGTGATCCGCCGCCGTTCGGCATCGAGCACCTCCACGGCGAGTCCGTCCATTTCGAACCGCTCGCCGACCGCCGGCACCCGCCCGAGGTGCGACAGCAGATAGCCGCCGACCGTTTCGAATCCCTCGGGCTCGATCTCGATGTTGAGCCGCTGCGCGACTTCATCGATGTTCACCTTGCCGCTGAAGACGAACCGGCCGTTGCCCTCGTCGACGATCGGCTCCGATTCCACGTCGTACTCGTCACGAATCTCGCCGACGATTTCTTCAAGCAGGTCCTCGATCGTCACGAGCCCCGCCGTGCCGCCATACTCGTCGACGACGATGGCGCATTGAGTCTGCTGGCGCTGGAACTGCTTGAGCAGCTCCGGCACGCGCTTGGTTTCCGGGACCACGACCGCCGGCCGAAGCAGCGCCGTAATCGGCCGCTGGTCGTCGGCGGAGCCCAGTGTCACGAGATCCTTCACGAAGATGAAGCCGGCGATGTTGTCGAGGCTGTCCTTGTACACCGGAAAACGCGAATATTCCTGTTCCCGGAAGAGCGCCCGCACGTCGCCGATGGTCGCGTCCTCTCGAATCGCCACGATGTCGGGGCGCGGCGTCATCACCTCGCGGACCAGCGTGTCTCCGAAGTCGACGATGCTCTGGAGCAGGCGGCGCTCTTCGGTTTCGATGAGCCCCTCCTGCGCCGCCGTGTCGATGTAGGCCTTCGCGGCCACGTTCGCGTCTTCGGCCGCTTCATCCGGCGTCACGAGGGCGCCCGACCGCTTGGTCGCCACCGAGCGGGCGATCCAGCGGGTCATCGGCCCCAGCGTGCGGGCGACCGGCGCAAACGTCGGAAGCAGGATCTCGAGCACGCGTTCGGGATCGCGGCTCACGATCAGCAGCGGGAGGAGCAGCTCGCACACCACCACGAACGCGGCGACTGCGAGGATGACGAACGGGAGACCGCGCGCGCTGCCCATGCCGACCGCTCGCGAGACCAACACCGTCGCAATGCCGGTCACCAGACCGATCAGCAGACGGACCGGAATGAACAGTAGCAGCGGATCGTCGAGATACTCGCCGATCGCGCCGGGCCGGTTGCTGCGTTCGGCGACGAGCCGCAGCGACAGCCGCATGAGGGCGCTGAACCCGGCGTCGATCGCGCCCAGGTACACGGCCGCCACAGCGAGCAGGAAAATGCTGAGCGGTATCATTCGCGACCCTGGGGCCGTCGGAGCGTCAGGCCACGAGCCACCGCGACGCGCTCGATGAGCCCGTCCCGGAGGCCGCCTTTCTGCCGGAGCCGCCGTTCCTCGCGCGCCATGCGGCCGTTGTCGCGTTCGTGGTCGTAGCCGAGAAGATGCAGCAGGCCATGCAGCGCGAGCACGCGAATCTCCGTGGCTTCGCTGTGGCCCGCCTCGCGCGCCTGACGCCGGGCCACTCCGCGGGCGATCACGATGTCACCAAGCTGGAGGCTGGAGGCTGGAGGCTGGGGGCTGGGGGATGCAGGGAAGCTCAAGACGTCCGTCACCTCGTCCTTGTGCCGGTACGTTCGGTTCAGCGCGCGGATGCGCGCATCGCTGACCAGGGCAATGCTTACCATCCCACGCGCCCGCGACGGGGCGACACGCCGCAGCCAGGCGCCAAGGCCATGGGCGCGTGCCGGTCCACCGCGCTCGTCGGAAACCTCGACGTCCAGTCGTTGCTCACCACTGGCCATCACGTCACGTTCGAGTCGGACACAGGAGCCCCACTGTTACGGAGGAGCTCCTGTCCCGATGTTCCCGGAAGGACGCGCGGTGCCGGTGCTCGAGAACTTCTCGTACGCCTTGACAATCTGCTGGACCAGCTTGTGCCGCACGACGTCGCGATCGTCGAAATGGATGAACGAAATGCCGTCGATCGAGCCGACCACTTTCATGGCCTCGACGAGGCCCGAGGTGCGTCCAGTCGGGAGGTCAATCTGCGTGATGTCTCCCGTAATCACCGCTTTGGCGCCGAAACCCAGACGCGTGAGGAACATCTTCATCTGTTCGGACGTGGTGTTCTGCGCCTCGTCGAGAATCACAAACGAGTCGTTGAGCGTGCGGCCGCGCATGAACGCGATCGGCGCGATCTCGATGGTCCCCCGCTCGATGTAACGCGCCACGCGTTCCACATCCAGCATGTCGTACAGCGCGTCGTAGAGCGGCCGCAGGTACGGATTGACTTTCTCCTGCAGGTCGCCGGGCAGGAATCCCAGCTTTTCTCCGGCCTCCACCGCCGGGCGCGCCAGAATGATGCGGCTGACTTTCTTCGCGATGAGAAACGCCACCGCCTGCGCCATTGCCAGATAGGTCTTGCCGGTGCCGGCCGGACCGATCCCGAAGACGATGTCGTGCTGCTCGATCGCATCGAGATAGCGACGCTGGTTGATCGTCTTCGGCGCGACGCGCCGCTTGCCGGCCGGCGTCAGGCTGCCTTTGAGAAAGTGATCGCGGAGGTCGACGTCCTCGTTCTGGGCGACGAGATCGGCGGCCACACGTACGTCGGCGGTCGACAGCTTGTAGCCGTCGCGCATGAGCGACGACAACTGATCCACGATGCGATCGACCCTGGCGAGATTCGGCGTGTCGCCGTCCACCAGCAGTTCGTGTCCCTGGGTACGGATGCGGACGTTGAAGAGCGATTCGAGGTGTTTGAGGTTCTCGTCGTAGTTGCCGAACAGCGTCTCAATCCCCTCTTCGGGGACGGCAATGCGCTTCATCTGCGTCAATTCTGAATCTTCAAATGCAGCTCGCGCAACTGTTTCGCGTCGACGGTCGAAGGCGCCCCAGCCATGAGATCGAGCGCATTTGCCGTCTTGGGAAACGCGATCACCTCGCGAATTGACGATTCCCCGCAGAGAATCGCCACCATACGGTCGAGCCCCAGCGCGATGCCGCCGTGCGGCGGCGTGCCGTACTCGAGGGCATCGAGGAAAAATCCGAACCGTTCCCGCGCTTCCTCGTCCGAGATCCCGAGCTGCCGGAACATTCGCGATTGAAGCGTCGCGTCGTGGATGCGCACGCTGCCGCCGCCGATCTCCGAGCCGTTCAAGACGAGGTCGTACGCCTTCGCGCGGACCGCGCCGGGATCGCTCTCGAGCTTGTCGATGTCTTCGTCCATCGGCGACGTGAACGGGTGGTGCATCGAGTACCACCGGCCATCGTCTTCGTGGTATTCGAGCAGCGGGAAATCGGTGACCCACACGAACTCGAACGCCTCGGGATTCAGTAGGTTCTCCTTTTTCGCGATGGCCAATCGCAGCTGACCGAGCAGCTTCGACGTGTTCTCCGCCGGACCGGCCGCCATCAGCAGGAGGTCGTCCGCCGTCGCACCGACTCGCTGCAGCGCCGGGCGGAGGACGCCTTCGCCGAGCGCTTTCACCGAACACAGAGGCGGTTCGCCTGGACGGACCCAGATCAACCCCGTGAATCCCATCTGCTTCGCCTGATCCACGAGCACGTCGAGCTGGCTGCGGCTCGAGCGGTTCCCGCCGGGCACCGCGAATCCTCGCACCGCGCCGCCGTCGGCGACGATCTGCTTGAAGACTCGGAACTCGGAATCGCGAAACACATCCGACAGGTCGTGGATCTCCAGGCCGCAGCGCAGGTCCGGCTTGTCGGATCCGTACCGGGCGATCGCTTCCACGTACGGCATCCGGCGCATCGGAATCGAGATGTCGCGGCCGATCTCCTTGACCACGAGCTGCATCAGCGGCTCGATGAGTCCGTACACCGTCTCGGGCCGCGCGAACGCCATCTCGACGTCGATCTGCGTGAACTCGAGCTGACGGTCGGCGCGCTGGTCCTCGTCGCGGAAGCACCGGACGATTTGAAAGTAGCGGTCGGTGCCGGCAATCATCAGGATCTGCTTGAAGATCTGCGGCGACTGCGGCAGCGCGTAAAACTCGCCGGCATGCACCCGGCTCGGGACGAGGAAGTCGCGCGCGCCTTCCGGCGTCGACTTCGCCAGGATCGGCGTCTCGATTTCCCAGAAGCCGTTCGCATCGAAGTACCGGCGCACCGTCATCGCGACGCGATGCCGGAGGCCGATGTTGTACTGCAGGCGCGAACGCCGCAGGTCCAGATACCGGTAGCGCAGCCGTACCTCCTCGGACACTGGCGAGTCTTCGGCGATCTGAAACGGCGGCGTTTTCGCTTCATTCAAGATCCGGATCTCGCGGGCGAGGACTTCCACCTCTCCGGTCGCGAGTTTCGGGTTGATCGTCTCGTCGGACCGGCGTTGCACGACACCGCTGACGCCGATCACGAACTCCGAGCGGAGCCGCTTGGCGGCCGTCATCAGCGCGTCGTTCTCGCGCACGACGACCTGCGAGACGCCCGCGCGGTCGCGGACGTCGATGAACGTCACGCCGCCGAGGTCGCGGACACGATGGACCCAGCCAAGCAGCACCGCGTCGGCGCCGACGTCGTCGGCGCGCAGGGCGCCGCACGTATGAGTTCGAGTGAGATCGCCCAGGGATTCAGACATTCAAATGGGTTCAGGGTTCAGGGTTCGTTCGGGTTCTGGGTTCTGGGTTCGAGCCGGTCGGTCACGAATCGCGCGGCTTCCGCGCGCGCAACGGCCACCTGATCGCCCGTGCGCAAGTCCTTGAGTGCCACTTCGCCGCGCGCGCGCTCGTCGTCGCCGAGGATTGCGACGAACGGCACGTGCCGGGCCGATGCGTACTTGAACTGCTTGCCCAGCTTGTCGGCCTCGGGATAGACATCTGCGCGCAGGCCGCCATCCCGCAGGGCAGCGGCCAGCGCCAGCGATTCCCGGCGCGTGTCGTGACTCCAGACCGTCACCATCACGTCGACCGATCCGCGCGCGATCTGCGCCGGAAACATGTTCCGTTCCGCCATGACGACGAGAATGCGCTCGAGACCGAGGGAAAAGCCGCATGCGGGCACGTCGCGTCCCAGAAACATGCCGACCAGTTTGTCGTACCTGCCCCCGCCGCCGAGGCTGCCGGCCAGGTCGGGCACGGCGATCTCCATGATGGCACCCGTGTAGTATGACAGCCCGCGCGCCAGGCTCGGATCCACGCGCACGTGGCCGCCGGCCGCCGTGTCGGCCGCGAGATCAGCGATCGTCTGCAACTGGTCGATCGCATACACGGCGCGTTCGTCGCCTTCCAGCCGCCGCCGCAACGCGGCCGGAAAGTCCGCCCCGAACAACGCCAGGCATTCGGCCGCGCACCTTTCCGCGATACCGCGTTGGATGAGCTCGGCGCGAACGCCGTCGGCGCCAATCTTGTCCAGCTTGTCGATCGCCACCAGCGCGTCCTCGTGCATCGCTGACGGAATGCCCGCAGCCGTCAACAGGCCCGTGAGCAGCTCGCGGTGATTCAGCCGTACGTCGAACGCCTCGAAGCCGAGGCGACCGAGCACTTCGCTGACCGCGGACAGTATCTCGACCTCGACGAGGACCGACGTCGTGCCGAGCCCGTCGATGTCACATTGGTAGAACTCACGAAAGCGCCCACGGGCCGGTCGGTCTGCGCGCCACACGGGTTGAATCTGGTACCGCTTGAAGAACCGCGGCAGGTCGTTCTGATACTGGGCCACGACGCGCGCGAGAGGCACCGTCAAGTCGTACCGCAGCGCCAAATCCGCTTCGCCCGTGTGCGCATGTTCACCGCGCTTCAGGATCTTAAAAATGAGCTTGTTGCCTTCGTCTCCGTACTTGCCGAGCAGCGTCTCGATGTTCTCGAACGCCGGCGTCTCGAGCGGCTCGAAGCCGTACTTCTCGTACACCTCGCGAACGACACCAATCACGTACTCCCGGCGACGAACGTCTGCGGGCAGAAAATCGCGCGTGCCACTCGGCGGTTTTGTCGACACTCAGAACGTCCCTACCTGCCCCACCTGCCCTACATGTAATCGAGCCTGTATCCGACATACCGGTCCGCGTACGCCAGGATGTCGGCGATTTCAGCGTGCGTGAGCAGCCGCTTCACTTTCCCTGGGCTGCCCATCACGAGCGACTTCGCCGGCACCCTCATGTTCTCGACGAGCAGCGTGCCGGCCGCCACGATGGATCCCGCGCCGACGTGCGCGCCGTTCAGCAGGATTGCGCCCATGCCGATCAGCACCTGGTTCTCGATGGTGCAGCCGTGCACGATGGCGCCGTGACCAATCGTCACCTGGTCGCCGATCGTTGTCGGATGGGTGCCCGTCATCGCGTGGACAATCGTGCCGTCCTGGATATTCGACCGCCGGCCCACGCGGATCGAGTGCACGTCGCCGCGAAGCACCGAGTACATCCAGATGCTGCTCTCCTCGCCGATGTCGACGTCGCCGATGACCTGTGCGCTGTCGTCGATGAACGCGGAAGGGTGGACGCGGGGCGTCACGCCCCGGTAGGGTCGAAGCACTACGGGATTATACCGGGCGGGATGGGCAGGATAGGCTGGATGCCCGTCCAGCCCTTCCAGCCCGCTACTGGCTCGGCCGCCTCGGGATTTGTGCAACAACGCTCGGCAGGTTGGCCCGACGCAGCATGTCGTTGAATGCGCCCAGGTCGCGATTCATCGTCTCGCCCATCTGACCCTGGGAGGCTTTGAGGCGATCTTCAAGGTCCTTTTGAACCGCAAGGTGCTGATTCGTGGGCCGAAAATCGCCGCCGGCCAGGCTATTCGCCAGGTACCCGAACTTCTGAACGAGCTTCGCCCCCCACCGGACGCCGTCTTGTCCGCGTCCGGTCGCTCGCAATTCGACGAGCGCGCTCTCGACCGCGCTCAGTTTCTGATCGAGGTCGTCGGCCGCCTTCTTCAGCTCGGCATCCTGAATGATGTTCCTCAGGTTATTGATCTGATGGCGGACGAGCTCGGCGCTGTTGACGGCATCGACGGCAGCATCCAGATCGCGCCGGAGAGCCGTGAGCACCTGCTGTTGCGCCGCAATGTCGGCCTCGGTCCCGGCCGAATGCGGGTCCTTTCGAACGGTGAGCTGCTGGGTATACTCGCGTCCGCCAACGGTGAGCTTGACCGTGTAGGTCCCCGGCGGTTGCAGAATCGTCATCCGTCCACCCGCGCCCTCACGGGTGCCATCGGTGCCAAGGCGCACGTCCGGCGCATACTGTGGACTGGTCCGGTAGGTCACGCTCTTCGACGGCGTGTCTCGCAGATCCCAATACACACGATTCAGACCAGCTGTACGCGGCGGGTTCAACGTTCTGACGATCTGCCCCTTGGCGTCGGCGATTGTCAGCGAGACGCTCCCCGGCGGCGCGGACTTCAAGTAGTAATTGATTGACGCGCCGTACGGCGCGTTCTGACCAACCGTCGGATCCTCGGGCGATCCGGCTTCCCCCGTAATCGCGCGGAACCGGTACGCCGGACGCGGTGGAAACAGCTGCGCGTCCGCGTTCAGATTCTGCAGCGTCAGCTCACGCAGAGGCGTGACGTCGTCGAGGATCCAGAACCCGCGGCCGTAGGTGGCGATCACCAGATCGCTGAAATGCTCCTGCACGACGAGCCAGTACACGGGCGCGTGCGGCAGATTCATCTGCAGCGGCTGCCAGTTGTCGCCATCGTCGAACGAGATGTAGACGCCGTTTTCGGTCCCGAGATACAGAAGGCCGCGCCGCACGGGGTCTTCGCGAACGCAGTGTGCGTAGCTCAGCATCGTGTGGGGGATGCCGCTGGTGATCGACTTCCAGGACCCGCCATAATCGGTGGTCTTGTACACGAACGGGTCGCGATTGTTGACCTGATGGAAGTCGACGGTGATGTACGCGGCGGCTGCATCGTACCGTGACGGCTCAACATTCCCAATCGTGCCCCACGGCGGAAGGTTCGGAATGTTCTTCGTGACGTTCGTCCACGTCTTGCCGCCGTCGCGCGTCACCTGCACGAGACCGTCGTTGGTCCCGGCCCAGATCACGCCGGCCTGCTTCGGCGATTCGGCGATCGCATACACGACGCCTCCATACTCGACGCCGATGTTGTCGGGCGTCAGCCCGCCAGAGCTCTGCTGCCGGCTCTTGTCGTTCAGCGACAGGTCGGGGCTGATTTCCTGCCAGCTCTGTCCGCCATCCGTCGTTTGATGGACGTGCTGACTGCCGACGTAAATCTTGTTCCGATCATGCGGGGAGAGCGCCAGCGGGGCGTTCCAGATGAATCGGTACTTGAGGTCGGCAGGCGGACCATTCGCCTGGTCCGGCCACACTTCCACGTCGCGCAGCAGACGCCGGTTCTCCTCGTAACGCACGACGATGCCGCCGACGCTGCCGGAACCAGAGGCGCTCGACCAGACAATGTTCGGATCGACGGGGTCTGGCGTGGCCCAGCCGCTCTCGCCGCCGCCAACGGTGTGCCACATCGACCGCGGAATGACGCCGCCACCGCCCCCGCCACCGCGACCCCCACCGTCGCTCAAGCGGCTGTTGCTGGGGCCGCGGTAGGAGGGCCCATCCTGCTTGTTCCCGTACACGTAGTACGGAACCTGGTTGTCGACCGTGACGTGGTACATCTGCGCGATCGGCAATCGGACATGGTTCCAGGTGCGCCCACGATTGACGGAGATCGAGATGCCTGCGTCGTTGGCGACTGCCATGCGATCGGCATTCGCCGGATCGATCCACATGTCGTGATTGTCGCCGCCTGGGCTTGCCGGGTTGTCCGGCACGGTCAAGGTCTGGCCCGCGTCAATCGACTTGCTGAACGACGCGGTGAGAAAGTAGGTTTCGTTGTCGTTGTCGGTCGCCACCGCCATGCGCGAGTAGTAATGCGCGCGGCCCATGGCGTTGCGGTCCGTATTGATCATCCGCCAGTTCACGCCGCCGTCGTCGGACCGCCACAGCTGGCCCGTGTCGGTCTCCTTCCCGTTCCACGGGACACCGTCGCCGGTTTCGATCAACGTGTAGATGCGACTTGGATTCGTCCTTGCGATCGCGACGGCAACTTTGCCGACCGGCCGGCTCGGCAATCCGTGGCCGCTGAGACGCGTCCATGTGACGCCGCCGTCGCGCGACGTGAACAGCCCGCTGCCCGGTCCGCCGCTCTCGCGTCCCCACGTGTGAATCTCGAGCTGCCACACGCCCGCGAAGAGGATGCGCGGGTTGGACGGATCCATCGCGAGATCGGAGCAGCCGGTATTCTCATCGACGAACAGCACACGGTCCCAATTGCGGCCGCCGTCGGTCGTCCGAAAGACGCCGCGCTCGGGCTGGGGACCGTACGCGTGTCCGAGCGCGCAGGCCAGCACGACATTGGCATTCGAGGGATCGACGAGCACGCGGGCGATGCGTCCGGTCTTTTCAAGGCCCATGCGGGTCCACGATTTTCCCGCGTCGGTCGACTTGAAGATGCCCTCGCCCACTGAGATGTGGCTGCGGATGAACGGCTCTCCAGTCCCCGCCCAGATCACGTTGGGGTCCGATGGCGCGACGGCCAGCGCACCGATCGACGAGACCGGCTGGTCGTCGAAGATCGCCTCCCAGTGAATCCCGCCATCCGTCGTCTTCCAGATGCCACCCGATGCGGCTCCAACGTAATACACGAGGGGATCGCCGGGCACACCGGCTACGGCATCGGTTCGATTTCCCTCCGGGCCGATGTAGCGCCAGCGCAGACGGCCATAGAGATCCGGGCTCGGACGCACCGTCTGACTCTGCGCGAGCACTCCGGCGGACACTGCCAGTGTCGTCACGACGCCTAGAAGCAGCTTCTTCATGGAACCTCTTCGAACGCAACGCACCAGGTCGCGCAAAGAGCTCTCTCTTTGCGGACCTGGCGAACCGTTGGAGTGTTGCTGTTAGAACTTGTATCTGAACGTCATCTGGGCGGCGCGTGGTGGATGACGATTGAACCGGGTCAAATAGAGCGGGCCGTTCAGAATGTTCGCACCGTCGTTCCACTGCGTGTGCGCACCGGTATTGAACACGTTGAAGAGGCCGAGATTTGCCTCGATTCGACGCAGACCGCCGAGAGGGAATTCGCGGCCGACATTCATCTGCAGGTACCGGGTTGGTTCGTTCAGCACCTGCCCTTCGCTGCGCGTGGGGTACGCGAAGCGCCATGCGGTTGCCAGCGGATTTGGCTGCGTGGTTCCATTCGCGAGCCGCACCTGACCCGGCCCGAAGATCGGATCGGCACCGGTCGAGATCACAACCGGCCCGAGGTATCCGCCAGCCTGAATGACGTAGCTGCCCGCGATCTTCAGCCCCATCGGCGCGAGGTACTGCCCTGCCATACGAACCGAATAGGGCCGATACGCAACGCCCGTCTCGCGGCCGCTCCCATCGAGGCTGCTGTCGTCGCCATTTCCGAACAGGTGCCGCGATAAGTCGCGGTTGTTGGGAAACGCACCCGGCTGAATGAAGCGCGCCGGATCGGTGGGATTCCAGGTTCCGCTGAGGTGCTGAAACTGGCGCGTCGCGGTCAAGATCGCCTGGAAGTTGTGCGACATGTTCTTGGCCAGGATCGCTTCGAAGTCGGTCACGACGACGTCGGTCCAGGACGCGTTGGTCTGCTGCATGAACAAACCGCGATTCGGGTCGACCTTTCCAAAGCCTCCGAACGGCTGGTTGGGCCCGCTTGGATAGAAGCCGTTGATGTCGGTCTCGCCGTAGCCGTCCTTGAAGGCGCGGCGCGTGGCCGACACGTCCAGGCTCATCAGCCCTTTGAATTGCCTCGCATAGCCGACCATGAACTCGTCCACGAACGGCTGGTGAACGTTCGAATCGAACGCAAGCGCGCTGATTTGCGCATTGCCAATCGGCGCGAGGTTGACGAGCTCGAAGACTCCGTCACCGTCCGCGTCGAAGATCTCGCGGCGTTCACGCTGCGACGGTTGACTGAACGGCGTGTAGGTGGTGATCGGGTCGCGGCCGTTGACCTGTTCGATGAGGCGGCCGTAGAACGCACGGACGACGTTGCGGGCGTCCGATGTGACGAGATACGCCAGGCCTGCACGCGGACCGATGTTCGTGCTGTTCATCCGCTCGACTTTGTAGATGTCGTCGAACCGGCGGACAAAATCGGCGCGCACGCCGATGTTCGCCGTGACCCTGGCGTGCGGTTTCCAGGAATCCTGCGCGTAGAACGCGTAGTCGCGATCCCGCGCTGCCGTCGTGAGAACCTCGGACGGACTGTCGTACCGTCGATAGAACGGCACCAGACCGGCCGCGGGGTTGTTCGGATCGCGTTGCCTTAGACGCTCCAGGATGAATCCGTTGTTCAGCGTGCGGCTCAATACGTCGCGTGCCAGCACCGGCGCTGCCCAAATACCAGTCTTGAACTCGTGCGAGCCGGCCCAGGAATCGCGGTAGTACGTGAGATCGCCGCGAAAGACCCACATCCACGACGGCTGGATGCTCTGCGTCTGCGCGTTGTTCATCGTCACCAGGGCCGAGCCGCTTCCAGTCGGGCGGCCACCGCTGATCACGGTGCTCTGGTAGACCTCGACCTGCGGCCCGGAGCCTTTCCAGCCTTTGTAGGTATCTTCCGCAGCTCCGCCCTTGTTGTTGTACGAGCCGGAAATCTGTGTCGTGAGGCGATGCGTCCACACCGAGCTCAGCTTCACCTGATAGAGCGATCCGCCCGCGCCCCGCAAGTTGATGCCTGGTGTTTCGTCCCGTTCGCGAGCATCGGTGAAGCGGTTTCGGTCGTACTGCCAGAAGCCAGACAGCTGCTGGTTCGGATTGCCGGCGCTCGTCAGCTTGACGTACGGCTGGTGGCTTTTCGACGTGTTGTCGAACGGCGTGAAGTTGGAATTGAACGCGCGGAGCCGCGTGAGATCATCGTCGGTCCTGCTGATGCCGTTGATCAAATCCGCGTACCGGTACGTGCCGAAGAACCAGAGCTTGTTCTTGACAATCGGTCCGCCGAGGGTGAGGTCCGTCTGATTCACAGCCTGATAGGTGGGCAGTCCTCCCGGTGCGGCGCCGCCTTTCGTGTTGTCGCTGTTCCACGCGAGCGGTTGATACGAATAGGCAGCCGACCCCTTGAACGTGTTGCCGCCGCTCGGCGTCACGACGTTCATGACAACGCCGGTGCTGGACGGCGCCGAGGCATCCATGCCGCCGAGCTTGACCTCGATGTCCTGAATCGTGTCGCCTCCCATTCCCATCGAGTGCGCCGCCGCGTCGATGTAGGCGGAGGCCGGCGCGCCCTCGAGTTGAAACGCGTGTGCGTAGATGTGCGAGCCGTGGAAGTAGTAGGCCCGCCGGCCCACGCCGTCGTCCACATTGCGCGAGCCGACGCCCGGCGCCACGTCGAGCACGTCGCTGAACAGCCGCCGTGCCGTGACCGGCGCGGCGCGCAGCAGCTCGCCGTCCATGTTCAGGGTGCTCGTCGGCTTGCTGGTTTCGATCATCGGCGACTCGCCGGACACGGTCACGGTCTCCGAGAGGGCGCCGACTTTCATCTCGATCTCGACGTTGAAGGTCAGGCCCGCGCGCATCACGATGCCTTCGCGGCGGTACGTCGCGAAGCCCGTCAGTTCGGCGACGACGGTGAAGGTACCGGGTGGCAGATTGTTCAGCCGGTAGTAGCCATCTCTGTCGGTGACGACGGCAAGTGGGGCCTGCAGCACGGCGCTGATTGCCGTGACCGTGACGCCGGGCAGGATGCCGCCCTGCTGATCCTTGACGTAGCCGCGAAGGCTGCCGTCGCCCGTCTGCGCCGAAGCGCTGGCGGCGTCGACGATTGCGAGGGCAATGAGGGATGCGACGCGCAGTCGCTGCATCTGGGCCTCCTGATGCAGCGCACACTACGCTCCGGACTCCAGCCGAGTCAAGAGTCGACTGCGCGTCAGTTGTTGTTCGCGCTCTTGGCGCCGTTCGTCTTCGGGCTCGGTCCGCCGCGGAACGTCAGCAGGTAGTCGCGAATCGCGCGCATTTGTGCGTCCGCATTGCCGCCCAATTCGGGATAGAACGACTTGGGATAATCCGGCCAGAACACCGGCATCCGCGTGCCGGGAAGGATGGTGAGCGGGCTCTTCAGCCACTCCACAATCCAGTCTGGATTCAGGCGGTCGGGAACCATTCGGAGATCGGGCGCCAACGTCGTGATCGGCTGGTCCTTGGGAATCGCGCCCAGCACGTGACACTTCTGGCACTGCAGCTTCTCGAACAACTGCTTGCCGTTCGCATCGACGGCCGCGGCCGTCCGGACTTCGTGCGTCTGGAACGGACCGACGGTGTTCGACACGGCGCCGAAGTACCGTATGACGCCGTTCAGGCTCGGATCGTCGAGGCCGAAGGTCGGCATGCGAACGTTCAGCCACGGTCTGATCGTGATCGGACCGCGCAGGAACGCGTAGAGCCAATCCGGCTGCACGCGCGCGCCCTCCGGCGTCAGCATCGGCGGGCCCAGGGAGGCGTCCTCGACCAGCTTCACGAAATCGCCGCCATCGCCTTCGATCACATGGCAGCCGACGCAGTTGCGGCGATGCACGAGCGTGCGGCCGGCCACCTGATAGTCGTAGCGCGCCGTTCGCACGGGGAGCGCCGCCGGCGGCTGAATCTCGCGCTGGAAGCTCATGATCGCGATGAGCAGCCGCTGCACTTCGTCGTCGCTGAGATCGAAGTTGGGCATCCGCAGCTTCTCGAGCGGCTGCAGTACGCGGCCCTTGTCGAAGATGCGTGGTTCGTGGAGCTTGGTGCGGAACCACGCCGTCTTGGACGTGTGCGGGATGTCGGTGATGAACGCGAAGTCGAGGCGCGTGACGAGCTTGCTGCCCTCCTCGGACAGATCGGTCCCAATCGGCTGCGCCTTCTCGAAGCCCTTGATATCGTGGCAGCTGAAGCAGCCGTACCGGTTGATGGCGCGCTGGCCGAGCTCCACTTGTTTCTGCTGCGGGTTCCACTTCGCGAGCTGCGCCTTCGCGTCCTCGAACGGCATCACGTTCTTCAGATAGTCGAGCAGCACATCGTCGGCCGCCTTCGCATCGGGCGTGGCCTTGGCGGCGTCGCCGCCGGCTGCCTTGAGGCCTGACAAGTACGTCGCCACATCCGCCACCTGCGCATCGGTGAGGCGCAGGTTCGGCATGTAGGTCGCCGGGCTGTAATGCTTCGGATCGCGAACCCAGTTGTAGATCCACTCGTAGCTGGTCTTGTTGCCGACGTTCTCCAGCGGCTGGCCGAACGTGCGGCGCGGACCGATCTCCGACCGCTTCCCTTCGCCGACCACGTGACACCCCTGGCATCCAATCGACTTGACGATCTGCTCGCCGTTCTTCGCGTCGCCGTGCGCCGGGTTCTTCACCGCGAATTCGTGCGGCTCCGCGTTCGCGAACAGATACGTGACGATGGCGTTGATCTCGACTTCGTTTCGAACGGCGTCTTCCGGCGAGCTGTTGTTCGAGTTGTACCAGAACCGCGGCATCCACGTGGTCGGCTTGACCGCGCGCGGATTGCGGATCCAGGTTTTCACCCAGTCGGCCGACAGCTTCGAGTCGATCTTCGTCAGGATCGGCCCGGGCTTCCTGATGTTGGTGTCGAAGCCCTTCGTCTTGTGGCAGGCGTAGCAGCCGGCGCGCTCGTAGGTCGCGTAGGCGATGTCCAGGTTCGGCGCGTTCGGAATATACACGTTCTGCCGGTGGCACTTCGCGCAGGACGCTTCCGTCATCTTCGTCGGCAGCATCGGGTAGTCCCACAGGTGCGGCTGCTCCCAGTGGTACGTCTTCTCCCACTCTTCTTTTTGCTTCTCGTCCGCCGGCGCGTGCGCCGCGTCCCGGAAGCTGATCGACTGCCCCATGCCCTCGTGGCACACCGTGCAGCCGACGCGATCGATCGGATGCGCCGAGCTGCCGCCGAGGAACAGCTCGAGATTCGGATGCGTCTTGAACGGCTGCGGCCGATTCTCGTAGCCCTTCTTGTCGATCGCCAGATGGCAGGTCTGGCAGCGATCCATTTTCGGCACGCGGATGAAGTTCACGTCGTCGACGACGTTCGGCAGGATGATCTGCTGGACTTTGATCGTCGGCGCCATGAAGTCGAGCAGCGGCGCGTTCCGGAAATAGTCCTTAACCAGGCTTGGCGCGATGACCGCGAGCCGCTTGTTCAACCGCGTCTGCTCCGCCTGCAGCTCGTCGAGCTGCTTGGCGAGCGTCGCCACCTGGCCCGTGTATTGTCCAAGCTGCTTCTGAATATCGGCCTTCTCGGCTTCGGTTTTTTCGCGGGCGAGGTTCAGCTCCTCCATCCGGCGCGCTTCTTCCTGGACCAGTTGCTGTTTTTTCGCTGCGCTCGGATCGCCGTTGGCGCGCGAGGCTTCGAAGTCGTAGCGGTCCTGGTCGTACGTCGCCTTCATGTACTGAAAGTCGGCCGTCGCGCGGAACAGCCGCGCCTCCACCTCTTTCTGCTTCGCCTGGAGCTCGTCGACTTTGGCCTGGTTAGCGGAGACGTTCTTCCTGGCCGCGGCTTCCTGCGCCTGCAGCTGCGCCAGCTTGTTCTTGTCGACGTCCCGCACCGCCTTCTGCAAGCTCTGTCGCGTCACCTCGTATTCCAGGTTCGCGAACCGCCGCTGGAAGTTCTTCCATTCCCGGTTGTAGTCGTCCCAGACCATCCAGACGGCCGACAGGAACAGAAAGAGGCTGGACGCCGCGAACACGACGTTCAGGAAGTCGACGTTGTAAGCGTGCCCGACACCCTTCTTTTCAGCCATATTAGATGTTGAAGAAGAATTCAGGGATCGCGACGATGTACTTCAGGTTGAAGAGCCAGCGCGCGAGCATCTTGATCGGCAGCGACATCATCATCAGGAACAGGAACACGGTCACGTAAAAGCGAGGCGGGCCGAGCTTCGCGAAATACGCTTTAAAGAGCCCTTTCGCGAGCAAGACGGGCAGCGCAAGAATGTAGAACAGCACGAGCACGATTCCGAACATTTCGCGGACGAACCAGTTCGCCGGCAGCCCGGTCCCCAGCGCCCGCACCCAGACGTACTCCGACAGGTTGACGTTGGTCAGCGCGGCAAGCTTGTGGATGTCCCAGAACTCGAACGGTCCGAAGAAATTCCAGTTCGGCCCGCGCAGGAACGTGCCGAGCACAATCAACGACACCCACAGGATCACAAAGCCGAACAGAAAGATCGTGATCTCCGACTTGCGCTCCGCGAACGTGTAATAGCCGTTGCCTTTAGGGTTCTTGTCCACGTAGGGGATGCAGATCAACCCGACGATGATGAGGCTGGGCAGCACGACGCCGGCGAGCCACGGGTCGAAGTACACGAGCATTTCCTGGAGCCCGAGGAAATACCACGGCGCCTTCGACGGATTGGGCGTGTTCGCGGGATTGGCCGGCTGCTCGAGCGGCGCCTTCAAGAGAATCGACCAGACGACCAGGACGACATTGCAGAGGATCAGCGAGATCATCTCGGTGTACACGAGATCCGGCCACACCCACACACGGTCCGCTTCCGCCTTCTCGATCGGCCCCTCCCCCGCCGCGATTCGGCGGTCGTTCAGCACGGCCTCGCGCATCGAGTACCACGTGAAGAACACGAGCAGGAAGATCAGGCCGACGATGGGTACGTTGTCCGGCTTGGTCACGATCAGCCGGAAATTCGCGTCGAAAATGCCGAAGACGAAAAACAGTCCCAGGAAGCCGAGGAGTCCATACCCGATGGTATTGGACGCAACCTGCTCACGCTTCCACACCAGGACGACAAGCGCCAGTACCGCCAGAATGAAGAACAGGCGGGGATCGGCGACGGCGTTGATGAGTCCTTTGACAAAGCCCATGTCTACTCCAAATGTCGTTCGCACCACGCACGACGCACAACGAACGACGAACGTTGCTAGAGCGGACCAGAAATACCGCCATCCTTGCGGACCCGCCAGAAGTGAACCGCCATCAGAAAGGCAATTCCCAGAGGCAGTCCGACGCAGTGCAGCACGTAGAAGCGCAGCAGCGCGCCTTCGCCGACGAACGTGCCCCCCAGCAGCGCAAACCGCGCATCGTCGGCGGCGTGAATCAGCGGTACATCGCCGAGGCGCAGCAACTGCGCGCCCGGCCCTTCATGGCCGAGGAACGGCGTTGCCCGCGCCATGTTCGAGCCGACCGTGATGGCCCAGATGGCCAGCTGGTCCCACGGCAACAGATACCCGGTGAACGACAGCAGCAGCGTCAGCACGAGCATGATGACGCCGACCGACCAGTTGAACTCGCGCGGCGGCTTGTACGAACCGGTCATGAAGACGCGGAACATGTGCAGCCACACCGTGATGACCATCGCATGCGCGCCCCATCGATGCATCTCGCGCATGATGCCCAGCGGTACGTGCTCCCGGAGCCCGACGATGTCGGTGTAGGCGTACTCGAGCGTGGGCCGATAGTAGAACATCAACAGCAGGCCGGTGAAGGTGAGCGACAGGAACAGGAAAAAGCTCAACCCCCCCATGCACCAGGTGTAGCGCAGCTTGACGCCCGACTTCCGGATCCGCACCGGGTGGAGGTGCAGGAAGACGTTCGACAGCATCACGAGCACGCGATTGCGGTCGGTGTCCGGCCGCCCGTGACGGAAAATCGACGTCCACGCCTGCGTCTCGGTCAGCCAGTTCCAGAACCGAGTGCCTGGTCCTTCTTTTGGTGCGACGGTTTTGGTATCGGCCATGTCAGTGATCAGTGGTCAGTGGTCAGTGGTCAGTGGTCAGTGGTCAGTGGTCAGTGCGCTCATCGACCAGGAGCCACGAAATGAGACATCGATTCAGGCTGGCCACTGGCACCCGGCCACTGGCCACTACACATCACGCTTTCAGAAACGCCTCCGGATCCGTCCACTGCCCGAGCTCGTACTGGAACTTCCGCGACTTGTCGACCAGCAACTGCCCATCGTCGGCCAGAACGACACGCGCGCGCTCAAGCGGACGCGGCGCGGGACCTTCGAAGTTGATGCCGGTCGTGCGGAAACCGCTGCCGTGGCACGGGCACTTGAATTTGTTCTCGGCCGACAGAAAATTCGGCGTGCATCCCAGGTGCGTGCACGTGCTGATGAGCACATAGAACCCGGCTGCGTGAGCGACGATATCGTCGGGCGTGCGCACGAGCCAGATGCCGAACTTTTCCTTCCAGCGCTCGTCGACACCGGTGCCGTATTCGTTCGGGAACCCCGCTTTGAACTGCTGCGGCGGCTCGTTGAGGACATTCGGGAACATGAATCGGCCGGTCGCTGCGAGCGCGGCGGCCGACGCCGCTGAAAACGCTCCCCACGCGAGGCCGAGCCAGACGCGCCGCGTCAGCAGCGGCGACGTGTCGTCGGCATCACGCGCGGCGGTCTTGGCGGCGGCCGGTGCGACCGCTCGTGCCGCGGCGCCGCCAGCCGAGGCCACATTCGTCGTCTTGCCCGCCAGGTCGGGGATCGGTGCCGCCGGCGGCCGCGGAGCGGCAGGCTTCACCGCATGCGCACCCGGCGCCGCAGGCGCGGGAGTCGTCGGCGTCGCACCGGTCGCGGCGGCCGCTTTCGCGGTGGCGGGCGCGTCGCCGCCCGGCACGGGAACGTGCTGTGGCGTCGCCGCCTTGTTCGCACCCGTTGCGGGTGCGCTTGGTTGTGTTGCTGGCGGCGAACCTTCAGGTTTCGTATCGTCAGCCATGCTCTTTAGCCCATCACCTTCAATGCTTCGATCGCGGCCTGCCGCACTTTCATGCTTCGATCCTGACGGCTGAGGGCCGTCACCGATTCCCTCAGCGTGTCGTCCTTGAGCGCCGCGGCGGCACGCAGACCGCTGATCATCACGTCGGCGATCGGATCCTGATCGTCGTCCGGCCGGACGTCGCGCTTCACGGTCTGCTCGAGATACCCGCGGTCGAGCATCTGTTTGATCACCGGAACGCCGTCGTGGTTGCCGCGGCGCGCGAGCGCGACGGCAGCGTTCCAGCGCACGTCAGGCGCCGCGTCCTGCAGGGCCGTGCGCAGCGTCGCATCCTGCGCATCCCCAGGCAGCGCGCCGAGCGCATACACCACCATCTTACGGATCCCCGCATCGGCGTCCTGCGCGGCATAGAGCGGCACCAAACGCGGCACCACGGCGGGATCGCCCGACGACCCGAGCGCCCAGATCACGCTGATGCGGGTTTCGCTGTCGGGGTCGTCGAGCGCGTGCGTCAGGTCGGCGACGGCGTCCGCCGGCAGCGGCGGATCGAGCCGTCCGATGGCCAGTGCGAGATAGCGGCGCACCTGCTGGTCGCCCTTCGCTTCCTGAAAGGCCTTGACGAGGCCGGGCGCGAGCGTCTTGTCCGCGCGCACCTTCGGGTCCGACATCAGACGCGAGAGCTCGTAGGCGGCCGGCCACCGGCGCGACGAGCCGCCGTTCCGGATCTCGGCCAGGTATTCCTGCGGACCGCGGTCGTCGGCGAGCAGGGAACGGAAGCCGATGTACACGGTAACGGTCAATCCAACGACGGCCAACGGGATCAGAAAAAATTGAACAGCGAGGGCGGGCGCTGCAACGAGTGGGTTTCGAGGCGCCTCTTCGCGCTCGATAAGTTTGTCCATGTATCCGGGAAGCGGTGCGTTCTCGGGACGTCCGAGTCGCTGCAAGTTTTACTACGTGAGTCCTTTAGCGGTCAAGGCCGCCTCCGCGACTTTCGTCGCTTCGGCGTGCCGAGCCGCTCATGCAGTGTGCGGCACTCGCATTGCACCTCGCCACGTTCCATGATTCGACTCATCCGATTACTCGTCATCGCTTTCGTGATCCTCTCCGCGGCCACGCCAGCTCTGGCTCAGCGCCGGCGCGGCCGGGTGCCCGACACCGGCATGTGGGCCGCGGGCGCATCGATCGGCGCAACGATCCCGACCCATCCAAACCTCGACAACGGGCTCGAAGTTGCGGGCAATGTCGAGGGCTATCTCACGCCTCGCCTGTCAGTGCGCGGCCAGCTCGCGACGGCCTGGTGGGACGTGGTGGGGCTGCGGTTCGGAGGAACGGTGAGGCCTGTGGTGCTCGACGGGAATCTCGTCTACAACTGGGAAGGCGGCGCATGGCACCCGTACGTGACGGCCGGCGTCGGCATGTACCAGTATCGCTTTTCGGGGACGGACAGCAAAGACACGCACGCCGGCGTCGACGTCGGGGGCGGCATCGAGTACTTCTTCACGCGCCACGCCACCATCACAGGCGAAGTGCTCTATCACAAGGTCGACGACTTCCGCACACCAGTCGGCACGTTCCACGATGGCTCGTACTGGTCGTTCGCAATGGGCGGAAAGGCCTACTTCGGCCGATGATGTCGCGGTGTAATTTGAGCCGTCTATCGTGCGGCGCCGACTGTATCTTCTGATGCGATCGGCTTGAGAAATGGCATCAAGGCGCGCAGCCGGACGCCAACCTGCTCGATCACCTGATCGCGCTCGGCCGCGCGTGTCTTGTTGAACGTCGGCCGCCCTTTCTCGTTTTCGGCAATCCAGTTCTTCGCGTACGTGCCGTCCTGGATCTCCGACAGCATCCGTTTCATTTCCTGACGCGTCGCGTCGGTGACGATGCGTGGGCCGCCGGTGTAGTCGCCGTGCTCAGCCGTGTCGCTGACCGAATAGCGCATGTAGTTGAGGCCGCCCTGATAGATGAGGTCGACGATCAATTTCAGCTCGTGCAGGCACTCGAAGTACGCAATCTCCGGCTGGTAGCCCGCCTCGACGAGGGTTTCGAAGCCGGCCTTGATAAGCGCACTCACGCCGCCGCACAGCACAGCCTGCTCGCCAAAGAGATCCGTCTCGGTCTCCTCGGCAAACGTTGTCTCGATCACTCCGGCGCGCGTCACGCCGATGCCTTTGGCATAGGACAGGGTCAACGCGCGAGCGTTCCCGGTCGCATCCTGGTGGATGGCGAACAACGCCGGCGTTCCGGCGCCTTCGACAAACAACTCGCGGACGCGGTGCCCGGGGGATTTGGGCGCAACCATGGCGACGTCGACGTCCGTCCGCGCGGTAATTGCGCCGAAGCGGATGTTGAAGCCGTGCGCGAACATCAGCATGTTGCCGGCAACGAGATTCGGCTCGATCTCTTCTCGGTACACTCGTCCCTGGGCCGTGTCGGGGATGAGGATCATCACGACGTCGGCCCACTTCGACACCTCGCTCACGTCGCCGACGCTCAGGCCCGCCGCCTGGGCCTTCGCGCGGGAGCGGCTCGTCGCCGGCAAGCCGACGCGGACGCTCGCGCCGCTGTCCTTGAGGTTCAGCGCGTGGGCGTGTCCCTGCGATCCGTAACCGATGATCGCGATCTTTCGGTCTTGAATCAGGGAGAGATCCGCATCCTTGTCGTAATACATCACAGCCATAGCGTCTCCATTCACCACCACTACAAGAAGCTCTCAGCTGTCAGCGACTGAAGCTGAAAGCCGTGAGCTGAAAGCTGTCTATACCGAACCGTGACTCACGTCGCCGCCAGTCTCCGCCGCCGCCACTGGCGCCAGCTGCGGCGTGGCGGTCCGGCGCACCGGCAGCGCGCCGCGCGCCATGGCGACGCGGCCCGTCCGGACCATCTCGACCACGCCATAGGGCCGGAGGACTTCGAGCAGGCTGTCGATCTTGTCTTCCGTGCCGGTGGTCTCGATCACCAGCGATTCGGGGCTCACGTCGACGATTCGCGCGCGATAGACGTCCACGAGCTGCATGACGTGCGTCCGTGCCTCGCCGGTCGCCGCCACTTTGATGAGCGCCAGGTCGCGCGCGATCGACGGCGCGACGGTGATGTCGTCCACCCGCCGGACCGGCACGAGCTTGTACAGATGCGCTTCGAGCCGCCGCGCGCCGTATTCGTCGGTGTCGACCACGACGGTCATCCGCGACAGGCCGGCCGTTTCGGTGTGGCCCACCGTCAGCGATTCGATGTTGAACGCGCGGCGCCGGAACAGCGACGACACGCGGTTCAGCACGCCTGGTTTGTTGTCGACGTAGACCGCAAATGTGTGCAGCATCGGAATCCCACCTGTCAGCTCTCCACCACGGTGGACACGGAGGAAAGGAGGACCAATCCTTTCTTGTACGATTGAACCTCCGCGTCCTCAGTGTCCTCCGTGGTGGAGCGTTTAGTCGGCCGCTGTCTCGACGATCGGCGATGGCCTTCGGATCATCTTGTGGAGATCCGCGCCGGCCGGCACCATCGGATACACCGAATCTTCCTGTTCGACCTTGAAATCGATGAGCGCCGCACGCTTCTGCCGTCGCGCCGCCTGCACTGCGTCGTCGACGTCGGCGCGCCTCGTCACCGTGGTCGCGGCAATGCCGAACGCTTCGGCCAGCCTGGCGAAATCCGGATTCACCAGCGGCGTCGCGGCATAGCGTTTGTCGTAGAAGAACTCCTGCCACTGCCGCACCATGCCGAGGTAGCCGTTGTTGATGATCGCCACGTTGATGTCGAGGTTCTCCTGCGCCACGGTCGCGAGCTCCGCCATCGTCATCTGGAACCCGCCGTCGCCAACCACCACCCAGACCTCGGCATCCGGACACGCGACTTTGGCGCCAATTGCCGCCGGCAGCGCGAAGCCCATGGTGCCGAGGCCGCCCGACGTGATGAGCGAGCGCGGCCGATTGTGCTTGTAGTACTGCGCTTCCCACATCTGGTGCTGGCCGACGTCGGTGACCACGACCGCGTCGCCGCCTGTGAGGCGCCACAGGTCGTTGATGACGTGCGCTGCGTAGAGATGGCCGTCGTCCGGAAGGTTCTGAATGTCGCGGACGGCGACTTCGCCTTTGCTGCAGTCGATGTGCGCGAGCCAGCTCGATCGATCACGCGCCTCGACGTGCGGCTGCCACTCGCAGAGCGCCGCGCGCAGATCCTTGGCAATCGCCACATCCACGCGGACGTTCTTGTTCAGCTCGGCGCGGTCGATGTCGACGTGGATTTTCCGCGCCGTGGGCGCGTATGTCTTCAAGTTGCCGGTCACCCGGTCGTCGAACCGCATGCCGAGCGCGATCAGTAGATCGGCTTCCTGAATGGCATGGTTCACCCACGCCTCTCCGTGCATGCCCATCATGCCGAGATTGAGCGGGTGAGACGCCGCCACGCCGCCGATGCCGAGCAGCGTCACCGCAATCGGAATCTGCGCGCGCTCGGCGAGCGCCACGATCTCGCGCTCCGCCCCGGACTGCATGACGCCGTGTCCAGCCAGAATCAGCGGCCGCTCGGCCGCGTTGATCAGCGCGATTGCGTCCTTCGCATCGCCATCTCCCGGCAGCGCATCGTCGTACGCTTCGGTCAGAGTCGGGACGGCCGCGTCCCAATCCACTTCGCAGCTGCCCTGCTGGGCGTCCTTCGTGATGTCGACCAGGACCGGACCCGGACGGCCCGACCGGGCGACGGCAAACGCTTCGAGGACAGCGGGCGCCACGTCCGCGGCGCTCGTAACCAGATAGTTGTGTTTGGTGATGGGCAGCGTGATGCCGGTGATGTCGGTTTCCTGAAACGCGTCGGATCCGATCAGCTTGCTGCCCACCTGACCGGTAATGCACACGATCGGCGACGAGTCCATCATCGCCGTGGCGATGCCGGTCACCATGTTCGTCGCGCCCGGTCCGGAGGTCGCAATGGCGACGCCGACCTTGCCGCTCGCGCGCGCGTAGCCGTCGGCCATGTGGGTCGCGCCCTGCTCGTGACGCACGAGGATGTGGCGGATCGGATAGCCGAGCATCGCGTCGTACGCCGGCAGGATCGCGCCGCCGGGATACCCGAAGATATCGGTGACGCCCTCGCGCACCAGCGATTCCCACAAGATCTGTGCACCAGTCAGCTTCATAGAACCTCTCAACCCGTGACTGCCCCCGTCGACGCCGACGACACCAGCCGCGCGTATTTCGCAAGCACACCGGACGCGTACCGCGGTGTCGGTGGCTTCCAGCCGGCAAGGCGCTGCTTCAGCACGCTGTCTTCAACGTCCAGATCCAGGTTTCGGTTCGTGACGTCGATGCTGATAGTGTCGCCGTCGCGGACCGCAGCGATTGGCCCTCCGCGCGACGCTTCCGGCGCAACGTGGCCGATGCAGAACCCGCGCGTGGCGCCCGAAAACCGGCCGTCTGTCACGAGAGCCACGGAATCTCCCAGACCCGCGCCGACGATCGCTCCGGTGACGGCGAGCATCTCGCGCATCCCAGGCCCGCCGTTCGGCCCCTCGTAGCGGATGACGATGACGTCGCCCGCCGCGATCGCCTGACGCTGCACCGCATCGAAGGCGGCTTCTTCGCTGTCGAACACGCGCGCAGGGCCTCGATACTGCATCCGCTCGGTCCCCGACACCTTCATCACGGCGCCTTCCGGCGCAAGGGTGCCGCGCAGAATCACCAGCCCGCCGCTCTTCTTGAGCGCGTACCCCACCGGCCGCACCACTTCCTGCCCGGGCGTTTCGGTCGCCTCCGCGGCTTCAACCGCAAGCGCGCGTCCTGTCACCGT
>WNFV01000453.1_pt1 | contig 61206 bp, 6 predicted proteins | sample 5400101 | NCBI WGS metagenome assembly WNFV01 (sample SAMN13153361, study PRJNA577476) | soil metagenome | isolation source: 115 cm soil or saprolite under grassland replicate 1 | place: USA:California | collected 2016-06-15
GGCACGGCGCTCATCGCGTCGATGGCTGCGGTCGCAGGTGACGCGTGGACGAGCGAGTTCGAGGTCGCGTGGAGCGAGGCTTTCGAGATCGTCGCCGCAACCATGCTCGAGGGCGCGGCAGAAGCTGCGCTCGAGCCCGCGGCCTAGTCGATCGGCGCCAGTTTTCCGTCCCTAGCGGCGTATCTGGCCACGACGGCGTTGGGCACGCCGGGGATGGAGCGATGGTCGCGGACGTAGTCGAGCCCGCTCGCAAGCGCGTGGATGACCCGGATCGAGCCACCGTGACCCACCACAAGCACGGTTTCCTCGGGGTGCCGTTCGAGCGCATCCTCGAGGAAGGCGCCCACACGCGCGCCGAACGCCTCGAACGGCTCAGCGTCGGCGGCGCCCGGTCCCTCCCCGGCGAGCCAGCGGGCATGCGCGTCGGCGAAGTCCGACTCGATCTCTGACGCGGTGAGCCCCTCCCAAGCGCCGAACGAGCGCTCGCGCAGACGTGGATCGAGGCGCACATCGAGACCGAGCGCCCCGGCGATGACCTCGGCGGTCTCACGCGCACGGGCCAGATCGCTCGCGTACACGACGTCGACGTCACGCAGCTCGCCGGCGACGCGTCGCGCCTGCTCACGACCGACCTCGTTCAGGTGCGTGTCGGAGTGGCCCTGCCAGCGCCCGTCCCGATTCCAATCGGTTTCGCCGTGGCGCACGAGGAGGAGGGTGGTCACGAGACGGACTAGGCTAGCCGCCCATGGATCTCGGCCTGCGCGACCGCGTCTGTCTCGTCACCGGCTCGACCTCCGGCATCGGCCTCGAGACGGCGAAGCTGCTTTCCGCCGAAGGAGCGCGCGTCGCGGTCACCGGCCGGGACCCCGAGCGGGTGGAGCGGGCAAAGGCCGAGAGCGGCGCGGCGCTGGGCCTCGCCGCCGATCTCGCGGATCCCGAGGCGCCGGAACGGCTCGTGTCCGCGGTCGGGCCGGTGGACTGCCTGATCAACAACGTGGGGGAGGCCTACCAGGTCCCATTCGATGCGCTCACCGACGAGCAGTGGGACTCGATGTGGCAGCTCAACGTGATGAGCTACGTCCGCTGCATTCGAGCCGCTCTGCCTGCGATGCGCGAGAGCAAGCGGGGCGTGATCGTCAACGTCTCGTCGACCGCCGGGAAGCGGCCCTCGACCGGGATGCCGAACTACTCCGTGACGAAAGCGGCGGTTCTCTCCCTTTCGCGGCTCGTCGCCGACCTGTACGCCAAGGACGGGATCAGGTGCAATGCAGTCGCGCCGGGCCCGACCGCCACCGATGCGTGGCTCGCCGAGGGCGGTCTCGCAGACCAGCAAGCGGCGCGCTCTAATAAGACGCGCGTAGAAGTATTAGAAGCGGTTGGTGCAGGCCGGCCCCTGGGCCGCCTCGCCGAGCCCGAGGAGATCGCCGCCGTCATCTGTTTTCTGTGCTCGGAGCGTGCTTCCTACGTGACTGGTTCCGCCTGGAGTGCCGACGGGGGAACCGTCCCGATCATCATCTAGCCTGGAACGCATGCCCGAACTCGCCGGAACGGTGGCGGACGCCTTCGAGGCGCAGGTCCGCGAACACGAGGAGCGGTGGCTCTCGCCGCTCGCCGTGCGCTCCTACGAAACGCGCGGCCGGCTCCGCGACGAGGACGTTTGCCGCCTGCGGACGCCGTTCCAGCGCGACCGCGACCGGATCCTGCACTCGAAGCCCTTCCGGCGGCTGAAGGGCAAGACGCAGGTCTTCATCGACCCGGCCGGCGACCACTACCGAACGCGCATGACGCACACGCTCGAGACGACCGCAATCGCCCGTGGCGTCGCGCGCGCGCTCCGGCTCAACGAGGACCTCGTCGAGGCGGTCGGGCTCGGCCACGATATGGGGCATCCGCCGTTCGGGCACGCCGGCGAAGAGGCGCTCGACCAGGCGCTGCAAGCGCACTTCGGCCGCCGCTTCCGCCACAACGAGCATTCGCTGCAGATCGCCGAGTCGTTGAACCTGACGGCCGAGGTGCGGGACGGGATCCTCACCCACACCGGCGAGCGCGAGCCGGCCACGCTCGAGGGCAAGATCGTCCGGATCGTCGACCGCGTCGCCTACATCAACCACGACATCGACGACGCCGTGCGCTTCGGGATCCTCGACCCGTTCGACCTGCCGCAGGAGGAGGTTGCGCTGCTTGGGGAACGCGGCTCCGACCGCATCGACGCCCTCGTCCACGACCTCGTCGAGAGCTCGCAGGCAGCGGGCGACATCGTGCAGAGCCCGGAGATCGGCGAGGCGATGCTCGCGCTGCGCTCGTTCATGTTCGAGCGCGTCTATCTCGGGCCGCACGCCCGACTCGAGCAGGAACGCGCCCGCACTGCGATCCGGCGCATCTTCGACCAGCTCGCGGCACGCGGAGACGAGCCGGAGCAGATCGTCGACTTCATCGCCGGCATGACCGACCGCTTCGCGCTCACCTACGTCGCCGAGCTCGGCTAGTGGCGCGGATCAAGGACTCCTCTGTCGACGAGGTCAAGGCCGTGGCCGACATGGTCGCGGTCGTCTCGACACGGACACCGTTGCGCAAGACGGGCGGGCGTTACCTCGGCCGCTGTCCGTTCCACGAAGAGCGCACGCCGAGCTTCTCCGTCAACGCGACGGACAAGCTCTACTACTGCTTCGGCTGCGGGGCGAAGGGCGACCTGATCACGTTCGTCCGCGAGACCGAGCAGCTCGACTTCGCCGGGGCGATCGAATGGCTGGCAGACCGGTTCAACCTGCAGATCGAATACGAAGAGACGACACCGCAACAGGATGCGCGGCGTCGCCGCCGCGAGCGCCTGCTCGAGCTGCTCGACGCGGCCGCGTCGTTCTACGAGCGCTACCTCTGGGACTCGCAGGCGGGATCGCTCGCGCGCGACTATCTCGCCGGCCGCGGTCTCGGCGAAGAAGTCTGCCGCGAATACCGGCTCGGGCTTGCGCTCGGCGGAACGACGCTCACGCGCAAGGCGCTCGAGCGCGGCTTCACCCGCGAGGAGCTCGTCGCCGCCGGTCTGGTCAATCGGCGCGGCAACGACTACTTCTCCAGGCGGCTCGTGTTTCCGCTTGCCGACGCGCGCGGGCGCGTGCTCGGGTTCCAGGCGCGCAAGCTGCACGAGGACGACCCCCTGCGCGCGAAGTACGTGAACTCACCCGAAGGCGAGCTGTTCCGCAAGGGCGACCTGTTGTACGGGCTCGACCGTGGACGCGCCGCGATCGCCAAGCAGGAGCGAGCCGTGGTCGTGGAGGGAAACCCGGACGTGCTCGCGTTGCGGCAGGCTGGAATCGAGCCGGTCGTCGCACCGATGGGGACCGCGCTGACCGAACGCCAGCTCAAGGAGCTCAGCCGTTTGACGAACCGCGTCTGGCTGTGCTTCGACGGCGACGCGGCTGGTGAAGCGGCGACGCTGCGCGGCATGGAGCTCGCCGCCGCCCAGGGCCTCGACGTTCACGTCGTCGCACTGCCGGCAGGCTTCGATCCCGCCGATCTCGCCGAAGGATTCGAGCGGCGGCTCGGCACCGCCGAGAGTTATCTGGGCTATCGCGTGCGGCTCGAGATCGAGCGCGCCGCGGACCGCCAGGAGGCGTTCGTGCGGGTGCGCGAGGTGCTCGGCCGCTTCGAGGATTCGCCGGAACGCCAGGATGCGATTCGCTTCGCGGCCGACAAGCTCGACCTGCCGAAGGAGACGCAGGCCGGGCTCGCTCCCCGCGCCGCCGCCTCGTCGACGGGTCGCATCTCGCCGCGACTGCTCGATGCCGGGGAGCGGCTCGAGCGGAACGCGCTGGCTGGTGTCGCCGCCCACCGCTCGCTCACCACGGTGCTCGCCGAGCTCGGGCCGGAGCACTTCGACTCGGACGAGCATCGCCGCCTCCGCGAGCAGCTGCTCAGCGGCGGCGAGCTCGATCCGGAGCTCGATGCGCGCGCGGCCGCCGAAGGGATCGACGAGCGTACGGCCGAAGAGCTCCTCCTGCGCCTGCGCGAACGGCACATCCGCCGCGAGCTCGCGGAGGCAGAGCCGGCGAGAACGCTCGAGCTGCAGGCGACGCTCGCCCGGATCCTCGCTGCGGTCGAGCAACTGGCCTCAGCACAGGCGCTCTCGCGCTGAGGTTACGCTCGTAACTCGTAAAAAGAGTGGTTACCATCGTCGCCCATGCGCGATGAATCCGAGGTCTGGCAGGCATTGCTACGGCGCAAGGGGTTGTCGGTCACCGATCTGGCCGGGCAGCTCGGCGTCACCCGGCAGCACGCGCACCGGCTGCTGACGGGTCGTCGCCCGGCCGAGACGCAGCGGGCGGAGCTCGAAGCCGCGCTCGCTCTTGGATCCTCGTCCGGGGGGCACCCCCTCTACGCGATCGGCGAGCTCGACGAGAACGGCGAGCTCGACCTCGTGCCGGCCGGCGATGCGCAGCCGCTGTTCGCCGAGCGCGACGTGGCGACGGGTGTCGCCCAGGAGCTCGAGCCCGCATCGCACCAGGTCTGCGTGCTGCCCGTCTGGCCGGCATATGCGTGGCGCAACCTGGTCGCGTTTCACGCCGCCTGGGGTGCCGAGCCCGAGACGCGCAAGCTGTTCGTCGTCGACGAGGCGGCGGGGGACGTGCCGCTGGACGCAATCCTCGGCGAGATTCGCGCCGGTCTCGAGGCGACGCTCCGCGCACGGTCGCAGGCTCACGATCCGGCTTTTCTTCAGGAGGTCGATTCGCGGCTCAGCGGCTACACTGACGCGCGCGCGTTCCCCAGTAGCTCAATTGGCAGAGCATCCGGCTGTTAACCGGAGGGTTGTTGGTTCGAGTCCAACCTGGGGAGCTTCCCCGCTTGAACATGCGAAAGGTGACACATGTCGCCTCCTGCATTTGTTCGACGACATAACTCGCGACGTTCACCAGTTCGCAGCTTTCGGATTTCTAAAGATAGGCCGTTCGGACTATTGAACGCTCGCGTTGCGAGTGGCAGGCTCTTGCACGATGTGGCCCGGAGGGGGGCCACGGTATCGAGGGGAGCCGGGGCATCACTTCATACGGTTCGCACTGCAGTTCGCTTGCAGCAGACCGCTTTAGCCTTCTTGCCCTCCGTCGCCGGAGCACGGCGCTGTGGCTGGTCGCGCTCGGCGCCTTCTCGCTTGCGATCAGTTACGTCGTCCCGGTCGCGGCCACCCTCGCCGCCGGCACCGGCGGCACGATCTCGCCCCTCCGCGAGCTTTCAGCTCCGACCCTCGAGTTCCCCGCGCTTGCGGTTCCGACGATTACCACCACCCCTCAGTCGGTTCCGCCGGCCCCGAACGTTCACCAGATAGCGCCCGCACAGTCGGGCGCTTCTTCTGCCGGCGCCGGTCATGCGTCGCAGACCGTCGCGGTCGTGACGAACGCGTACACGACTCGACCCGCGCCGCCGCAGCCGAAAGCCGACGACGCGAACCTCCCGGTCTACGAAGACTCGATCGGGACGATTCCGGCAATGCCCTCGCTCGCCGGCGCATCCAACGCGCAGGCAACGCCGCCGACCGACACGACGGCGGCAACCGCGACGAACGAGACCGCCGCGGCGGCGACGAGCGACGACGGCTGGGCGCCGGCCTCGACCGCGCCGACCACGACGCAGTCGCCGCAACCACGACGGTGGCTGACCGCGAGCCACGGCTCGATCTCCTCGAGCGGCGCCGGTGCGGGGGACCCCTCGACGATCGAGGAGTCCGCCCCCGACCTGACTGCGCAGGTGACGCCCGTCGCCACCACCATCGATACGCCTTCCGCTCCGACCACGACCGACGCGCCCGACGCGTCGGTTGTCGTTTCGGAGTCTTCTGTCACACCCGACGCGCCGACCGTGAGCAGCGAGACGAGTGGGAGCCAGGACGGCTCCGCAGTGTCTGCGCCTGCTCCCGACCAGGCGCAGATCTCGTTGAGTAGCAGCGCGTCCGGCTCGACCGACACCCCCACCGGTGATGCGACGGATGCCTCTGCGTTGAGCGCGACCGACCAGGACGCGTCGGTCGCGGGTCCTGCGGCCGACTCCGAGCCGACGGGTACCGAGATCAGCAGCGACCGCCGACCACACGATCTCGCTCTCGAGCGATGGTTCGAACCTCACGGTCACTGTCAACGGCGTGACGGAGTCGCACACTCTGGCGGACGTCACCAGCATCAGCGTCGTCGGAGCGCCTGACCGAAACGACACGCTCAGTGTCGATGCCGCGGGTATCCCGGCCAACGTCGGCATCAGCTACGACGGCGGCAACGGCGGATACGACACGCTTGCGGTCGTGGCGACATCCGTGATCAGCAGTCCGAGCGGACCTGATTCCGGAACGATCGTCGCGGACGGAACGACGATTACTTATGTGGGCCTCGAGCCCGTCGCCATCGTGTCGGCGACCGTCGTCATAAACGGCGCCGACCTCGGCGGGAACACGGAAGTGCTCGACAAGGACGTCCTCCGGGTCGGAACTTGTCCGAACTCGACGGCCGACTTCCCATTCTCGAGTCCCGCATGCCCCGCCGGCAACATCTTCGTGCAGAACTTCGCGGGGCCGTTCGCGTTCCCCGAGATCGCCGAGCTGCATTACTTCCAGATTTCAGGCACGACCTCGGTCACGATCAACGGCGGTCTAGGAATTGACAAAGTCGAGTTCGTCGGCAACTACGTGGTCCCGAACTCGAGCCTGACCGTCAACGCCGAGACGATCAAAGTGAACGCCGGTGTGACGATCGACGTCGGCACCGGAAGCATCAACTTCAACGCCATCACGAAGGACAACGGGCTGAGCCTTGTCGGCATCACCACCACCATCCCGGTGCTCGGCGCCACCGCGCTGATCGACATCAGCACCGACGAGGGTGAATGGGACTCGGGTGACAGCTATGACGCCGGCGACGTCGTCGTCGACCCGTTCGACGGCAATCAGTACAGGGCGCTGACGACAACGAGCGGCGGGAACCAACCGCATAACAACGGCGCTTGGATCGCCGCGGGCTCCGCGCAGCTGATCGGCGGCACGATCAACCTGACCGCGTTCGCCGGCTCGCTGCGGACGACGGCGTCGGGTGCGCAGACGCTGACGGGCTCCGGCGACACGCTCAATGTTGTATCCGTCGAGGCATTCCCGAACGATGGAACGTTCACGGCAATCGTCGCCGGCACGCAGACTACCTGCACGTACACCGGCCGGACCGCGAACTACGGGACGGGCATCTTCCAGTTCACCGGCGTCTCGGGTTGCACCGGCGCCGTCGCGGCCGACTCCATCGTCCGCAAGGACATCGTCGAGAACGGCAGCGACACGGGCCTCCGCCATTCGGCGCTCGACCTCGAGTACCACGCCAACGTCAACGTCCACGGCGCCTCGCTGCTCACGGCCTCGGGCAATGTGACGATGTCGAGCTCGGTCGACGTCACCGCGAAGGCGACCGCCGGCGCGGGCCCGGACAAGGGCAATTGGGTTTCCGGCTCGAACTACACGAAGGGCGACGTCGTCACCGATACGTTCGATAGCAAGAAGTACGCGGCGACCAGCGACATCGTCGGCAGCACCACGGCGCCGCACGACGACACCGGCCTCCTCGGCAAGTGGACGAAGGCCGAGCAGAAGGATTCCTCAGTCGTGGCCTCCTTTGTGCTCGCGACCGCGAAGACACAGCTGTCCGGCACGAGTGCCGTCGCCGCTGCCGGACACGACGTCGGGCTGACCTCCGACGTGAAGACGAGCGTCACTTCCACGGCCGATTCCGCGCTCTCGAGCTCCGGCGCCGCAATCGCCGTCCTCGTGATGATCACCAGCTCCGAGGCGTTCATCGACAGCACGGCCGCCACCCCGGTCACCGCCTCCAAACTGATCGTATCGGCGGATACCGACAACTCAGGGCCGACGACGGGAATGGCGGCGCCCGCCGGCGCGACGGACAACGATACGAACACGAATTCACCGAGCCAGAACGCGGCGTCCAAGGTTGATGGCAGCCAGTCCCTGGGAACCACTCTCAACGTCGCGACGACGGGCGGCTTTACGGACACCGGCTCGTTCACGGTCGACAAGTCCGGCGGCGGGACCGCCACTTGCTCGTACAGTGGGCGCACGGCCACCTCGTTCACCGGCCTCAGCGGCGGCGGCTGCTCGGGCAGTGTCGACGACGGCGCTCAGATCAAGAGCGACGCCTCGAGCTCGAAGCAGTCACAGGGCGCAGCCGGCAAGGTTGACAATCAGTCGAAGACGGCCGAGGGCAACGTCGGGCTCGTGGGCGCTTTCGCCGTCTCGGTGGTCATCGCGTCGACAAACGCGTACATCGCGCCTTCCGACGACGCGACCGCCCACACCTTCAACCTCGGCGCGAACAACAAGATCCACGCCGGGACGAAGAACAACTCGTCGGCGAAGGGCGACGCGAGCCCGGCCAGCGGCGGACCCGGGGTCGGCGTCGGTGTCGGCATCAACGTCACGATCCTCACGACGCATGCCTACCTCGCGAACAACGCCTTCCTGAACGCCTCGAGCCTCACGATCGAAGCGCTTGCGCCGAACGCGGGGAACTCGACGACCAACGCCGAGGCGAAGTCGGGCGCCGGCGGCACCAGCGGCCTCACCTTCGCCGGGGCGCTGGCGGTGAACGTCCTCGTCTCCGACACGACAGCCGAGGTGATGGCGCCGGCGACGCCGTCGAAGCCCGTCGCGGTCAACGGCGACCTGACGCTCTCAGCCGTCTCCGGCTTCACGAACACGGCAAAGGCAGAAGCGGACGGCGCCGGCGGGAGCACGGGCATTGGCGCGTCCGTCGCCGTGAACGTTGCCGATGACACGACGATCGCCCAGGTCGCGGACAACGCGGTGCTGAACGGAGTCGACGACCTGGCGCTGACCGCCACGGGCACAGACTCGATGACGACGACCGCCAAGGGCGGCCAGGATCCGGGCGGCAGCAGCTCGAGCCTCAGCATCGGCTTCAGCGCCGCCGTCTCTATCTCGAACCTCACGACGGACGCGACGATCGGCACCGGCAGCCTGCTCTCGCTCTCCGGAAAGCTCGATGCGACAGCAATGCAGACCGCTTCGGTCACCTCGACGGCAACCGGGGCGAGTTCCGGCGGCAACGTCGGCATCGGTGCTGCGATCACGATCGCGTTTGCGAACCACCTCGTCGACGCGTTGATCAAGCGCAGCTTGACGAGCGCCGGCGACATCAACCTCAAGGCGTTCGGTACGTCGACGGTCACCACCACGGCTACCGCGAGCTCGAAGGGAGCCAAGGGCGAGGGCGGCGACGCGTCCGGCAAGAACTCGAACCAGAAGGGCGACTCCCAGCTGAACCTCGGTAAGAGCAAGTCGAAGGATCCGAGCGCCGGGAGCACTCCGAAGAACGGCACGGGCGAGGGCGGCAACGGGTCGTCCGTGAGCGTCGGCGCCGCGATCGTCTTCAACATGGCGACGTCTCGCGCGCTCGCGCACATCGGCATTGACAGCGGCTCCATCACGGTGACGTCGACGGGCGGCTTGATCAGCCTGCTCAGCAAGGCCGACTCCGACGCGAGCGCCACGGCTGACGGAAAGGCGGCGAACGGCGGCACCGCGACGATCGGCGCCGCGGTTGCTCTCAACCTGGTGAAGGTGACAAACGAGGCGAGCATCGACGCCGCTGCCAACATCGTTTCGAGCGGCGGCCTGAGCCTGTGCGCGGGAATGGCGACGATCTGTGGCGCCGCGACGGCGAACAAGCACGTCTTCGAGGCCAACGCGACCTCAGGGGCCGGCGGCGGAGGAACCATCGGCGTGGCCGGCTCTGTCGCAGTGAACATCGTCGACGTGAAGACGCTTGCACTGATTCACGCCCATCCGAGCCGCGGACCGCCGTCGGTGATCGTGACAGGAACCGGCGACATCGCCTTCAAGGCCACCTCGACGGCCGAGAACAAGGCGATTACGAAGGCAGATCAGGAGGGTGGCGGGGGAACCGTCGGAATCGGCGCCTCCGTTTCGATCAACCTGGTCAACGACACGACTCAAGCCGGGCTCGAAGATGCAGCCGACGCGGTGGACTTTGTAGTTTCGGACGGCACCGCGGTCGCGCACGGGCCCATCGTGTCCGGAGCTCACGACATCACGATCTCCGCGACGCAGAAGGAAACCCTCACGACGACGGCAGAAGGCGGCGCAGGCGACGCCAGCGTGGCCATCAACCCGAACGTCGCGATCGTCATCGCGAACCTCTTCACGAAGGCCTCACTCGGCCGGGGCGCTTCGCTCGGCGCCGTGCATCCCGCTGCGGGCCTCACCGGCAAGATCGACGCAAAGGCCGATCAGTCGGTGACCGCGACCACGACGGCCAAGGGTGCGGTCACTGCCGGAAGCGGCACCAACGTCGGCATCGCGCTCTCGCTGGCGCTGGCGATCATCGACGCCTCGAGCGACTCGAGTAGCCGGCGCAGCCTCCACGCCGCAGGCCCGATCAGCTTCCAGGTCGACGGCAACGTCTCGTCCACGAGCGAAGCCGACGCGGCTGCGAAGGGAGCGAAGAAGGACGGCGAGAACGTCAACCAGAAGGCCGACAAGAACCTTCAGCAGGGGAAGGACACGCAGCAGACAAACACCGGCAAGAGCACATCGAAGTCCGACACACCGAAGGCCGCGTCGAGCGAGAACGGCGGAGCGTCGCTCAGCGTCGCCGGCGCGTTCGCGATCAACGTCATCACGACGGCCTCGACGGCGACGCTCCGCAACGGATCGACCGTTCGCTCCGACAATGGCGCGCTGACGCTCAAGACCTCGGCGAACACGGATGCGAGCGCGAAGGCGAAGGGTGACACGGCTGTCGACGCGAGCGTGGGCGTCGGCGCGGGCGTCGCGGTCAACTCCGTGGACATCACCAACCGCGCGAGCACCGGCTCCGCGACGACCAACTCGGTCGGCCTGGACGTCGAGGCGACGATGCGGAACGTCTCCGGGAACACCCAGCACCTGATCAAGGCCGACGCGTTCGCGGGCGCGAGCAAGGCATCGGACGTCGGCGTTGCCGGCGCGCTCGCGCTGAACATCGTCGTGAACCACACGGAAGCGGTCGTCGCCAACGGCGCGAACGCGACGTCGACGGGCGGGGCGCTCACGCTCAACGCCGTCAGTGACGAGAAGGACGTGGCGAACGCGAGCGGCAAGGAAGAGGGCGGCGGCAGCTCGGTCGGTGTCGGCGCGGCCGTCTCGATCAACGTGCTCACCCCGTCCGTGGTTCGCGCCGAGGCCGAGGACAGCGCCGGCATGACGCTGACGAGCGGGTCGACTGTGTCGGTTACGGCGATTGGGACGCGCGTCGTCGAGACGACCGTCGAGGCCGGCAGCAAGGGCTCCACGTCGATCTCGCCGGCGGTGGCGCTCGTCATCGACAAGGACGACGCGGTCACGGCTCGCCTCGGCACATCGGGCACGAGCTTGAGTGCGAGCGGCGCAGCGACGATCAGCGCGACGCACACGGGCGACCTCTCGAAGACGACGGCGAAGGCCGAGGCCGCCGGCAGCAGCGTGTCCGTCGGTGCCGACATCTCGCTGAACATCGTCCTCAACTGGACGACGACCGCAGAGGTTGCACGGGACCTCACGGCGAGCGCCGTCACGATCGGCGCCACCTCGACGATGAACAGCGCGGCCCGCTCTGATGCGAGCGCGAAGGGCAACGACAGCAGCGACTCCGACGCCGACAGCAAGTCGCAGCAGCAGGTCGACAACAACCCGAACACGACGGGCAAAGCGGGCACGCTGCCGAAGGCCAACGACAGCACCTCGCAGGCGAACGGCCAGACGTCAGGCCAGACGGGCGGCAACAGCGGCAACGTCGGCATCGCGGCCGCCATCGCGGTCAACTGGACGGTCACGACGAACTCCGCGAGCATCGGCGCCGGCGCACACGTCACCGGCACGAGCGGGCTGGTCAAGGTCAGCGCCACGAACGACAGCGACGCTGCGGCGAAGGCCACCGGCATCGCCTTCGACATGAGCGGCAGCACCGAGATCGGCGCGGCGGTCGGCCTCAACGTCGAGGACATGACGAACACTGCGTCCGTCGGACAGGACGCTGTCGTTCAGGGCGCCGGCGTCACCGTCGAGGCGATCATCCCCGCAGGCCACGAAAACGACTTCACCATCTGGGGCTTCGCGGCTGCGGGCGGCAAGTCCAGCACGAGCATCGCCGGCTCGGCCGCCATCCAGGTCCTGAGCTTCGACACCGAGGCGTCGATCGGCGCAGGGGCGCACGTCACTTCGTCGGCCGGCATCGGCGTCAACGCGACGAACAAGATCGGCCTGCAGAACCTCGCGATCGCCGCGGCCGGCAACTTCAGCGGCAGCAGCCCGGCCGTCGGCGGCGCCGTCGCCGTGACGGTCATGCCGGACGTCACGACGAAGGCGTTCGTCGACTCCGACGATTCGTCGCACATTACGCACCTCGATGCTCTCGGCGGCATCGCCGTGACGGCGACGTCGTCGCTCGAGAAGACCGCGATCAACACGGGGATCGGCTTCCTCGACGGGATCCTCCCGAGCATCACGTCGGTGGCCGTGGGCGGCGGTGCGTCGGGCGGCGGTGCGGCGGTGACAGGCTCGATCCTCGTCGAGATCCTCACGATCACCACGACCGCTTCCATCGCGGGCGGGACGGAGATCAACAAGCACCCGGACGGCGCGTGGGCGGCGCCGACCAGCGCACAGACGCTCGACGTGACGGCGACCGACACCACGCACATGCTCGACATCGCCGGGACGCTGAGCCTGACCGCAGGTGGCGTCGGCTTCGGCGCCGGAATCATCGTCGACGTCATCACGAAGCACGTTCACGCGACGGTCGGCGACGTCAACGGCTCGGCAAAGGGCAACGTCAACGTGACGGCGACGTCGACCGAGGATCTCTTCTACGCGGCGGTGCAAGCGGCCGGCTCGACATCCGACGCCGCGTTCGTCGGATCGTTCATCGTCATCGTCGTCAACGAGGGCACCGACGACGTCGACCACGCCGTTGCGGCCGCCTCGGTCGCCGGCACGCTCCACTCCGGGGCCGACATGACGATCGAGGCCACTGACACCTTCACGCTCGTCGAGCTCGCGGGCGGCCTGGCGATCAGCGCCTCGTCCGCCGGTATCGCGATCGCCCTGGCCGTGCTCGACCGCCACGGCCGCGTCGACGCCGGGATCGGCCAGAACGCGAGCATCGAGGCGAAGGGCAGCACGGGCCTGAAGCTGCACGCGACGCAGACCGAGAACCTCAAGCTCATCTCGATCGGCGGCGGCGGCGGCGACTCCGTCGGGATCGCCGGCTCGATCGTGGTCGACGTCTTGAACAACCACACGAAGGCGCACGTCGACAAGGGCGCCACCATCAACAGCAACAACTCCGGCGCTCTCGCAGGCCAGAGCATCGAGATCAGGGCAAAGAACGAGACGACGGTGCTCGGCATCGCAGGCGCGCTGGCGATCGGCGGCAGCGCCGGTGTCGGCGTCGGCGTCGACGTCGAGGTCATGAACAAGGACACGGAGGCCTCGATCGGGCAGAAGGTGACGGCGAAGGCGCTCGGCGACGCGAAGATCGATGCGATGTCGAAGGAGGATCTCCTCTCCATCGCGGTCGGCGGCACCGTGGGTGGGACCGTCGCCGTCTCCGTGAACGCCGGCGTTTCGGTGATCAACCCGACGACGCTGGCCTTCGTCGACGGCGGCTCGGCCATCGATGCCTCGACCGTGCGGATCGGCGGCACGGCGCGGGTGAATGCCGCCGACACGACCAAGCTGAACCTGATCGCGGGCAACATCTCCGCGTCGGGCAGCGCAGCGATCGGTGGGGCGGCAGCGATCCCGATCGTCACGAAGACGACACAGGCGTACATCAACGACTACTCGGAGGTCAGCGCGGACGGCGGCGGCAGCGGCCTCGACGTCAGCACCGGCACGTTCGACGTCACGACAGTCGACACCCGCTTCACCGGCGGCGCCGTCGAAGGCGGCACCGGCGAGACGCTCGACCTCGGCTACAAGCATGGGTTTAGCGAGGGTCAGCAGGTCGTCTACGACAACGGCGGCGGCACGAGCATCGGCGGCCTGGCCAATACCGAGGACTACTTCGTCCACGTCGTCAGCGACCACGAGGTCAAGCTGGCCGACAGCTACTGCAAGGCGGTCGGCAGCGCGTCAGACCCGAGGAACTGCCAGACCTTCACGGCGCAGAGCTTCATCACCCTGAACGGCGGCGTCGCCACCGGCGAGTCCCACCGCCTCGTGCCGACGAACTCGGCGGGGGTCCGCTCCGACACGAAGTCCCAGTACTTCAATCCCAAGAACGGCAGCGACGTGACGGGCAACACGATCAACCTCCCGTACAGCATCGGCGCCAGCACCGACGACCAGCTGATCTACAGCTCCGGCGGCGGCAAGCCGATCGGCGGCCTCGAGGACGGCGGGACGTACTACGCGATCCACGTCGGCGGCGACTCGTACAAGCTCGCGCACGAGAAGGGCGGCAGCGAGATCACCCTTGACGCCAGCCAGGCGTCCGGCCGGGCCCACAGCCTCGTCAAGAACGGCAACCTGCCCAGCGGCGACGCCTCCGAGACGACCGGCATCCACACGATCAGCGAGCCGAACAAGTCCTCCGGCTTCAAGGGCGTCGCGGTGACGGCCACCAACAGCGACGACATCCTCGGCGTCGGCGTGAGCGCAGCTGTTTCGGGCGGCGCGAGCGTGGGTGTAACCGGCAACGTGAACATCGTCCATGCCGACACGTCGGCGACGATCGGGAAGCACGCGAAGATCAACACGACCGGGAGCCCGGCGGCCGGCCAGTCCGTGCTCGTCGCCTCCGGCAACGTCTTCCACGCCCTGATGGTGACCGTCTCGATCGCGGGCGGGACAGTAGGCGTCGGCGCCGGCGTGACCGTCGGCGTCGTGACGCTGAATTCCGATTCGCTGATCGACGAGTCCGCCGAGGTGCACGCCGCGAAGGACGTCGTCGTGATGGCGAACGGCAAGAACACGATCGTGTCCTTCACGATCGCCGGTGGCGGCGGTGTCGTCGGTGTCGCAGGCGCGGTTTCCGTGATCGTGCTGAAGGTGCACGACAACGCAGGCACCGGCTCGAGCGTCACCATCGTGGCCGGCAACAACGTCATCTTCAATGCGCGCGACGAGACGAAGACGATCGTCGTCGCTGGCGGTCTCTCGGGCGGCTTCGTCGGCGTCGGCATGGGCGTCGGCGTCACCTCGATCGACAAGGACACGCGCGCCTACATCGGCCAGCTCAGCAGCGTCGACGCCAAGGCCGAGGGCGCTGCCTGGATGCCCGGCGACTACGGCATCGACTCGATCTCGAATGGAAACATCAACGGCAAGAAGTTCGGCGAGCTCGGGAGCTTCCACGGCCTCGCCGTGCAGGCGACGTCGAGCGAGGACATGTTCGGCCTCGCGATCGCCGTGGGCGGCGGGTTCGTCGGCGTCGCGGGCGGGATCGGCGTCACGCTCATCACCGCGACGACCTACGCGTACATCGACGCCGACGCCTCGATCAACACCGCGTCGACCTCGAGCGGCAACCAGAGCGTCAACGTCAACGCGCGCGACTTCACCCACACGCTGACGATCGGCGGCGGCGCGGCCGGCGGCTTCGTGGGCGTCGCCGGCGGCATCGACGTCGGCGTCGCGCAGACGACAACCAAGGCCGCGATCGGGTCGCACGCGATCGTCAAGGCGAAGGCCGACATCGACGTGTACGCCCTTGCCATCAGGGACATCAACACGTACGCGGTCAGCATCGGCGCGGGGTTTGTGGGCGCCGCGGGCTCCGTCTCCGTCTGGACGGTCGGAACCACGACGAATAGGAGCTACAACGACGCCGACAGCGGGCCCGACCGCGGCGCGTGGAGCCTGGCGACCGCGACGAACGCGGATCCAAACGTCCACTACCACAAGGGCGACGTCGTCACCGCCTCGAACGGCAAGCGCTACGGCGCGAAGATCGACGACCCGACGCAAGACCCGGCGTCGCCCGGCCAAACGGAGTGGCAGGGCCCGACCGACTCGCTGCACACCAGCGGCGGCGACGCGGACACCACGGCGGACACGCAGGCGAGCGGCGGCGGCGGCGGGTACCAGCGGATCCTCGACCAGCCCCATGACACCGGCGTGGGCAGCGCCAACAGCGACATCTCCGACCAGATCGGCTCCGGCGGTACCGGCGACGGCGTCGGCAAGAAGATCCAAGACAGCGCACCGTCCGGGAAGACGCACTCGGCGCTCGCCAGCGGCCCGATGGAGGGCACGGTCGCGTTCGTCGACGGCACGCTCGACGCCGGCGGCGCCGTCAACGTCATCGCGCGCGACAACCTGACGTTCTTTGGCATCGCGGGCTCGATCGCAGCTGGTGTCGCAGCGATCGGCGGCGGCGTGCTCGTCGCGAACATGCGCAGCCACGCCGACGCGTCGATCGCGCTGAACGGCGATATCACGGCCGGCGGCGCGGTGAACGTGATCGCCTCCTCGACCGAGAACTCGATGGGCATCGCGTTCGCGGGCCAGGTGGGCCTGGTCACGATCGGCGCGCAGGTCGTCGTCATCAACGACTCCAGCGACCAGATCGCGCACATCGACACCGGCGCGAAGGTCAAGAAGGCGACGATCGTCGACGTCGAGGCGTCCGCCAACCGCTCCGTGAGGCCGTGGGCGATCGGCGTGGCCGTCTCCGGGATCGCCGTCGGCGCCGCTGTCGCGGTCGCCAACGTCTCGGGCGACACGAGCGCGACGATCGGCAACGTCGCCGTCGGTGGCGGCGGCACGGTCGGAGCCGTCAAGGCGAACGCCGACTCGCACGACGTCAAGCTCGAGATCCACGTCATCTCCGTCGGCGTCGGGCTCGCGGCGATCGGCGGCGCGATCGCGTTCGGCAGCCTCACAGGTACGACGCACGCCGGCGTCGCACCGCGCGGCCCGGTCGCCGGCAACGTCGAGGCGATCGCGAACGGCACGAACACGATCACGGCCGACACGCTCAACGCCTCGTTCGGCGGCGCCGCGATCGGCCTGACGATCGCGAACGTCAAGAACGGCCGCTCGACGACGGCCTCGCTCGATCCGAACGGCAGCGGCGTCGACGCGGACGGCTTCGTGCACGTCAGCGCGAACTCGGCGAATCATGCGAGCGTCGAGACGCCGGGCGCGAAGGCCGGGCTGTTCACGCTGGACGTCTTGCTCCCGAGCGCAACCGTCTCGGGCGCGACGACCGCGACGCTCAACGGGAAGGTCATCGGCGCGACCGACGCGAAGGCGACGGCGATCAGCGACAACGAAGCCGTCGCTACCGCGAAGGTCTACAGCGTCTCCGTCGTCGGCCTTTCCGGCGTCGTCGGAGACGCGACGATCACGGGCGAGGCCGACACCGAAGCGTCGGTCGGCTCCTCGGGCGACATCACCTCGGACACGCTCGTACGCATCGAGGCCAAGACCGCCGACGGCAAGAAGGCCTACGCGCACGTCGACCTGCTCAGCCGCGCGGGCGGCGTCGTCAGCGGCGGCGCGCTGATCGCGACTGCGACGCAGGGCGGCGACGTCCGGGCACGCATCGACGGCAAGATCCACGCGACGACGACCGTCGACATCCTCGCGACAAGCGAGTCGGAGGCGTCGAGCGTGCTCTCCGCGTTCGCCATGGGTGCGCTGACGGCGTCGATCGCCGGCGCACACAGCGAGGTCAGCGGCGCGACCGAGGTCGAGGGGAACTCGACGGGCTCGATCTACTCGGGTGCTGCGCTGACCCTCAAGGCCAAGAGCACGAACACGGCGACGTCCGATTCGGACGCAGCCACCGGCGGCCTGCTGCTCGCCTTCAGCATCACGCAGCCCGAGTCGTTCGTCAGCGGCCGCACCGAGGTCAACTACGACGGCGCGATCACGAATGCGACGACGGCCGAGCTCCTCGCGGATGCGACGAGCACGGCGAGCGCGACGTCCGAGGGCCTGACCGCCGGCATCATCTCGGCGCAGGGTGGGGCGGCCGCGGCCTCGATCACGGACGGCGCGGACTCGAACGCGATTCTCGGCCCGAACTCGAACGTCAACAACGTCAGCGGCAAGCTGACCGTGAAAGCGACGTCGATGAACCGCGCGACGGCGATCTCGTCCGGCACGGGCGGCGGCTTCGCCGACATCAAGATCATCCATCCGAACTCGCATGACGACGCCGACACCTATGCGGAGATCAAGGGCAACGTCGGCTCGACGCACATCGATCCGGCGATCGGGACCGTCGGCGACGCGGGCGCGTTGCAGATCGAGGTCTCGGCCTTCGGCAACGACGCCACGGTGGCCAAGGTCGACACGCTCGGCTTCGGCGTGCTGGCGATCAGCGACTCGAGTGCAGTCGCGGAGACGAAGCCCACCGTCACGGCCGCCCTCGGGACGGGCCATGTCACGGCGACGAACAACATCGATGTCCTCGCGTCCTCGCACACCGACGCGGACGCGGTCGCGGACGCGGTCAGCGGCGGCCTGCTGAACATCCAGGCCGGGCTGCTGGCGCAGGCCAGCGTGGATCCGCGGATCTTCGCGTACGTCCACGGCGGCTTTGTCCAGTCCGGGCAGACGCTGTCGATCACCGCACTCCACGGCACGGATCCGCCGGATCTCTCCGACGGGACTATCCAGAGCGTCCAGACCGGCGCGAACACGCTGACGTTCGACAAGGCGCACGGCCTCCAGACCGGCGACACCGTGGTCTACGCCGCCCCGGCTCCTACGAACCCGCCGTTCACGAACCAGCAGGTCGAGGACATCCAGAACGGCGTCATCGCGAACCCGAACGCGATCGGCGGCCTCGGTGACGGCCGTACGTACGGCGTGCTCGTCGACTGCAGCGGTCCCACGTGCGTCACCCTGAAGCTCGGCGTCGAGTTCAACGCCGGCGGCGTCGTGACGAACCCCGCGCAGGCGGCGCTCCATTTCGCGACGCCACACCATCTCGAGACGGGCGACCGGGTCATCTACGACTGCAACGGCGGCAGCCCGCTCGTCACCGCGACCGGGACGCTCACCTGCGGCGCGACGTACACCGTCTTCAAGATCGACGAGAACAACATCCGGGTGGCCTCGAGCCCGACGGGCGGCACCTTCACCTTCACGCCGAACTCGATCTCAGGGACGGTGTTCACCGTTCCGAGCACGGCCGCGCTCTTCGACGGCGAGGCGCTCGTCTACCACGCCCCGCCGACCGTGACCTTCACCTCGGACATGGTCGACATCACGGTCAACGGCGACCACCAGATCAACCGCAGCGGCGACAGCGTCGACCACAGCGTGAACAACGACACGATCTACGCCCCGAGCCACAACGGCATCGGGTTCACGACGGGCAAGGAGCTCGTCTACACCCGCACGGCGCTCTCCGGCTCGCCGACGACGCTCAACCCGCTGTCGGACAACGGCCACTACTTCGTGATCGACGCCGGCACGGACCAGATCAAGCTTGCCGACAGCTACTGCCACTCGGTCGGGACGGCCGGCGATCCGCTCAACTGTCCGGCCGCGGTCGGCCCCGACGGCAACCCGGGCACGCCCGACGACATCCCGATCCTCGTCCAGTCCATCGGTCTCAACCCCGACACGAGCGCGACCGGCAAGAAGACGCAGCACACGCTGCGGCGGGCCGACTACTTCCCGGTGCTGACCGAAGGGAACATGTACTTCGTCGACGTCATCAGCGGGACGGAGTTCCAGCTGCTCGACCGCTTCGGCAGCCCGGTCACCCCGTCCGGTACGCAGAACGGCCCGCACACGCTGGTCAACGAGGGCATCCCCACGATCGGGAACGGCTCGGGCACGCAGCGTCTCGTCATCGACCTGACCTCGTCGGGCGGCGCCGGCAAGCACGTGCTCTCCGGCATCGGCGGCCCGGGCGCCCAGCTCGGCAACGACGACGGCATCGTCAGCGCGGTCTCCACCGGCATCGGCGGCGGTCTCTTCGACCTCCGCAACGCCGACTCGCTCGTCGGCTCCACCCCGGAGGTCAAGACGACGATCGAGGGCGGCACGCTCCGCGCGAAGGACATGATCATCAGCTCGAACTCGAAGAGCACCGTCTCCGTCCGCTCCAGGGGCGAGGGCGGCGGCTTCGCATCCTTCGGCACCTCGAGCGCCAACGCCGACCCGCTCAAGACGACCGCCTGGACGACGATCAACTCCGGCGCTAACCTGTTCGCCTCGCGCGACGCGAAGCTGCTGTCGCAGGGCTTCGTCACCGGCAACGGCGAGTCGGTCTCCGCGACGGGCGGCCTGGTCGGCTCCGCGGACACGAACGTGACGCTCCAGATGAACTTCAGCGTCAAGACCACGCTCAACGGCAACCTGACGGTCAACCGGTCTGCGCTCCTCGACGCGGCGGCCGGGTTCAACGGTTACGCGTCGACGCGCTCCGATTCGGGCGGCCTCGGCGCCAACGCCGACGCGAACGACGACGGCAGCCAGGGTGTGCGGGTCGGCCTGAGCGGCGGCCGAGCGCTGGCGCAGACCGAGGTTTCCGGGCACATCCTCGCCGGGATCCTGGCCTACCTCTCCGCGGGCGTGGGCATCTCCCACGATCTCGACGGCAGCGGCAACGTGACGTCACCGAGCCTCGACTCGAGGGGCATTGCGCGCTCGAATGCGCACGCTGCGGCGCTCGGCGCCGACTCCGACGCGGGTGCGCACGTTACCGTCCACGACGACGCCAAGGTCGTGATCGACAACACGGCGCAGATCGAAGGCGCGGCCGTGACGATCTACGCGTCCCACCAGCACATCGACCTGCAGGCCGACGCGAACTCCGGCTGCTTCTGCGGCGGCGGCGACACGGACGCCCGCGCATCGGTCGAGTTCGACGTCGATTCGAAGGTCGACGCCGCGGACAGCTCGCTCATCCGGACCGCCGAGCTGCTAGTCATCACCGACGTCTTCCACAGCTACTACGTCCATGCGCATCGCTCGGGCGGCCTGTTCGACGTCGGCTCCGCGTCCGCGGACGTCAACGACTCGCCCGGCCGGCACATCTTCTGGGAGGCCGACGTCTACCTCCTCGGCGAGCCGAACCCGCTGCTGATCATCGACGCGACCGGCGAGATCGTCGCGAAGACGTACAACGTGACCGTCCATGACAACGGCGGCCCGGCGCTCAACATCGGCGACCACATCACGCTCGGTCACACGATCACGATCGAGCCGATCATCTACGACGAGCTGCCGGCGGCACTGTTCGAGGCGAACCACATCGACAGCCACGACAGCCACATCGACGGCACCAACGGCGTCTTCTACATGCAGGAAACGTGGAACTCCGTCACGATCATCAACGGCTCCGACTCGCCGATCCTGCTGCAGGGCACCGGCGGCAGCCCGAGCGTCTCCATCAACACGCTCAACGCGTCGATGAACACGACGCCCGAGGCGATCATCAGCATCTCGGTCGACAAGGGCGCCGAGAACAATCCGAGCACGTTCAAGTTCGACGTCAAGCACATCTTCCCGGCGACCGGCGTCCTGATCCAAAGCGCACGCGCGCCGCCGACGACGGGCTACGACATCACGATCGACGGCAACATCTCGAACATCATCGGGAGGACGTCGATCCTCAACGACCGCGGCAGCATCTTCGCGGGCAGCGACGTCGGCACCGAGACCTTCTACAGCAACCAGGCGGAGCTCGACTCCGAGCTCGGATCGATCGGCACCGTCAACAACAAGATCCGGCTCGTCCTCTACCAGATCACGCACACCGGCGAGGACGGCGTGGCTCCAGTGTTCAAGCCGGTCTTCCTCGACGCTGAAGCCGCTGTCGACATCTATCTCGTCCTCACGACGATCCGGCGCTCCTCGACCTCCGCGTCGACGGCCGACATCACGCCGAACATCGGCCCGCTCAAGGCCGGCCACGACCTCGTCGTCGTCGTCGAGGACTCCAGCGAAGGGAACACTCCGGGCGCCGTCGGCGACATCAACGTCGACGTCTACATGCCCGACAACCGGCCTGCGCCGTACGGCAGCGGCCCGGTCTTCGTCAGCGTCCCGACGACGAACCACTTCCGGCCCGACAACGCGCCGGACAACTCCGACATCGTCGGCTGCGGCACGAGCCAGCCGTGCGTCGTTGTCGTCCCGTACGGCACCGACTCGCGACTGATCAACGCCGACTACACGTTCACGGACGCGCGTGCCGGCCACAACATCGCGATCTTCCACACGTCGACGGCGACGCGGATCACCTACCTCGTCTTCAGCGACGTCGACGCGACGTGGCAGGACGACGAGACGGGCAGCACGCGCGGGAACACCGACGGCTCGGGCAAGATCGACGAGCTCACCAACGGCAACATCACCGACACCGAGCAGAATGCAAAGGGCGACCTGCGCGTCGGCCACATCCACTCGACCGGCGTCTGCACCGGCGCTCCGTGCCCGGGCAGCCCGATCGACGCCGACGTCACGCTCAACTCGCCGCGCAAGATCCTCGACGCCGAGCTCGACGGCGGCGTCCTCGACACGGACGACGATCCGAACTGCGTCGACTCGTACGACCTCGACTGCACAGCGACGACGCCGAACTCGATCGACGTCACGGCGCGGAACATCTTCCTGACGGCCGGCAACAACGGTCTCGGCGGCGCGGGCAGCATGTCGGGCATCGGCGGCATCGGCCTGCCCAACAACTTCCTCGAGATCCACGTCAACGCCGTCGGCGGGCCGCTCGGCCACGTCGACGCGACCGACATCGACGCTGTCACCTCCAACACGTTCGGCATCTACCTCGACGAGGTCATCGGCGACATGCAGGTCGGCCTGATCAAGACGCACGGCGACGACTCGCTCGCGACCGGCAACGTCTCGCTGCGCAGCCAGGCCGGCTCGATCCTCGACGCGCTCAACGACGCCGCCGCCGACGTAGAGGGCCAGACGATTGACATCGACGCCAACGGTGGCTCGATCGGCCAGAGCTCGAACGACCTCGATATCGACTCCTCGCGCGCCTCGAACAACTCCGACTTCTCGGTTGCCGGCCTCGCCGCGACCGCCGACGACGTGGCGCTGGAGGCGCGGGACAACATCTACCTCACCGAGACGGACCACTACCTGCGGCTCGTCTTCGCACACACCACCCTCGGCGACATCCGCCTCACGGTGCGTGAGTCGGCGACCTACACCGACGAGGATCTCTATTTGATCGAGGACGGCTCGGCGCGCTTCGCCGAGGACAACAGCACCAACCCCGGAAACGACGCCGACTCCGACCGCTCGATCCCGAACGGGATGGTGTTCGCGGAGGTCGGGAACGTGCTGCTCCAGGTCGGCGACGACGTCCATACGCACCAGAACAGCCGCATCTGGGCGAACGGCAACATCGACATCTTCGGCGACTGGACGAACCTCGACACGGGCAACAACAACACCGAGTTCGGCACGACGATGATCCTCCGCGGCCAGATCGTCGCGGACTGCCGCGTGACGGCCGGCGAGATCACCGGCGATCCGGTGGGTTCGTGCCTGCCCGAGATCGCGCCGGTGCCGGCGCACGAGACGAACATCTGGGGGGATACAGACGTCGACATCTTCCAGCTCGGCGACCCGACCGGTGTCAACGACTGCGCGACCGGCGGCGACGGCGTCCGCGGCTGCTCGACCCCGTCGAGCGACGGGTACATCTTCCTCGGATCGAAGACACGGATTCACGGCAGCGAGGACCTGCCGTCCACCGGCGACGACGGCGAGGACCAGTTCATCGTCTGGTATCTGCAGTCGATGAACGTCGTCGCTGCACCGGCAGGTCTTGCGGGAGGAGCGACCGGAGCCGGACACAGCCTCACTCTCGACGGCCAGGCTGACACCGACTACTACACGATCTACACGCTGGGCAGCCACGGCGACCGCCGGAACTACGTCATCAACATCCTGGACACGGGCGCAGCGAACGACGGCGTCGACGAGGCTGCGATTTACGGCTGGGACGAGCTCGGCGCCGACTTCAATGGTTACGTGCCCGGCTCGCTGACGCGGAACAGAACCGACGACATCTTCCTGCTGCGCGCGACCAAGTGCATCGACACGGAGGCGCCGTACAGCACGAGCGCGATTGACTTCACCGACCCGGATCACAACGTGCCGACGACGTGCTCGAGCGGGACCGAGACGGCCGACCACCCCGCGTTCGTGTCGCTGCTGCACGGCGACAACTCGCCCGACGGCGGGCTCGGCACCTACCGCAGCCGCACCGCCGGCGACGAGGTGTCGAACCTCGTCCAACGCATCAACTACGACGCTGCACTGAACGGCCGGCTGTCCGTCTACGGCATGGGCGGCAACGACGCCTTCTTCGTCGACGACAACTCGGCGATCACGACGCTCGACGGCGGTGCCGGCTACGACCTCTTCCAGATCGGCCAGATCTTCGGCTTCAAGCGCGACGCCGAAGAGGGCTTCCTCCTGCCGCAGGACACCTTCCCGGTGCTCGTCGCCACCACGCGAGGCTGGCTCAGCCCGGGCGTCCACGCGCCGCTCGTCGCGACGGGTGGCACCGGCAACGACGAGTTCGTCGTGTACTCGAACCAGGCGGAGCTCCGGCTCGAGGGCGACGACGACAACGACCTATTCGTCGTCCGCGCCTTCGCGCTGGCCGCCGTCTGCGACACCAACGCCGACGACGACACGTCAGACCTCCAGGGCCACACCGCGCGCGGCTGCGGCTTCAGCGACATCGACCTCGAGGCGGACCCGGACACCGGCCTCTACCCGGTCGACCTGAACAGCGACGGCCAGTGCACGGTCGGCGAGAACGCCGGGTACGACGGCGAGGGCTGGAACCCGAACCACACGGTGGGCTACTACCGCAAGGACAACAACCACGACGGCGTCTGCAACAAGGCCGACGCGCACATCACCGGCGCGCAGACCTTCACGACGGCCGCTGACCCGACGATGTGGGAGGACGACGTCATCCCGGTCGACGCGGACGGCGTCGCCCGGCCGATCATCGGCCTCGGCTTCTCGACCGCGCGGCCGCTCGACATCCGGGCCGGCGGCGGCGAGGACGAGGTCTCCTACAACGTCAACGCGCCGGTCTCGGTCGACGGTGGCACCGGTTTCGACAAGCTCGTCATCCTCGGCACCGAGTTCGCGGACGACATCGTCATCAGCGTCAAAGGCATCTTCGGCGCCGGCCTGAATGTCCGCTACGACAACATCGAGGTGGTCGAGGTCGACGGCCTCGAGGGCGACGACGAGTTCTTCGTCCTCTCAACGAAGTTTGGCACGGCCTACCGCGTGATCGGCGGCCTCGGCTCCGACACGATCAACATCGCGAGCGACGTCACCGAGGACATCGTCACCCGCGAGCTCGAGGGCATCAGCGGCACGATCGACTTCCGCATCCGCTCCCAGCTCGACAAGCTCTACGACGGCCTGCCGGTCGACGGCCTCGACTACAACCTCGCCACGCCTGACCTCGGCCTGGTCGTCATCACCGAGACCGGGTCGGGCACGACGGTGCGCGAGGGTGGCTTCGCGTCCGGGCCGATCTCCGACGTCGACTCCTACTCGGTCCGGCTCGCCTCCGACCCAGGCGCCGGCAAGGTCGTCTACGTCACAGTGTCGGCCGCCCGCTCCCCGCAGGAGGAGGCGGATGACGCTTTCTCGAACCCGGAGCCGCTGCCGGGCGCCGACTCGCTCGACGACGGCAACGCCGACACGATCTGGCTGTGCACGGGGACGTCGCTCACGTGCCAGACGCAGAACGACTTCAAGCGCTTCAAGTGGGTGAACGGCCAGCTCGTCGACGAGAACAACCGTGCGCTCGTCCTCACATTCAACGGCGGCTGCACGGGTGTCGGGTGCTGGGACACCGACCGGCAGGTGTTCGTCTACGCGGTCGATGACCCGCGCTCGGAGGGCGACCGCGTCGTCGTCGTTCAGCACTCGACGATCTCGAACAACCCGAAGTTCGACCAGGTGCAGGTGAGGAACGTCGAGGTCAACCTGCGAGACAACGACACGCCGGGCGTGTACGTCGTCGAGGTGACGCCGGGGACGACCGATGAGGACCGCCGGTCGGTCGTCATCGAAGGCGGTTGCTACCAGGCCGGCGTCGACCCGAAGCCGGTCGACAACGTCTCCAACCCGACGTGCGTCGGCCTCGCGCCGAAGGTCTACACGGGCACGACCGACGAGCTGCTCGTCCAGCTGCAGAAGGATCCGGGCACGGCGCTGATCCGGATCAAGCTCGTGCTCGACGCCGCGAGCCAGCAGGCGATCCAGCTCGACAGCTCTGAGCTCGGTGGCCGCTTCAAGAAGTGGGTGCACGTCGACGCCGACCCGGCGAAGAACTTCACCTACTACACGATCGACTTCAACTCGACCAACTGGGCCAATCCGGTGCGCGTGAAGATCAATGCGCGGCCCGACGCCGCGTGGGAGGACCCGCAGACCGCGGTCATCTCCTTCATCCGCGACGACCTGCAGGCGACGAACCTGCTCGTCCTCAACTCGGACGGCACCGTCGACGTCGCGAAGAGCGACATCGACAACGGCAAGACCTCCGATCCCAGCCTGCGCTACGTTTTCCCGAACCTCCGCTCCGGGACGGGCACGACGTCGGTGGAGGTCTTCGACGACGAGACCGCCGACATGCTCACCGTCGAGAGCGGCGTCGACACTGTCGTCCAGAAGTGCGGCGACGCGGCTTGCACGATCCCGTACGCCGACCCGGCCCATCCGTTGTTCCCGACTGCAGACTGGTACACGATCCGGTTGACGAAGCAGCCGACGGGCACAGTCACGGTCGCCATCCTCACCGACGGGCTTGCGGACGTCAGCGGCATCAACGGCGTCGCGACGCCGGTGTCGACCTACCTGGTGATCGGCGGCCTTGTCCCGACGCGGCTCTTCCTTGGCAACCTTGCCGTCTCCGCCGACGGCCTCACGATCACGCGCGCGAACGGCTCCGACCAGGGCAGCTTCGTCGACGAGGGCTTCGAGCGCCGCACGCAGATCCGGATCGCCATCGGCGCAGGCACGTTCGACGCCGAGATCGCCGACACACCGACCGCCGTCACCGAGAGCGCGATCACGCTCAAGACGGCGCTGCCGGGGCCGGCCTTCAACTACATCGGCACGCAAAAGACGGACACGATCAGCCTCCTCGAGCTCGAGGGTTGGTTCCAGGGCAACGTCACCTTCGTCGACACCTCCGGGCTACCACCCGCGCAGCGCGGAGGCTGGCAGATAGTGCGCAACGACATCCCGGTCGAGCCTGCGCCTGGCAGCAAGATCCAGGGCTTCCTCGCGAACGGCTTCCTCGAGGGTCAGTGGGTCGAGGTGTGTGTGAACAGCACGCTCGATGGCAGCGGCAACTGCACGGGCGGGACGATCGGTCGCTTCAAGATCGCGGTCATCCGCGGCAACAACGAGGCGAAGGACAACAAGCTCGAGTTCCGCTCGTACGTCGACCTGAACGGGGTGTACCACCTCGTCGACAACCTCGCGGCCACTCTCGGCATTGCGAACAACAGCACCGCGAACGTGCTCATCCGGCGCATCGCTCCGGTCGCGACGTTCACCGCGACCAACTGGTACACGGAGCAACGGGTCGACCTCGTCGCGGACGTCGGCTACGCGGTGCCGATCAGCCGCCAAGGCGTGAAGGTCTTCCCGGTCACGACGCACGGCCTGTGGAAGCTGCAGGGGCCGCTCTCTGTCGAGGGCGGCGTGACCGGCGCGGATCGCTCGCTCAACCTCGGCGTGAAGCTGCCGGGCGAGCACGACGGCGCATTGCTCAAGATCGGCACGCAGCCGCCGGAGACAAAGCAGATCGACGTCCTCAACATCTTCAACGACGGCTCGAAGCAGGACCGCTCGGGCGTCCTCACGTCCACGTCGCTCACCGGCTTCGGGCTCGCGAAGGACCTCGACTTCGGCCCGAGCTACGGCGGCAGTGGCGGCCAGACCTTCGGCGAGCCGCAGATCTTCCCCGGCGGCATCAGCTTCGGCACAGTCCAGTTCGTCGACGGCAACTTCACGACGAACGGCTCGAAGAGCACGATCGAGGTCGTCAACTTCATGGGCGGGATCGGCAACGACCGCCTCGACGTGCAGGGCACGCTCGACCCGGACGACGCCGTCAAGCTGACCGGCTCCGTGATCCTGACGCCGACGGGGCTGGGCGTCGACGTCACCCGCTCGCAGCCCTTCGACTGGAAGGCGCAGGGCTTCCTCGTCGGCCAGCCAGTCCATATCACTGGCTTCACGCAGACATGGAAGGTCATCGGCTTCGACGACCCGTTCGGCGGCGACACCGTCGACAACAGCGTCATGCACCTGCAGCTCGTGAGCGGTGTCTCACCGACGCCGCCGCTGCAGCCGGAGACGACGCTGATGCGGACGTTCGCGGCAAACGGCTACGCGTTCGGGGCCGAGCTCACGCGCGCAAGCGGCAGCTGGATCACCGACGGCTTCGCCCTCGGTCAGCGCGTCACGATCGCGGACCAGATAGGCGCCGATAAGACCTGGCAGGTGGTCGCCATCAGCGCGATGTCGCTCATGCTCGGCAACGGCCCGGCGATCGCGACGGCTGCGAGCCAGTCGAGAACGATCACGCGGGTGACGCCGGTGCTGCACACCTTGACGGCGGATGACGTGCCGGTGCTCGCGAACGTCCCGATCACGATCGTTCCGACCGTCGATCCCGAGACGCTCGAGATCAGGGGCGGCCTGGTGACCGGCACGTTCGCAGCTGGACAGTCGTGGAAGACGATGGGCTTCCAGGAGGGCCAGCTGGTCATGATCCAGGGTCTCGACGGCTCCTGGCGGCTGCGCCGGATCCAGAGCAGCGCAACGGGCACCGACGACGTTCTCCGCCTCGAGCGCGGCGCGGAGCTGCCCGCGATCCAGACGCCGGAGACGCGCCTGGTCTTCTGGCCGGGCCCTCACGGCGGGCTGACGGTCGTCCACGGCGGCGGCAACACCGCGCTCCGCATCGACTTCCCGATGGACTCCGGCAGCCCGGCCAACACCGTAACCCGGCTCGACGGGCTGTCCTGGATCGACGCGGGCTTCTCGATCGGCCAGCGTCTCCAGGTGGAGGGCGATGGCAAGACCCGGACGATCACGGACTTCGTCAACGCACCGTGCCCGTTCAGCGACCCGTTCCCGAACTGCGGCCGCGACAGCAAGATGCAGCTCTCCAATGACGCCTTCGGCGACGGGGTCAACCTCCGCACGAACGTCGATACGGCCGTGCACGTCGCGGAGGCCGAGAAGGTCTCGACCGCGGCGGCGATGAACATCACCGTCCAGCCCAGCGGTCCGCTCGGCCTGCCGACGAGCACGCTCACCTGCGTCTCCGGCAACTACTTCGCTGTCACCGCACCGAACGGCACGGTGTTCAAGGCAGGCATGAAGGTGTACGTGTCCGGCTACGCCGGGCCGTTCACCGTGGTCTCGGTGAACGCGACGTCGATGGTGCTCCAGGGAGCGGCCCTGCAGCCGACGTACGTGATCGACACGAAGCCAACCTCGGCCACGTACGACCAGAAGGTGTTCACGCCGGTGCAGCTGACCGTCTTCGGCTACGACGTGAACTTCGACGGCGGCACCCGAATGGGCGGCGACACAACCGTCGTCTGCAACACGGGCACGCTCGTCGATCCGACGAAGCCGTGCCGCGGCCAGTCGGGCACCGACAAGCTCGCGGGCCCCGACTCGCCGCTTGTCGTCTACGGGGACACGTCGCAGGACGGCGTCTGGTACGGCGGCAAGCCCTATGACGTCAAGGGTTACGAGTTCGGGCCGAAGCCGTTCGACCCGTTCTACAGGATCCCGGATCAGGAGAACGAGGACGACGAGTGGGTCTTCCCGCTCGCGAACCCGTACGACTTCGCCGGGAATGACACCATCGACGCGAGCGGCCTTTTCGGCTGGATCGACTGCTCGAGCTCGTGCTCGCTCCCGACCGTCGGCTTCACGGCGTACGGCGGGGCCGGCAACGACCTCATCATCGGCAGCCAGACGGGTGACCATCTCGCCGGCGGCTCGGGTGACGACACGATTCTCGGCCTGCGCGGCGTCGATCACATCTACGGCGACTCCGGCTTCAACGTCAACATCCTGACGCGCGGCCTGACGGTCAGCTCGGTCAACGCCAGCCCGCGGCCGACGATCGACCCGCGTGAGATCGCCGGGGATCAGACGCTCAACCCGCTGCCGTCCGCGAACGCGGACCCGCTGGACGCCGGTCGCGACCTGCTCTACGGCGAGAGCCCGGAGACGGCGACGGCACAGGTCATCCCTGCGCTCACGTACACCACCGGGCGCACCATCCACACAATCACGACGGCGCCCGGCGCTTCACAGACGCTGTTCGACGACGTGATCTTCGGCGACCACGGCATCGTCATCCAGCAGACCGCCGACCCGAACCTGCCCGACACACGGCTGCAGAAGATCCAGACGACGACGCTGGCGTCGAGCCGGCTGATCGAGTCGCGCGCGTACCAGAACGGCTCCGACGACACGATCTTCGGCAATCTCGGCCGCGACGTCGTGATCGCCGGCGCCGGCCAGGACCTCGCGGACGGCGACGAGGCCGATGACATGGTGTTCGGGGACAACGCGTTCCTGCTTCGCCGCGTCGCCGAGGCGACGTTCCCGGCTGCCACCGACTACGCTGGCCCGGTCGACACGACGAGTGGGCGCTTCCAGGCGCTCTGCGGCGTGCTGCTCTACAACCGCACCGACCGGCCTGACGCCTGCAACGGTGGCACGCCGCCCGGCACCGACACGAGCGGCAAGCTACTCGTCAACGGTACGTGGCTGCCCTACCGCGACCCGGACAGCCCGGGCATCGACGCATATCCATGGTGGGCGGAGTACCTCGTCGACTTCGACGACGAGGACCTGAGCCACCAGTTCCAGAGCTTCGACGTTCAGCTGTCGGCCGACCAGCCGAACAACACGACCACAGCCAAGGGCGCGGGCAGCTTCGGGAACGACTACCTCGCCGGCAGCCAGGGCAACGACCTGCTCTTCGGCGAGATGGGCAACGACACGATCCAGGGCGACGGCGGCATCGAGAAGGCCTTTGCCGGCGAGTCCCACGTCACCGCCTCGCGGTCGCCCGACGGCTGTACCGCGCCGCCCGGCGGCGGGCTCGTGTGCGACTACGTGGGCGACCTCGACATCGTCCCGTCCTTCGAGGCGGCCACGGACGGCGAGGACTACATCGAGGGCGGCGGTGGCAACGACATCGTCTTCGGCGGTCTCGGGCAGGACGACGTCATCGGCGGCAGCTCCGACTTCTTCGGCCTCGGGGACGAGACGCTCAGCCTCGTTGGCCAGACGGTGAAGATCTCCGGCGTCGGCGGCCTCTTCACGGTCAAGGCGGTCAACGGCGACACGCTGACGCTCTACGGCAGCGCGCTGCCGGCCGTGCAGGCGCCGAAGGACGTCGAGATCGTCGGCGCGAACAGGAAGCTGCTCGCCGCCTCCGTCACGCTCTCGCCGCTGGCAGACGGCGGCACACTGAAGATCACGAGCTTCAACTGGGCCGCGCTCGGCTTCGTACCCGGCAAGGACCGGAGGCCTGACGGTCGCGACCTGCTCTTCGGCGGCGCGGGCACCGAGCTCGGGCGCAACCAGGACGTCGCCTTCACCGACGGCACTGTGGCAGCGAAACAGCACGCCCGCGATGCGGACACTTTCGTCGGCGATAACGGCCGGATTGTCCGCATCGTCGGAATCAACGCCGGCACGACCACCGACCAGTCCGATACGGGCGTGCTCCGGCCGACGATTGCGACCGACCAGCGCTATGTCCGCTTCGTCTACGACAACTACTCGTCCGACGCGGGCTACGACGTGAACGGCAAGATCGTCGTTCGCGGCGTGCACCTGCTCGACTACACGCCGGGCGGCCCCGACTTCCTGCCGGCGGCATTCTTCTCGCCTGGCACGGAGAACCCGCTGTGCAGCAACACCGGCCCCGACGCGACGGGCACATGCTCGACGCCGCTCGCGAGCGTCGCGAACACGGGCGACTGCCACGGGAACATCGCTTCGAAGACCGACGCGGCCGACCAGACCGCGAGCTACTACACCGACGTCGGTGGGAACGACGAGGTGCACGGCGAGTCGAGCGACGACACGGCGTATGGCGGTTGTGGCAGCGACACCATCTTCGGTGATGCGCAGGACGACGACCTGATCGGCGGATGGGGCAACGACTGGATCTCCGGCGGCACCGGTTTGGACGGCATCCTCGGCGACGACGGGCGTATCTTCACGAGCCGCAACAGCGCGACAGGCACTAACGCGAACGGAAACAGCTGCACAGGCGGCTACACGGTCCCCAAGCCGGGCGTCTACGTCCCGACGGAGACCTGCTACAGCGAGCCGCTCTACGGCGTCGCCGCGCTCGTGACGCCCGACCCGGACACGAGCACGAGCCAGGGCTTCGTGCTGAACGAGTTCATCTACACGCCCGGCCAGGTGCAGCAAGCGACGATCAACGTCGGTGGGGCGCTCCAGAAGCAGGTCGACATCACGCCGTACAACCTCGGCCCGAACGACATCGCCGGGCACTTCCAGATCGACGTGCCGACCTACGACGCGAACAACTCGGACGACGTCATCTTCGGCGGCTGGGACGACGACTTCCTCCATGGCGCCTCCGGCGACGACGCGATCTCCGGCGCCGAGGCGATGCCGAACTCGTACGTGCAGCACTTCAACCTCGCCACATGCAACCAGGCGAACCCGGTGTGCGAGAACGGTCTGATCCGCACCGACTGGACGAGGCCGTGGAACCCGGGGAACCTGCTCCTCTTTGGCGCCGACGACAACCCGTGGAACTCTCCGAAGCCGTTCACCTCGCGGCTCGGCGAGTTCTACCTCTACGACGAGTTCGACCCGCGCCGGCCGGTCGTCTTCAACGCGAGCGGGCTGACGTGGGGCTGCACGGCGTTCTCCCCGAGCGGGCATACGTGCACCTCCGAGCCGCCGCTTGCGAGCTTCCCGTATCAGTACTTCCTCAACCTGGTCGAGACGACGAAGGTTGTGAGCGGGACGACGATCCCGATCACGGAGGGCCGCGAGACCGCGCTTGGCTGCATTCAGGTCGCCCAGAACGGAAGCTGCCTGCTCCAGGCGACCGTGAACTCCGACGGCAACGATCTGGCCTTCGGCGACCTCGGGAACGACTGGTCGGTGGGAGGCTCCGGCAAGGACCACATCTACGCCGGCTGGGGCAACGACCTCTCGAACGCCGACGACATCCTGACCACGAACGGGTCACACAACGACGTGGTCGACCAGCACCCGACCTACGAGGATCGCGTCTACGGCGGCGCGGGCATCGACATCCTGATTGGGAACATCTTCGGCGACCGGCTGATCGACTGGGTCGGCGAGTGGGATACGTACCTCGTGCCGTTCAGCCCGTTCGGCATCGGCACAGTCAGCCGCCAGGTCGAGCCGTTCCTGCCCGAGTTCCTGTACGCCATCTCGGCTGCTGACGGCGCCGACCCGACGCGCGACACGGACACCGGTTCCAACATCACGCGGCCCGGCCGGAACGGCGAGTACGAGGGAGAGATGGGGCTGATCCTCCAGCAGGATCACGGGTTCTGGGAGGAGCAGACCGGCGGTCCGACCGACCCGCAGTCCGGTGGTGTCCCGGGGGGCAAGCGCCAGACCCTGAGCAGTGCCGACTTCAACAACGGTGCGATGCAGGGCTTCGCCGTCGACAGCGGTGCGTGGACGGTCGGCAGCGGTACGCTCCAAGTCGCCGCTTCTTCCCTGGGCCAAGACGCCGCCGCCGTGTTCTATGCCGACGTCTACCTGCCCGTCTACTACGAGATCACCGCTGCGATGTCGACGCAGAAGCCGACGGCGGGATGGAAGTCGAACTCCTACGTCCTCTTCGACTACTGGTCGCCGACCGACTTCAAGTTCGCCGGCATCGACATTTCGACCAACCAGATGGTGATCGGCGTGCGCACGGCCGACGGCTGGTTCGTGACATCACAGAGGCCGTTTACGGGCTCGTTGAAGTACGACACGGTCTACCAGACCCTCGTCGCGATCAACGGCACGCAGGTCACGGTCTCGGTCGACAGCGAGCAGGCGTTCAGCTACACCTTCGGGCCGAGGACCGTCAACGGGCAGCAGGTCGGCCTCAACAAGGGTCTAGTCGGGTTCGGCTCGAACGACTCTCGCGGGGTGCTCGACAACATCGCGGTGCAGGCGCTGCCGCCGCAGCTGACGCTCGACTCGACGGAGTACTTCGAGGACGGCCTTGCCGATCAGTTCACGGGCCCGCAGACAGGCGCGTGGTCGGTCAGCGGCGGTCGCTACGGCGTGAGCGGCTACGCGATTGCGACCCTCGACCTCGGCGCCAGCATTCAGGCGACCTCGTACGGCGAGATCGACGCCACACTCAGCACGACCGGAGTAGGCGGCGTCGTGTTCGACGCCTATGCGACGAACGACTACAAGTTCGTGGTGCTCGACGTCGCCGGCCAGAACGTGCTCGTGGGACACGTCGATCCGCGGCGTGGCTGGGTCGTCGAGGCTTCGTACGCGAAGCTGCTCACGGCCGGGACGGACTACACGCTCAACCTCGTCTTGCGCGGGACGGTGGTGACGATCACGGTCGACGGCTCCGTCGTCGGGAGCTACGGCTACAACGCCGCGGTCGCCGATGGCAAGCTCGGTACGGTCTCGAAGGAGGGCTCCGTCTCTGTCGACCGTGCGCGCGTGCGGACGAATGACAAGGCGTTCGCTGGCGTCCAGCTTCCGCCCGAGCTCCGCGTCGGCGACGCCGTCGTCACGGAAGGGACCGGCGGGACGACCACGGTGTCGATCGGCCTCTCGCTCACCAAGGCGTCGGCGTCCGCCATGACCGTCGGCTGGCGGACCGTCGACGGAACGGCCGTGGCGGGGACGGACTTCATCGGCGTTTCGGCCGGGGCAGCGACGTTCGCCGTGGGCAGCACGAGCGCCACGATCCAGGTGACCGTCCTCGGCGACGGCGTCTTCGAGGGGAACGAGGCCCTCTCCGTCGAGCTGACGAGTTGGGCCGGCTTCAACCTCGCGGACAAGCTCGGCCTGATCACGATCAACAACGACGACGTCGCGGCGGTCGTGACCGTCTCGGCGACGGACTCCTCCGGCAGCGAGCCAGGGGCGGACAGGATCGGCTTCACCGTCACGCGAACCGCAAACCTGAACGGTGCGCTGACGATCAGCCTGACGTGGGGCGGGAGCGCGAGCAGCTCCGACTACACCGGCGCCGTGCCGTCGATTACCCTCGCCGACGGAGTCGCCGGCGGCACGCTCGTCCTCACGTCCGTCGACGACACGCTCGTCGAGCTCACGGAGACTGTGACGCTCTCGATCGCCGCCGGTGCCGGCTACGCGATCGGGACGCCGTCCTCGGCGACTGCTTCGCTCCTCGACAACGACAAGCCGACCGCCTCGATCCAGAGCAACGCCTCGATCACGGAGGGCAACACCGGTTCGCAGACGGTGACGCTGACGGTGACGCTGTCCGCGCCAACGTCAAGCACCGTCACGGTGTCCTACGCGACGGCGAACGGGACAGCGACCGCGGGCTCGGACTACGCGGCGAAATCGGCGACGCTCACGTTCGCGGCGGACGTCACGTCGCAGACGCTCACCGTTACCGTCTACGGCGACCGGACGAAGGAGGCGAGCGAGACGTTCACGGTCGGCCTGACCGGCGCGACGAACGCGACACTCGGGACCAAGACGGCGACGGTCACGATCGTCAACGACGACGGCTCGCCGCTGTTGGCGGCCGCGCCATCATCGAGCGCGTCGGCCGCCGAGCTCACGCGCGAGCAACTCGACCCGATCGTCGCCTACGCGACCGACCTGTGGATCGCATCCGGACAGCTCAGCGGGGATCAGGTCGCGCGTGTGCGCGGCGCGCGCGTCGAGATTGCCGATCTCGACGAGCTGCTTCTCGGCTGGGCGCAAGACGAGCTCATCACCATCGACATCGACGCTGCCGGTTACGGCTGGTACGTCGATCCTGATCCGACGACGAACGAAGCCTTCACCGGTATCGACCTCCTGACGGTCGCCGCACACGAACTCGGCCACGTCGCCGGCTTCGAGCACAAGGAGCACAGCGTGATGGAGGAGACGCTCTCCCAAGGTGAGCGGGAGGTCCCGGAGACGGCCGAGGCTGCGCAGACGGAGAGCGACGCAACGGTGCGCACGCTCTCGGCGTCGCAAAGCGAAGCCGCGACCGACGAGACAATTTCTGCGACCGATGGCGTGGAGATCGGATCTCCTGAAACCGCAGTGGCGTCCAGCGGTGCCGACCCGGGCACGATCGATGCGGCCGCGGCGGCCGACGAGGTCGCCCCACAGGCCATTGCAACCTCCGGCGGGGTCGCGGATGCGTCAGGGAGCAACCCAGCGGACCCCGGCGGTACCACGGCGGCACCCAGCGAGCCGACTGCGGCTGACCTCGTCGAGCAATCGTCGCCCGACATCGACGTACCGGGCGAGTGGATCGTCGATATCGCCACGACCGAGAATCACACCGTCGTCGTCGGGGTGACCGGCTCGGATCTCGCAGTCACGATCGACGGTGTCACGACGACACGGCCGATCGCAAGCGTGACGACACTGACGATCAGTAGCGGTGCCGGCGACGACGAGTTCGCCGTCGATCTCGACGCCCCAATCCCCGTGCTGCTGTTACTTCAGGCCGGGGCCGGCACGGACACGCTCGCAGGTCCGGCGAACGACAGCACGTGGACGATCACGGGCGCGGGTGCCGGGACCGTCAAGGGGGCCGCCGGGGAAACGGGGGTTAACGAGGTCAGTTTCAACTCCTTTGAGAATCTGGTCGGCGCCGCCGCGAACGAGGACACGTTCGTCTTCGAGGCGGCAGGCTCGATCAGCGGGGTCGTCGAGGGCGGCGCCGGTGGGTACGACACGATCGTTCTCGCCGGGGGCTCGGTCCGAGACTTCGTGTCGACGATCACCGGGCCGCAATCCGGAACGCTGTCACGCGACGGCGACGTGATTACGTACTCAGGCTTCGAGCCGATCACGGTGCTTACGCCCTGCACGGCCTGCACCGTCGCAGTGAGCGGGAACGACGCGAACGTCATCACCGTGAAGGACGATCCGGCCGCGAACATGATCATCGTGGAGGTCTCTCCGGGAGAAAGCCATGTGTTCGACGTGACCGGCATGACGAGCCTCACGATCAACGCCGGCAACGGCGACGACACCATCACGGTCGAGGCGTTGGACATCAACTTCAATGCGACGCTTACCATCAATGGCAACGACGACAACGATGAAATCATCTTCAAGGCGAAGACGGGGACCGGCGCGTACACGTTCAACGGCGGGCCGGGCACGAACACGTTGACACGACCCGTAGGCGTCGTTGCCGACCTGATCAACGTCACGGCCGTGACCTCGACGATCAACGGCGATACATTCACCGACATCGCACTGGTCAAGCTGCAGTTCGGTGCGACGAACGACGCGATCCGTGTAACGCAGCGCTCGACGGATGAGGTCCAGGTCGAGCCGATCGTCGCCGGGACTTTCGCTTCAGTGCGCATCAAGAGCTCCATCGCCGATCCCGATTTCGCAATCGAGTCGGGCGACGGAGACGACATGATCATCGTCGATTCGCTACAGCCCGCACTGGTCGCGGACCTCGCGATCAGGGCCGGCGCGGACGACGACGTGATCGTGGTCGCGGCAGCGACGGCTCTCGCTCCGCGGCTGACGATCGACGGCGGCGTCGGCACCGACACGTTCGAGGACTACACCGGCATCGCGGCGTGCAGCGGGCCGACGACGTGCAACATCGAGCTTCGGCCTGCCGGTCTTCCCACCTTCGACGAGCAGGGGCCGGGCCCGATCGGCGCGCCGCTGAACCCGATCGAGCGAGACAAGTTCCCGGAATCCGGAGCGATTCAGGCGATCGCCATCCATCCGTTCAACGATCAGGTGATCTACGTCGGAACGGTCAACGGAGGCATCTGGCGGTCGATCAACGGAGGCGTGGACTGGGAGGCGCTCACCGACACACTGCCGTCGACGTCGATCGGTGCGATCGCAATCGCACCGAGGGACAAGGCGGGGGCACCGATCACGCAGGCTTCGAACACGCCCTACACGGACCTCGTCATCTACGCCGCCAGCGGCTCGTTCAGCAGCTTCGCCGGCCGCGGTGGCTTCGGAATCGGCCTCCTGCGTTCGGACAACGGCGGCGACACGTGGTCGGTGCTGTCCGCAGTCCCCGAGAGTCCGTTCGCGGACGGCCTCGCCGGTCTGACCCTGACGGCGGTCGTCGCGCTCGACAACGGAAGCGCGGACCCGACGAAGCAGACAGTGCTCGTCGCAGGGACCGGTCCGGACGATCGCGGAGGTGTCTACGTCAGCACCGACAGCGGCACAAACTTCAACCACGTACTGACCGGCGCCGCGATGGATCTCGTCAACGATCCGTCGACGAACGCAAAGGGTCGCGTTTACGCAGCTTTCGCCGGGGCCGGCGCGAAAGCCGCCTGGAACAAAGGGGTCTACCGGAGCGACGCCTTCGGCGCGCTTGGCACGTGGAACGCGATCAACACCGGCCTCACTCTCGTCGGCGACAACATCGACAACGACGGTAATCGGCGCGTCGACAAGAACGGCGCCGCCGACGACGCGCCCGAGACCGGCACGGGCGCCGTGCGGATCGTTCTGGGCATCCAGCAGAACTCGGCCGCGACCGCGAACGGCGCGACCGCCAACTCCGTGTACGCCGCGCTGGTCGGCGGCACGCCGAGTCGGTTCATGGGGCTGTTCCAGTCGCGTCCCGGTGCGGCGGCTGGAGACCACGACGACTGGGTCCTTGCCGGTCCCGCCGGCACTGCATCGTCGCCGGCGCCGCCGACGGCGACGATGGCGTCTGCCGGGACGCCGGCGCTCGACTTTGCGGTGACGGGCGTGAACACAGGGACGATCACGCGTCAGGGGACCGGCAACTGGCAGATCGACGGCTTTGCGAAGGGCCAGGTGATCACCCTCTGCACGACGAGCACGAAGCTCGGAGTCGCGACGACGGTGTGCGATGCGGCCCCTGGCGTCACGAACAACGGCCGGTTCCTGGTCACCGATGTGAAGGCGAAGGTGCTCACGGTCTCGGGCGTTTTGAAAGCAGCGGTGAACCAAGCAGTGAGCACGGGCGGCAACGGCATCAGGATCACTGCCGAGCCGGAGACGCCCACGACGGCGGGCGGCATGCTCACCGACGCGAACCAGCAGCCGCAGCCTGCTCTCGGGCGCCAGTCCGACATCCATTTCGCAATTGCGGTGGACGCCAAGGGCAACATCGCGATCGCCGGCGACCGCGGTCTCGCACCGGCCTTCTTCGTGGCGAATCAGTACCTCTTCACCGTCAGCACCGGACGCTGGACGCAGCTCGTCGACCAGACGGCAACAGATGGAATCAAGCGTCCCCACGCGGACACGCGCGGTCTCATCTTCGACTCCGTCGCGCGCGACCCGGGCACCGCGACGGTCGATCAGGGACATTTGTTCTCCATCGACGACGGCGGTATCTATCGCCTCGACCTGAGCTCACGGCTGTGGACGAGCTTGAGTACGGGCGGGAGCAACGGCGAGTCGGGGCTCCGGAGTGTGGAGCTGCTTTCGCTCGGCTACGACGAGCTCAACGGTCTCATCTTCGCCGGTCTCCAGGACAACGCAAACGCCGAGCAAGTGGTTGGCGCAAGCGACGCGCTGGACACGAACGGCGACGGACGGATCGACGATCCGGCCGAGCGATACGCGTGGATGTCGCTTGGCGGCGGAGACGGCAACACGACCGTCTCCATCTCGGTGGACACGGACGGCGACCTCCTCAGCGACCACACGCTTCGCTTCGTCGTCGGCAACACGTTCGCCGCCTTCCGAACGCGGCTGTACGACTCCAATGCGGTCGCCAGTTCCGGAGCAGTGCGTATCCCGTTCGCGGTTGCCGTGGGCACGTCGTTTACCGTGACGGCGCAGCCCGGCCCGGCCAATACGTTCAAGACCGTCGCGAAACATGGGCTCCTCACCGGTGACGGCCCGTTCCTTCTGACGAGCACCGGCACCCTGCCGAACGGAACCGACCCGAACATCCCTTACTACATCGAGAAGATCGACGACTTCACGGTCCAGCTCCACCAGTTCACGGCGACCGGTCCGATCGAGACCTTCACCACGGCCGGCACGCCCACGATCCGTCTCCGGCGCGCCCGCCTCAACACGACGTTCTTCGTCGTCACGGCGCCCGCGTTGGGGGGTGACACGTTGACCATGACCGCGAACCACAACCTGACGGCGGGAGCCGGCCCGTTCCTGCTGATCAACGCCGACGGTGCGCTACCGCCCGGTGGAGCGGACGACAAGACGGCGTACTTCATCGAGATCGACTCGCTCACGACCGTGAAGCTGCACATCGGGGCGCCGAATGGTCCGGTACAGGCGTTCACGGGGCCGGGCAGCGGCGTCCACGTCCTCTCGCTTGCGCAGCGTCCGCTGGCCTTCTTCGGCACGCTGGGGGCGTCGGTGGTCGTGACCGCCCAGAACGCGACGGAGACGTTCACCACGGTGAATCCGCATGGGTTCGAGAACAACATGGGGCCGTTCGTCCTGACGAGCACGCTCACGCTCCCGACGGACATCCCCACGATCAAGCCGAACACGACGCGCTCGCCGATTCCGTACTTCGTCGAGGTGTTGACGCCGACGTCATTCCTGCTGCATCAGTTCACCCCTGACGGTCCGGTCCAGGCCTTCTCGACGGACGGCACCGGGACACTACGGCTCAACCGCGTCACCTTCTGGGGCGGCCTGCAGGGGACTGACACCCCGTTCCTGCAGGGCTTCCGCCAACTTCCGTACGTGGTCAACGCCGTCGAGCCGAATCGCATGCTGTTCGGGCTCTCCAATGTCTACGAGAGCAGCGACTACCTGACGACGCTGACCACCGCTCTTCCGGGTAACCCGACCGCGATCGCATACGGCGGCGTGAAGAGTCTCACGAAGCGCTGGGAGGTGGCGTACGCCGCCGGCAACAACATCGTGTGCTCGAGGATGCCGACCAATGCGACGAATCTGTCGTCCGCAATAACCGCGTGGGGAGCGGGCTGCGAGAACGTCGCAGGTGCCGGACTGATCAGCGACATCGTCCTCGATCCGCGCGACTACGCGATCGCCTACGTCGTCAGCGCTGCGGGGGTCTGGCGCCGCACCGGCGGACTGCCGGGCACGGGCGTCTGGACGCGCATGTCGCCCAACCTGATCAACAAGAACCTCGTAGCGGTCGCCTTCGTTCCCGGAGCGACCGGGGCCGAGGACGTGCTCCTGGTCGGCAGCTCGTCCGGGACATTCCGCTTGTTCAACCCGAACAACACGGCGCCGAAAGACGCGCAGTGGACCCTGCTCGGCCGGAACCTACCGACGTCGCTCGTCAGCGACCTGAAGTACATCTCGCTTAACCCCGCGACGTTCGAGAACCGAAGGCCCGACTCGAACTCGGACCAGCTGCTGCTCATCGGCACCCAGGGCCGGGGTGCGTGGACACTCTCGGCAGCGAACGTGGCGCTGGCGCAGCAGCCGATCCTCACGATCACCGGCGCCGCGGGAGGGTCGAACGTCAAGCTCTCGCGGACGCATGACGACCAATCCGTTCTTGACGTCGACATCGACGGCACGCACTACCTGACGCCGGTTCTGAGCGTGCAGCGGGTGATCTTCATCGGCCAGGACAACGTCAAGGACACGCTCACGATCGACAGCAGCGAGGGTTCGCTGGCGTTCCCCGGCGGCATCCGGTTCGAGAGCGGCCTCGGCGAAGACGACCTGATCCTGAAAGGCGCCAAGGTCTACGACGCGTCGCCGACTCCGAAGCATTCTCCGGCGAACGGCGATGGAACGACCGACGACACGTACCGGGTCGACGACGCCGCCGGCGGCGGCACGGAGGTCGTCGTCTTCACGCACTTCGCAACGGGGACCGACAAGGTCGACGCGACGGGGCTCTTCGTCGCCGGCGCGGGCGAAAAGGCGGCGGACGCCCTCATTCGTGCACTCCGCGCGGTCAAGGGTGCCGACAAGGAGCTCGGGCTCCTCGGCAAGTCGTTGCCGGGCGTGATCACCGGCGCGGGTCGGTCGGCCAAGCGCCCGGTCGGGACAGGACCGGCGCTCTCCGACGAGGAAGAGGAACACGTCGAGCTGACAGGCGCCGAAGGCCTGATGATGATGCTCGTGTTCCCCGACGGAACCACGCTCCTCGACCGCCTGCTGAACGGGACGATCGTCACGGCGGCCGATCTGGTCACCCAGCTGCAGCTCTTGGTCGGCGCAAGCGGCAGCGTCACGAACACGGGCACGGCTGCGGCGCCGCGCATTGTCCTCGACATGATGAAGAGCTTCGAGGGCTCCGCCGATCTTGGAGTGAACTTCGACAAGTTCGGCGGTCACGTTGAGCTTGAGGGCCTCGTCGACATCAGCCTCGACGTCCGTCTGCGGATCGCCTTCGGTCTCGACGCCAACGGAGACTTCTTCCTCGAGACGAACGGCCCCGACCCCGAAGTCGTGATCAGCAACATCCAGATCGAGGGCGACCTCGAGGGCGAGGGCCAGTTCGGGTTCCTCGAGGTGGAGCTCGAGAACACGACCGTCACGATCAACGGCATCACGGTCGCCGTGAACCTCGTGACGGCCGGCGGGAAGCTCACGCTGGAGGACCTGACGGAGACCGGCATCGAGGACGTCGCAACCGTCACCGTCAACGGCGTCTCCGGCGACGACGCCGTTCTCACCACGAACGTCGCGGCCAAGGCTCTCATTCCCGGACTCGACGAGCCGTTCGACATCGGCAGCGGGACGTTGACGGTCCGTTGGGGCGATCTCGGTGATCCGTTGACTCTTTCCGTCAGCTTTACCGGCGGGCTCGACAACTTCCTCAAGGTCCGCATCTCGGAGCTCCGCACGCTGCTCACAAAGGTTCGGGACGTCACGACCTTCCTCGCGAGCAATTCGCCTCCCGGATTGCAGAGCGGCCTCAATGACGTCATCGGCCTGCTGAAGGCGTTCGACAACAACGTCCTCGGTGCGATCCAGGACGTCAACGGCGAGCTCAACTTCAACACGCTGCAGGAATTCGTCTCGCGCCTCGCTCAAGGCCTCAACCAGGAGCTCGCGAAGTTCGGGCTGAACTTCACCGACGGCGTGCTCACCTGGGAGTTCGACCTCGACCCGATTTCGATGTCGAGTGAAGAGCTCGGCTTCTCGGCGTTCGAGGCAACGCTCGCGAACCTCCACTTCAAGCTCGGTCTCGACCTGGGCAAGCTGATCGATCTCGGCGGCGGGCTGTCGTTCTCCATCGCCGATGCACTGTCGCTCGAGGTGCGCGGCGAGATCCTCGACGTCGACCTTTTCGGCATCCTGCGCGGCGGAACCGGATTCGCCGCGAGTCGCAGGTTCGTCGACGTCGACGTCGACGGAGGCGGGCTCGACACAGTGGGCGGCGTCGACCTGGAAGGCGCGCTGCTGCTCACGTTCGGTCTCGACCTCGACGAGGCAGCCTCCGCGGATCCCGAGACGCGCTTCTTGCAGTTCGGCTCGACCGACTTCGGCCTGACGCTCCTCGACGGAAAGATGGCGTTGGCAATCCTCTCCCCCGATGCGAGCAGCGACACCCGTCGCTGGGTTGCGGTGAAGGCAACCGGGCTCGGCGCGAGCCTGGCGGCGGGGGCGCTCGTCACCGGCAGTGCCGATTCCGGTCTCGTCTCGATCAACGAGGCGACGACCGGCACGCTGGCCCTCGACTGGACGACCGCGCTCGATCTCAACCACGATGGGACGTTCGGTGACACCCTGCTCGTCCCGACCGGACCGCTGTCGTCCCTGCCGATCGATTTCCCGCAGGAGCTCAGGCTCGTCGGCGGCCACGTCAGCGCGCTCTCGATCGCCGACGGCGTGCTGACCGGCGCCGGCAACTTCGCCGTCGACAGCTCGCTCGTCAACGTGCAGCACGCCGCGACGGTGAACCTGACCGACGCGACCCTCTTCAGGCTCGGCTTCTCGAACCTCGCGCTCCACTTCGGCCGCGACGGCTTCGGCCTCGGCCTCAACGCCGGAATACTGGCGCTGGCTCAGATCGCGCCGGAGGATCCGAACGACACGCGCAGGTGGCTTGCGGTCGAGAGCACCAACCTCGGCCTGGCATTCGAGCTCGGGACGCTGATCCAGGCGACGATCACGAACGGGTCGCTGACACTGAACCATGCGACGACCGCAGGCCAGGAGCTCGACTGGACGGCCGACGTCGACGTCGATCGAAGCGCCTCGTTCAGCGCCGATCCGGTCAAGGTGCAGACCGGGCCGACATCGTTCGTCACGCTCAGCCTGACGCAGGCCGGCACGAGCGTCGCGGGCGATCTCGCGGACCTCACCATCGCCGACCTGCTCAAAGGCTCGGCGAAGTTCGCCGTCACCCGCGACATCGTCAACGTCCAGCAAGCCTCGATCGGCGTCAGCCTCAACGACGCGGTTCTGTTGACCGTGGGCCTCTCGAACGTGAACCTGACGGTCGGGACGTCCGGCTTCGGTCTGACCGTGACCTCCGGCGACTTCGCCCTGGCGGCGTTGGCGCCCAAGACGGGCGCGGATCGCTGGTACGCGGTCGATGCCACGAACGTCGCCTTGTCGGTCAGCCTTGGCTCGCTGGTCTCGGCGTCGGTGATCAACGGCGCGGTCAAGGTGAACGTCGCGTCGACGCCGGGGAAGGAGCTCGACTGGACGGCGGCGTTCGATCTCGATCAGGGTGGAACGTACGGCGACCCCGTCGTCGTCAAGACGGGCCCGACGACGAGCGTCACGATCAGCCAGAACGCGCCCGGATCGTCCCTCGAGGGCGACTTCGTGAACCTGACCATCGGCAGCTTCGTCAAGGCAACGGGGAACGTCCACTTCGCGCTGCGCATCGGCACGATCTCGGTTCGGCAGCCCGGCGGCGACGTCCTCGGCGCGGCGCTGCTGGCCTTTGCGCTCACGAACGCAAACTTCGCGCTCGGTGACCCGAACGGCGTGCACCTCACCGTCCAGAACGCGTCTGTCGCGCTGGCGCTCGTGAACGCACCCCCGGCGACTGGCCCGGCCACGGAGGGCCGCAGCTGGCTCGCCCTCCAAGGCAGCGTCGGCAGCGCGATCTTCTCCGGCCTCGATCCGTCGGTCTTTTCGCTGACGATCACGAACCTCTCGATCGAGCTGAACCAGGCAACCGGCGACTTCAATCCGGGCGGGGGCGGCCCCAAGCAGCAGGCGCAGGCAATCGACTGGCGAAACGACCTCAACCTCGATCGCGACGGCGCCTACGGCGAGAACGGCGACTCGCTCGGCGAAACGAGTGACGACCTGCTGACCGTCGGCTCGACGACGTTCTCGTTCAGCGGCGAACTTGTCCGCGCGTCGGGTGCCGCCTCGATCAAGGTCTTCGATTTCCTGTCGGGAACCGTCGGCTTCTACTTCGCGCAGGAGACCGTCGACGTCGACGCAGACGGCGACGGCCTCTTCAACCCGAGCGCGCCGCTCAGCGGGACGATCCGCGGCCCGCCGGACGTCAACAACGCGAAGCTCACGACGCTGGGCATCAACATCTCCGGGCTCTTCATCGGCTCGGGCAGCGTCGGTTTCTCCGTGGCGAGTGGAACCCTGGCAGTGGCGGTTGTCACACCGACGGGAGCCCCCGCCACCGACACACGCAGGTGGATCGCCGTCAAGGCGAACATCGCGAGCGGAACGTTCACGGGGGCGGACGGCGTCGTCATCAGCGTCAACAGCCTCGGCATCGAGCTGAACCAAGCGACGGGGTCCTTCACGGGCAGCGGGACCCACGCAGCCAAGGCGCTCGATTGGACGAAAGCGATCGACCTCGACGAGAACGCCGCAACGTTCGACCCCGACGACGTCACGGTGACCGTCAAGACGCTGACGGGCAGCGACGAGCAGACCTTCGCCTACGAGGACGAGGTCGTGCGAGCGGTCGGCAGCGTGACGATCGACATCTTCGGCTTCGTCAAGGGAACCGTCGGCTTCTCGTTCGAGACCCGTACGGCCGATGTGGACGTCGACAGCGACGGCAACTTCAATCCCTCGCCGACGGGAGACCTCGATGACGCGTCGCTGGCGCTGCTCTCCTTCACCATTGACGACCTCTTCGTCGGCGCACCGGGCAGCATCGGCCTCCACATCACGAGCGGCGCGCTCTTCATGGCGATCGTCAAGCCCGCGGCGGCGAGCGACAAGCGCTCGTGGTTCGCGCTCAGCTCCGACATCACGGGCGGCAGCCTCACCGGCGTCGACAACCTGACGCTGGAGCTGACGAAGCTCGAGATCGAGATCAACAGCGGCTCGGACGGCGTCGGCGGCACGATCGACGCGCTCGATTGGACGAGCGCGCTGAACCTCGGCGACGACACCGGGACGACGTTCGGCGAAGATCCGGAGGACCGCGTCTCGATCAAGGATGCGAACGACGTCTCGCACGCGATCGAGTACGACTCCGACTTCTTCCACGCGAAGGGCTCGGCGACGGTCGACCTCTTCGGCTTCGTCAGCGGCACGATCGACTTCGACCTGAACAAGACGAAGATCGACGTCGATCTCAACGACGACGACGTCGCCGATCTCACCAACGCGAATCTCCTGACGCTGGCGCTGACCGTCAAGAACGTCTTCGTCGGATTCAACGGCATCGGCTTCTCGCTAACGAGCGGCGACCTCGCGCTCGCGATGGTCAGCCCGGCGGCGCCCAGCGACGCTCGCCGCTGGATCGCGGTGATCTCCAACATCAGCGGCGCGTCGCTGACCGGCATCAGCGCGGTCGAAATCTTCGCGGCGACGCTCTCCGTCGAGTTCAACCGCGGTTCGAACGGCCCGAACGCGACGATTCCGGCGCTCGACTGGACGGACGATCTCGACCTCGACCGGAGCGGAACCTTCGGCGAGGCCGCGGCGGGGATGGATGACAACGACGACCTCAAGATCGGCGGCCGCCTCCTCGGACTGACAGGGAACCTCCTCCGCATCACCGGTGACATGCGCGTGAAGATCGCGGAGTTCGTCTTCGTCGCCGGCCGCTTCGCGATCGAGAAGAGCGACGACCTCTTCATCACTCCGCTCGGATCCACGACGACGACGAAGGTGTCGGTGCTGAAGATCGGGGCGACGGGCGTCAAGGCGTTCGTCGGCATCGGCGGCCCGTACTTCGTCCTCGATCCGGTCACCGGGGCGGTCAGCGAGCCCGTGTCCAGCGACGCGATCGGCGTCGCGCTGACAAACGTCGAGTTCGGGCTCGCGCTGATGAAGCCGCTCGCCGGCGGCAACGACCGCTATCTGGCTCTGAAGGGGAGCGGCACCGCGAAATTCGTGGGGCTGACCGACTTCACGTTGAGCGCGACGCTGGCGATCGAGGTCAACTCCGCAACGAACGGCACCGGCGACATCCCGGTTGTCGACTTCCGGCAGCTGCCCGGCGGCGCGCTGCACGTCGCCACCGGCCCGAGCCCCGGCGACGCCGTCGACCTCGACTTCGCCGGCCCGGTGCTACGCGTCCAGGGCTTCGCCCAGTTGACGATCGCAAGCTTCGTACACGTCAGCGCAGGCTTCGCGTACGAAAAGGGCGACGACGAGACGGTGACGCTCGAGGCGGGCGGCGCGACGGTTACGCGCACCGTCTCGACCGTGAAGATCGGCGTCAGCCACGGCCACCTCTTCGCCGGGGTCGGCGGTCCGTTCTGGGTCGACAGCGACACCGACGGCGACATCGACGCCAACGACACCCCGCAGGCAGCCGGTGCGATGGGGCTTGCGCTGAGCAACGTCAACCTCGGCCTCGTGCTAATGCGGCCGGCGAGCAACCCGACGGAGAAGTACTACGCGCTGAAGGCGTCGGGCAACGTCGCGATCGTCGGCATCTCGGCGTTCAACCTCTCCATCGAGGACCTCACCGTCGAAGTCAACGGCTCGCAGGGAGCGCCGTCGAACAAGGCGGTCGACTTCCTGACGAGCTTCCCGACGACGGGCCTGCGCGTCACGACGGGGCCCGGCGCGAACGACTACGTCGACATCGACTTCGCAGCCACCGTCCTACGGGTGTCCGCAGTCCTCACCCTGACGATCGACCAGTTCGTCCACGTCAGCGGCTCGTTCGCGTTCGAGAAGGGCACACCGCTGACGAAGACGCTGTCCGACACGACGTCCGTCAACTTGACGGTGCTGAAGATCGGCGCGACGAACGTCCATGCGTTCGTCGGGCTGAACGGGCCCTACTGGATCCCGGACGGGAGCGGCGGCTTCAAAGCGCCGTTGACGACGAGCGCGATCGGGCTGGCGCTCTCCAGCGTCGAGTTCGGCTTGGTCTTGATGAAGCCGACTGCTACCGGCGCAACCGAGAGCTACTACGCGCTGAAGGCCACGGCCGGCTCGGTGTCGTTCGTCAATCCGTTCGGGCTGACGCTGACGGCGACCACGGTCTCGCTCGATGTGAACGGCTCGAGCGGCACGACGAAGGTCGTCGACCTGACGACGCCGATCAGCGTGCCGACGGGCTCGTCGAGCTCCATCAGCGTCGGCGGCACGGGCTTCACCGCTGCGCTCCTCCGCGCCAGCGCCGACGTCACCGTCGCCATCGCGGGGGTCATGCTCAGTGCGATCGGCACGACTCCGGGCACCGGCGTGTTCTTCGAGTCCACGACGAAGACGAACGGCGTCCGCGTGATCAAGGTCGCGATCAACAACCTGGAGTTCAAGATCGGCGACCCGCTCGACCCGCTGATTCACATCAGCGGAGCGAGCGGGCTCCTGTTTGTCACGCCGGCCGGGTTTGCGGCGGAGTTCGACGTCCCGCTCAACCTTGCGTTCGGCAATGCAACCACGGGTCTGACCTTCAGCGCGACCGTCTCGTTTGCGATCAACACGTCGAGTCAGCCCGTCGACGAGCAGTTCACGATGCCGTCCGGTCCGCCGAAGCATCTGCAGCTTCAGGCGGGCCCGTATCTCCGCCTGAGCGCGAACCAGGCGGACCTCGAGCTGCGCGCCGGCGGCTTCACCGCGACCCTCAAGGGCAACTACCAGTTCGAGAGGTTCACGCGAATGGTGTCGGGCGTTCCGCAGGAGGTCGTCCGCATCGCCGCCGACCACGTCTCGATCGCGGCGGGCACGAGCTTCGACGGCGGGACAAATGTGACGCTCAGCAACGGCAGCGCCGGGCTCTTGCTGCTCCCGGGCGGCATGGCGGGCGTCTTCACGGGCTCGTTCGCCGGCAACCTGCCCTTGATCAACATCAGCAGCGAGGAGACGACGCTCAGCGTCAACACGACCGCAAACACGGTCAACGAGCGGATCAACATCGGCGGCGGCGAGATCGTCATCAACGTCGCCCCGAACACCTTCAAGCTCACGACGAAGAACCTCTCGATCTCGATCGGGGACTTCCTGCGACTCTCGGGTGACTTCACCAGCGGGTCGAGCACGACGGTCGCCAACGCGACGGTCTACGGCGCACGCAACGTCGAGATCTTCCTGGGCGCCGGTCCGTACCGGAAGCCCGACGGCAACGTGAATCCGGACGCGGTCGGCCTGCTCGTCACCGGCGGAGAGGTCGCGATCCTGAAGCTGGCCGGCGGTGCCTTCGCCATCTCCGCCTCGGGCAACGCGACGATCGTCGGCCTCGGTGACGGTCTCTCCATCGCGGGAACCGTGCAGGTGCGGATCAACCAAACCGGGATGGCGCTCGACGAGACGATCGACCTGCCGGGATCCGGCAACGTGAAGCTGAAGTTCGCCACGGCGGAGTACGTGGAGAGCTTCGCGGTCGGAGACTTCGGCCAGCCGGGCGCCGATTCGCTCGAGATCAAGATCGGCGGCGGAATCCTCACCCTCGCGGGCGACGTGCGGTTCACGCGACTGCCGACGCAGGTCGTCCAGGTGGAGATCCCGCACGCGAGCGTTGCGATCAAGCTGCCGATCGACGGTCAGCTCAAGGAAGTCTTCTCCATCAGCGGCAATGCGCGCTTCTCGTTCGGGGGCGGTGGCGGCTTCAACCTCGAGGACCTGCGCGTCAACGGGTTCAAGATCCTGGGCGTCGGGGCGACGATCACCAATCCGGCGACGCTGCTACGCCCGCCGAGGATCGATCTCGGTGGTGCGCTCTTCAACGGCGGCGTCTTCAGCGGCGACCTCCTCAACGACACGACGAACGGGCACTACCTCGACGTCGTCTTCAACGACGTCAACAGCAAGGGCATCAACGCCGCGTCGATCCTCGACGACGATCTCGAGTTCGTCCTCAAGGGTCCCGCGGCGGCGAACCTCCAGATCAACGGCCGGCCGCAGCAGCTCGATGCGCGCACCTTCCGTTACTCCTTCACGGGCAACTTCGACAACACGGTCGCCGACCGCACCGTCGAGCTGGAGTTCCTGCCGAACACTTTCAGCGATGCGGGCGGCGCCGCGAACGCCTCCGAGGTGCAGCGGTTCACGCTGTACTTCCCGACCAGCAACAGCGAGACGAAGCCGACGGCGCCGCCGGTCGCGACGCTCGTCAACCCGACGAACGGCAGCGTCGTCAACGCCAGCACGCTCGCCGCGCGCGGCTACATCGACGTCCGCTTCAACGGATCCAACCTGACCGAGACGACCGGCTCCGCGTTCGACCCGAACGGCAAGTTCCGGCTCAAGAGCACAACGGCCGCGACTCTCGCCAACCTCGATCTCGCTCCGTGCACGGCCGTGAGCGGCCCCTGCGGGATGGTGAGCCTCACCGGCCAGACACAGAAGCTCAACGACAACACCTACCGCTTCTTCATCCGTCCGAAGGCCAACCCGGTCATCCCGCCGGCGCAGGCCTGGGGAGCGGGGGAGATCACGGTCGAGTTCCTCGCGAACACCTGGAAGGCCGGCGGCGTCGCCAACGCAGCCTCGCGCGAGACGTTCACGGTTGCGACCAATTCGAACGACTCGGCCGCCGCGTCGGACGCGTTTACGCTCGGCCCGCTCGAACTCAAGGGTCCGTCGATCGGACTGGCCGACACGAAGTTCGAAGCGGGCAAGCTGATCCTCACCGTCGCGGTCGGCGTCGACGAGGCAAGCCTCAAGCTCGGCGGCGGCAACAGCTTCACGTCGAAGCTGACCAACGTCCTCGGCAAGTTCGACATCGAGGTGGACGTCCTCCAGGCGCTGCCGGCGGTCGCGAGCCTGATCTCGAACCCCGGCGACAGCTCTGCGTACAACGCGCTCTTCTCGGCGTTCAGCGTGCCCGGGAAGTTCAGCGTCGACATCGCGAACCTGCTCGTCGAGATCCCCAACACCTTCAAGGTCACGGGCAACGGCATACACGTCCAGTGGGATCCGAACGGCCCCGCCGTCCAGGAGATCCTGACGGTCGCCGACGCGAAGATCGAGTTCCCGTCGCTCGGCCTGACCGGGATGATCAACGGTCTCAAGGACTCCAACAACAAGGTCATCAAGCCGGGCCTCTCGGTTCGCACCGACGGGTTCAAGCTCGGCGAGGCGTCGCTGACGTACAAGCCGAACCAGAACGGCGCGCCGTCGAAGATCAGCTTCGGCAGCATCCTCGAGTTCGACGACCTGACGATCGGCGTCCAGAACTTCGGCATGACGTTCAAGCCGAGCTTCTCGATCGACTCGGGAAGCAGCATCTTCTTCGCTTCCGGCGGCGTGCGGTTCCTGCCCGGACAGGTGATCTCGGGTGTCCTCAGCGACGGCCTCGACGCCAATACCGAGGCCGTCCGCGCCACCCTCGAGTTCGGTGACGACGGCTCCGTCAGCGCGTTCAAGTTCGACGTCGACACGCTGCGGATCACCTTCGGCGAGTTCCTCGCGGTCACGGCGCGCAACTTCAAGCTCGACACCGGCGCCGGGCCGAACGAGCCGCTCGTCAGCTTCAGCTCGATCGGCGCGGAGGTCTCGATCGGCAGCCTCCTGATCACCGGCGAGGCGAGGAACTTCCAGTTCAACGGCGACGGCTCGTTTCACACGCGGCCCGGCTTCGGCGTGTTCCTCGGCGTGGGCTCCGCGACCGGCGAGAGCTTCAAGTGGCCGAGCTGGCTCCCGGTCCACATCAACGCGATCGGCATCGAATGGCCCGACATCCAGGCCGATCCCGCCAACTTCCTCCTGACGCTGTCGGTCTCGGTTGCCGGCCTTCCGAGCATCGGCGGGGTCGAGTTCTCGGGGTCGATCGAGGGCGTCAAGATCGACATCGGCAAGCTGCGCCGCGGCGAGTTCCCGATCGTCGACATTGCCTCGTTCGGCGTCACGATCAAGGGCGATCTCTTCGGCGGCGAGCTGTCAGCCGGCCTGATCGGCGGCATTCTCAAGCTCGACGCGGGCGGCCGGACCATCGACCCGCTCGACAACGTGACACCGGTCGCCGACCGCGTGCTCTTCGTCGGCGTCCAGGGAAGCTTCAAGTTCGGTGCGATCGGCCCGTTCGAGATTCGCTTCGCGTTCTCCGAGCTCGGCCCGCTCTCGCTCTACCTGAGCGCGAGCATCCCCGGCGGTCTCGTGATCGTCCCGCCCTATGGCATCGCGATCAACGACTTCGTGGCGAGCGTCGAATTCTTCAAGACGCTGCCCGCGATCGACGATCCGTTCCTCCTGCGCGGCAGCGCCTTCGACCTGCCGAAGCAGCTCAGCGCCGAGGAGTGGCTCGCCGGCGTGAAGCAGCAGGTCGCCACGCAGTACCTGGTGCTGAAACAGCATCCGGGGATGAACGGCTTCGCTGCCGCCTTCACGTCACCGATGACGATCACCGGCTCGGCGAAAGTGTTCGACATCTACACGAGCGAGGCGCTGTTCAACGGCCAGGTGATCGTCAAGTTCAGCACCGACGGGAAGTTCCTCGTGGTCGGGAGGCTCAACTTCGCCGACGACAACATCAGTGTCAGCGGCAAGCTGTACGCGGATCTCTCCCGCATCAGCCAGGGTGCGGCGACCGTCCTCTTCCTCGCGGACATCCCCGATCAGGTCCGCGTCCTGACGATGTACGGCAAGCTGAAGATGGGCTTCCGCACCCCGACAGGCGAGGAGGTTGCGTTCACCGTGGTCGAGCCGCCGCCGGCCAGCGCGACCGGCAGCCTGTCCGGCCCGCGCAACGGGGATGCCGTCTCGGTCGGCGACATCAACGGCCGCGGCTACATCGACGTCACCGTGCCCGTTCCGGCCGGGATGAAGCTGGACAACGCCTCGATCACAGATGCGGCCGACGAGTTCACGATCGCGACGAGCGACAACACGAAGATCGAGCTCGATCCCACGCAGCAGCCGCTGCTCCTCGACGACACGCTGCACAAGTTCCGCTACTGGACGCGGGGCAACATCTCGGCGACGACCACGCCAACGGTCACGCTGACGTGGATCCCCGACAGCTTCGTCTTCGTCGACACGACCAGCGGCGAGAAGGTTGGCGCGAAGCCCACCGGTACCAACCCGATCCCGGCGACCTACAGCGTCACGACGCCGCTGACGATCAACAAGGGCTACCTCGACGTGACGCTCGTGACGCCGACCGGGACGACCGTCGACGCCAACACGATCAAGGACGGCGACGAGCTCACGTTCGCCGACAAGGACGGCAACTCCGTCGGCGTCACGCTCGACTCGTCGCTCGCGCCGACGCATCTGCCGGAAACGAACATCTTCCGCTTCTACTTGAACGGCGACTTCGCAGTCGGCGAGGTGAAGCTGACCCTTGCTGCGAACAAGTGGAAGGACTCGGCCGGCGGGTCCAACGTCGGTTCCACCGGGAGCTTCACCGTCGTCGAACCGACGGCCGACGTCTCGGCGCCCTCGAACGGTGCGCCCGTCGACGTGACCGTCGCAAACGGGGACCGGGACACGAGCGACGCCCCGTCCACGGCGCCGACGGCGTCAGACTCGGGCACGACCGGCTCGCCGACCGGCACGTTCGTGTACGCGGTCAGCTTCGTGCGCGGAGCCGTCGAGAGCGCGATCGGCCCAGAGTCTGCGCCGATCAGCGTCAACGGCTCGGACGTCAATCTCGAGGCGATCGCAATCGGCCTCGACGACGGCGTGACCGCCCGGAAGATCTACCGCAAGGCAACCGTCGGCGGCGACGGCAATTTCCATCTCGTCAAGACCCTCAGCGACAACACGACGAAGACAGCGACCGATCAGGCTCTTGCCGGCACCACCCAGCCGTCCGCCGGACCGTGGCCGCTGTACGTCGACCTGACCTTCAACGCGCCGCCCGGCAGCGTCCTCGACTACGCCTCGATCCTCGACGACGGCGCCGAGTTCACGGCGACGGCGCCCGTCAGCGGCGGCGGCTCGCTCACCTTCGCGGACACGCCGGTGCCGATCGCGTTCGTCTCCGATCCGACCAGCGGCGCGCTGATCGCCAGCGCGATCTACAAGAACAGCGGCGAGACCGACGACGACTTCTACGCGCGTCTGGCCAGCCTCGGCATCAACCGCTTCCGCTACCGGTCCACCGACGCAGGGAAGAGCTACGACAGCGGGACGCTCGCGATCACGCTGCTGGCGTTCGGCGCGGGCGGCGATCCCAAGAAGGGCTGGCGCGACAGCCGGGGGAACGAGGGGCCCGGCGGCGGCATCGTGAACATCGACTTGCTCGGGCCGACGGCGAACATGACGGATCCGGCCACCGGCTCGACCATCGACGTCAACAAGCTCAACGAGCGGACGTACATCGAGGTGGTCTTCCCGACTGCGCCGACGAACTACAGGATCGACTTCAACTCCATCAAGGACCTCGGCGGCGAGCTCACGCTCAGCGGAGAGGGGCTCGGCACGATCGCGCTCGACCCGTCCCAGCCGCCCTTCGTCGTCAGCGAGACGACCCGGACCGTGCGCTACTGGGTGACCGGCGCGTTCGCGGCGACCGGGACAGTCAGCGCGACGTTCATTCCCGGCTCCTGGTCGTTCCTGCCCGATACGCCCGTCAGCGGCTCGCAGGGACCGTTCGCGGCGACCTCCTCGACCTACGTCGACGTCACGTTCCCGACTGCACCCTCGAACTTCGCGATTGACCCGACGTCGATCACCGACCTGACGCCGGAGTTCACGATCTCGGTCTCCGGCAAGACGATCACGCCCGACAACACCGTCGCGCCGGTGCGGCAGTCCGACGGCAGCTATCGCTACAAGATCGTCGGCTCCCTGACGCTCGCCGACCCGAACCACACCCCGACGCCGATCACGGCCGACATGGTCACGATCAACTTCCTCGCCGACAGCTGGTCGTTCGTCGAGACGCAACCCGCTGCGCCGACGCCGGTCACAGCGACGCAGGGAACGAAGCACTACGTCGACGTCACGTTCCGACCGACGGTCGGCGGGACGCTCGCCGGGATCGACGGGCTCGAGCTGACGCTCACGGGCATGAACGGCACGCAGGTGCCGAGCGTCGACTCCGGCACACCGATCTCGCTCGGCAACAACCGCTACCGCTACTACGTGACGGGCACCTTCGGAACGGGAGTCGTGAAGGCGACGTTCCTCGCAGGCACGTTCACGTCGAGTGGCTTCGCCAACCTGCTCGAGGATGAAGAGTTCACCGTCCTCGGGCCGACGGCCGACCTTGTCGCTCCAGCTGACGGAGCAGTCACGGGCGCGCGCAACATCAACGACCGCGGCTTCATCGACATCGCCATCGTCACCCCGGGCAAGACGCTCGACGTCGCGACGGTCACCGACCTGACGCCGGAATTCACGATCGTGGCGAGCTCCTTCACCGGCACCGTTACGCTCGACAACACGCAGGCGCCGCAGCTGCTCGGCCCGCCGCAGAACGACACGTACGTCTTCCGCTACTGGACGCGTGGTACGTACGTGTCGGGCACCGTGCTGACGGTGACGTTCCTGACCGACGAGTACGGCTTCACCGATAACAGCATCAGCAAGAACACAGGCTCGACGGACGCGCTCAACCTCTTCGTCAACGGCGTGGCCACGCCGAACATCGCATACCTCGACGTGCGATTGACGCCCACCGCGGGCGACTCGCTCGATCTGTCGACGATCACGGGCAACGAGCTCCAGTTCAGCGGGGACGCGTCGAACGGCGTTACGACGCTGACGGCTCCGGCGCCGACGCAGCTGACGGGTACCTCGGTCTTCCGCTACTACCTCAGCGGCGAGTTCACGACGGGGCCACTCGAGGTGAAGTTCGTCGGCGGCTCCTTTGCCTCGCTGCACAACGGCACCTCCATCGTGAACCTCGAGGAGACGGAGCACCTCGTCATCCAGCAGCTCACCGCCGATCTGGCGGATCCGGTCAGCGGCGGCAATCCCGGCGTCGACGACCTCAACGACCGTGGCTACCTGGACGTCACCTACACGCTGCCGAGCTACGCGACGAGCATCGACGTCGCGTCTGTGACCGACCTGGATCCCGAGTTCACGGTCGACAACGCCGCTGTCAAGCTCGACACCGCCCGCGCGCCGGTATTGATTCCCTCGACTAGCGCAGGCACCTACAAGTTCAGGTACTTCTACACGGGCCCGAAGTCCACGAACGTGATGCTGACGTTCATCGGCGCGAGCGTCACCTTCCTCGACGCTGCCGGCGGGTCGATCCCGCTCTTCGCACCGCATCAGGTCGCCGTGTTCGCGGCCACGAGCGCGACCGACCTCGCGGTCGACATCAGCTACGGCACGACCGGTCAGCTCGACACCTCGAGCATCGCCACCACCGCCGCCGGCGTCGACGAGATCACGCTGTCCGGCGTCTCCGGTCTGACGATCAGCTCGGTCGAGAAGCTCGGAGGGACGAAGGCCGGCACCTACCGCTACCACCTTTCGGCGACGACTGGGTTGACGACCGCGACCAAACTGACGGTCACGTACATCGCCGGCAAGTGGTCGTACGGTGCAGCCAAGCCGAGCGAGCTGACCACGACCGGCACCGCCATGACCGGAGCCGGGACCTACCTGGACGTTCACTTCAACACCGTCGCCGGCGTCGCTCTCGACGAGACCACGCTGAACGGCGACGAGATCTCGATCGCCGGCTCTGGCGCCGGAAGTGTCCAGCTCGAGTCGGGTGCGCTCAACCCGAAGGTGTCCCTGCTCGCCGATGGCCAGACGCTTCGGTACTACCTGACCGGCCAGTTCGCGGCCGGCATCGTGAACGTCTCGTTCGTCGCCGGCAACTGGGCCGACAAGCTCGGCAACAAGGGCACGGCCGGGACGCAGAGCTTCACCGTCAACGAGCGCCTGAAGTCGCCGGCGCAGGGCGGCACGGCCAACAAGGTCTTCTTCATCGAGCTGTCCGGGGGAATCGAGCTTCGCTTCGCCGACCTGTTCCCGACCCCGATCATCGAGATCCGCGGTCGAGCCGTCCTCGAGATCGGCACCAACCCGACCACCAACAAGACTCGGTTCGCGCTCGACGCCTCAGGGACCATCAAGGTCATCAAGCTCGGCAACATCGCCTCGGGCGCGGCGTCGTTCGTGCTCGAGACGGGCGACGAGGTCTCCGACACCGCGTTCTGGGGCGTCGCAGCGTTCTCCACGAACCTGGCGTTCCTCGAGCAGTACGGGATCTTCGTGCAGGGCAGCGCGCTGCTCCAGATCAACACGACCAACCGCGTGCAGACCGAGAAGCTCACGCTCGAAGGCATCCCGGGCGGGGTCATCTTCTCGGTGAGCAGCCCCAGTTCGGTCATCAGCGCGCTCCCGACCGACACGTTCACCCAGAAAGACCTCCCGAGCTCGCTGAGCAGTCTGTTCACCACGCCGCCGGCGATGGGAACGACGGTCACGATCGGCACCGGCCAGACGTTCAACGTCGAGAGCTTCACGCCGTTCACGCCGCAGAACGCGAAGATCGAGGGGATCGTCGCCGGCAAGAAGTGGCGCGTGACGAACGGCGATGGACGCCAGTTCTTCATCGAGATCGCCAAGGACTCGAGCGACGCAGACATCCTGCTCGTGCGCGGCGAGCAGCGGACCTACGACCTGCCGAAGCACTCCTTCGAGCTCGAGGTCCTCGGCGCGCTCACGATCAAGGATCCGAGCACGCTCAACGATCCGCAGCCGACCGAGTGGTTCCACATGGACGGCGGCTTCGTGGTCCGGATCACCGACACGAAGTTCGAGTTCTTCGCGACGGCCGGCGGCAGTGTCACGGCACTCGGCATCTCGGGCCGCATCACCGGCTACTTCGTCGTGCAGACCGTCGCGACGCGCAGCGGCGCCGAGCAGAACGCCGTTGCCGGCATCGCAGGGCTCTTGCGCGTCGACATCTCCGTGGGCGGCGGAAACGGGCTCAGCAACGTCCCCAACATCTTCAGCTTCCAGGGCCGCGTCCAAGTGATGTTCAACACGACGCTCCAGGATCAGACGTTCCACGTGCCCGACGAGTTCCTCGCGATCCTGCCGAGTGGCTTCCCGACGGAGATCAAGATCTTCCAGTCGCGGCCGAACCTCAGCGGGACGAGCCAGGATCCCGCCGCGCCGGCGACCGGCGAGTTCTACGTCTCGGCCCTCGTCGAGGGCTCGATCACGCTCTTCGACGTCGTCACCCTGACCGGCTTCCTCAGCTTCACCGCCGGCGTCGACACGAGCGGCCACGCGACCGTCCGGATCGCCGGCGCAGTCAGCACGAACATCAGGTTCCTCGGCTCGCTGTCCGGCTCACTCGACCTGACGTTCTTCACGGACCGTGTGGTGACCGGCGTCACACAGGTGAACCCCGGAATCATCGGGCGAGTGACGCTCGCGCTGCAGGGAGGCGGCGCGATTCCGGGAGTCTCCATCGGCGGCGGAGTCCTGCTCGAAGTGAACCTGTTCGGCAGCTCGAGCGGTCCGGTCCAGATCGAGACGTTCAAGACGCGCATGGACTCGACCGGTTCCGACAAGTGTGACAAGGCGATGTTCCTTGCGGGAACGTGTAGCTCGGGTGCGAACCCGCTCGACCTGATCAAGAACACGGACGGCACGTTCGTGACGAACTACCTGGCCACGATCCCCGACGGCCTGCACATCCTGATCTTCGGCCAGATGAAGGTCGCCAACATCGTCGAGATCAGCGGCGAGTTCGAGCTGACCTTCGGCCGGAGCCCCTACCTGATCCACGTCCACGTCGACGGCAGGGTCAAGCTCGGCCCGCTCGGCTCGATGACAGCTGTCGCGGACCTGCAGATCGACGGCGACGGGCTGTCGGCGTACGTGATGGTCCAGATCACAGCCGGACAGACGTTCGGCAACGGAGCGGGCCTCGGCTTCGAGGTCTGCGGAAGCATGGAGCTGAACACGACGGGCAAGGTCAAGTCGTTCAGCGCTCCGAGCTGCGACAACCCGTCGGCGACCTCGCACACGCTCCAGCCGACCGCGTTCAAGCTGCACCTCGAGGGCACGGTGCACTTCCTCGCTCTCGTCGACGCGACCGGCTCGGTCGACATCACGATCGCGAACACCGGCTTCCAGATCGGGTTCAACCTGACGCTGCACCTCGGCCCGGTCGATCTGGCGGCGAGCGGCTTCGCCGGGGTCTACGCGGACGCGAACCCCGGGATCGCACTCCGGCTGGCCGTCTCGCTCGACGTCAACGCTCTCAGCATTATCCGGATCAGCGCGAGCGGCGAGCTGCGCCTGAACACGACGAACGTCGACCGCAACGCGAACGGCGTCGTCATCGGCCGCAAGTCCTTCAAGCTCGCGCTCAGCGGCGAGCTCGTCGTCCTCGAGATCCTCCACTTCAACGCCAGCTTCACGATCGCCGTCGGGGGCGGCTTGATCAACGTCGGCAGCGGCGACACGGCGGCCCAGTTCTCCCTCAACCCAGGCGAGTGGATCATCGACTTCAGTGCCTCGGCCGACTTCTTCGGACTGGCGACGCTCGCCGCGCGTGGCTGGGTCAAGTCGGACGGCCAGTTCGACTTCAAGCTCAACGGCCAGGTCATTCTCGGCACGTCCAGCTTCGGTCTGGTCGGGCAGTTCTCGTTCCGCGTCTTCCTCCACTACGAGCCCGATCTGCACTTCCACATCGACTTTTCGGCGAGCGTGGACGCCCGGCTCTTCGGCTTTACCTTCGCCAGCCTCGGCATCGGTGCGACCTTCGACGCCTTCGGCAGCGGCGGGAGGATCGAGGTCAAGGTCTCGGTGACGGTCAAGATCAAGATCCTGTTCGTCACGGTCTCCAAGACCGCGACCTTCAGCCTCGGCTGGATCGAGCTGCCGAAGCCGCTCCACCTCGCCGGCGACGCCTCGAATGCGGCCACGTGGAGCACCGACGTGCTCTGGCTCAACATCGGCGACGGCACCGGGGGCTCGGTGACGGACCGTGGAAGTAAGCGCGGCGTCGCGGACGGCGAGACCAACGAGACATTCTTCATCGAACACGTCGACGGCATCGCCGGCAACGAGACGGTGAAGGTGAAGGGGATGGGCCGCGAGCAGGTCTTCTCCGGCGTCAAGGAGATCCACGCGAACGCCGGCAGCGGCACCGACTCGATCATCGTCAAGGAAGGCGTGCTCAGCCCGGTGTTCTTCGAGGGCGGCGACGGCGCCGACACGCTGATCTACCTGGGGAAGGGGAGCGCCACGCTCACGGGCGGCTCCGGTGAGGACTACCTCGAGACGGGCACCGACGTCGCCGGCGGCGTGTCGATGGATGGCGGAGACGACGGTGACTTCCTCACGCACAACGGGACGGGGATCTCGACCCTCAGCGGCGGTTCCGGAGACGACCACATCGTCGGCGGAACGAACGACGACACGATCAACGGGGGCGGCGACGACGACGAGATCGACGGTCGGCCCACGACTTTCGTCGTCAAGGGTGGCGGCGGCACCGACACACTCACGGTCGCGGCCTCCACAGGCGCCGACACGATCTCCGTGGCGAAGGGGCCGAACGACGTTCAGGTCACCCGCGGCATCGTCACGATCAACGCCAGCAGCATCGAGCGGATGGATATCGATCTCGGCGCCGGCGCGGACACGCTGACGATCGACAGCCTCGTCGGCTCGAGCCTCGCGACCGTCAACGTCAACACGGGTCAGATCGTCACGCAGATCGGCACCCAGCTCGTCCCGAACGCGGCGAACCCGGCGATCAAGGA
>WNFV01003827.1_pt1 | contig 61088 bp, 65 predicted proteins | sample 5400101 | NCBI WGS metagenome assembly WNFV01 (sample SAMN13153361, study PRJNA577476) | soil metagenome | isolation source: 115 cm soil or saprolite under grassland replicate 1 | place: USA:California | collected 2016-06-15
GGGCCCATCGTCGTCCTGACCGGGGCCGGCGGCTGCTAGCCGTTTCGGTGACCGGCGGGAGCGTCCTCACCCGCCCGTTCATAGCGGCCGCGGCCCAGGAACACCTCGACCTCGGCCTCGACCGCCATCTGCATGAACAGCCGAACGGACAGGCGGGCGACCTCCTCGAGCACCTCGGTCAGCGTGCGGTTCGAGCCGAACAGCTCGTCGATCTGTGCGCGGATGCGCTCGGTGGGCGATACTTGTCGTGCCACGGGTGTAGGTCTCCTTCCTGGCTTCGCTGGTCTGGAAGGAACCTACGCCCGTTACTCATTTACACCAGGGAGGGGACGCCACCCAGGCCGGTTAGGTGCGAATCAGCGACACTAAGCCGGTCGCGAGTTTCGAGGCCGAAACGCCACGGTGCTGGCGCTCGATGTAATGAAATCTTTTGCCAGAGCCCCCCATCTTCATCCTGGAAGGCCATGACGTCGGTATCTTCGACAGCCTGAGGCAAGCTCAGAATCAACTCGAGCCCGTCGACGTCAAGGCCGGGATCTACCAGGGATACGACGCCCACGGCCGGCGCCTTGGCATCTCGACCGACGGAAGGGACATCTTCATGGAAGTTATGGAGCGGGAGCCGACCGACTTCTCTTCCTTGGAGAACGAGCTCCGAGCGTATCTCCTTAGCCTCGGCGAAAATGGCGCGGGAGAGGTAGGCTGTGACCTTCCATGCCTGGTCGAAATATCGCCGCGCCACGCCGAGTTCAGTCGCAGCTCGATCGCAAGAGCAGCACTCGAGCTGCAGGAACGCTACAAAGCCTCCTTTGAGGAGCGAGGTGGCCACCTGCGCGTGGGTGCCGCGACTGCACGTGACTTCAGGACGCGGACGAAGTCGATGGAGCTCTACGCCGAAGTGGAGTGGGAAGCTTCGCGCCTCCACGACCATGTCCACGCGGAGGTAGCCTGTCGCCCTTGGTTCTCGCGACGATGGGAAAGAGCTCGGTCGCTCAGGGAAGTAGTTAAAGAGATTGACACCAAGCTGGCCGAATGGCTGCGAAAGGGCTCGTGAAGCTGAATTCCAGTTCCGAATGGCCAGCCCTGGCGCCTTGTACCAGCGGTGGTGACCCGGTTCGTTCCGCGCCCACGCGTCCTGTAGGGGAAAGCGGTTAGGCGCTAGCTGTAGTTCCCACCAGCGTTGTTTACAGGGCCGCCATCGGCGGCCGGCCTCCCAACGCGGTGTGAGGTCGTTCCGAATTGTAGAACCCGATCCAACGGCGAAGAGCCGTGAGGCGAGCGGCGTTCGTCCGGTAGAGGCGGACATAGGCCCACTCCTCCAGAAGGGTGCGGTTGAACCGTTCGACCTTGCCGTTCACCTGGGGACGGCGAAACGGCGTCAGGACATGGCAGGCCTGGAGGGACCGGAGCGTGGCTTGGAACGACGACGAGCGCGTGTAGCTCAGGTGGTTGTCGGTCATCACCTCGCTGATGGCCACGCCGTTTGAGGCGAAGAACGCTGCGGCCCGAGCGAGGAAGGCACCGGTGGTGGGGGCCCGCTCATCCGGATGGACCTCTACGTAGGCCAATCGGGAGTGGTCGTCCACCGCGGCGTGGATGTAGTCGTATCCGCGGCCCCGGAGGGCTCTGGGCTGGGGACCTCGGCCGTGGATGCGCCAGCCGCCTCCGTCGGGGATCCGCCCGAGCTTCTTGACGTCGATGTGCACCAGCTCTCCAGGACGATCGCGTTCGTAGCGCCGGACGACCCGGCCGGTGGGGCGGTCCATCCAGTCCAGGCGGTGCAGGTTGTGGCGGCGCAGCACACCGTAGACAGTGGACCGGGGATGCCCCAGCCACCATGCCAGGCGGTGCGGTCCGTACTTGGTCCGGCGACGGGAGGCGAGGATCCGTTCGACCTGGCGCGCTGGCAAAGCGTGCGGACACCGCAACGGCCGTGAGGATCGATCGAGCAGTCCGGCAGGGCCTTCGTCCCGGTAGCGGCGGACCCACTTGTGCGCCGTAGCCCGGGACACGTTCATAGCTTCTGCTGCTCGAGCGACTGGCCATCCCTGCATCAACACGCGCTCCACGAGGGCCGCTCGACCAAGCGGGGTCAACTTCGCTCTAGCATGAGGCACGGAGAGCCTCCTTTCCGGTTCGGGACCTTGTCAGCCCCTCACCGTGACGGGAGGCTCTCCCGTGTCAACAACCTTCGTGGGAACTACAGCTAGCCCCAGGTGCCTCGGCCGGGGCGTGGCCGTCGCCGTTGGGTATCAAGCCCGGGAGCTTCCATTCGTCCGGGAGCGTCTCGGTCGGCCACCGCTGGCGGGAATGGATCGACAGCTTGTCCATCAGGGCAAGGGCTGCGGGATCCTCGCTGCCGGGACGCCATTCCACGACTCCGGCCTCCACTGCGGCCTTCCAAATCTCCTCGCCCAGCTCTGAACGGATCACGGTGAGCGTCCAACCGTCGCTCTGGCCCAGACCGCCGAAGGAGATGTCGGCGTGCTCGGCGGCGAAGTCCGGGCAGCGAAGGCATCCCGGCCGGGCGAACTCCTGGGCCTTCTTCAACGAGTACGTGTGTTCTGCCCCGTCCTTCGTATAGAAGAGCAGCTTGCCCTTGATGTTCACCCGCACGATGTCATCGAGTGCCAGCCCCATCTGGTTCTGGGCGATCTCCACATTGAGGCCATCGTAGGTGAACGACTTGGAGCACAGCAGGCCCAACGTCCACGCGATGCGCCTCCGCCACTTGTTGACGCGCCGGGACTCCAGGGCCCCGGTCACGCTGGCCTGGCAGGACATCCCGACCAGTGCAACTTTCGTCAGGCCCATCTCGGCGGCCTTGACCAGCGCCAACGGATTGGCCGAATAGGTGTAACGGGAGCCGGCCGTGGCCAGGACGCCCTCGACGTCGGTCACGACCGTCGGTTCGGCATCCCATTGGCGCTCTTCGGACAGCTTGGACGTGAGCGCCCCGTCGATCTGCCCGGTCTCCAGCCCCCAGATCAGCAGCGCCGAGACCACTCCGCCGTCCTGCCCCTGGGCCAGGACCCTGGGGTCGGCGGCCCGGGCCAGGACGACGTCTCGATGCACTCCGATCACTTCCTCGGGAAGCCGGGTCCGGCCGAACAGCATCTGGTCGATCTCGGGCTCCCACTCCCGAAACCGGGGGCAGGCCCGGGTGCAGATGTCGCAACCCTTGTCGCCGTGGGTGCAGACCTCAGGCCCCAGCCCGAGCATCTGGACCGGCTTGTCGTCCTCGTAGCCAAGGACGTGAAATGGGCAGACCACCACGCAGGCCGAGCAGCCGGTGCACAAGCCGGTGACAACGACCTCGTTGTAGAGATCCCGCCATTGACTCTTGTCGGCGGACGTGGGCATCGCCAGCCAGTATAGGGGTGGCAGCCGGCCACGAAGCGCTTGCCTTCACTCCGGGCAGCGGCTTTGCTACGCTCCCGCGGTGCCCGTTCCGGCAGTGACCAGTGCTCGAACCTGACGCCGTCCAGGCTGCGCTCCTGGCCGCGGCGGGAGAGGTTCAAGCCCTCATGAACCATCTGGGGTTGGCCGCCCGGTCCGCCCCTGCCACCAAGCTCGCCTTCGAGGACGACGTCCGGACCTCCCTCCGCAAGGCCCTTCAGTTCGGCCGGGTGGAGCTGGTCACCGTGGAGTCCAGCCTGGCCGCCTCGGGACCGCTGGCCGAGCCGACGGACGTCGTGGTCGCGGCCAAGTCCAAGGTGCCCCAGCTCGCCATCGAGGTGCAGTGGCACCCTCGCGGCGAGGACCACAGCAGCTTCGCCAACGCTGCTATGGCTGACGTGGTCAAGATGGCAGTGGCCCGATCCAAGGGCGTGGTCGAGCAGGCCGGCGTCCTGGTGGCGGCCCCCGCCCGCTTCTGGCGGTGGCTGCCGGGGTACTCCGAGGACCGAGTGGGCTACGAGCTGCTGGGGGCCGAGCAGGGGACGCCGGCGACCCTCAAGTCGGATTTCTTGGCCAATTCGACATGGGACTACATGTTCGAGAGTGGGATGGACCACGAGGTGCCAGACCGGTTGTGGAGCTCGGTCCTGGGCAGCGCCGATCTTCGTTCGCCGTGGGCCGAGATGGAGCTCCGGCTGCTCGAAGTGAAGGGTCTGGGGAACGCTCGAGCCGTTCGCTAGGCTTAGATCGAGAACGACTCTCCGCAGGCGCACTCGTGGACGGCCTGCGGGTTGTCGACCTTGAAGCCCCCGCCGAGCATGGCGTCCTTGAACTCGAGGGTGGATCCCGCCACGATCGGCGCGCTCTTCGGGTCCACCAGGACGCGGAGACCGAACGCCGCCACCACGTGGTCCTCCGGCTGCGGGCCTTCCTCGAACGACAGCTTGTAGCTGAAGCCCGAGCAGCCGCCGGCGGTGACGCGGAGGCGGAGGAAGGCGTCGGGGTGACCTTCCCGCCGGGCCAGGGCGATGGCCTTCTCCGCGGCCCGCTGGGTAACCGCGATGGGCTCGGTCTTGGTGTCGCTCATCCAACCCATGATACGGCCCTCACTACTATGGGTGGGATGGACTCCGAACGGCTGCGCGACCGGCTCAGGGCGCTCCTCGATCCGGCTCCCTCAGTCACCCTGCCCGCGAGCACCTCGCCGGCCGCCGTGCTGGTCCCCGTCCTGGGGGCTGCGCCAGAGCCGCGAGTGGTGTTCACCAAGCGGACCGAGACGCTCTCCCGCCACGCCGGCGAGATCTCCTTTCCGGGCGGGCTGGCCGACCCGGGCGAGGAGCTGGCCGCCACCGCCCTGCGTGAGGCGCAGGAAGAGCTCGGGCTGGCCCCCTCGGACGTGGAACTCGTGGGGTCGCTCCCGCCCGTCCACACGCACGTCACCGGCATCCTGATCGTTCCCTTCGTGGGGTTCCTGTGGAAGGATCCCCGGTTCACTCCCAACGCGGCCGAGATCGCCGGCGTCCTGGAGTTCCCCCTGGCCACCTTGATCAAGGCGGGGAGGCTCCAGGAGTTCCAGTACGACGGCCGGAGGTTCGAGACCTACCTCTACGAGATGGACGGCGGGGTGATCTGGGGTGCCACCGGGCGGATCCTGGCCTCCTTCATCCAGGCGGTCGACGCAACACCCAAAGGGAAGCGGCAATGACCGCCGAGGTGACGGGGTCCGGGCCCGGGGACGATGAGCTCCGGGCCATCCTTCGGGGTGTCCGGAACATCGCGGTGGTCGGCCTCTCGTCCAAGCCCGAACGGCATTCGTACAACGTCGCGGAGTACCTGAAGGAGGTGGGCTACCGGATCTTCCCGGTGAACCCGAACGAGACCGAAGTGCTGGGGGAGCGAGCCTATCCCTCCCTGCGAGACGTACCCGAGCCGATCGACCTGGTCGACGTGTTCCGGCGCGCGGAGACCACACCAGAGGTGGCCCGAGAGTCGGTGAAGGTCGGGGCCAAGGTCTTGTGGCTCCAGCTCGGCATCGTGAGCGAGGAGGCTCGCCGGATCGCCGAGGAGGCCGGGCTATCGGTCATCATGGACGCCTGTTTGATGATCGAGCACGACCGGCTGCAACCCTGAAGGGGGACGCTCATGCAGAAATGGGAGTATTTCGTCGCGCCGCTCTTGCCCCACAACCCGGGCGAGATCCTGAACAGCTTCGGCGAGGACGGCTGGGAGCTGGTGAACGTGCTCCAGCAGCAGACGCCGGCCGGCGGCGCCTCCCTGGTCGCCTACCTCAAGCGGCCCAAGTCCTGACGCCGATCACATTCCCTTGCTCAACCCGATGAGGCGACCGTCGGGATCGGTGAACATCGCGACGGAGAGCGGTTGCTTCGCGCCCGGGACCTCGGACGGGGGCATGACCGTCTTCCCACCGAGCTGCTCCACCTTGTCCAGGGTCTTCTGGAGATCGTCGACCTCGACGTAGATGGTGAAGTGGCCGGGGTAGGTGTCATCCGGCGGCCCGCCGATCCCGCCGTTGATCCCCTTGCCTGCCTTCGTGTCGATCATGCCGTATTCCATCGGGTTGTTCGCGTCGATGTTCCAGTCGAAGAGATCCTTGTAGAAGCTCTGGATCCCCTTGGAGTTCTTGGTGATGATCTCGAAGTGCACGACCGGCGATCCCATGATGTCTCCCTTCGCTCGGAGATGACTTCGTCCGAGCCTACGCCCGTTCTTTCGTTTCCGCGAACGCGCCGATCAGGCCAGGGCTTGAGTGAGGTCCTCCAGCAGGTCGTCGGGGTGCTCGATCCCCACCGACAGCCGGACCAACGTGGCTGGGACTTCCAGCGGGGAGCCGGCCACACTGGCATGCGTCATCCGCCCGGGATGTTCGATCAGCGACTCCACGCCTCCCAGGGATTCGGCCAGGAAGAAGAGCTCCGTCTTCCCGCACACGTCGAGCGCTTCCTGCTCGGTCTCCGTCTCGAAGGAGACCATCCCGCCGAACCCGCGCATCTGCCGCTTGGCGACGTCGTGGCCGGGGTGATCGATCAGGCCCGGGTAGTACACCTTGCGCGCACGAGGGTGTGTGAGGAGGAACTGGGCGACCCGTTCGGCGTTCCGGCAGTGCGCGTCCATACGGAGGGCCAGCGTCTTGAGGCCGCGCAGGACCAGGAAGCAGTCCAGCGGCCCCGGGACCCCCCCGGCGGCGTTCTGGAGGAACGCCAGCCGCTCGTGCATCTCCGCCTGGGTCGTGACGATGGCGCCGCCCACCACGTCGGAGTGCCCGCCGAGATACTTCGTGGCCGAGTGGATCACCGCGTCGGCCCCCAGCTTGAGCGGTTGCTGCAGGTACGGCGAGGCGAACGTGTTGTCGACCGCGCACCACGCCCCTGCTTCGTGGGCGAGGTCGGCGACTGCCGCGATGTCGATGATCTTGAGGAGGGGGTTGGTGGGCGTCTCCACCCATACCAAGCGAGTCTCCTCGCGCATGGCCTTCTTCAAAGCCTCGAGGTCGGTGAGGTCGACCGTGTCGAACTCGATCCCCATCGCGGACCGGAGCACCTGGTTCACCAGCCGGTACGTCCCTCCGTACACGTCGTCGGCCACGATGACGTGGTCGCCCGGCTGCAGCAGGTAGAAGAAGGTGGACTCCGCCGCCATCCCGGAGGCGAAGCACAGCCCGCCGAATCCCTCTTCCAAGGCGGCGAGGGCGGTCTCCAGGGCGGTCCGGGTGGGGTTCCCGGTCCGAGCGTAGTCGTATCCCTTGTGCTTCCCGACGGACTCCTGGGCGTAGGTCGAGGTCTGGTAGATGGGGACGCTGACGGCCCCGTAGGCCGGTTCGGGGTCCTGTCCGGCGTGGATCGCCCTGGTCTCGAACTCCATCCCGTCTCCTACTTGGTGCGCTCGCGGTGGGCCAGGAACTCCAGCAGGTCCGAGCGCGTGAGGATGCCCAGCGCCTCGCCCTGCTTGGCCACGACGACGGCGGGTGCGTGTTGGAGCTCGGCGAAGGCCATCTCCAGCGGGTCGTCGAACTCCACCATGGGGAAGGGTGGAGCCATGACCTCGGCCACATCGGCCTGGAGGGCGTCGGGGTCGCGGAAGATCCGGTCCAGCAGTGTCCGCTCCCGGATGGAGCCCACGAACGCGCTCACCTCGTGCGAGTCCTCCCGGACCACCGGGGCCTGGGAGATCCCGTACTCCTGGAGGCGGTCGATGGCCTGCCGGGCCTTCTCGTGGGCGCCGACCGTGATGAGGGAGGGGATCGAACCGGGCCGGGATGCCAGGACCTCCTCCACCCGCACCACCTCGGGCCGCTCCAAGAAGCCGTACTGGAGCAGCCAGGAATCGGAGTACAGCTTCGACAGGTAGTTGCGGCCGGTGTCGGGGAAGATCACGACGACCAGCGCTTCCGGGGGCAGGTCTCGGGCCACCTTGAGCGCCGCGAAGAGCGCCGTGCCCGAGGACCCCCCAACCAGGATGCCCTCCTCCCGGGTGATGGCCCGGGCGGTCAAGAGCGAGTCGCGATCGGATACACGCACCCACCGGTCCACCACCCCGGGGTCGAACGTCTCCGGCCAGAAGTCCTCACCGATGCCTTCGACGAGGTACGGGCGGGCTTCCTCGCCCGGGGAAGCCGAGAACAGCGAACCCTCGGGGTCGGCCCCCACCACCATGACGCCGGGCTTCTTCTCCTTGAGGTATCGAGCCGCGCCGGTGATCGTCCCACCCGTCCCCACGCCGGCCACCAGGACGTCGATCGCGCCCTCGGTCTGCTCCCAGATCTCGGGGCCGGTGGTCTCGAGGTGAGCCTTTGGGTTCTCCTGGTTGAAGTACTGGTTGGGCTGGAAGGCACCGGGGATCTCCTCGGTGAGCCGATCGGCCACGCGGTAGTAGGACTCGGGGGATTCGGGGGCCACCGCGGTCGGGGTGATGACCACTTCGGCTCCGTAGGCACGAAGCAGCGCCACCTTCTCCTGGCTCATCTTGTCGGGCATCACGAAGATGCACTTGTAGCCCTTGATGGCGGCGGCGATGGCCAGCCCGTGCCCAGTGTTGCCGGAGGTGGGCTCGACGATGGTCCCGCCCGGCTTGAGCCGCCCCGCTTGCTCGGCCACCTCGATCATCCGCAGACCGATGCGGTCCTTGACGCTTCCCCCGGGGTTCAGCATCTCGAGCTTGGCGAGGATCGTCGGCCGGACGCCCCGGGTCACCTTCCCAAGTCGAACGAGCGGGGTGTGCCCGACCGCGTCGAGGAACGTATCCATGACTTCCATCGCTCGAGGCCCCCCGCGCCGGATGCGAGCCCCTATTGTCGCACCGGAGAGGCGGCCCCCCCGCTTGGACCCGAACGCTAGATGCGGACCGCGGGACGGCAGCGGCCGATCGCAGACAGGATCACCTTGGCCGGCGTCCCCTTGATGATGTAGTCGGCGGCTCCCGCGTCCAGCATCTCGATAACGCTGTTCCGATCGGTATGGGCCGACAGGGCCACCACGACCGTTGTGGGGGAGCAGAGGAGGATCTCGCGGACGGCGCGGGCCCCGCCACCTCCGGGCATCCTGGCATCCACGATGGCGACGTCGGGGAGCTCCCGGCGGGCCAGCTCGATGGCCTCGACTGTGTCCTCGGCGGCGCCCACGAGCTCCACGCCCGGCACGGCGGAGAGCAGGGCGGCGAGGGCTTGGCGGACGACCGGCGCGTCCTCGGCGACCAGAACCCTGATCGATGCCACCGTGTCCCCCTCGGCCCACACGCCCGGGTCGAACCAGGCCGAACCGGGCGCCGGCCACTCTGCGGGGGGAATCTCACGACCATACGCGGGACGCGACATGTGGGAATACCTGGATCAGGGGAATTCGGGGGGCGGGCAGGCAGACAGCAGGACCGGCAGCGGGGCGGGGTCTCCAAAGTAGAACCCCTGACCGAAGGGGACGCTCAGCCCCAGGAGGGTTTGGAACTCGGCTTCGGTCTCGATTCCCTCCGCGATGATGGCCGCCTCGATCTCCGAGGCGAACGAGATCAGGGCAGTCGCCAGCGCCCGCCGGACGGGATCGGCATCGATGTTCCTCGTCAGCGTCATGTCCAGCTTGATGAAGTCGGGCGACAGCCGGACGATGTGTTGGAGGCTGGCGAAGCCGGCGCCGGCGTCGTCGATGGCCAGACGGACTCCCTGGTCCCGAAGCCGCCGGAGAGAAAGGTTGAGGGCGTCGTAGTCGTCCACCCGCGCGTGCTCGGTGACCTCCATGACCACTCGATGCCCCGGCAGCCCGGTGATCTCGTCGAGGAAGGTGTCGGACGTCGCTGTGGCCGGCGAGAGATTGAGGGACAGGAACGCCTCATCCGGTAACTCGTTCAGATGGGTCAGGGCTGCTCGGGCCGCCGCGAGCTCCAGCTCCTCCAACAATCCGAGGGCGGCGGCCCGTTCGAACCATCCGGTGGGAGGCCTGGCCCGCTTCGAGTCGAACCGCACCAGCGCCTCCAGGCCGATCACGGCTGCCGTGGCCAGGTCGACCATGGGTTGGAAGACGACCGAAACCCCCTTGCCCTCGAGCAGGCGGCGGACATGGTCGGTCTCGCTTCGCCGGCGATCCGCTTGGAACTCCTGCCGCTTGAGCTGTCCGGCCAGGGTTCGGATGACGTCGGCGGTGACTGCTTCCGAGAGGGAACCGTGCCCTCGGGCCGCGCTGCGGATGGCCTGCAGGATCTCTCCCGCGGGCGTGCCCTTCACCAGATAACCGCCTGCCCCAGCCCCCAGCATCTCCAACACGCTGCTGCGGTCGTCGTACGCAGACAGTGCCGTGATCCGCGTCTGGGGACACAGCACGCGGATCCCCCGGGCTGCTTGGGCACCGCCACCGGGCATCCTCACGTCCACCAGGGCCACGTCCGGCTGATGGAACCGCGCCAGCTCGATGGCCTGGAAGGCGTCCGCAGCCGCTCCGACCAGCTCGAGATCCCCCTCGCCCCGGATGAGCGCGGAGAGGGCGTCGCGAACCGCCCGCTCGTCCTCGGCGATGAGCACTCGGATGCGGCCGTTCAACCGATCACCCGGCGACGCCCTGTGCGAGGGCCGGGCCCTCGGGGGGCAGCCAGAATTCGATGGCGGTTCCCTTTCCTGGAACGCTGGAACCTCGCCACCATCCTCCGGCCAGCTCGGCTCGCTCGCGCATGGCCGTCAGGCCGAGGTGTCCGGGCACCGGGCCCGAGGCCCCCTCCAGCCGGAACCCCTGGCCATCGTCTTCGATGCGGACGAGGAAGCCGCCGTGGCTCTCTTCGAGCAGCACGTCAACTCGGTGGGCCCGGGCATGCTTCCGGACGTTGTTCAGGGCCTCCTGGGTGATGCGGTAGAGGATCGTGCGTGTCTCGGGCCCCGGCTCGGACTCGAACCGGTTCTCTACGCCGTACTCGATGGGTGAATCGCGGAGGACCTCGTCCAGGTACATGCGGATGGCGGGGGCCAGTCCCTCCCGGTCCAGGACCGGAGGACGGAGATGGAACAGCAGGTGGCGGAGGCGGGCCACCGAAAGGACGACGCTTCCCTCCAGCTCATCGAGGACGCGGAGCTGGCCGGGATCCGACAGCGCGCGCTTCATCATCTCCAGTCGGATGCCGAGGGCCGTGATGGCCTGGATGGAGTCGTCGTGGATGTCCGAGGCGATCCGGCTGCGTTCCTGCTCCTGAGCCCGGGTGAGATAGGCGAGGAGGCGGCGGCGTTGCTCGTGGGCCAGCTGGAGCTCTTCCACGCTTCGATGCAGATCCTCTTCGGCCCGCTCGGCCTGGGCCTGCCGTGCTTGGAGCGCGGTGGCCATGTCGTCGAAGGACCGGCCGAGCTCGCCGAGCTCGTCCCGCCCGTAGGGGAGGCCGCTGCGGGCCGTGAGGTCACCGGCGGCCAGGCGGCGAGTGGCCTGGACGAGGGACTTGACCTGCCGGAACACGAACAGTTCGGCTCCCAAGGCGGCGGCCGCGGCGATCAGCAGGGTGACCAGGCCCAGTTGGAACACGTTCAGGGAGAGCGAGCGCCGAACGCCTCCGAACAGCACCAGACCGAATCCAGGGAGGACGGTGAGCAGGACCAGGGCGATCAGGCGCGCCCGAAGGGTCGAGAAGCGAGGGACCGTGGGGAGATGCTGCAGGCGTTGCACCAGCACGGCTCTCTTTCGTGGTGATTGGGGGCCGAACGGTAGCGCAGGGTTAGGGGAGCAAGCGATAGGGAATTGGCGGGACCGTCCCCTGGCCCGCTCGGGCTAGCCCTCGCTCCCGACGTTCGCCGTGCTTCGCTGCCCTGATCAGGCCTGGACGAGCTTCCAGATCCCGCCGATGTCGCTGAAATACACGGCCGAGTCGGGCCCCCGCTCCATCGACAGCGGGCCGCTCGAATGCGTGTAGACGACGGCCGTATCGGTGATGCTCTGCCGATCGGCCGAGAGTTTGGCCCGCCGGATGTCGGAGGTGTTGTAGGCCCCGAAGAAGAAGGCGCCATCGCTGTCGCCGATCCCGCACCCCACGCAGAAGGCCATGCCGACCGGGGCGATGGTGGGCGTGAACCATACCTGGGGCAGGACGGGGTCGGGGCCGTCCTGGTTCGTGTTGCGTGGCGGCGGAGGGGGCGTGGAGCACGTCTCGCTGGGTCCCCATCCGTAGTTCGCGCCCCTGACGATCGAGTTGAGTTCGTCGTTGCACTCGGGCCCGTTCTCCGTCTCCCACAGGTTCCCGGTGAGTGGATCGAAGTTGAACCCGTAGGAGTTTCGGATCCCGTACACCCAGATCCGGCTCCCCGGGATGGGGTTGTCCGGAGGGATGCCCCCGGAGGCCGTCATCCGAAGGATCTTGCCCGCGTCGTTGGTCAGGTCCTGGGCGTTGCTCTGGTCGTGGCCTTCTCCTTGGACCGCGTAGAGTCGGCGGTCTGGACCGAACAGGATCCGTCCTCCGTCGTGATAGCTCCCGGAGTCGGTGTCGCTGGACCAGAGGATCTTGGGGCTCGTGCCAATGCCACCGGCGTCGCGGATCGCGATGATCTGGTTCTTGGGAAACCCTCGAACGTTCCTCGTGGCGTAGGCGTACACGAGGGGGCGGCTCGGATATCTCGGGTGAAGCGCCAGGCCCAGCAGCCCCCGTTCCCCGTTCGTTGAGATGTTCGGGATGGTCACGAACGGCGTGTTGGATCCGTTCGAGGGGTCGTAGATCCGGATCTCTCCGGTCAGTCGCTCGCCGAAGAAGATCCGCCCGTCGGGGGCGAAGGTGAAGGCTGCCGGGAAGCTCAATCCGGTGACCACGGGAACCGCCCCGATGGTTGCCGGCGCGGCGACGGTGCGGCCGGCCGCGCTCGGCGCGACCACGGCAGTCATCACCAGTGCTGTCATGCCTGCTGCGAGTGCGATTCGGCTCTTCATGTCCTTTCCCCTGTGCCCGTAGGAGTCAATTGAGGCTCGTGCATTCTCTCGGACCTTCGCAAATCCCGCATCCGAGCCATGGTCTCGTCGTTCAGGTACCTTGGGAAGCCATGCGCGAAAGCAACGGCGTCGCGTTCTATCCGCTCGAGCCCTCTGCCGGGGACATGCGGTCCATGGGGGAGGCCGCCCTCGAACTGCTGATCCGGTTCATCGGGGACCTCCCCGCTTCTCCAGCCGTAGACCTGGACGGCGCGGAAGAGGTGGTCGCCGCGCTCCGCCCCGGCCCGCGGGAGGAGGGGAGGCCGCTCCCGGAGATCCTGGACGCCGTGCGGCGGGGCGCGGCCAAGGCCTTCAACACGACCGGCCCCGGCTATCTGGCCTTCATCCCGGGGGGCGGGTTGTACGCGGCGGCACTGGCGGACTTCCTGGCCTGCGGGCTCAACCGGTTCGTCAACGTGTGGAACGCCGCTCCCGGGTTCGCCCAGATCGAATGGACCGTGATCCGCTGGTTGGACGAGCTGTTCGGGTATCCGGCCGGATCCGGCGGCATTCTCACGTCCGGGGGCTCGATGGCCAACCTGTCGGCGATCGTGACGGCCCGCCGGGCGCTCCTCGGCGAGGACTTCCAGGGCAGCACGCTCTACCTTTCCGCCCAGACCCACGCCTCGGCGGCCAAGGCCGCGGTCCTGGCGGGGTTCGCGGAGGCGAGCATCCGCAGCGTCCCCACGTCCGCCGACCTGGCCCTCGACGTGGAGGCTCTTCGGGAGATGGTGCAGAAGGATCGAGCCGATGGCCGGCGGCCCTTCCTGGCAGTGGCGAGCGCCGGGACGACCAACACCGGCAAGGTAGATCCGCTCTCCGACATCGCCGCATTGGCTCGAGAGGAAGGGATGTGGCTCCACGTGGACGGCGCGTACGGGGGCTTCTTCCAGCTCACGGAGAGGGGACGGGCGCTGTTTGGGGGGATCGACGCGGCGGACTCCATCACCCTCGATCCGCACAAGGGGATGTTCCTGCCGTATGGGACCGGCTGCCTGCTGGTTCGGGACCGCCGCCGTCTCCGCGAGGCCCACATGGTCGGCGCCGAGTATCTGCAGGACCTCGCGCCTGAGGCAGAGATCCCGAACTTCGCTGACTACTCGCCCGAGCTGTCGCGGGACTTCCGCGGGCTGCGCGTGTGGCTGCCGCTCATGCTGCACGGCGTCCAGGCCTTCCGGACGGCGCTCGACGAGAAGCTCGATCTCACGGGCCTGCTGTACGAGGCCTTGGTCGATTCACCTGGGTTCGAGCTGCCGTGGAAGCCGGATCTCACGGTGGTCCCCTTCCGGTACCGTCCTCGGTTGGGCGACCCGGAGGAATTCAACCGGCGATTGCTGGAGCGGATCAATGCCTCCCGGCGGGTGTTCCTGTCGAGCACGATGATCGACGGGCGTTTCGTGATCCGCGCATGCATCGTGAGCTTCCGAACCCACCGGGACCGCATCGAAGAAGCCATCGAGATCATCCGGAAGGCGGCCGCCGAACTGGATGGCTGACGAAGCCGACGGAAGAAGCGAGCGGCTTCAGCACCGTCCAACCATTCCCTTCTCTTCGTCAGCCGACTGACGGAGCACGTCCAGATCCACACGACCTCTCACCCCGTTCACCTTGGCCAGCCCGCCTACTTGCCACATGACCCAGCCAGCCACCTCTGGCCGGCGAAGGAACCGCCGGAGCCACAGTGGCCGCCCGCATGACGCACGCACTCGATACCGCGCTTCGAATTCGTCGCCGACGTACAGGACGGCGGTTTGTTCGGTTGTCCCCTCGACGAGCGCCAGGAACGTATTCAGTTCCCGCTGGACGGCGGCGCGGTCCGGTCGCGCCCTACAGTTGCCGGCGAGCTCGAGATCGACGGCAGGTGGGAGGGAATCTGGAGAGTTCGGCACGACGCGAAGGAAGTTTTGAGCCTGCGGTTCACCACGTGTGCACAGCGTGAAGAAGTGATATGCGCCCCTGATCAGTCCGGCCGCCTGTGCATTGGTCCAGTTCTCGGAGAACCGGCTGTCCACGAAGTCGGCACCCTCGGTCGCCTTGATGTACGCAAAGGAGATGTCGTCGTCGGCGACGCGGTTCCACTCGATCCGTCCCTGGTGGTTGGACACGTCGATCCCGTACTGCTCTCCTTCGCGGAGATCCGGGCGGTAGCCGGGCAGCCACACGAACCAGCCCCAAGCCGTGGCGGCCGACATGACCGCCAGGACGGTACCTGCCAGAAGGAGCCACGGCCTTCGAGCTCGAGTTGCAGACGGACGACGCGTCATTCCCAGAGCTCGGCTAGGAAGGATTCAACCTCCTCCACCCGCCCAAGGCACTGGCGCTCACTCATGTCGTCTGACTCCCATCGCGAAGGAGCCCGCCGATCGAAATGGGCTTGCACCGATTCGGGCAGGAAGCGGCTGAGCTGCGCGTAACTGTGGGCGTCCTCCAGGCCCTTCGGCCGGCGGTGGTAGCGCAGAGGGAAGTACACGTAGAGGGCGTCCCGGGCCCTGGTCATTCCCACGTACAGCAGCCGGCGCTCCTCCTCGATCTCCTCGGGGCGCCCCGTCGCCATGTCGGAGGGAATCATGCCGTCGGCGGCGTGGATGATGTGGACGACGTCCCATTCCAATCCCTTGGCCGAGTGGATGGTGGAAAGGACGAGATAGTCCTCGTCCAGCAAAGGGGGACCGGCCAGGTCGCCGGTGGAGACCGGCGGATCGAGCGTCAATTCCATGACGAACCGAGCCCTCAACGGATAGCGGGACGCGAGGTGCTCCAGCTGCTCGAGGTCGCGCAGGCGCTCCCTGGGGCTCGCGTACAGCCGCTCGAATACTGGGGTCAGGAACCTTCGGAGGCGCTCGATCTGGCTGGCGGCAGGCGCTTCGTCGGCCGAGCAATCGGCGAGGGCCGACCCGAGCTGGACAAGCTGCTCGCGAACGACCCTCGCGGACTCTGGAGGTTCGTCGATCAGGCGGCGAATGGGCGAGGGAGCAGGTGCATCCTCGCGGCGAACACCCAGTGCGCCCATCAGTCGGCGGGCTCCGGCCGGCCCCACGCCCTCCAGGAGTTGCAGGACCCGGAACCAGCTCACCTCGTCGAAGGGGTTGTCCAGGATTCGAAGCAGGGCCAGGACGTCCTTCACGTGGGCCGCCTCCAGGAACTTCAACCCTCCGTACTTGACGAAAGGGATGTTGCGGCGGGCCAGCTCCACCTCGAGCAGGTCGCTGTGGTGGGCCGCCCGGAACAGCACGGCCTGGCGACGGAGCGGCGTGCCGCGCTCTCGATGCTCCAGGACGTGGCGGCACACCGAGTCGCTCTGCTCCGACTCGTCCAGGCAGGTCATGAGCATCGGGCGCTGCGTGCCGGGCCGGTCGGACCACAAGGTCTTCTCGTGACGCTCGGGCGAGCGCGAGATGACCTCGTTGGAGGCGGCCAGGATCGGCCGAGTGGAACGGTAGTTCTGCTCGAGCCGCACGACTCGGGTCCCGGGGAACCGTGCGGGGAAATCCAGGATGTTGCGGACCGTGGCCGAACGGAACGAGTAGATGGCCTGGGCGTCGTCGCCGACCACGGTGACGTGAGCGGCCGGCCCCTGCATGTGCCACAGGATGTCGGCCTGGAGCGCGTTGGTGTCCTGATATTCGTCCACCAGGATGTGATCGAACATGCCCCGTAATCGAGGTCCCGCGATGGCGTCGGCCGCCATCGCTCGCCAGTACAGCAGGAGGTCGTCGTAATCGATGACGCTCTGCCGCCGCTTGCGAGCGATGTAGGAGCGGAAGATCGAGCGGATGCCCTCGATCTCGTCGCGGCACCAGGGGAAGGCGGTGTCCAGGACCTCGGCCAGGCGCAGCTGGGCGTTCACCGTTCGCGAGTAGATCGTGGCCAGCGTCTCCTTTCGGGGGAAGCGGCGCTCCGTGGCGGACAGGCCGAGCTCGCCACGGATGAGGTTCATGAGATCGGCCGCGTCCGCCTGATCCATCACGGTGAAGTCCGGACGGATACCGAGCGGCCTCCCGTGTGCCCGGATCAGCCGGTTGCCTACGGCGTGGAACGTGCCCCCGCACACTTTGATGGTGTCGGCTTTCGACGGCCCTACCAGCCTGGCGGCGCGGGCGAGCATCTCCCGTGCAGCCCTGCGGGTGAACGTGAGCAGCAGGATCCGTCCAGGCGCGACCCCCGCTTCGATCAGGCGCGCCACGCGGCTCACCAGCGTCAGGGTCTTGCCCGTTCCGGCCCCCGCCACGACCAGCAGCGGCCCGCCATCGTGGAGGACGGCTTCCCGTTGGGCCTCGTTCAGTTGTCCGATCAGGTCGCTCGGCACCTCACCTCCACGGGAGGGGGAAACGTGGCGTCATGGAGTCTGTTGCACCATAGGCCCTGCCAGTGACATCCAGATCCCTGTAGTGCGGGCCATGACCGATAATGCGAAAAGCCTTGACCTTCGTACACAAGGCGTGATAAATGCGCCATTCCGGCAAGGTGCCGGCACAAGAGAAGGGGGTAGTCCATGCATAAGAGGTTGGCTGTCGTCTTCCTCGCGGCCGTGGCCCTGGCAGCTGTTTTCATCCTGCCGGCGCGCGCGGCGGGGAAGGCCACGCATGTCGCACGTCCATACGGCGTGCGAGGCTTGGTCAAGTCGTCACGGTCGCTCGGAGCGGTCCAGAGGCCAAGCCACGTCAATGTGGCGTGGACGCCGGCCGCGACCCTGCCGGTTGCTGTGGAAGAGACCGGTGGCGGCGCAGGCGCAAGCAACTTCTTCTTTGTGCCCGGCGGCTACGAGAACTTCACCGGGCCCTCGCTCAACGACACGGTCCAGTCCTACAAGAAGACCACCAACACTTGGACCAATAACACCTCGGACCCCTTCCCGCCCGTGCCGGGCCTGGTGCCGGGTTTGGCGGACGCGGGGAGCTGCTTCGACCCCGTGGGCAGGAAGCTCCACATCATCGACGGCGTCGCTTACGACTCGGGAGGCAACGGATTCATCATCGCCGAGCACCTGGTGTACGACCCGGCAGCGGCGCCCGGCAGCCGGATCACCTTCCTGTCCTACCCGGTCAACAGCCTGGGCGAGATCTGGTTCGGTCAGGACCAGGGATGCGCGTTCATAGGTGGCAAGTTGTATCTGTTCGGGGGCTACGGGGTCATCGGGGGCGGTGGCGCGGCCATCCAGGACGCCACATGGGTGTACGACCCAGCGACGGACACCTGGTCCGACACCGGCAAGATGATGCAGCACCCGCGGCTGTGGATGGGCTACACGAGCAACAGTACGAACGCGTTCGCCGCGGGCGGGACGGACAACATCGGCACGTTCGCTCCGCTGAGCTCGACGGAGAAGTTCACCCCCGCAACGGGCTGGGCGGCAACGGCGAACCTGCCGATTGCCCTCCTCGCTCCTGGCGAGGGCCTGGTCCAGACACACCTCATGGTGTGGGGCGGCGGGAACAGCTCGTTCGTTACGCAGAACAAGACCTACCACTGTGCCCTCCCGAGCTGCGCGAGCTTCTCGACGACGGCCTTCAACCTGCCGTCGGCGAAGTGGTTCAGTGCGTTCGGCTCCGGCGCTTCGGTCTACAACGCCGGAGGCGACACGGGCAGCGGCGTGCCGGTCAACACCTCCGAGCACCTGCCGTAAGCTAGCTTCGCGAAGAAGCGCGAACAGCGCCCGGGCTCCTCAGGAGCCCGGGCGTTGTCCTTTCCACCCACCGCCCTCGATGGGGGCCCGGAGCCGGGCGCACCTTATCCTTGAGCGGTGGTGCAGGGAGGCGGGAAGAACCGGGCCCAGGGGCCGGCCGGGGCCCGCGCGACACCGGTTCGGGTGGAGGGTCGCCGGCGCACGTGGCGACTGGTCCGGGCCGGAATCTCGATCGTTATCGTGGGAGCCGTTTTCCTCGGGATCCTTCCGCGCATCGCGGACCTCGGCGACGTGTGGGCGATCGTACGGGGCCTGACGTGGTCGGAGGCAGCCATCCTGGTCGCGCTCTCGGCCTGGAACATCGTCACGTACTGGCCCATGCTGGTCGCGGCCATGCCGGGCCTTAGGCTGGGCCAGGCCGCAGTGGTTTGCCAGTCCTCCACCTCCGTGGCCATGACGCTCCCCGGAGGCGGGGCCATCGCCGTGGGTGTCTCCTACGCGATGTACACGTCATGGGGGTTCGCGCCCTCCGACATCGCGCTCTCGACGCTGCTCACCGGCATCGTGAGTCCTGGCCATCCACGGCGAGGGAGACACCGAACTGCTCTCCAGCGCGTTGGTGGGCGTCGGTCTGGTCCTGGGCACCTTCGCGATCCTGACCGAGATGATCCGTCGGGAAGCCTTTGCCTACCGCGTCGGGAGCCTGATCGGGAGCGCGTCCTCCTCCCTCCGCCGGCTCGTCCGGATGCCGCCCGTCACCACCGGCGGCGACGTGGCCGTTCGGTTCCGGTCCAAGTTGATCCAGGTCCTGCGCAACCGAGGGCTCATGCTCGCCGTCGCCGAGGTGGTGAGCCAGTTCTCGCTGTATTTCGTCCTCCTGGCCGCCCTGCGGTTCGTCGGGATCCCGGACGCCACCGTCAGCTGGGCCAAGGTGCTGGCGGTGTTCGCCTTCGTTCGGCTCGGTACGGCGGTGCCGATCGTTCCCGGGAACGTCGGGATCGTGGAGCTCGGCTACATCGGTGGGTTGGTGTTGGCCGGGGCTCCCAGGGCCCAGGTCGTGGCCGCCGTCCTGGCGTTTCGTTTCCTAACGTACTTCGTGCAGATTCCGATCGGCGGCCTCACCTACGTGGTGTGGCGACGCCGGCACAGCTGGATCCGTCCCCGGCCGGCGGCGCTTCAGGAACAGCCGGCGGAACACGCTCGACAGGTAGAGGGCCCAGCCGCCGGCGACCGCGGCGCCGGGCTGGTAGATCATCGAACCGATCGACAGGATGAGGAGCCGGCTGTCCCGTCCGCCTAACAGCAACACGAGGGGCCGCTCCGCCCCTGACACTTCGAACCCCTTCAAACGAGCCTGGAACAGATAGGCGATGAAGCCCCACCCGTAAGCAGACGCGCTCAGGATGCCCACCTTGAACTCCAGGGAGGGGTCGAACGGGTGCCAGAGCCACAGGCCGACCCCGGCCACAAGCGACCCGTCGACGATCCGGTCTATGACCGCGTCCAGGACCGCTCCTCGCGGGGATGAGCGGAATTGCAATCGCGCGGTCTCCCCGTCCACGCCGTCGAGAATCGTGTTGGCCTGGATGAGCAGGCCGCCGAGAATCCCCTGCCCCCACGCCAGCGTGCACGCAGCCGACAGCCCCAACAAGCAGGCGAGGTAGGTGATCGCGTCCGGCGGGACGCGCAGGGGAGCGAGGGCCATGGTCACGCGCGTGGAGACCGGGCGGTACAGGTAGCGGAAGATCGGTGCGTCGCTCTGCTTGATCAGGGACCGCCGCAGCATTCGGCGAGCGTCACGGAGGTCCTCGGGAGTGTCGACGTCCCGCCAGAGCGCTCCCGCGGGCAGCGGAAGGGCCTTCATCCCCCGGGCCGCCGCCAAGCGCCCGAACGCGCCGGTCAGGGTGTGGTCGTCGGCGGCCGCCGCCTGGCGCTGGAACTCGAAGATGTCGAGCTCGAACACGAACGCGCCGCAGTCGATCGCGGGGTCGGGCAGCTCGGTGGAGAAGGCCGTGGCCCGCCCGTCCCGAACGCGGACCCTCGTTCCTGCCGCCCAGGCGTCCGCTCCCGGCGAGGGATCGATGAGGGCTGCGGGCTCGTTCGAAGAGACGAGATCGGGAAAGGAACCGTTCGAGAAGACGATGTCCGCGCACAGCAGCACGAAGCGCCGCTCGCCGGACAGCGCAGGCTCGGCGGCAGCCAGGGATTGGCCGTTGCCCTCATCCCACCGTTCGGCCGACACGATGTGTACGCGATCGGGATCGGCTCGCGCGGCGGCGGCGGCCACGGCCTCGCCCTCGTATCCGACCACGACCACCACACGCTCCAGGCCGCACGCCAGCAACATGCGGACCGCCCGTTCGACCAACGTCAATCCGCCCAGTCGCAACAGGAGCTTTGAGCGGCCGCCCGTCACCTCACCGAGTCGCGTGGCCCGGCCCGCCGCCAGCACCACGCCGACCCTCGGTGAGGGCTCGTTACGCGCGAGGCTTCGACCGGGTGCAGGCGTCACGTCAGGCCGTAGGTGCCTCGAACCCCAGGCTCCGGCGAATCAGGACGAGCCGAACTCCGACCGAGACGATCCAGGCCATCATGAACGCGACCAGGGCCACCATGGGATGTCCCAGCAGCGCCCACGCCGTGACGAGGAAGAGCCGTCCGTCCCGCCGCCCGAGGCTGAAGCCCAGCAACCGCTCGGTGGCCGCCGGGAGGTTCAGGATGGTCGTCCAGTTCATCCCTGCCATGGACAGGATGGCCCAGGCGATCCCGATCACGCCAAGGAGCAGCAGGATCCTTCGCGTGCTGAGCGCCTCCGACAGCATCCAGATCCCGAGGCCGGCCACGACGGCGGCGTCCACCATGCGGTTCAGCAGACCGTTCAGCCAGGCTCCTCGGGCGCTGGCCCTCATCTGCAATCGAGCGCTCTCTCCATCGACGCCGTCCACCACGGAACTCGCCTGCACGAGGAGGCCGCCCATCAGCGGTCGTTCCAGCGCCAGCAGGAACGCGGCGGCCATGCCGAACGCCAACGCGATCACCGACAGAAGGTTCGGGGGCGGCCGAAAGGGAGCCAGCGCCATCGAGATGCGCGTGGAGATGGGCCGGTTGAGATACCTGGACACGGGACCGTCGGTCGGCAGGGCGAGCGAGCGCCGCAGCAGCCGCCGGGCCTGGCGCAGGTCGTGCGGCGTGTCGATGTCCTGCCACCAGCCGTCCTCGGGAAGAGAGACGACCTCGATGGGCCTGATCATGGCCAGCGCGGTCAAGGCGCCGGCCAGGGAGTCGTCGCCCTGGGCGGAGGCGGCCCGCTGGCAGTCGAATACCTCCGGTGTGAGTACGAAGGCCCCGCAGTCGACCGAGGGCTCTTCCAGTCGTTTGCCGAACGCGACCGCCCGCGCCCCTTGCACACGCACGCGCGTTCCCTCTCCCCAGGCTTCGGGCGCCGGGGCGGGGTCGACCAGCACGGCGGCGTGGTGAGCATCCATCAGGCCGTCCAGGGAGCCCGGTGCGAAGACGTGGTCGCCGCAGACGAGCACGAACGACCCCTGGCCGGCCAGGGCGGGCTCGGCGGCCGACAGCGAAGCCCCGTTCCCAGCCTCCCATCGCTCGGCGCGCACCACCCTCACGGCGTCCGGCGCGACCTCCCGGGCCGCCCGAGCCGTCGCCTCGCTCTGGTGTCCGACGACCACGAGGATCCGCTCGAGTCCGGCGGCGAGGAGGCTCCGGACCGCTCGCTCCACCAGGGTCACCCCGCCCAACCGTATGAGCAGCTTCGAGCGCCCGTGCGTGACCAGCCGAAGCCGCTCGGAGCGCCCCGCCGCGAGGACGACCCCGACCCGGGGACGCCCGGTCGGTTGGCGAGTCGATGTGGTCAGGGCATCGCTGGGTTGCGATCCCGCGCCGGGCTTCGTCGTCATCGCCCCCTTCTCGTGGCCTGGATAGCATGCGATGGCCCGGCCTCCCGGGGCAAGGGTTGGTTCAGGCCCGGCCGGCTTGGCCCCGAAGGTGGTCGAGCACCCTCGGGTCGATGCGACCCGGACCGGCCCAGCGCTCCTCGAGGTTCTCCCAACCCATGTAATCCGACAGCGATTCCCACAGCTCCTTGCCCGGGTCGAGACGGTCCAGCCGGCTAAGGAGGTCCCTGATCTCGCCCTCCAGGTCCGGGTCCGCGTCGATGAGGTCCTCCTCGCGGGGCCGCTCGAAGTACAGGCGGTGCAGGGAGAGCAGCTTGGACAGCTCCTCGATGGGCCTCGTGGTGGTCGACCCGCAAGTCGATGTACCGGTCGTTGTTCCCGCCGTAGCCCCCGCCCGGCTTGACCACCAGGAGGGCCGCCGCCTCCTGGCCCCGGCGGTCGCCGCCCGCCCGCTGCCCGGCCCGAAGGGCTTCGATCATGCGTTCGGCGAGTGCCCCGGTGGCCTGCTCGAAGGCGGCCGCCATGGCGGGCACGACCTCGTCGGAGGCGAGGATGTTCCCCTGGCATGCGTGGCCGCTGCCGGTGCGCGAACCCGCGTGCTCGAAGCACTCCTTACCAGTGAACGACGCCGCCCGGCCCGAGGCGTCCACGATCCCTGCCTGTCTGGTCTCTCGCTTCTCGTCGGACGCCAGGAGCCGTTCGAGCGTGGTCCGGGGATCGAGCCCTGCCTCCAGGAGCCCGAGGCCGCGCGGCCCGAACGTGACCTCGGCGAAGGACTGCGTGGCCACGGCGCCGACGCCGCCCCGGGCCCACGGGACCACCGCGCCCACCGCCAGGAACTTTGCGACTGCGTGGCCACGCCGACCTCGCTCGCATCCGGATCGGCCGCCACGATCGAGAACGTCATGAGTACCGGATCCGCGGGTCGAGGAAGGCGTACATCACGTCCACCACGAGGTTGGCCACGATGATGAACACCGCCGCCAGGACCGTCACGCCCATCACGGCCGGGAAATCGTTGGTGGACAGCGAATCGATCCCGAGCTGCCCCACGCCCTGGAGGTTGAAGACCTTCTCCACGATGATCGCCCCCCCGAGCAGGTACCCGAGGTCGATGCCGAACAGCGTGACGACCGGCGTGATGGCCACTCGGACCCCGTGCCGCAGGATCACCCGCCACTCCGGCGCTCCCTTCGCCCGAGCGGTACGGATGAAATCCTCGTGCATGGTCTCGATCAGGCTGGAGCGAATGATCCGGGCGTAGAACGCCGAGTACGTGAGGGCCAGCGTGAACCAGGGAAGGATGAACCGTCCGTGCAGGGCTGCCTCGAACACTCCTTGCCCGATGGGAAGGCCGCTCCCGGGCGCCCAGTGCAGCTTGAACCAGAACACGTACAGCAGTACATAGGCGAGCCAGAAGACGGGGGCGGACACCCCGAACAGGGCGAACAGCATCCCGGCGCGGTCGGCCAGCGTCCTCCGCTTGATGGCCGAGACGATGCCGATGGGGATGCCGATCAACAACCACACCACGCCCGCACCCACCGCCAGCATGATCGTGACGGGCAACCGATTAACGATCTCGGTCCTCACGGGCTCGAAGTTCGACCACGAGAAGTACACCTGCCGGTTCAGGAAGAACCCCGGGTAGGGGATCAGGCCCTTGGCGAACCGCCAGTACTGCACCCACAGCGACTTGTCCAGGCCGATGGCGTGTTCCGCCGCAGCGATCGTTTGGGGGGTCTGTGCCCGGCCCGCCGCCCGGATGGCCGGGTTCCCGGGCGGAAGCTTCACGAAGATCAGGAACGTCAGGATCGAGACGACCCACAGGACGAAGATCAGGAAGAAGACCCGCCGGATCAGGTAACGAGTCATCCGGCGGTTGCTTGGCCCCGAGCTTCACGCCAGGAGGGAGGGGCCGGTGTCCGGCCCCTCCCCTCTACCCGTTGAGATGATGCCGGGCTCACTTCCCTCCGTTCTCCAGGGCGACCAGTGAAAGCGAGATCCACCCGCTCGAGGCGTCCGTGTGGAAGTTCAGCACGCGCTTCGACGAGAGCGTCACCTGATTCGCGAACCGGTACGGGACCCACGGCACTACCTGCTCCATGAGGTACTTGTCGACGCCCTCGTAGCACGTCTGCCGCTGGTCACCCAGCACCGAGATGCACTGGCTCAGCTGCGTGTCGGCGCTGAGCGTTGGCGTCGAAGTCGAGTAGCCCCACTTCTGGAGCTGCTCCGCGCTGGCTCCGGTGATGGAGTCGTTGCAGCACGACGGCGTCAGGCTCGCCGAGCTGAACAGCCCGGTGACGAAGGCGTAGGGATCGGCGAAGTCCGCATACCACCCCTCGCTGGGGCACGTCGGCACCCGCTGGGTGGCGTCCTCGCACTTCGTGTACATCGTGGTGGTCTGGAATTGCTTGATGTTCACGTCGATCCCGAGCGGCTGGATGTTTTGCTGGACCAGGCCCGCCATCTTGGGGTTGGGGTCGGTCTGGTCGATGACCATGAGCACGTTCTTGCAGGCGTCAGCGTCGCAGACCCCGTCCTTGTTCGTGTCGTACTTCGACTGGGCCATCTCCGCCTTGGCCTTGGCGGGGTCGGGGGCCCCATCGGCGCTGCCGTACGGCACATAGTCCTTCAGGCCGGGCAACATCGAGTTCGGGATGGCGTGCGTCGCGATGTCGCCGAGGATGGCCCCTCCCGCCAGTCGCTGCAGACCCGACTTGTCCACCGCCCAGTTCATGGCCTTCCGGACGTGGATGTCGTCGAACGGCGGCATGGCGAGGTTCATGTTGATGTAGTAGGTGCCGAACGTGGAGTCGGAGTGGATGAACGGCTTCAGTTCCGCGTTGACCGTGAAGTCCCGGATGCCCTTCGGGTTGGGCAGGGCATCCATGGTGTCGAGTTCACCCGCTTCGATCTTGTTCTGGAGGTCGTCAGTTGTTCCACCTACCGTCGCATCGATCTCGTCCACGTATGCCTTGCGGATCGAGTCGGTCGCTGCACTCCAGGAGGGGTTGCGCACCAGGACGTATGACTTGCCTGCCTGATAGCCCTCGGGAGCCTTGCGCTGATCAGCCGGTTTCGAGTAGTCGATGGTGTCGGCGCCCTTGTACATGTAGGGACCGGTCGAGGCCATGAACGGGGCGTAGTTCTGCTTGTGGCCCTGGGCCACCCCGATCGGCGCGTTCGGATCGGTCGGGCTAGGAGGGATCGGTGACGCGGCAGGAAGGGTGAACAGGAGCGGGAAGTACCCCGCCGCCTGCGTGAGCTTCACCTGGAGGGTCTGCGGATCCGGTGCCGAGAGCCCGCTGACGGTGTTGGCCTTCCCGTTCGTCACGTCGTCGAACCCCTCGATCACGCTGTAGTAGAAGGGGTAGGTCGAGGCCGTCTCCGACAGCGCCGTTCGGGTGAGCGCCCTGATGAAGTCACCCGCCGTCACCGTCACGTTCTGGAGCGGGGGCGCGTAGTGGACGTTCGGCTTGATGTGGAACGTCCAGGTCAGTCCGTCACTCGTTGCGGTCGGCAGTGCCGTGGCCAGGTCTGGGACCAGCTCGTTGCCCTTCTCGTCCGGCCCCTGGAAGTTGAACGCGACGAGCAGGCGGGTCAGGCAACACTTCAGCCACGCCCACCCGATGGTGTAGTACTCGCGCTGCGGATCCGCGCCCTCGTGGAAGTCGGAGGCCAGTCCGATCCGGAACACCCCGCCCTTCTGGATGGTTCCGCCCGGCGTGGGGCTCTGGCCTCCGGTCGTGCCGCCCCCGCAGGCCGCCGCGGCAAGCGCCAGCGACCCCGCGAGTGCGATGACCCTGACGTAACGATTGATCACCTCACACCTCTCTTTCCCGGACAGTGAACGATGCCTCCGATCGAACGAACGCTTCCAGCGTCACCGCATATGGCTACCTCCGGGCTCGAGGATCGAGGGCGTCACGGAGCCCATCGCCGACCAGGTTGAAGGCCAGCGTCGTGGCGAACAGGAACAGTCCGGGGAACACCATCATCCACCAGGCCACGGTGAAGATCGACCCGGCGTCCGACAACATCTTTCCCCAGGACGGAGTGGTCGGAGGGACCCCGATGCCCAGGAAGGACAACGCCGCCTCGAACAAGATGTTGTTCGGAATGATCAGCGTGGTGAAGACGAGCACGGGCGCGAAGACGTTCGGAAGGACTTCGCGCGTCATGATCCGCAAGTCGCCGGCGCCGGCGGCCCGGGCCGCGTCCACGAACTCCTTCTCCCGCAGCCGGAGCACTTCGCCTCGGACCAACCGGGAGATATAGGGCCAGTTGAAGAGTCCGATCACGTAGCTCACCAGCAGGAGCCCCGGCTTGATCAGGCCGCCCAGGCACCCCTGGGCCTGCAGCCCGCACCCCGCCACCAGCCCGAGGGCCAGGAGGAGGACCGGCAGGGACATGATGATGTCGGTGAACCTCGACAGCAGCGTGTCGACTCTTCCACGGTAGAACCCGGCGACCAGCCCGACGCTCACCCCGATCACCAGGGAGATCCCGGTGGCGAAGAAGGCCACCACCAGCGAGGTCCGGGCCCCGTACAGGACTCGGACGAACAGATCCCTCCCCGAGTCGTCCACCCCGAACCAGAACGCCTTGCTGGGGCCCGTGGGGAGGTTGAACTGATCGAGTTGATCCAGATACAGGTGGCCGGGAGGGTGGTGCACGACGTACGTGGATACCAATGGGGCCGCGAGCGCGAGCACGATCATCAGCCCGATGAACACGATGCTGGCCAGGGCCAGCCGGTCCTTCTTGAACTCACGCCGGAAGATCTGGCCAGGAGTGAGACTGACGATCTCGGATCGAGCCGGAGCCTCGGCCGGCACATCGCTGCCCGTTCCGATCAAGCGTTCCGATGCGACCTGCACGTGACCTCTCCCGCGGGCCGAACGAGTCGGCCCCTCAGCGGCTCCCCGGATTCACCGGAGCATACGCTCACCGGCTTACTAGGGATTACGCAGCTGGCCAGCGAGCGAGCTTGCCGCCCCTCCGGGGAATGGAGGCGCTGACCTGGTCGTTCTACCTAGTGAAACGCCTGGCTCCTATCCACACTGAAGAGGAAGGGCAATGGATAACCAGCTTCCCAAGACCGACCAGGAGTGGCGTCAGCGCCTCACGTCTGAGCAGTACGAGGTGCTCAGGCGGAAGGGGACCGAACGTGCCTTCACCGGCGCGTTCTGGAACAACCACGAGGACGGCGTCTATCGGTGCGCCGGATGTGGCGCCGCGCTGTTCGATTCCGACACGAAGTTCGACTCGGGAACCGGCTGGCCGAGCTTCACCGAGCCGGCAAATCGAACGAACGTCGAGCTGCACACCGACACCGGCTTCGGGATGATCCGCACCGAGGTGACCTGCAAACGATGCGGCGGCCACCTCGGCCACGTCTTCGACGACGGCCCAGCCCCCACGGGCCAGCGTTACTGCATCAACTCCTGCGCCCTGGACTTCGACTCTCGGGAAGCCTGACCGTATGGCGACCAGCGTGCAGGTGGTCATCGATTGCGCGGACCCCGCCCGGCTGGCGAACTTCTGGGCGTCGGCCCTCGGCTACAAGCTGCAGGATCCCCCCGACGGGTATTCGACCTGGGAGGAGTTCCTGCGGGCCATGAGGATCCCTGAAGAGGATTGGAACTCGGCCAGCGCGGTCGTGGACCCCGAGGGGAAAGGTCCCCGCGTGTATTTCCAGCGGGTCCCGGAGGGCAAGGTGGTGAAGAACCGGGTCCACCTCGACCTGAACGTCGGCGGAGGCCGCGAGACCCCGATCGAGAAACGGAAGGCGCGGGTCGATGAAGAGGCGGAGCGGCTGGTGGGCGAAGGAGCCACGAGGGTCCGGCCGGTCGATCAGCGGGGCGAGTACTGGGTGGTCATGCAGGACCCGGAGGGGAACGAATTCTGTCTGCAGTGAGCTAGGACGCGGGCTCGGCGACGTCGTGCGCCTTCGGCGCGACCGCGCGGTGACCGTCGATCCATTGGTCGATCCGCTCCCACCACGCGAACAGCCAGTCGATCAGGGCTTGGCGCTCCGTAGGGATCTGGTCGGGGGACACACGCCAGTACCGGGCGAGGATGGGCCGGTCGAACGGGATCCGGCTCCACAGGTCCCGGAACGAGCCCACGTCTTCCAGGACGGTGTGGGCGACGAACACCACGTCGGCCGTTGGTGCGCCCGCGATCGCCGCCATCACCCCACCGTGCCGAGGTGCGAGGACGTTCGCCAAGCGTTCGGCCTTCTGCGCTTCTTCGTGGTGACCCTTGCGCCTCAAGTAGGCGATGGCCCGCAGGCGGAGCGGGCGGGTGAAGTCGTGCCCTTCGGGGAACAGAACGAGGGCATCCCGTTCTCCGACGTCCGCCGCAAGGTCCCCGATCACCTGAAGGGACCGGTCCCGATTGCGGGGGTCGTGCTGGATGAACCGGTTGGGGAGACGGTTCAGCATGACGTCGAACAGCGGCTCCCACTGGAGCTTCGCGAGCATGACGATCCTGGGGCGGCGCCGGTAGGCGATCATCAGAGTCCCCACCAGCATCAGTGAGTTCCCGGGGCCGGCGTGCCGGCAGAACACCAGGATCGGACCCGGCCGAGGTTCGGGGCGGTCCTCGATCAAGATCTTCAACCGGAAGAGCTTCGCCACCGCCAGATTCAGGGTCCGAAGCCACCACCGCATGAAGCCGTAATGGGCCTGCTGCATGCGGGGGGACCGAAGATGGACACCGAACCCGCTGGCCACCCACAGGCCGAGCATCGCCCCGAATCCGGCCACTTCCAGGACGAGGTAAACGGCGCAGAAGGCCACCAGCCGCACGGTCCGCCTACTCCCGGGGAGGAACAGGTCGGCGATCGCGGCGACCGCGAGGGCCGCCGGCGATAGCGCCAGCAGCAGCAACGAGAGGGCCAGCCCGAGCGGCGCCAGGACCAGCCGGCGAACGATCTTCGGAGGAAGCCGGTTCACCGGCCGGCGCCCTTCAAGTAGCTCGCCGTGGCCCGATGGGCCCGGGCGATCCGGCGGGACACCGCCGAGAAATCCCGGTACCGGAACTGGGACAGACTGTCGTAACGGGGAGCCTCCTCGTCCCCAGTGGGGAGGACGTGGGCCGCCACTCCTTTGGGGAGGCTCGCCATGTCGTGGGCGAACCGGTGCCGGCGGGCGATCTCGAAGGCGATCATCATGACCTGCCACGGGTTCTTCGGCGGGGACAGGGGCCGCTCGATCCTGCCCACGTGCAGGACGTAGATCAGGGTGGCGCCGAGGTCCACGGCGCGCTCGACCGGGATGCTGTTCACGACGCCCCCGTCGATGAAGTGCTCTCCGCCGAGCTCGATCACGGGAAGGATCCCGGGCACGGCGGTTGAGGCCAGGATGGCGTCGACCAGTGAACCCGTGCTGAACCAGTGCTCGGCGGCCCGTTCGATGTTGGCGGCCACGCACTGGAACGGGACCTCCAGCTCCTCGAACGTCTTCACCGGCAGCGACCGCTGGATCAGGCGGCGCAGGGACAGGTTCGAATGGAGATGGGTCCGAGTCCGCATCAGCTGGGCCGCGCCGGAGAAGACCGAGCCGCCGAAGACGTCGTCCTGGGTGAGCTGGAGCCACACCGACTCCAGGCGATGGACCGACTCGAGAGTGGGATCGGCGGCGACCGCCGCTCCGTTCAACGCGCCGACCGAGGTGCCCACAACCAGGTCGGGGAGGATGCCCTCTTCGAGGAGGGCCCGGAGCATCCCGACCTCGTGGGCACCCAGGTGTCCGCCCCCGCCCAGGACGAAGGCCACCTTCGTACGTCTCGCCGTCCGGCGGCCGGCCATCGTGGCTGGATGATAGGCCGCCCCTCCTGGCGGAGAGAGGTCCGACCGATGTAGGAGAATGCCGCCGGATCGGCGCGGGAGGCCCGTTGGATCGACGGTTCGCGTTTCCGGGGAGCGAGGTCGACTCCCTCAAGGAGGCGACCCCTCCGAACACCGAGATCGTCGACACCGCCGACCTCCGGTCGGGCGTCCCATGGGACCAGTACCTGGACGACCCTGAATTGGGACGGCTGGGGATCTGCTGCTCGGGAGGGGGGATCCGCTCCGCCTCCTACAGCCTGGGCGCCCTCCAGGTGCTTCGGAGAGAAGGCGTGCTCGGCCAAGCCGCGCACCTGGCGGCGGTGTCGGGCGGCGACTACATCGCCATCGCCCACGTCGTGTTGGTGAGCGAGACGCTCGGCCCAGACAACGCGAGTCCCTTTCCCGAGGACGAGGCCTCGGGACGCCGGACGAAGGAGGAGCAGTTCTTCGGCGACCTTCCGCCGTGGGCTCCGCTGTCTCCCGAGGAGCAGCACCTCCGGGACCACACCACGTACCTGGCTCCCGGTCTCCAGGGCAAGGCCTGGCTGGGCATCAACCTCCTCTACGGCCTGGTTCGCCACCTGGTCCCGTCCGCGGCCGGGATCCTCCTGCTGGCAACCGCGTTCGGGGTCGCTTTCGGCCGATGGGTCGGGCCAACGCTTCGACATACGCCCGGCCACCGAGCCATCTCCTACGCCTGCCCCATCTGGTTGATCGTGGCGCTCGGCCTCGTGATCGGGGGACTCCTCCTCGCCCGGCAGCGCACGCAGACCAGCGGCCGGCCGGGCGGCGCGTCCCTTGCCGCGTTGCAATCGGCCGTGGGGTTCCTGGTGATGGCCCAGGCGGCCGTCGCTCTCTTGTTGATCGGATTGCCCGCGCTGCTGGTCTTCCTGAGCCACCGTCCCATCGACTGGCTGCACTCAGTCCTCCTCACCACCTCCACGCTGGAGTTCGGCTCGCTGGCCCTGATCTCGGTGCTGGCCTATCTCGCTCGGCGGGGCGCCTTGAGGAAGATCGTGCCCATCGGCACCGCCGTGATCGGGCCCTTGGTGGTGGCCATCCCCTTCGTCGGGGTGACGTACTGGGCCGCCCTGAGGGCGAACCATTTCCTGTGGCGGCCTCTGGCCTACGTCCTGGTCTCGGGGGCGCTCCTCGCCGTCTACTGGCGGCTGGACGAGACCACCCCGAACATGCATCTGTTCTATCGGGAGCGGCTGGCCACTGCGTTCATCGGCCTGCGCAAGGCGGCTCGGGTAGGGTCCGACGTCCTGCTCGAGTACGAGCAGCCGCTGTGGCGAGAACCGATCTGGTTCACCAAGGTCGTCAGGGGCACGGACAGCGCTCGGCTGCCGAACCTGGTCGTGTGCGCCGCGGTCAACGTCTCTCGCGACGTTCCGCCGGGGCGGCTGGCCGCGTCGTTCACGTTCGAGCGGGACTACTCGGGTGGACCGTTGACCGGCTACGTGCCCACCCGTCTGCTGGAACGAACGACGGGCGGGGGGCGCCTGACCCTGCCGGCGATGATGGCCATCTCCGGGGCGGGCGTGGCTCCCTCGATGGGAAAGATGACCCGAGCCTGGGCCCGGCTGCTGCTCTCGCTGTTCAACGCCCGCCTCGGCGTGTGGCTGCCGAATCCGCTCCACCAGGGCTCGGTGGGCCCCCGGCGGATCCGGCGGCTGCGAGCGAGCGGGTCCGAACCGTCCCCGGATGAAGACGATCGCCTTGGCACGGGCTCTCGCAGGGGCCGGCCCGGGATCTCGTACGTCCTCCGCGAGTCACTCGGCTTGAACGACCTCGGGCGGCCCTTCCTCTACGTGACCGACGGTGGCCATTGGGACAACCTGGGCCTCGTCGAGCTGCTCCGCAGGGGCTGCGGGCAGATCCTGTGTTTCGACGCGGCCGGTGACGACCTCAGACATTTCGACATGCTGTCCGACGCCATCGCCCTGGCCCGGAGCGACCTCGGGGTTCGCATCGACATCGACGTGGACCCCCTCCGCCCCGGGGACGACGGGCTTAGCCCGAGCGATCACTGCCGGGGAACCATCACGTACCCGGACGGCACCGCCGCAGTGTTGGTGTTTGCCAAGGCGGCCATGGCGAAGGACGCGCCGCAGGACCTCAAGGCGTTTCGGGAACACGACCCCCGCTTTCCGACGAACTCCACGCTCGACCAGTTCTTCGACGACCGGCAGTTCGAGTCCTACCGAGCACTCGGGGCACACGCCGCGGCGGGGGCCGTCAGGTCGCTGAGAGAGTCGAGGAAGGACCTCAAGGCCCGCGCTTCCCGAGAGGCCAAGGGTCGATGACGCTGCTGGGCGTTCACTCCGGATCCGGATGCGCGTGTGTGACGATCGGGGCCGCGGCGGGGACCATCCTCGCGGCGTGGGCATTCCTCATGCTGGGGCCGGCGGCTGGCCTGCAGCGATCCGCCGGCCAGAGGCTCCCCGAGTCCCGGCTCCGCGGCTACGACGCATGGGACCTCGAGGACTTCCTGCGGAGGGCCGGGGCCGGTGCGCGGGATCTGTACCGGCGGGAGCTCCTGTGGGGCCTCGGGTTCGCGGTGGTGTACGGCATCGGGCTCACCCTGGTTCTGGCCGGGACGTGGGGGCGAGTGCTCGGGCCGGGCCACTCGGTGCTGGAGTGGGTGGTGATCGTCCCGGCGGTGGCCGCCGCGGCCGCCGACCTCATCGAGAACGTCTTGTTGCTGCAGATCGCGAATCCTGGAACCGAGGGTCCTGCTCTCCGGCAGCCGGACCTGGTGGGCGCGGCGTCGTGGACGAGCAGGATCAAGTGGTCTCTGGTGGCCTTGACGCTGCTGGCCATCGCCGGCGGGGCCGTCACCCTGGCCTTCTCGGGCACGAACCGGTTCTGACCCGTGCGGGTCGAGCGTAGGATCACCGCCGTGGCCGGGGTCGATGCTGGCAACGCGGCACAGGAGCTCGATCGATTGGCGGTCCGGCTCCATCCCGGTCGAAACCGGGGAGAGGTCCTGGCCCGGCTGAACGAGATCTTCCGATCGGGGGAAGCTCCGGATCCGTGGCCGTCCGGTTTCCAATCGGGACGATTGGTGGCGACCTCGACGTGGGGGCCGTGGGATTCCTTGGTGCAGCGCATCGCTGGGCTGTGGACACCGTGGTCGGGCAAGTCCTTCGACGAGCCGGCGAAGACCGGGATCAACCGCTTCCGTCAAACCGCGGCCATGCGCTGGTGGCTGCGGCTCCTGTTCCCTGGTTACCGACTGCCGTTGGTGGTTCCGGACTGGATCGAAGCCTTCCCGTTTCGCAACGCGATCGGGCCGGGGGAGCTCGACCTGGACCTGGAGGTCCTCAAGATCGACTACGACTTCGCGGCCAACCCGGGGCTGATCCGCCGGATTCTGGACGAACTGGTCCAGGTCGCTCCGGGGCTCTACCTGGGCGCCATCCTGTTTCGTCTGGGCGGCCGGTACCACCGGATCGGGTTCTTCTCGCTGCGCGCCTGAACAGGGGTTTCAGTCGCCGCGGAGGCGCGACGCAAGAGCGCTCAGCATTGACCATGCGATCTGGGGCTCTTCGCCAAGGACCTTCCGGAGGTCCTCCCGGTGGAGCACCAGGCAGGTCACCGGAGAGTCGGCCACCACACTGGCCGTTCGAGGACGGCGATCCAGCACGGCGATCTCCCCGAAGAAGTCGCCGGGGGAGAGGCGGGCCACGGTCCGGTTGCTCTTCACCACCCGGGCCTTGCCGGCGATCAGGACGAACAGGGTGTGTCCGAGGGTCCCGTCCTTGACGATCACGTCGCCCTGGTCGTATTCGTATTCGCTGGCCTGCTCCAGCACGTTCCGAAGCTGGCGCTTCGAGAAGTGAGCGAACAGCGGTACGTGTGCCAGCGCTGCCGTTCGATCTTCGGCCACCCAGAACCCCCACCGGAGGAGCGAGCTCAATCGCTCGGCCGCATGATATGCGGAGCCGGGCGGGCGGCGAAACTTTCTGGACTCCCGTAAACGGTCCGGGCCATGCTGGGCGTCCATGCCACCGATGGAGGACCGAGCCCCGGCTGCCACGGCCACGCTGTCCGGTCAGTCGCCCCTGGAATTCGAGCCGTTCTTCCTGGAGCACCACGCGGCGCTCGTCCGGGCACTGTGGCTGCTCACCCGCAATCGCCACGAGGCCGAGGAGATCATGCAGGACGCGTTCCTGCGGATGCTCGAACGGTGGTCCGCCGTGCAGACCGCCGGAAATCCCGAAGGCTACCTGTACCGGACCGCCATGAACGTGTATCGGAGCCGGCTCCGGCGGGCGGCCGTGGCCCTGCGGAAGGCGATCGGGCAGTTGCCCGTCGACGATCGACTGGCCGAGGTCGAGGCGCGGGATGCGGTGGTGCGCGCGCTGGCCCCGCTCCCCGCGCGGCAGCGGGCCGCGGTCGTGCTGATGGACGTGCTGGGGCTCACGTCGGAGCAGGCCGGCGAAGCGATGCGGGTCAGCCCCGTCACCGTGCGGGTCCTGGCGGCCCGCGGCCGGGCCACGTTGAGGGAGGCGCTCGATGAAGACCTGCGCCGGGCGACGAAGCGCCGGCGAGAACGCCTGACTGCGGCCGTCGTGGCCATGGTTCTCTTCGTCGCCGCCGTCGGCGGCACGCTGTTCGCCCTTCGGGGCGTATGGGATAAGCACCGCGGAATCCCGGGATCGGGCGAATGGACTCCGGATCGGCCCCTGGAGCTCCAACCTGGTCAGTACTTCTACCTGAAGGGAACCGACTTCGGATTTGACGGCTCCCGGCAGGACCAGCAGACGTGGTGGGCGCCCGACGGCTCGGGAGAGCGGGAAGGGCCAGTTCCCGGAGATCTTTGGCACGGATCTCTCCGCGCTCTCGACGGACCCGAAGGTTCTCGAGGAGCAGCTCCGTGAGCGGAGCGCCCAGAACACGTTCGAGTTCGCACCCGATGGCCCTGGGCCTGTGACTTCAGGACGGTTGTGGGGGGCCATCAGGCGCCTGCTCGATTTCGAATGGTCGCCCAACGCTCCGCCTGAGCTTCGGGCAGCGCTGTTCGAGGTGGCTGCCGGCCTGGACGGCGTGACGCGTCAGGACGGGGCCCAGGACCCAGTGGGGCGCGAAGCCCTCGTCCTCAAGCTCGATGAGCTCGTCCCGGGAGTCAACGATCAGGGCGAACGCACCGAGTACACGATGCGCTGGGAGCTGTTCTTCGATCCGGGGACGCACCAGATGATGGCTGAGGCGGTGGGCTTCGACGCGCTGCCCGTCCCGTTCGAGATCCTCGAGTCGGCCATCGTGGACGCCCGGGGAGCCGAACCAACCGACGACCAGCTCCTGTTCCCCAAGCCTGTCCACGAGTTCGTGCCGCCTCCCCAGCCCTCGCCCTCGCTGCCGTGACTGCGCCCCGCTCGGGCTCCAGCCCGGCTACCGTACTGCACACTTAGATGGCCATCAAACTATGCAGTACGGTACCGAAAAGGGAACTGCGCCCAGGCCCCCAGAGCCCTCTAGCTCGGCCCGACCATCTTCTCCGGTCGCACGGCCTCGTCGTACTCGGCCTCACTGAGGTAGCCCAACGAGAGCGCGGCCTCCCTCAGCGTGGTCCCCTCGTGATGGGCCTTCTTGGCGATCTCGGCCGCCTTGTCGTAGCCGATCTTCGGCGTGAGTGCCGTGACGAGCATCAGCGAGTTGCCGACCAGCTCCGCGATCCGCTCGCGGTTCGGCGTAATCCCTTCCACGCAGAACTCCCGGAACGTCACGCAGACATCCGAGAGAATCCGCACCGAGTGCAGGAAGTTCCGGATCATCACAGGCTTGAATACGTTGAGCTCGAAGTTGCCCTGCGAGCCGGCCACCGTGATGGCCACGTCGTTGCCGAACACCTGGCAGCAGACCATGGTCAGGGCCTCGGACTGGGTCGGGTTGACCTTGCCCGGCATGATCGAGGACCCGGGCTCGTTCTCCGGCAGCTCGAGCTCTCCGAGCCCGCTGCGCGGGCCGCTCCCCAGCCACCGGATGTCATTGGCGATCTTCATCAACGAGACGGCCAGGGTCTTGATCGCGCCGTGGCCGAACACCACGGCGTCGTGGGCGGCCAGGGCCGCGAACTTGTTCGGCGCCGAGACGAACGACAGACCCGTGAGCTGGGCGATCCTCGCCGCGGCCTTCTCCCCGAATCCGGCCGGCGCGTTGAGCCCGGTCCCCACCGCGGTTCCTCCGATGGCCAGCTCGTACAGTCCTGGAAGTGACTGTTCGAGCCGCTCGGCGTCGGCGTCGAGCTGCGCCACATAGCCCGAGAACTCCTGCCCGAGCGTCAGCGGCACCGCGTCCTGGAGATGTGTGCGGCCGATCTTCACGATGTCGCCGAACTCGCGAGCTTTTTCTTCCAGGGCGTCGCGCAGTTCGCGCACCTCCGGCAGGAGCCGCTCCACCACGGCAATGGCCGCCGCGATGTGCATGGCCGCCGGGAAGGTGTCGTTCGAGGACTGGGACATGTTCACGTCATCGTTGGGGTGGATCGGCTTCTTCGAGCCGAGCTCGCCGCCGGCCAGCTCGATGGCCCGGTTCGAGATCACCTCGTTGGCGTTCATGTTCGACTGGGTACCGGACCCGGTCTGCCACACGTACAGGGGGAAGTGCTCGTCCAGCTTGCCCTGGATGACCTCGTCCGCGGCCCGAACGATCAGGTCCGCCTTGTCCTTGGGGAGGTTCCCGAGCTCGGCGTTGACTAGCGCGCACGCCTTCTTCAAGATGCCGAACGCTCGGACCACCTCGACCGGCATGCGTTCGGTGGGTCCCCCGATGGAGAAGTGATGCAGCGACCGCTGGGTCTGCGCCCCCCAATACTTGTCGGCCGGCACCTCGATGCTGCCCATGCTGTCAGACTCGATCCTCACGTCGGCCAAGGCACAGCCTCCCCGCTACCACGTTTTCAACCCAAGCTTACGTTCTGCCGGGACCTTCACCCCAACTCTGCGATGCGGCCTTCGAGGAACCGCCGGTCGACCGGGTTGGTGGCCAGCCCGAGGGCGCGGCGGTAGGCCTCCGCTGCCTCGGCCCGCCGGTCGAGCCGGCGCAGCAGGTCGGCCCGCGCCGAATGCAGCCACTGATAGTCGTCGAGCTCCCCGGACTCGGCGAGCTCGTCGACGAGCAGCAGTCCTGCCGCGGGTCCTTCGGCCATGGCTACCGCCACCGCCCGATTGAGCGCCACGACGGGCGACGGCGCCATCTCCGTCAGCGCCTGGTAGAGGCGTTCGATCTGGCCCCAGTCGGTCTGGTCGGGCGTCCGCGCAGACGAGTGCACGGCGGCGATGGCCGCCTGGACCTGATACGGGCCCGGCTGGCCCATCCGCATCCCCCGCGCCAGAACGCCCCGGCCCTCGGCCATCATCGCGCCGTTCCATTTCGACCGATCCTGGTCCTCGAGCAGCACGAACTCGCCGCCTGGACCGACCCGGGCGGCTCGCCGAGCGTGGTGGAGCAGCATCAGTGCCAGCAGGCCGTGGACCTCGGGTTCATCGGGCATCAGCGCCGCCAGGACCCGGCCGAGTCGGATGGCCTCGTCACACAGCTCGGATCGGAGCAGTGACTCCCCTTCCGTCCCGGCGTAGCCCTCGTTGAAGATCAGGTAGAGGACCGACAGCACGCCGTCCAGGCGCTCGGGCAGCAGGTCGTCGGGCGGCACGCGGTAGGGGATGCCAGCGTCCCGGATCTTCCGCTTGGCCCGGACCAGCCGCTGGGCGATGGTCGGCTCGGAGGAAAGGAAGGCCCTGGCGATCTCGCGGGTGGTCAGCCCGCCCAGGGTTCGGAGGGTCAGCGCGACCCGTGACTCCATGGGGAGGGCGGGGTGGCAGCAGGTGAACATGAGGCGAAGCCGATCGTCGGGGATCCCGCCCACCAGCCCGTTCACCGTGTCGTCCTCCTCGCGGTTCGCCCCCAGGGACTCGAGCTCACCCAGGACCCTGGTCTTCTCCCGGAGGGCTCGTTCTCGGCGAAGCCGGTCGATGGCCTTGTTGCGCGCGGTCCGGGTGATCCACGCTCCGGGATTCCTGGGAACGCCGTCGGCGGGCCACCGGGCGAGTGCAACCGCGAACGCATCCTGGACCGCTTCCTCGGCGAGATCGAAGTCCCGGAGGATCCGGATCAGGGTGGCCAGGGCCCGGCCGCCCTCCTCCCGGAAGGCCCGCTCGACGACCTCCCGGGTGTTCTCCTCCGCACCAGACCGGGGGGCCGCGCTCACATCCTCCTGGCTACGACTCTGGGAACTCCATGATGGGCCGGACCTCGATCGCCCCGCCCCGAGCCGCGGGGATCCTCGAGGCGGCCTCGATCGCCTGGTCCAGGTTGTCGCACTCCACCATGTAGTAGCCCCCGAGCTGCTCCTTGGTCTCCATGAACGGCCCGTCGGTGGTGAGCATCTTTCCCTCGCGAACCCGAACCTGCGTGGCGGTCGGGGATGCCTGGAGGGCGTCGCCGCCCCGCATCCACCCCTTCTCCTGGAGCCACTTCCCGTAGTCCTGGTAGGCCTGAGATTCGCTGGCCTGGTCTCCCGGCGCCATGTTCGCCCAGGCCTGCTCGTCGCCGTAGATCAACAACAAGTACCGCATTCGGCCTCCTCCCTTCGGCGGGCCCATCCGGCTCGCTCACCATAGCGACGAATTGGCCGCAGTGGAATCGACGATCCTCACCTGCGCTCTCCGAGTGCCGCTGCCTCGCCTTCTCAGGCACGTGAGGGGGCCCGTCGATACCACGATCGAGGCATGGCTCTCGGGCAGAACTTCGCACAGGTGATCCTCGCCGCGAAATCCGGCGAGGAATGGGCTGTGGCCAAGCTCTACCAGGACCTTGCCGGCTCGGTCCTCAGTTACCTCCGGCTCCAGGCAACCGGGGAGGCCGAGGACCTGGCCTCGGAGGCCTGGATCGACGTGGCCCGGGCCCTTCCCCGCTTCGAGGGGGCCGAGGAGGACTTCCGGCGGTTCGTGTTCGCCATCGCCCATCGGCGTCTCATCGACTACCGGCGCAAGCTCCGCCGGAGGAAGACCTACCCCGCCCCCAGCGAGCTCATCGAGCCGTACCTGCCCTCCGGAAACGTGGAAGAGGAGGCCCTGGACGGCATCGCCCGCAAGGAGGCCATGGAACGGATCCGGGCCCTCCCCCAGGACCAGGCGGAGGTCCTGCTGCTCAGGGTGTTCGCCGGGCTCAGCTCCACCGAGGTGGCGCGCCTCCTGGGCAAGCGCCCGGTGACCGTCCGGGTGCTACAGCACCGGGCCCTGGCCCGGCTTGCCGCCGAGCTGGCCGAGTTCGATGTAACGACCGAACAGCTTCGGACGATGTAGAGGACGCCATGGACTCATCGCGCGGGCGGCGGATTCAGTCACGATCCCCGGATCGGGAGACCACCGATGGGATCCTTTCGGGCACCATCGGCCCTCAGGATGCTCCCACCGAATGGCGTCCGGTCGCAGAGCTCCTGACCGTCCTCCGCACGCTCCCGGCAACCACCCCCGGCGCCGGGGCCGCCGCAACTGGCGTCGACCCAGGCACCGATCGGGACCGCCGGACGGTGCAGGCCATGGCAACTGTCCTCGCTGGGGCCCAGGCCCACAAGGCGTGGCGCCGCCATTTGCGGGTTCCGTTCCGACCGTCCGTGCCTCGTCCCCTCAACGTCTATCGGGTCCGGTTGGCTACGGCGCTGGTGGCGGCGTCCCTCGCCTTCATGGTGGGTCTGGCCTCGGCGGGGAGGCTACCCGGACCGGCTCAGGACGCCGTCTCCGTGGCGCTCTCCAAGTTCGGGATCACCGTCCCGCGGGGGGACCAGTCGGGCAAGACCACCCCGGTCGGCCCCGACCTGAGCGGCCCCGAGAAGAAGGGCCTGTGCACAAGGCCGACTCGAATTCCGTCGCCTTCAAGAAGCTGCAGGACGCCGCCGACGAGACCGGGCAGTCGGTCAACGACTTCTGCGCCGACGAGCTACCCGAGCCGACGGCCACCCCGGCCACCGGCGAGGGCAAGGGCCACGGGAATGGCAAGGACAAGGCCAAGGACAAGGACCACAAGTCCCAGTCGGACGACCAGGGATCGAACGGCAATGGTCACGGGTCGGATCACTCCTCGAACGGCCACGGCTCGGACGACGAGAGCCAGGACGAATAACCCGCCCGGCTCACCAAGAGCCGCCGCCCCCCCCACCGCCCCCTCCACCTGAGAACCCACCGCCCCCGAACCCGCTCGAGCCCGATCCGGCGGGGGTCGACGTGATCGTCCCGGCAGTGGCCACCGAGAAGTGGTCGATGGAGGACGTGAAGCTCGCCACGGTGAACGGGTGCGGGCCCACGTACCAAGAGGTCTCGGGCGGTTGGTCGCCGAGGTGAGCGAAGGCCCGGGCCCATCTCTCGGTGCAGCCGAAGACGACCGCGAAGGGAAGGTATTGGGAGAAGAGGTTCTTCCGCTCGGCGAACCGGGACTCCTCGACCTCGGCGGTCTCGATGTAGGTCCGGAACCCCAGGACCCGCCTCACCATGCCGGTTCCCTTCGGCGTTCGCCGCGGCATCCACCGAGCTCCGAACACCAAGGCGAGTCCACCCAGTGCCAAGGGGAGGGCGATCAAGGCCAGGTGCGTCTTCGCGGCGGCCAGCACGACTAGGGACCCGCCGACCGCCGCCACGATCCATCCACGCTTGGTCCAGGTATGCCGAACTCGGTCCGGTCGACCCGAAAACCAGCCATGCCCCACGGCGTCTTCGTACAGGGAGTCCTGTACGGACTGAAGCCTGGCCGAGAAATGCCGCCGCAAGCCGGACAGCTTCACCGTAGGACCGTCGGGTGTGCCCGCCTGACCCTCCTCTTCCCCGTCCGCGTCGCGGAACAGGCCGTCCAGGAGCAGCCCTTCGTAGGGGAGGAGCCCGTCGGTGTCCTTGAGCCTCATCAGTCGCCAGTCCGGCTTGCCGAACAGCCCACGCTTGGGGATCTCCTCGATCCGGAGATAGCCGCGGACGGCGAGGTCGACGATGGTGGCCGTGACGTCGAGGGGATTCGCCGCCTCGTCGACGAGCGTTCCCACCTGCCCCGGCCGGATCTCGTCGGGCGGCGCGTACTCCACGGGCGTGGGCCCGCGTTCGAACAGCGGCACCTGCTGCTCGCCGCCCAGCGAGGTGGCGTAGGCGATGTCGACCGGCGTACCGATGGCCCGGCGGTCCCGCCCGTTCCTCCAGAAGAGAGATCCCAGTCCCACGGCGACCAGCAGGGCGATCCCCCCGGCCAGCCCGGCGGTCAGCGGCGTGACGGAGAAGGCCCGTTGCAGGGACCATCGCTCCTGGAGGATGGGGTGAGGCGCAGGGACGGCCCCCTTCGGGAGCCCCACGACCACGGTCACGCTCTGGTAGGGGCCGAGGTTGGAATGGGAGAACGTGGCGGTGGAGTCCCTGGCCGAGGCCACGCTGCACGGCAGGTTGGAGCCGAAGGGCCCGGCGAAACACGCCACCCGCTGGACGGCAGCCGGCGCCCGAACCCTCACCGACACCGAGTCGACCGGCACCGGCCAGCTCGAGCCCAGGGCGTTCCAGTAGAGCTCGTCGTGGTCGGCGAAGCTGTTCATGGCCCCCTCGACCCGATAGGTGATCACGTAGACGTGGACTCCTGTGATCGTTCGGTCGGGATCGCCGATCTTGATCCGGAACAGGCCTCCGCTGTGCTCGATCTCGTAGTGGGTGGGCGTCCCGGCTGACCCCTCCACGGAGACTACGTGGATGGGGAAGACCCGGTCGTAGCGGTCGTCGTACGTGAGGCGGTCGGGGATGTCCCGGAAGATGCCGTGGCGAGCGGTGGTGCCGAAGTCGTATTCGATCGCCTCCGACACGAGGAGCGATCCGTCGTCTTTGATGGCGATGTCGACCGTGTAGCGGTGGATGGCCTCCTCGCCCTGCGCTCCGGCCGCGGCCCCCGATCCGAGCACGACGGCCACGACAGCCGCGACGGCCAGGAGCCGCGAGACGACACGGGTGGACCCTCCCATCAGGCAGGAGGGTCCACCATCGCCTGACATGACGCAAGACCCCGTGGTTCAGGTCAGCGCACGAAGTAGGGGTTCGCCTTCCCGCTCTGCGCGTACTGCGACAGCCGATCGAGGACCATCGCCCAGACGAACGTGATGTCGGGCGTGCCGCCTTCGGCCGACTTCCAGCCCTGGTGGTGGAACTTCACCTTGTTGCCGCCGTCCGCTGGCTCGACCTCCCACTGGACCTTCGTCCCGATCCAGTCGGGGGGACCGCCCACGCAGGTCCACTCGACCAGCTTGGGCTCGTCCAGGCGCTCCACGCGCATGTCGAAGAAGGCTTCTCGGTTCGGGCCGAATCCGAACTTGAGCGTGCTCCCGACCTCGGACTGGCCGTCGACCTGGTCCGTCCAGAACGCCTTCAGCCCGTCGCGGGTGGCGATGGCCTGATAGATCCGTTCGGGGTCCGCCTGGATCGGCTGGGTGGTGAGGTGGATGTCCGGCATGCTCTTCCTCCTTTGTCGGCAAGTCGAAAATCATTTAAGTCCACGCTTAAGCCTCTTGTCAAATTTAAGGGAGCACTTAAACTACTGAGCCGACCATGGAAGCTGCCCTGAAGGCCATCTCGACCGCGCGCCGTCGCGAGATCCTGCACCTCGTGTGGGACCGCGAGCTGGCGGCCGGGCAGATCGCGTCCCACTTCGACGTGACCTGGGCGGCGATCTCGCAGCACCTGCGGGTGCTCCGGCAAGCCGGGCTGGTCCGGGAACGGCGGGCCGGCCGGCGCCGCCTGTACCGGGCAGACCGCAGGGCGCTCCGTCCGCTGGAGCCGGTCATCCGGACCATGTGGCGGGCGGACCTGGAACGGCTTCGGCAACTGGCCGAGGACGAGCAGCGGAAACGGAGGAAGCGATGAGCGCGAAACGAACGAGCGAGGCCGACGAGACCGTCATCGAGCTGGAACAGAGGATCGAGGCGGCCCCAGAGATCGTTTTCTCGTTCCTCGTCGAGCCGGAGCGCTATCGCCGATGGATGGGCGTGGCGGCGAAGCTCGATCCTCGCCCCGGAGGCGCGTTCCTGGTCCGGGTGAACGAGGTGGCGGTGGCCAGCGGCGAGTACCTGGTCGTGGACCCGCCCCACAGGCTCGTGATGACGTGGGGGTGGGAGGGCAGCGAGGACGTGCCGCCCGGCCCCAGCACCGTGGAGTGGACGCTCCAGCCCGACGGCGAGGCAACGATCCTCCGGTTGCGCCACACCGGCCTTCCGAACGAGGAGCAGCGAACCCAGCACGCGCATGGGTGGACGCATTTCGTCGGCCGCCTCGCCGTCGCCGGCGCCGGAGGCGATCCCGGGCCGGACCCCATGGCCTCCGCGGGCTGACGCTGACGGGGTATCTCACACCTTGGCCGAACGATCGGATGTACCTGGGTCTGGTCTTTTCGCAGGATCAACGGCTTCACGAGGTCTCGGCATTCAGTCGAAACCACTCCGCGTACGCCTTCCGATACTCGGAAAAGGCAAAGCGCCCCAGTGGGGGACCAGGGGACTCTCGATCCCAGATCCCTATGAAGTCGGAACCTGATCCCAGAACGAAGCGTTGGTCAGAGACACGAACCTTCTTGCCTCGACGACCGACGTTCCCCGAATCCAGGATGTGCAGCGCACCCTGGAAGTCTGAGGGGACGGCCGTTGCCGTTAGCCGCATTCTCTCCAATAGAGAGTCCAGCCCCTGTTCGGCGAAGTCCCACTGGCGATCGATTAGCGCGCGGACGGAGCGTGGTGATACCTGTCTCGGCGTCAGGTGGGACCATTCAGACACCTGGTTGCTCGCCCAGGATCTCCAATCTGACGAGCCAGCCCCCTTCCTGCACTGCGCCAGAGCCCACACGCCTTCCTCATAAGCGGTGGCACCTTGCTCGTTTAGAACCAGCTGCGTTGTTGACGAGTCAGGCCACGTGGCCACGGCGTAGGCGAAGTCGCTGTCCTGCACATAGGTAGCGAGGCTGGGTGCCGCAAGAGTTCGAGCTGCCTCAATGGTGGCTTCCACAAGAGTAGGGAGCGGAATCGGTTCATCCAGCAAGACATATGACCAGCCTTTTAGGACGTCTCTCACCGCATTTCCGCCGGGAGCAATTCCCAGCCCGTCCAGTTTGGAGAGTTCCTCCTTGCTAGCGGCTACGAACAGCTGCTGGGCCGTAAGGCCCATGCCAACCTCCCAGATCGGCGAGTGCCCCATGATAGGAGAGTGGAGAGCCTTCGCGGCCAATTGCTTATTGCCAGCCCGAGCCTGATCGAACCAACGTTCCGCCGGACGGTCGTCCTGGTTGGCGAGCACAACGAAGAGGGCGCGTTGGGCGTGGTGTTGAACCGTCCGACGCCGGCGCCGGTCGAGGAAGCGGCGCCCCCGCTGGCCGGGCTGGCCGGGGAGGGTGAGCGGCTCTTCATCGGTGGCCCGGTCCAGCCACAGGGGGCGGTAGTCCTCGCCCAGTTCGAATTCCCGGACGCGGCCGGACTCCTCGTGTTCGACTCGATCGGCTTCCTGATGGGCGACGTGGATCCGGATGCGCTGGTGGGGGTTCAGCGAGCCCGCGTCTTCGCGGGATACGCGGGCTGGGGCGGTGGTCAGCTCGAGGCCGAGATCGAGCTCTCGGCCTGGATGCTGGAACCGGCGCAGCCGGAGGACGTGTTCGCGGCGCAACCGGAGACGCTGTGGAGCTCGGTCCTGCGACGGAAGGGCGGCCGGTTCGCCATGCTCGCGATGATGCCGCTGGATCCTTCTCTCAACTGACGCCGCCTCCCACCCATGGGGGGATGGGCGGGGTAGCGTTCGGTTCGGCCGCGGACGGAGGAGGGGGAGTGTCCGCCAACCAACCACCGATGGCGGAGAGATTCGCGTTCGGCGTGCCGCCTCGGCCGGACTCCGCCGCCGGCGGGTCATCGAAAGTCCCGCGGTCGGCGCTCACCAAGATGCTGGTTGGGTTCGGGCTGGCCTTGGCCGTGGCGCTCCTGTTCCCCAGAGTTATCGGCGGAGGCACTGGGACGCCGCCCATCGGGATCCTCGTGGCGTCGGGCGCGCTGATCAGCGCGCTCACGACCGGTGCCCTGTGGTTCGCCATCCAGAAGGATCTTGGGCTCCCTCAGAGAGTGGCCCTCTACGCCGTCGGATACAACGCCCTGATCGTCCTGGTGAAGTTCGTGCTTGCACCCCTCGGTGTGTATCAGGTGAACCAGTCGGTCGCGCTGGAGAGCTTCCTTCCCTTCAACAATGTGTTCGGCGCGGGGTTAGCGGCGGGCATCGTGTTGGTCCTGTATCTGGGGGGGTACGCGCTGATCTACCGGCTGTTTCGTCGGGGCGTCGTGGTAGCGGGCCCCAGAAACAAGAGGCGGGTCACCTCCGGCGGGGTGGGGCTCTCGGTCATGGCGAGCGGGCTGCTTCTGGCAGGGAGCGGGGGAGCTTTCCTGCTCATCCCATTGCTCGTGGCGGTTAGCGCAACCGACTACCTGCGGTACGTGTTCTCCTCTGGAGTCGCCCTCGAGATCGTCATCGTCCTGATTGCCGCGAGCGTTCTGGCCGGCCTGGCGTTCAGGTCGGTGGCCGAACGGGCGCAGATGTACGGCAACGCCGCGGTCCTGGTGAGCTTCTTCTGGCTCGGCCTGTACTTCCTTGTTCTCTACCACGTGTTGTGGGTGGTGTACGTGCTGGTCCTGTTCTCGCTGTGGCCTCTCAAGGTCGTCGTACCGAAGTGACCCTGGGTGCCGCGCGCCGGCTCGGCGTCCTCTTCGTCCGGATGCTCCGCTATCGCGTCGCCGTGATGATCTGGTTGTTCATGCTGCTGGGGGCGGCCTTCCACGGCGGCCTGGGCGGCTTCCGGTGGGCGTACGTCTGGGCCGCGGCGGCGCTGGCCGGGAGCTTCGTGGCCGCCACGACGGTGAACGACATCGCCGACGAGGCCATCGATCAGGTGAACCATCCAGTGGACAGAGGGCGGCCGCTGGTCAGCGGGGAGGCTTCGGTGCGGGACCTCCGATTTCTCCACCTGGTGGGCGTGGCCGTTGCGGTCGTGGCGGGAACGGTGCTCGGCCCGGTCGGTCTGGCGCTGGCCGTCCTCTCGGTAATGATCGGACGGCTGTACTCGCTGCCGCCGGTACGACTCTCATACCGAACCTACCTGGCGCCCACGGCCCTGGGGGTGGCCTACGTGGTGATCCCCTACGGGTTCGGGCTGGTTGCGGCCGGCATCTCGCTTCGGCCGAGCGACCCACTGTTCGCGGGCTCGCTGTACGCGCTGTTCCTGGCCCGGATCAACCTGAAGGATTTCCGGGACCGGGAGGGCGACGCTCGCTACGGCCGCCCCACCCTGCTCCTGCGGTTCGGCAAGCGGACCACCTGCCTGGTGAGCGGGGGGGCGCTGCTGGCCGGGAACGCGCTCCTCCTGGCCGCCGTCCGGCCGGTTCCGCTGGTGGCCGTTCTCATCGAGCTGTTCGTCGGCGCCATCGGGTGGCAGCTCCGGGCACTGTGGAGCGCCGACGGAACGAGGGCGGAGCAGGTGGCCATCGGGATCGGCGCCAGAATGGGGAACGGGCTGCTCATCGCCGTCCTGGGCTGCCTAGTGCTGCGGGCGCAGGGAGCGACCGGGGCGGAGCAGTCCGTCTTCGCCCTGGCCCTGACCGCGCTCTTCGGCATCGGCTTCTGGAGCCTGGCCTCTCGCCCAGAGGAAGTCCTCATCGGCTACAAGGGGTGAAGAGGACGGAACAACGCCCCACCCTTCCTCGTTCTACAGGATGGGTGCAACGCCAGGGGCCGCACCTGAGACGATAGTCAGGAACCCAACCCATCCTCCCGAGGAGGAGACATGACTTACGAGAAGGCCACCTTCGGCGCCGGCTGCTTCTGGGGCGTTGAGTACGTGTTTCGCCGGGTGCCCGGCGTGGTGGACGTGCAGGTCGGATACAGCGGCGGGATGACGAAGAACCCCACCTACGGAGAGGTCTGCTCCCACACCACCGGCCATGCCGAGGTGACCCAAGTCACGTTCGACCCGGAGCGAGTGTCGTTCGATCAGCTCCTCGAAGTGTTCTGGGCCATGCACGACCCGACCCAGGTCGACCGCCAGGGCCCGGACGTCGGCGACCAGTACCGGAGCGCCATCTTCACGCACTCGCCCCAGCAGCAGGCCGCGGTCGAGGCCTCGCGCCAGCGGGCGCAGGAGAGGTTCAAGAAGCCCATCGCCACGGAGATCCGGCCGATCACCACGCTCTACCCGGCCGAGGACTACCACCAGGCCTACTACGAGAAGAACGGGCACGAGCCGTACTGCCACGTGGTGCCCACCAGAGTGCTCGAGGACCTCGGTCTGATCTCCGCTCGCGGGTGACAGCCGCTACGGCTGTTCGCGAGCCCTGAGGACACAGAACTCGTTGCCCTCCGGGTCAGCCATCACGACCCACGTGACCTCGCCCTGGCCGATGTCGATGCGCCGGGCGCCAAGCCCGGTCAGCCGTTCGACCTCGGCGTCCTGGTTCTCCGGGTTGAGGTCGATGTGCAGCCGGTTCTTCACGGTCTTGCCTTCGGGGACCGGCACGAAGCTCAGTTCCGGATAGGTCTTCTCGTCCTTGGCGATCACGACTTCGTCGGGCGCGCTGTAGATCACCTGGTAGTCGAGGACCTCAGCCCAGAACTTCGCGATTGCCGCAGGATCCGAGCTGTCGACGACCACCGTGTACCACTTGCTTCCCATGGATCCGACCTCCGTGGGAAGTCAGGGTAGCGCGTCGCCTGAAGGTCTGTTACTTGGCCGACTTCTTGGCCCGCTTCGCCTGTCGCTTCTCCTTCAGGCTGTGCTGGGCCTGTTTCTTCTTGTTCGCTCCACCCTTGTCCTTGGAGGCCATCTCAGGTTTCACCTCCCCCCTGGCACGGTGTCGCTGTAGTCAATCACGAAATCGGATCAAGTCGGCCCAGGGTTGAGGCGACCAAGTCGGGCCAGGCACCGCCCCGCCCCGAAGCGAGCGTGGCCTCCTTGAAGCACGTGGCCCCAGCGAGCCCACGCCGCCGCGTCGTCGTACATCGCCAGCGCCGGCGCACGACCACGTCGTCCTTGGTCAACTCCAGGGCCTCCAGGAGCGACGTGTCCGTGACGTCGACCCACTGGGCCCTCTGTGATCGGGGTCCAGCTTCAGGGGCTACGGACAGTTCGTCACGACGTCACCGGGGTCGGCCTGGCAGGCGTCGACGCCGAGCCCCCCATCCGCCGAGTCGTTCCCGCTCACGCCATCCTGGGCGTTGAGGAAGTCCATCCCCTGCCCCCCGCTCAGCGTGTCGGACCCACTTCCTCCGATGACGAGGTCCTTGGCGTTGCCGCCCACGACGACGTCATCGCCCGACTGCCCGTTGACCTGATCGATGCCGGTGCCGCCGGAGATCTGGTCGTTCCCGGAGCCGCCCAGCACGATGTCGCTTCCGTCAAGGCCGCTCAGGCTGTCGTTCCCGCCCAGACCGCAGATCACGTCGTCGTGCACTGTCCCTACGATCACGTCGTCCCCCTCGGTGCCCGTGATCGTGCAGCTCGGTCCTGCCACCGTGGTCTGTTCCGTGGCCGTGTTGTTCGAGGCGTCCAGATCGGTCTGGTCTGCGGCAACGGTGGCGGTGTCCGTGAGCGTCCCCGGCCCGGTCGGCGTCACCTTGATCTCCACCGTGGCCATGCCGGAGAGCGTCCCCAAGTTGCACGTGACGGTCCCAGAGGCTTCCGAGCAGCTTCCCTGGCTAGGGGTGGCCGATGCGAAGACCACGCCCGCGGGAAGCGTGTCCGTGAGGGTCACGCCAGTCGGCACGTCCGGCCCTCCGACCTGCTCGACCGTGAGCGAATAGGTCACGTCGTCCCCCACGCTCGCCGGATCGGGAGCGTCGGTCTTGGTGAGGGAAAGGTCGACGCCGCTGGCGGGCAGTTTGGCGAAGCGCACGTCGGGCTGATTGGCGAAGAAGGTGTCACCGTCGCGGTTGTCGCCCCATACCGTGTAGAAGGAGGTGTTGTCGGCCGCCGCCGAGTCGTAGTCGCCCATGTAGTTGAGTCGGACCACCGGGTCCTGGCCGAACGCAGGCGGGAACGATTCAGAGGAGATCCGGAAGTTGGGGCGGGCGAACGTGATCGTGTGACTGGAGATCGATCCGATGGCGCCGAACCAGTCGATCAGGTCGTTGCTCGAATCCAGGCGCCGGTCGTAGAAACCGACGAAGATGTGGCCGGCGTCAGGGGTCACGGCCACCGCCGGGCTCCACTGGTCGTTGGTTCCCGAGTCGTCGTTGATCCTGACGGCCGAACCCCAGCTCACCCCGCCGTCCGTGGACTGCTTCAAGTAGACGTCGGCCCGGTCGCTGCCCGCGCCAACCTCGTTGTACAGGACGTAGAGGTCGCCGTTGGCCGGGTTGACGGCGGGGTGGCCGACGGACATGGAGGAGAACCCCCCGAGCCCGAGATCCCCTGCGAACCCGGTCGTGGAAAGCGTGGTGATCAGAGTGGGAGACCCGAACGAGACGCCGCCGTTGGTGGAAGCGGCGGTCAAGATGGAGTCGTTGAGGGGCGTGCCGGTCTGCGGGATGTCCAGCCAGAACACGTGCACGGAGTGGTCGGGGGCCACGACCAGGTAGGAACCCCAGTGCCACAGGTCATCCGAGGCCGTGGTGACCGCCGTTGGCGAGCTCCAGGTGATCCCATCCGGGGAGCTCGTTACCATGATCTGGATGCCGCCGCCGGCCGGATAGTTCGCGTAGGCCACGTAGACCGTGCCCTGCCCGGTCCCGGGGAAGTTGTCCACGGCGATCCACGGCTTGTCGACGCTCGAACTCCCCGGCGACGCGTCCGCCGGCGAGCTCCAGGTGGCCCCGCCGTCGGTCGACCCGAACACCTGGATCTGGGTCAGGTCGAAGTCAAGCGTGGCCAGGTAGAGCGTCCCGGTCGTCTCGTTGGTGGCGAGCGCTGGGTCTCCGCCGTCGCCTTCGGTGCTTGAGGGCAGCGTGCCCTGGTCGGTGAAGCTCGCCCCGCTATCGGTGGAAACCGAATATCCGGTGAAGTGGGTCCCGCTGGTGAAGCAGTTTGGCAGGCAGGACCCCGAGTCGTTGAACACGACCGAGACGTTCGAGCCGCTCAATGCGATCGCGGTCTCGCTCTGGGTGTCCTGGCTCGTGGAGTCGGCGGTTGGATCGTTGACCAGCGATTCGGGCTCGCTGGGGACTGCGGGAGGTTGAGTCCTTGGCCGGACCAGCGTCTTCCCGTGCCGGTGGCGGGCCCGGACGTCCAGATGGTCGCTGCCGCCGATAGGAGTCCCCGAAGCGATCGAGACGCCGACGAACAGCATGGTCAGGCAGATGAGCGAGATGAGCGTTGGCCAACGCCACGAGCGTCGCATCGAGGACCCCCCCTCTTCGGCCACCCCGTGGCGGCCCTGGCCTGGATTTCGAGTGCGCGAAGTCTAGTACTGGTCGCAAGCCGGGCGGTAGTTCATTTCTTCTTGGGCGGTAGCCGGCTGGCCCACGCGAACGACCGCTCGACCCACTGCTCCGCCTTCTGCCGGCTCTTTCGCCAGGCTTCGGGCAAAACGACGTACTCCTTCATGGGTCGACCGGGCATCGGGTCGAATCCGGAGGCCCCTTTCTGTTTGAGCAGTTCGGCCCGATCCTGGTCGGACAGCCGCACCGCGACCTGCGACCCGAACAGCGCGAGGAACATGTTCCCGTTCACGAACGCGGCCCGATTGCCGAACATCGGCCTGGACTGGACCCCTGGAGCTTTCGGCACCAGCGACTCGAAGTAGGCCTTGGGCTGCTCGTCGGGTCTCGGGAACGACATGCTCACGGCCGATCAGTATGCGACTTCCCTCCACAACAGGCTTTCGCCGGCCGGCTCGGTCGTTCTATGTTGAAGCACCGGCCGACCGAAAGGAGACGAGCATGGCGAAGGACGGACAGCTGTACACCTCGGGGAACTGGATCGTGAAGGAGGGGTCGGAGAAGGAGTTCGTGGCTCGGTGGACGGAGTTCACGCAGTGGGCGCTGGCGAACGCTTCCGGCGTGGAGAGCTTCATCCTGATCCGCGAGGTCGCCGATCCCCGGCGCTTCGTGTCGTTCGGGGCCTGGGAGGACGCCGAGTCGGTCAAGGCGTGGCGAGAGCGGCCGGAGTTCCAGCAGGGGTTGGCGGCTTGCCGGGCGTTGTGCGAGGACTTCCGACCTTCGGACTCCACGCTCGCCGCCGCTGTCGGGATCTAGTTCGGGCTCCACCGGGACAAGGCTGGCAGAATCTCGTCGTGCCGATAGCACCTCGTCGCGAATCGCCTTCCACAGGCGCGCCCCGGGCCACACGGATCGGATTGCTGGCGATCCTCGGTCCGATCACGGCCTTCTCCGTGATGAACGTGATCGTGAAGATCATCTACACGCCAGCGCTGACGTTCGCCTTCCTCCGCCTGTGGATGGGAGCGGTGGTCATGCTCTCGGTTCTCGCTGTCACCCATCGCCGCCTGTCCTGGGCGACGATGCGACGGGCTGCCCCCAGCGGCGTGTTGTTCGGCGGCAACATCTGCTTCTTCTTCTCGGCGCTGAAGCTGACCAGCGTGGCGGATGTGCTGATCATCGCTGCGCTTCAGCCGGCGCTGACGCTCATCGTGGCAGGCCCGCTGTTCGGCGAGCGCGTGACCCCGCACGAGGTGGCGTGGATGGCGATCTCGCTGGTCGGGGTCGTGATGGTCATCCTGGGTTCGAGCGGAACGCCCGTGTGGAGCCTCCGGGGCGACCTCCTGGCCGTGGGATCGCTGCTGGCGTGGACGACGTACTGGCTGTTGTCCAAGCACGTTCGGCAGGCCGTTCCGGCGCTCGAGTACATGACCGCCGTGACGGTCATCGCTGCCCTGGTCGTCACGCCGGTGGCGCTGCTCTCGGGCCAGAGCTTCACCGTCCGCTGGCAGGACTGGCTGTGGCTGGTGCTGTTCGTGGCCGGGGCGCAGGGAGGCCATTCGCTGCTGGCCTGGTCGCACGCGCAGGTGGAAGTGTCGATCTCCGCTCTGTTGATCCTGGCCGAGCCGGTCATCGGCGCGGTGGCCGCCCTGGTCTTTCTCGGCGAGCCACTCCCGGCGCTCTCGATCGCCGGCGGGGTCATCGCCGTCCTGGCCGTCGGGGTGGTCATCCACCGGGCGACGCGCTCGCAGCAGGAAGCCCCCCCCGAGGTGGCGCCCGCCTGACGGAAGCTCACTCCACGTCGCGGGCCAGCCGCCCCACCCAGGGCGCCCGGAACCGCGACAGCACGGACCAGATGTCTCGCACCTGCTCGGCGCTCAGTCGGCGCCGCCAGCTCTCGGGCTGCTCGGTCAGGACCCGGGACATGGACCAGCCAGTCCCCGGACGATTCGACTCCTCGAGATAGGAGTTGGCTCTCCCCTGCCACTCCAGCCCGAGCCGCTCGTAGATGCGCCTGAACCCCGCTTCGGGGTCCCGGCACAGCGTCTCGTGGGGGGCGACGAGCCACTCCGGATGGCGGTCGGCCGCCGCCTGGAGGGCGGAGGTGAACAGACCGACCTCCCACGCCACCCGGTGAAGTCGCGAGGAGCCGCCGTCGAGCTCGGGAAGACTCCACATCTCGCCGAACCGGTAGCGAACCGTGGGGTTCGTCTCGAGGGCGCAGCCGCCCCAGCCGAGCTCCATCCAACTGGCGATGACGTTGAGCGGATGCCGAAGGACCACGAGGAGGCGAGGCCGAAAGCGTTCGGCGATCCACTCAAGGGCCAGCGGAGCGTGAACGGACTTCACCATGACGGGTCCCGCCTCGCTCCGGATCGAAGGCGGCGTGGCCAGCAGGGTCAGCAGCCTCAGGCGTGGGGACATGCGGGGATGCTGGTCGCACATCGCCATCCACAGGTCGGCCATGGTCCGCTCGCCCTGATCCAGTTTCCACGCCAGGGCTTCTCGGTATCTGCCCGGGCGATAGCCCCCGAGCGCGCGGTCCCAGAGTTGCTCGTACGCTCGAGGGGCTGCCTCGCCCGCCTCCAGGACGGGAAACCGTCCCAGGTCGCGCTTGGCCTTGAGCGCGAACAGGTTCGGCCACTCGTTGTCGGGTTCATTGATCCAGGCCGCGCCCTTCGCGAAGCTCAGGACCGTGGCCACCCAGGTCGTTCCGGTTCGCGGCGCTCCCGCTACGAGCAGGGGTCGTTCATGGGACTCAGGACCGTCCGCCACCCGCTTCGGGTTAGGACTCACGAGGCCGAGCGGAGGCCTCCTGGGCCAGCAAGGCACTGGTGGTCTTGGTGATGTACAGGGCGCTTCGCCGGTCGCCTCGCCACACCACCACACTGACGACCGCGACCCACACCAAGAGCAGCGGCAGCAGCACGAACAGTGCGTCCGTCAGGCCCGAGCTGTTGATCACGAACCCCAGCCCGCCGATGACGAGCGCGGGAGAGAGGAGCGCGCTGGCCCAGCCCAGCCACCGGGTAAGCGCGCGGGTTTGGAGAGCGAGGATGGCCGTCGCCCCGATGAGCACGGCCAGGGCGATCAGCTTAAACGCGTCGGCCTCGTTGATCACGTCGAACAGCGTCCTGACGGCCACGGCATCCCGCGTTCCCGCGATCCGATTGACGAGCACTTCGCCCACGGCGGCCTGCACGAACGAAACGCTCGCCGCCGCGATGCCGGCTCCCAACACGACGTCGGAGAGGGCGGTGTTGACCCCCTGGAATCGGCGGAGGGCGCCCTTGAGCGCTGCGGCGAACACCAGAAGTGCCGCCCCGGCCACGCCATCGATCAGGAAGGTCTGCACCATCACGGCTCGGCGGTGGGCGAGGTAATACGTGCCGATCTTGCCAACCGGGTCGGTGGCCGCCGGCGAGGATGGAGCCACGAGGAGCCCGGCCACCCACGCCGCCACGAACACCAGTCCGGCCAGCGCGATCAGCGGTCCCTCTCGCCCGGCCTCGGGCGTGATGACCGTGATCGTGTCTTCTCGAGGGGTGTAGGGCGATCCCATGAGAGCCTCCTTGTCTCGTGAGGTCCCTGGGGAGTGGCGGGAAATGAGATGCAAGGTCCCTCGCTACACATACACCCGCCCTCGGGGCCGAGCAAATCAGGAGAGACCGGGGGTGGGGTCGTGAGCCGCGTGACCAGCCGCAGCGTCAGCGCGTGCCAAGGCCCAGCAGTCCCGCCAGTCGTTCGATCGAACGCGCGGTGATGGGGTCGATCACCAGTTGGACGTGGCCGATGCCCTCGGCGGCGAACTTCGCCAGCTGCTCGCCGAGTTCCTCCGCTCGGATCGGTTCAACCTGCTCCTCGGGGCCTCCGCGGCGCGGCACCTCGCTGCTGCCGACCTGAACAAGGACGGCGACCGTTCGCTCGAGCGTGGCAGGGTCCCGACCGACCTCCTCGCAGGCCCTGTCCACCTTCGCGCGCAGCGCTGCCACCCCTTCCGGCCGGTTGCCGAACCAGGTGAACCACGCGTTCCACGCGTCCGCGTGGGGAGCCACCAGCCGAAGCATCCGCTCACCGACCGTCCCGACCATCATCGGGACCGGCCGAGCCGGCCTGGGCAGCAGCTCGCAGTCCCGCGCCTCGTACCACCGCCCCACGAAGTCCGCGTGCCCATCTCGCAGCAACCCCCGGATGATCGTGAAGGCTTCCTCGAACCGGTCGACGCGATGGTCGAACGGAAAACCGAACGCGCGGTACTCGACCTCATTCCATCCGGCGCCCAGCCCCAGGATCAATCGGCCCCTGCTGATCTCGTCGACCGTCGCGGCCTTCTTGGCCAGCATCGCCGGGTTGTGGAAGGACACGCTGGCCACGAGCGGACCGAGCTCGACCCGGTCGGTCACCGCGGCCAGCGCCGCCAGGACCGACCAGGATTCCCACGGAGCGCGCGAGCCGATCCCCGGATCGCGGAACAGGAGGTGATCCCCGACCCAGATCGAGTCGAACCCGGCGGCCTCGGCGGCGCGAGCCATGTCGCCCAGCGAACCTCGCGCTCGACCTCGGGCAGCTGGATCCCTACCTTGAGCGGATTGCCTCCTGGCCCGGAAGCGCTCAACCCTCAGCGGATCGAGCCCGGCGGCCGACCGTCACGGCGCCAGCCCGAACGGCGGATAGCGATCCGTGACGAGCAGGAAGGCGTACCCCAGAACGCGATTGTGCCACCGGATCACGCCTTCGACGAAGTCGAACATCCCCCTCGGGTAGCGGCCGGTGAACAGGATGGCGAACCAGGCGATGATGATCACCACGATCGCGGCGATCCACAGGAAGAACAGGACGATGTAGTGAGGGATCGCCAGGAACCACTTCACCAGCGGAAGCCACCGGTTCAGCTCGCGGGCGGCGTCGGGGTAAGGGAAGTCGAGGTGCACGGACTGGTAATCGGTGGTGGACGGGTAACGATCGTCCATCATGGCCAGATAGATCCCCACCCGGTTGGTGAAGCGCTGGAGCTCCAGGTTCCAGTCGAACCACCACCGCGGGTACTTCCGCCGGAACAGGATCATCAGAAGCGGGGCGAGAACCAGGAGCCCGCCGGCGCCTGCCGAGACGGCGAACGTCTCGCCATCCGAGTACGAGCGGGCCCAATACCCGCCGGAGACCGCCCCGAGGACGATGATGATCGGGATGGCCACGAAGATGCGGAAGCCTGTGGTCAGCCTGTTGAGCGATCGGTCGGGGTAGTCGACCGAGAACTGCACCGGGTACGACGCCTGCTGTATCGCCATTGCCTTTCCCCTTTCTCGCCGGATAGCTCAGGCCATTCCACGCCACCGGCCGCCTCGCCGCAAGCTGCGGCCGACCCTGTGTCGTCGCGAGGCTCGTTGGCAGGTCAGCGCCGGCGGGGCCTCGGGCGCTCGTCGAGCTCGGCGACGAGTTTCTTCGGCGCCACCAGGCGGTAGCTTTCCTCCACCCAGTCCTTCAGCAACTCGATGGGCGGTGTGGTGTCGCGGAAGGGGACCGTCACCCAGCCCGAGCGGCCCAGTCCGTAGCCGGTGGGGGCCGCGCCGGGAACCGAGAGCGCGTGGTGGTGGGACTCATCGCGCAGTTTCACGGTCATGGCCAGGTTCGAGGGGTCCTCGCCGAGCCCGAGGAACGCGAACACCTTGTTGTTGACCTTGGCGACGTCCTCGCCCCACGGGTGGTCCTCGTACGCGCCCGGAAGCTTCAGGGCGAAGGCCAGCAAGCGCCGCCGGATCGCTCGCGGATTCCCCATCAGTTCGGGAGCGGCTCCCACACGGACGGATCGTGGGCGAACAGCACCCGGCGAACGTCCAGCTCCTGCACCCGACCCACCCATGCGGGCGGCTCGGGCGCTGCCTCCGAACCCGACCGGCGGATCCGCCAGGCCAAGGCCGCTCGTCCGTACTCGGAGGCGTCGTTCATCCCCTGGCCGGCGATAAGGACCCGGCCCTCGCTCGTGTCCACCAACAGGGACTGGTGGCCGGGCGTGTGCCCCGGGGTGGGGATGATCTGCACTCCGGGAGAGATGTCGGCGTCTCCTTCGTGAAGTTCGAGCTTGACGCCTTCGAAATCGACGATCTCAGGGAGTGTGTACTCGAGCGAGTTGGTGGCCTCGTATTCGGCGCGCTGGGCGAAGATCGGCGTCCCGGGGAACAGGGGATTGCCACCGCAGTGGTCGAGGTGGAAGTGGCAGTTGGCGATGGCCCGCACGTCCTCCAGCCGCACGCCGACCGAGGCCAGGGCTTCGCGGAGCGGCCGCCGAACGATGGGCTGATAGCGGCGTTCGGCTTCCTCGTGTCCCTCACCGATGCCGGTGTCGAACAGCACCAAACCTTCCGGATGCCTGATGAGGTAGGCGAGCACGACGATCTTCTGGTGCGGGAGCGAGCTGTCCTCGGGCATCGTGTAGTGCCCGAGCATCACCCGCTGGATGCCACTTGGCCCGATCATCGCGCCGCGCGGTCCTCGATCTCCCACGCGTGGTCCAGGACGTGCCACGCCGAACGGCGAACGAAGTAGCGCGCCGTCCACCTCACGCCGCCGCGGGGCCCGGTCCGAACCGGCTCGCCGCAGGCCACCGCGGACAGCGCCCCCAGGATGAATGGGCGGATCCGGACCAGTTCTTTGGTGGGGTCCCTTCCCTCGTTCGGGCCGTACTTCGCCCCGATGCGCCCGAGGTAGCCGGCGTCGGCTTCGAGGACGTGCCGGAGGATCTTGTCCAGGTCCCTCCCGCCCCCGCGCGGCCCCTTGGTGAGGACCTTTCCCTCGGCGGCCTCGGCGGCGCCGTCCAATGACCTCCAGCATGCCCGCAGGATGGCCTGCATGCGGCCGAACTCCACGTCGTCCACGGGCCGCTCGTCGGCGGCGGGCGCCTTCCCCGGCGCGCCGAAGTCGGTGCTGGCGTCGCCCTCGAGTCGTTCGAGGACCTGGAACGCGGTCGCATCGCCGGGCGGGAACCCGAGCTTGGTGCCGCGCAGGGCGGTCGCGTAACGCGGAGCGTAGGCGGCCAGCGCGTCGAGGGACGCCTCTTCGCTCTTCCCGCTCCGGCACCATCCGGGCCACTCGATCGCGCCGGCGAACACCCGCTTGTTGCCGACCTCGAGATAGACCGGAATCTCGTCCTGGCTGCGCCGGCGCGCCATCCCTAGTTCGGCGGGATGTTCTGGTTGAGCCTGAAGAAGTTGTCCGGGTCGTACGTGCGCTTCAGCGCCTTCAGCCTGTCGTACCTGGCCGGTCCGTACGCCTGACGGATCCGCTCCTCGCCCTCGTCCAGGAGGAAGTTCACGTAGACGCTGGTGTGATAGGGCTGGAGCTCCGACCAGAAGTTCCGCGCCCACTCGCGCTCCCCATCGAAGCCCTGGGCCGACTCGGTGGTCGCGTTGATGTTGATGGTGTGCCCGGCCTGCCGGCCGTTGAAGGGTGTCTCGTCCTCGCCGACCCGAGAGATCGCGCCGCCGAGCTGGAAGATGGGGAACGCGGTCAGCCGGGACTTCATCTTCAGCGCGTTCGCCGCGACGATGTCGATGACCTCATCCGTCAGCTCGGCCATGTCGGCGGACCTGAAGTAGTACCACCAGCCGTGTGGGAACGACGGGTCGAACATGGCCTGATGAGTCAGGAAGGGCTTCGGCACGCAGAGGTCGAGGAGCGGGGACCCGAACTCCTTCATCGGGCGCATGACCTTCTCGCCCTCCTCCACCGGACCCGCGTAACAGCCGATCACGGTGACGATCGGCGTGCCGTGCAGCTCGGGAGGGATGACCGGGAGCGGCGGCGTGTAGCGGTGGACGACGATCGTGGTCAGCTCTTCGGGAACGTCCTTGATCCACTCGCGGTAGAAGCGGAGGACGTTCGGCGACTCCTCCATCGGCCACAGGATCGGCCCGGCTACCACCGTGGGACCGACCCGATTGAGGCGGAACTCGAAGTCGGTGACGATGCCGAAGTTTCCCCCGCCGCCGCGCACGCCCCAGAACAGGTCGGGGTTCTGCTTCTCACTGGCCTTCACGAACTCGCCGTCGGCCGTTATCAGGTCCACGGAGAGGAGCTGGTCGACGCTGAGCCCGTACTTGCGCATCAGCCACCCGATGCCGCCCCCCAGGGTCAGTCCGGCCATACCGGTATGGGTGACGATCCCGGAGGGGACGGCCATCCCGAACGCTTGGGTCTCCCGGTCGAGCTCACCCAGCAGCACGCCGGCCTGGGCCCGCGCCGTGCGCGCCTCCGGGTCGACGCGAATCCCTCTCATGGGGCTGAGGTCGATGACCAGGCCGCCGTCCACGGACGACAACCCGGGGAAGCTGTGCCCCCCGCCTCGCACGGCGACCGGGAGTCCCGTCCGCCGCCCGAACTTCACTGCCGCCATGACGTCCGCCACGCCGGCGCACCGCGCGATCAGCGCGGGGGAGCGGTCGATCGACCCGTTCCAGATCTTCCGGTCCTGCTCGTAGGTGGGGTCTCCGGGACGAACGATCGGTCCGCGGAACGAGGCTTCCAGCTCGCGCAGCGCCGCCTCGTCGACCTTGATGTCGGTAGCGATGGTGCCCACTTCGGTCCCTCCTCGCTCGCTGAAGACTGTCAGTCTGCCATCACGCGGCGAGTCCGACCAGCCGTGGTCGTTCCCAGCCGTGGGTCAGATGGCGCGGCGAGCTGGGCGGCGGCGCATGCCTGCGCGGCGGCCCTTGCTCGAGAACACCACGCGCGGTGGGGCCATGGTCATGCCCTCGCGCTTGAAGTCCTCGGCCAGGTGCAGGCGCGCGGCCATCCGGCTCACGTCCCCCTGCTGCTCGGGCGTGACCAGGGTGACGCCGCGGCCGGTTCGCCCGGCCCGCGCCGTCCGGCCCACGCGGTGGACGTAGCCGGTGTCGTCGGCGGGCGGGTCGTAGTTGATGACGTGGGCGATGCCTTCGACGTCCAGCCCGCGGGCGGCCACGTCGGTGGCCACCAGGGTGCTGACCTTCCCGCTGTGGAAACGCTTGAGGGTCCGCTCCCGAGCGGCCTGCGAGAGGTCCCCGTGCATGGCGGCCACCGAGACCCCCTTCGCCTCGAGCCTCTCGGCCAAGCGTCCGGCGCCCCGCTTGGTCCTGGTGAACACCAGGGCGAGTCCCGGTTCGGCCGTCAGGAGCGCGACCAGCGCGTCGACCTTGCCGGCCTCGCTCACCGAGACGAACCGGTGCTGAGCCTCCTCCACCGTTCGTTTGGGGGACTCGATCTCGTGCCGCACGGGATTCTTCGTGTACCGGGCGGCGAGATGCCCCACGGCGCTCTCCAGCGTCGCCGAGAAGAACATGGTCTGACGATCGCGCGGGAGGCGGCGGGCGATGTCGGCGACCTGTGGCTCGAACCCCATGTCGAGCATGCGGTCGGCCTCGTCGAGGACCAAGATCCGGACGTCCTTCAGGCGAACCAGGCCCCGCTCGGCCAGGTCCTCCAGGCGGCCGGGCGTGGCCACCAGGATGTCGGCCTTGGCGACGCGGCGGGACTGCTCACGGATGCTGACCCCGCCGTAGGCTGCGGCCACGTGGAGTTTCTTCGCGGCGGCGACGTCTTCGAACTCCCCGACCACCTGCGAGGCGAGCTCGCGGGTGGGTACCAGGACGAGGGCCTGTGGGCGCTGGCCATGGACTTGTGCCAGCCGTTCGACGATGGGGATGGCGAACGCGAGCGTCTTGCCCGAGCCCGTCTGGGACTTGGCCAGGACGTCTCGCCCGGCGAGGGCGTCGGTCATGATCAGGCCCTGGATGGGGAAGGGGGTGGTGATGCCGCGCGCGGCGAGGGCCTTCACAACGGGCGCGGATACCCCGAGGTCGGGGAAGGACTGGGACATACAGGTGTTCCTCTCTGCGACCCTGTGGGCCGCGAACGATCCGGCGAGGTTTCTCTTATGCGCCGAACCGTCCGGTCAGGGAGGAACTGCGGAAGCGAACCCTCACGGGGCGAAAGTCGTTCGCCCGTGGGACAAGCATACCAGGCGAAACCGGGAGGCTGTGGAGCGACTGGCGGAGCGCTTTACGACCGGTCGCGCGCGAACTTCATCTTTCCATGCCCGTGTACCGAGCAGTCCTCGGAATCGTTGTAGACCGAGAGGACGGTGGTGCATCCGAAAGCCTGGCAGATGCGGCCTCGGATGCTCATGCGGACGGACTTCCCCTTGACGGGGGCCCCGAACTGTAGGTGACCAACGTTTGCGACCACGCCGCTCCTCTCGTCTCGGGTCCGTGGGAGCGGAAAGCCGCGGGCAGCTGGCCGGTCGCTCGTCGCGAACAGTTTGGGGGGGAACTTGCTTGATCTAGTGTAGACGTTTCCGCGCCGTCTCTCGCCTCCGTCTCACGCTCGACGGGCCCGAACGATCACTGAGGTCGCGACGCAGCTCTGATGCTCGGCAGGGATCACCCGCCGCATGACCTCGAGGAGCTCTGGGGTGAACAGGGGGAAGGCGGCGCAGTCATCGATGCT